>JAEEGG010002444.1_pt1 | contig 47860 bp, 38 predicted proteins | sample 9134161 | NCBI WGS metagenome assembly JAEEGG01 (sample SAMN16246543, study PRJNA631951) | gut metagenome | biome: gut microbiome; feature: rumen; material: CR-attached | host: Bos | place: Iran: Karaj | collected 2018-10
ATCCCGTACTAGGGTATCGGCGTTTCCTTGCCTTTCAGCCTGATGCGCCATTGGGAGGAGTGGCAGGAGTCTAAGACACTGACCATGGACGAGACCGACAAGCGGCTCTGCCGTCTGGCGATGGAAATCCAGTACAAGTGCCAGCAGTTCTTCTTCGGCGAAATGGCCTTCAACTATTTCGCCGACCAGAACAAGGAGTTCGTGGTACGCCGCCGCACTACCCGCTACGATGAATGCTATCGTAAGTTGCCCGAAGAGTTCAAGACTCAGCAGTTCATGGACTGCTTCGGCTGCAGCAATGCCACGGCGGCACGTTCTATCAAGCGTTTCAAGGAAGACGGGATTATTGAGAATGTGAAGTACGGGCTCTATAGAAAGATCCTGATGGAACTACCATAAAGCAAGCACTTTGACGGGAATTACACCCTGCCGAAGTTTTTCACTTTCTCAGTTTCTCACTTATGACATTTTATTTTTCAAATTATGACACCACGAGGAATTCGTAATTGCAACCCACTGAACATCCGTCGCAGTAAGGATCAGTGGAAAGGTCTTGCAGAACGTCAGCAGGATGCTGCCTTCTGCCAGTTCAAATCATTAGAGTACGGTTGGCGAGCAGCGTTCTACCTGCTCACGCGGACTTATTACCATAAGCGGCGCCTTTACACCATCCGTACCATCATCCGCCGCTGGGCGCCGGAGTCGGAAAACAACACCGAGGCGTACATCAACAACGTCTCAAAGCTGACCGGCATCCCGCCCGACGAACCTCTCGGCATCCCCGCAGAGCAACCCACTCGCTGGATAGCCCTCGGTGCAGCGATGGCCATTCACGAAAACGGCACTTCATCCTTGGACTACTTCGCTATGCTCCGAGGCTGGGAACTCTGCCGCCAAGACGTGCAATCCGGTAAGTAGACAAAAATCCCCCGCCAGAAAACCTGACGGGGGATTACATAAAAACGATTCCTATATAAATATCTCACGACATTTTTCTTTGATATTGGCGCTATTTACTCGATAGCGGAGAGGATGGTCTCGATAATAAAATCTACATCATCATCGGAGACCATGGGGCCTGAGGGAAGGCAAAGCCCTCTGTGGAAGAGATCCTCGCTGACACCGTTGACATACGCAGGCGCATCCCGATACACAGGCTGACGGTGCATGGGCTTCCAAAGCGGGCGCGACTCGATTCCAGCCCCGTCAAGAGCCATGCGCAGTGCCTCCACATTGCGGTTCGGCTCACAGTCCGTATGCACTGGGCCGCCACTATGCACCATTCCTGCAGCACCGCCCACGGCACCCCTGACAGGCTGCCCGTAGGCAGACTCTTCATTCTTAATTCTTAATTCTTCATTCAACACGATGGTGCTCAGCCAGAAGTTCGACATCATGTCCATCCCCTCCGGTTCATCATGGAAGGTGATGCCCTCCACAGCCGCGAACGCGTCACGGTACCTGGCGGCGATATGGCGGTGATGGGCAATATGCTCATCAACGATCTTCATCTGTCCGCGCCCTATGCCAGCACAGATATTACTCAGGCGATAGTTGTAGCCCACCGCCTCATGATGGTAGTAAGGATAAGCCTCACGGGCCTGGGTGGCATACCACATCACGCGGTTCCTCGCCTCCATGTCAGGGCAGATGAGTGCCCCCCCGCCGGAAGTGGTGATAATCTTGTTGCCATTGAAGGACAGCACGCCATAGTTGCCGAAGGTGCCGACCACCCGGCCCTTATAGCGCGAGCCGAAGCCCTCTGCCGCATCCTCCACCACCGGGATGTCATAGCGCGCCGCCACTTCGATGATCTCATCAATCTTGGCAGGCATGCCATAGAGATACACGGGCACAATGGCCTTGGGCTTGCGACCTGTCCGGGCGATACGGTCCCTGATAGCCTCCTCGAGCAACTGGGGATCCATGTTCCATGTCTCCCTCTCAGAGTCGATCATGACAGGCGTGGCGCCCAGGTACTTGATAGGATGGGTGGAGGCACAGAAAGTAAAGCTCTGCACCAGCACCTCGTCGCCCGGTCCCACGCCACAGGCCAACAGTCCCAAATGCACTGCTGCCGTACCCGACGAGAGGGCGACAATCTCCTTGTCTCCCTGTCTCCCGACATACCGCTTCAGGTCTTCCTCGAAGGCATTGACATTAGGCCCGAGGGGAACGACCCAGTTTGTGTCGAACGCCTCCTGAATATACTTTTGTTCCCAACCGGCCTCACTCATGTGGGCCAGACACAAATAGATTCTATTTGCCATTATATAATGATGTTTTCAATTTCTGAGATATGTTCCACCTTCCATATTCCGTTTACTCCCGCTAACTCCTGCGGGTGGATATTCCGTCCGTCGTCGAGCAGGCAGATGGAAGTCCAGCCCAGACGGTCCGGCGCCGAAAAATCCTTGGCAGGGTTGTCCCCTACATAATAATAGGTACATGCCGGATAGTGCGCCATGAAATGCCGGTAAGGCACCTCCGAGGGCTTCTCATGTCCCGTCTCCTCCGATATCAGGATATTCTCTTCGTCCATGTAGGCCGACAGTCCCAAGGCCTCGATCTTATGCCGCTGGGTAAGACTCCGTCCGTCGGTGATAAGTCCTATAACGGCTATCCGGTGCAGATAGTCCAATAGGTGGTTCGTCTCCTCGTCAAGCCGGATGGCTGGCACGTGAGAACGGTATACCGTCAACAGGTCGTCTACCGTCATGTCCAACCCATAGGTATCAATCAAGCATTGGAATACATTCTCTCCCTCCTGCCGCCATCTGAGCATCTGATCAAAGATCCTGTCTTCCTGAACTCCCTGTTTCCTTGTCACCCTGTCTCCTATCCTCTCCGCTATCTCCCGATACGCGGACAACAGATAGTCCTGCTCCTTATACAGTGTGTCGTCGAGATCGAAGACCACTACCCTACTCTTCTGCGTCATACACAATGATATCGTTGTCGTAGCGCAGCATCAGCGTACGGTCAAGCCAAGCCTCGGAATACTCCACCTTCTCGCCAAGCAGATACTCACGGACCAGATAGTCCGCGTAGTTGGCCTTGGCATAATAGGAGAGCGGAAAGCCGCCTCCAAAACGCGGGTTGACCTCTATACCTTTCACGTCGCCGTCGCTCTCACGGTAGAACAGCTGCAGACAGATGCAGCCACGGACACCCTCCAGCACACCTAACCGCTCACGCAGGAAACTCACGATACCGTTCTTGCGCGTGATGCCCTTGTTGATCTCCCCGGCACGGATCTCTATCCGCTCACGGGGAACGATGCCCTTCACACGTCCATCAAGACCATAGTACATATCCACCGTGAACTCCTTGTACTGCGTCCGGTCGACATACTCCATGAAGATCAGCTTCGGGTCGGTCATGATGTCATGCGTCAGATCCTCTGCGCTCCGGATGACGTGAATATTGGTACTCAGAGAACCGTCGTAGGGCTTGGCGAACATCGGGAACACCGGGTGATGTTTGTCCCGCTCCTCTGGCACGGCAATACCTCTCTGCAGGAAGAAGTCCTTCGTCCGTCGCTTGTCACGGCAGATCCGGATAAACTCCTTGTCAGGCACAGCCAGCCGTACTCCCCGTGCCGTAAAACGCTCACAGTTCTCTGCCAGCACCAGCAGCTCTGTGTCAATTGTGGGGATGATGACGCCGATCTGTCTGTCACGACAGATGTCAAGGAGACAATCTATATAGTTGTCGGCAGTGCAACGGGGGACAGATATACATCCGTCGGAAACGATGCCTGCAGGAGCCATTCCCGGGCGCATGTCCGTCGTATAGACCTTCGCATCAAGGCCAATCTCCTGCAAGGTGCGCTGGAAGATCTGCACCAGCACCACCCGTTTCCCTGCCGAAGTAATCAGTATGTTATTCATTGAACATTGATGATTGAACATGGAACACTTAGTTATTTCCATTAAAGACCTCCATCGTGGCATATCCCTGCTCAGAGATATCGGCACGTTTCAACACTTTCTGAATGGTCAACCAGACCACTTTCAGATCCGTCAGCAACGACACGTGGTCGACATACCAGACATCCAACTTGAACTTCTCCGTCCACGAAATGGCATTACGACCATGACATTGTGCCCAGCCACTGATGCCCGGACGTACCTCATGGCGCCGGGCCTGTTCCTTGGAATAGAGCGGAAGATACTGCACCAGCAAGGGCCGGGGGCCTATCAGTGCCATGTCTCCCTTCAGCACGTTGATCAGCTGGGGCAGCTCATCAATGGACGTGGAGCGTACGAAACGGCCCACCTTCGTCAGACGTTGCTCATCGGGCAACAGTTTCCCGTCGGCACCACGCTCGTCGGTCATGGTCTTATATTTGATAATCCTGAAGATCCTGCCATCTTTGCCAGGCCGTTCCTGACAGAAGAATGCCCCTGCCCCCTTGTTGGCGACATGCAGCCACAGCGTGACCACTATCAGCAATGGCGAGATGCACACCAGCGCGATGAGTGCTATCCAGAAATCCAGGAATCTTTTCAGGAAATGCTTATACATTATTCATTAATTTATTAGGCCGCAGGCCGCATTCCGGTACTCCGTCCAGTAAGCCTGCCACACCCTCTCCCGCGCAAACCTTGATACTATAGATTCCCGGCACGAAGCGGCCATTTTCCGCAGATATTCCGGATGCTCTACCCACTCTTTCATCTTCAGATACAAAGCTTCTTCATCATGAGACGGTACCAAGTCACCGTTCACGCCAGGGATGATCACCTCATTACATCCTATGATGTCTGTGGCGATACAGGGGACATCCATGCAGCCCGCCTCCAGCAGCACCTGTCCAACGCCTTCACGATAGGAAGGCAGCACGAAGGCATCCGACATGGCCAAGAATGGCCTGATGTCTTTCTGGAAGTCAAACTGAATGATATGACTATTCTCTTGCATGGTCTCTAAGGTCGACGGATCCAACGGACTCAGCGTCTGTTCCTTGTCACCGACGAGCAACAGGTACACATCCGGATGACATTCGTATAACCTCCTAAAAGCTGCCACCAACTCGCCGATACCCTTGTCCCTGACAATCCTTCCAACAAAAGTAAACACAAAAGCACCCTCAGGAAGATTCAGGCCTGCCGCAGGGAACTGAGCCTGCCGCGAGAAGTGACCTGTATCCACACCACCGGCAGTGCCATACCCTACTACCTTCGCCTTATGAGCCGCACACAGGCCATCGGCTACCAACTGTTTTCTCACGCCTTGACTCACACACAACACCTCAGTAGCACAGGCACACGACAGTTTCTCAAACCACATCAATAGGCGCTGCATCCGGCCTTCAGCACTCTGATAGCGCAAGCCATGGCACATATACACCCGCACCGGCCGACGGGTCAGCCAGGCTGCCGTCATCGACAGCATCGAAGCCTTCGGCGTGTTACCATGCACCACATATGGTCTTTCCCTGATGAAGAGCCACAGGTAGCGGAACAGACAAGCCACGTCGCTCCAGAAAGAGATCTCCCTGTGCAGGGGCATATATTTGTAACGGATCCCTTCCGCTTCACAGAACGCCTTCAGATCATCCTCCCCGCTTGAGATGGCACACACGTCATACATCTCTTTCCACAACCGCGGCTGCCCCCTGAAAAAGATAAACGTCAGACCTATAGTCGTCGTGATAAAGAACTTCGGTTTCCCCATTATCAATTATCAATTAACCATCACTCCGCAGGCCGATAAAAACTTCTGCAACCATCCTATACGGCAGATCTTGAATCTCAGGTTTTCACCCAGCACCTTATATCCAAACTGAATCAGGTTGTATTTCACCACAGCCTTCAGCCACAGCAGCCTGAAGTCCCATTCCGAGCCCCCGTAGCTCTTCACAGTATAGCGATAGTCCTCCTTCTTCTTATAGATTGAGTCCGCCGTGGCACCGCCCAGACGGAACTTCGTCCAGTCCTCATCCACATGAATGAAGACAGCACCCTTCTGATAGAACCGGCACAGCAGTTCTCCGTCCATATTATATCTGAGCTGTTCCGCATACAATCCGAACCGCTCGTAGGCATCCTTCCTGATAAACCGCGAAGGATGCGCCACCCCGTACTGCAGTCTCAGCTTGTCAAACTTAATATCCGGCTTGGCAGAGAAAGCCTCACCCGTTTTGTCGTTCCACACCAGCACATTCCCGCTATACACGTCCACCTCACGCCGGTAGTGCGCTGCGATCGACTTCAGAGTGCCCGGCATCAGGATGTCGTCAGAATTGATAATACCGATGATTTCACCCGTCGCATGCCTGATACCCTTGTTGAAGGCATCGCTAATGCCCCTGTCGGGTTCTGAGACACAAATGGCAATACGGTCCCGGTATCTATCAACGATATCAAGCGTCCCGTCAGTAGAGCCGCCGTCAATGATTACATACTCCAAGCCAGGATAGTCCTGCGTCGTCACACTGAGAATAGTCTCCTCCAGCGTTTCCACACTATTATACGTAATCGTTATGACCGATATCCTTGGCTCCATTCCCCTAATAAATATTTGCCATCACTGCCATCTTAAAATGACGGTAGGTCCCCCTGTCGCCACACCTGAACCGACGGTCACGCAGCAGACGCAGGCGCTGCTTCAGATGCGTCTTGCCATCAATGAAGTCCGTCAGTATCTGCCTGTTCTCCTCAGGCATCAGCTCATAATAGCCCTGATAGATCTCCCGGGCCACCTTCCAGCGCGAATGCAGCTCGCGCTTCACTATACGGCCCGTGCGATGTTTCCATTCCGTCATGACAGAGGTAGTCTGGCCTGTCACGTTCCCCCCATGCTGACGGTAAAGGATATGGGGGATATGATCGAACACCACATGCGCACCGATAGCCTGTGCCACGTCGTAGATCCACACATCATGCATGCTCAGGTACTTAGGTTCGTATTTGAGAATGATATCGCGCAAGGCACCATTCATCACCATCGTACAGCCTCCGACGAACTGATACACCAGCGACTCGCCGAAAGTCAGTCGCGGATGGATAATCACGCTGTTCACACGGTTCAGGTTCCTGTCCACCAATTCCGTCTGGCAGAAATAAAGCGCCGGTCGCTTATCGTATCCCTCCAGTCTGTCCACAGCCGTCTTCAACTTGTCCGGAAGCCAATAGTCATCCTGGTCAGAGAAAGCATAATAGCACGAGTCCCCCGCCTGGCGGAGAAGCTCCATGAAACTCCGGGCCGGACCCATATTCTCGCCACGGTACCACCGCAGGTCCCCCTTCTGCTGCCACCGGTCCAGTATGTCACAGGTTCCGTCCGTCGAACCGTCGTCCCTTACCAGTATGCCCGTCCGTACATCCTTCTGGGCAATGATACTATCCAGTTGCTCCTCCAAATACGTCTCCCCGTTATAGGATGACAATAATACAGTCACTTTATTCATCTCAACAAACAACCATCAACCACCAGCGCTTCCTCCATGTCTCCCTGTCTCCCAGTCTCCTTGTCTCCTTCCTCTTCCTTCGTCTTGTTCACAATCGCCATAAACATTGACAGCGCCGTCAGGCCTATTGACCCCAGCAAGAGCGGATTCGTTCCTGAAAGAATCAGGAAAAGCACATATCCCAGACAATAGCGTTTCAGGAATAGTGAACGCCCGAAATACTTCCATAGCCAGAAACAGGGTGCAAAGAAAAGGAAAATAAAAAACAGTCCCAAAGGCAGTCCGTAGATACGCACGATATCCAGATACGAGAGCTCCGTATACGACAGCTTCAGGTTGCGCCCTTCCGCCCAGAACAGGCTGCCCAGTCCCGCACCCCACACAGGATGTCCCCCGGCACCGATATCCTCCACATACGAAATGAAGTTCTGGTATTTCACCTCATTACTCTCCTCGTTCTTCTGCGTCGCCAGCATATACGTCAGCATTACAAGCATGCCCACGATTATTAAGGCAGAAAGTCTTGTCACGAACTTGCCCAAAACGTTCTTGTCATACAGCCACACCAGCAGTATCACCAGTTGCACCAGCATCGGCGTACGCGATCCCGCCACCATCAGCGAAAGAAACAGGATCACCGACAGCACCGTTTTCAGCCGTCCTTTATACTGATACAGGTTATAAATAAACGAGAAGATAATCAGCGAGCCCGCCTTATACCACAACCCGTTGATTGTAAACCCGAGAAAATTACGGTTATACGCCATCGAGAAATTGTCCGATGCCGCGCAGTAGTCATAGATCACCGCTAAGAATATCCCTCCCATCTGTGAGAGCACGAACAGTATCAGCGTCACCACGGCCAGCACGATCCCGTTGATCCATACCGCCTTCAGCAGCACCCCCGTCCGCATCGTCACCACAAAAAAGAAGATCATGATATACACCATTGACCTCACCTGACTCATCGCATACGCCTGGTCGTCCAGACAGCCCGTGATATAGGCGATGAACATACCCCACAGAGGTATCAGCAGAAACACGATGACCGTCACCCTGTTCACTGGCGCCAGATACTGCCTTCGCTTCAGGCAGTAGATCACGCCATACACCACCAACACCGCGAACAGCAGATCCTTCAGCCTCGAATGGAAGCCCGTCGGGTCCAGTGACAGTGTCACCAAGAACAGAAAATACAAGACGTCAACAACTCTCATAGCATTCTTTCAGCTGCTTTTTGATCCGCTCACGGTCATGCCGCCGATGAGCCACCATCCAGTTGTCTTCTGCCAGCCGTTCAGCCTTTGCGCCATCCTCACGAAGCTCAATAATCTTCGACGCTAAATAGAAAGGATCATTCATGGGCACCAGCATGTTCCTGTCATACTGCTCACTGAACAGCGACACCACTCCCCCCGTGTCAGTCGCGATCACGGGCATTCCTAAGTACTGCGCCTCACAGACTGCGTTCGGACTGTTGTCCGCATACGACGTGTGAACATACATGTCCGCCGTCAGTAGTTCCCTTATCATCTCGGTCGCCGTCAGGGTTCCCATCATCCTGATCCCCGCCTCCCGGGCATTCACCTTTGTCAGCTTCTCGAATTCACGCATCTCCTCATCCGTGCCTCCTATCCACTTCCATTCAACCTCATAGTCCGTATTCTCCCTAATCAGTCTGGCCGTCTTCAGCACCACGTCCGGTCCCTTCACCGAATAACACGCCCCAGTCGTCACCAGCACAATCCTCTTCTCCCTGTCTCCTTGTCTCCACCTTTCCCCGCATTCCACGAACTCCCGTCTCAACGCCTCGTCCACATGGAATATCCGCGCATCCCTATTGTAAAACCTCACCACCGTCTGGTCCCATCTTGTGCGGCACATGAAATACCTGCTGCTCCTCAGGATCTCTTCCTCGCGCCGGTATCGTTCCATCGACAGATTGTAATACTGATACCTCGCGAAGAATCCCAACGGATGATTCCACAGTTCCGGCTTGATCCTATCGAACAGCGTGCTCTGGCCAGGCAGCAGCAGACTGTTCCTGATCTGCGACCACAATCCCTGCACGTGAATCACCACCGGAATGTTTCGCTTACCCACGTGTTTTGTCAGCAGTCCGTAACACCATTCCGTCCCGAACACATGGATCAGGTCCGGCTTCTCCCCATCCACGATCCTCATCGCCTCCCCGATCACGTAGTCATCCACCTCTTTCGAGGTCATCATGTCCTTAATGATCTGCCGCTTGCTGTACCGGCTCACGTTGATGGGTATGATCTTGAGTCTTCCCCTCTCCTCCGGTTCCTTCTTATTAGGAGAATGGTTCCCATATACCACCACCAACTCCAGGTCGTCAATGCCAAGAGCGATCTCCAATAATGCCGGAATCCACCCCTTGCCTTCTATTCCCGTATTCTCCTCTGCATTCAGTGAGATCGGTGTGACCGAAAACCAAATCACCTTCATCTGTGATAATCTTACTCTGTGCTACTCTGTGTAATCTGTGGCTCATTTAGGCCTTAGCCCGCCCAACCTCACGTAAGTATACGGCATCGCTCTGAACAAAGCCGAGGCCACTCTCGCCCCCATTCCCTCCGTAAACCGCAAGTCAGGCACCTTCCTCATCAGATCGTCAACGATCTCCCTCCTTTCAGCCGGATCCCTGAACACACTGATAATACAGTCAATTGCATAGTTAAAAAACAGATAGATGTTCCTGTTCTGCTGTCTGCGCACCCGCTCAGGCAGGTTGCCCATCTTTGTCAGCCGCCAAGAATTGGCGATAGCCGTATTATAGTCCATCGCATTCTTCATCGTAAAGTTGTACGTACACGAGCGCTGCCTTATTCTATATATATAATATAATAGGTGTAAACCTACCACGCGCTCAGCTTTCAGCAGACATTCCTGCAGGAAGGGGATATCCTCATAATACACACCTGGCTCCAACCTTATATGCTCCCTATTCAGGAACGCCCTCCTGTAAAGGATACGCCAGATGAAACTCCCCGCCCCGGGATCATAGTCCTCCACATAATAGTCCAGTCCCGTTTTATCCACCACATGCCCGTCAGTCAGTTGTGCGTCATAGCCGGAAGTAATCTCATTATCATTCTGCCGCACGTAGTCAGCCACCACCATGTCTGCCCCCGTCTCTGTCGCCTTTCGTAACAGCACCAGGAGGCCGTTATCCATCAGCAGGTCATCAGAGTCCACAAACAACACATAGTCCCCCTTTGCCATCTCCATGCCCGCATTACGGCATACCGATGGCCCGTCATGATTCTGATAGATAATCTGTATATTATCGTGATGTCCCCGTATCTCTTCAACCACCTTCATACTATTGTCCGTCGACCCGTCGTTCACGACAATGACCTCAAAATCCCTGTCAGACAGTCCCTGCCGATAGAGACTCTCCAAACAAGGTCCGATATATTTCTCCACGTTGAAAACAGGAATCACAATACTCAGTTTCATCTGTGCTAATCTGTGTAATCTGTGGCTAAATTTTATTAAAGAGCAAAAGTACCGCCTTCCTCATCCTCTCTTGCCAGTTCGATGCCCGTTGATATTCCGGCGCCGTCATAATCTTCCATTTATTCTTCAAAGAGCTCTTATAGTTCAGGAACACATGCAGTATCTTCAGATCCTCTTCACTCAGCTGCGACCTGTATGCCTGGTAGAACTCCTCCACCATCTGCCAGTTCTTTGCGTCCGAGGTGAAGAAGAATTTGATATCGTCCATAATCCTTGCCCACAAGCCCTGTTTCTTACCTATCATATTGCCCCCATGGATGCGGTAATAGAATAGCGGACTTTGGCAATACACCGTCTGCCCCAGGAAATTACAGATCAGGCACATCCACCTGTCGTGCCAGGCATTCCTTGGCGGATGCGTGTCATACAGTTCCAGCGCCCTCCTGTTAAACACCATGCTGCATCCCTGCTCCGTCGGATAGATCATCACGTTCTGTTTCGTATAATGAGGCGTCTCCTTATGGAAACTGCCCATAATATTCATATTATCATCCATAAATAAAGAGTTCGACGAGAACAACATCGGTAGCTCCTCCTTCCTCGTTTCTTCTTCCCCGTTCCTCAAATTCTCCAAAAAACTGCATGCCGTCTTCAGTTTGTTCGGCATCCATATATCATCCTGATCCGCAAACGCATAGAACATTTCTCGTTCCTCGTTCCTCGAACTATTCTCCTTCAGTGCCTTCTCTGCTAACATGGAGAAACTTCTGAAAAAGCCCACGTTCTCCTGCCCTTCCCACTCGATATTATCATATCTGCCTGCATACTCCGCCAGAATGTCACAAGTGTGATCGGTACTGCCGTCATCCCTGATCATCAGGTGCACATGAACCCCGTCCTGCCGCAGGATGCTGTCCAGCTGCTCCCGCAGGTAAACCTCCCCGTTATACGTCGACATCAGCACCATGACGTGCGTCTCCTTCTTCAGCTTGGCGATGCCGAGGTTCCTGAATTCCTGATTCTTGTACCTGAACCCGGCGATGATGCCTTTCAAGATGCACCATGTCTTACGGTACCGCTGTTTCTCGTACACGAACACCAGCACGATTGCCTTCAGCCAGTAGTGGAAGAAATTGTTACGCAGATAGTCTATCTTCGGATACTTCCTGATCAGTATGATGTTGTTCCTGTAGATATCATGCAGCCGTTGCGGGCCGTAGTTCCTCAACACGAGCGTATGTCCGAGCACCGTCACCTCCCTTGGTGTTCCGAACCGCTGCAGCAGCGAGGCATTTTTCACCTTATACTTCCCGATGCCCCGCAGATGCGCCTGCAGGTAGAACTCGTCATCCACTGACGCGATGGTATACGACTCGTTCCATCCACCGATGGTATTGACAATCTTGATGGAGGCCAGCATACCCGAAGTGATAGGGATATCGATCTCCTCATAATCGTCGGCCACCATTTCCCCGTTCATTTGAGGCGTCCATATACCGTCAGGGGCATCTTTACAGTAAACCGTCCTCTCCACATAGAATTCAAAATTCTCAAAATATGAATCCTGATCCATGGTCAGCAGGTAGTCATATCCGTTCTCGTTGGCATACTCCCAGGCAAAGTTCAGCGCCCTCGATATGCTATTCACCCCGTCACCATAATAATCTACTTTCTCATGGGTAATATATCTGTAAGGCTGTTTGTCCTTCGATGGTGTATTCTCCCAGATAAGCACCTTATCCACATGGTCGATAAATGCCTCTACATTCCGCACAAGCAAATCCCTCTCAGGATAGTACGTCACAACAATTGCCAGTATTCTCTTCCCCTTCATCATCTGTGCTAATCTTACAGTCTTCCGGACATGATGAGCCATTTCAACATCCGACCTTCATTCACGTCATAATACGGATAGACGAAATGACGTGAGAACAACATATATATCTTTGATACCACACTATGCCTGCAGGTGATAAACCGCCTGAAGAGTTTCTGGTCTGCTGCATCCAGCATAGGTGAGAAGTGGTCATAGAACTCCTTGGCCATCTCTACGTGATTCGTCACTGGGGGTTCCTTAAACAAGATACGGTAAACCCTGACGATCTTCCTCGGCTCACCGGCCAGACTGGCTACCTGGTGATTGGCCAGTGCGTTATGCTCATGCCGGCGGTAATAGAACAATGGATGGTGATCATAGGTCACGCTCCCAAGGAAATAACAGATATGATACAACCAACGGTCATGCCACGTCAACTGAGGCTCACATTCCGCATAAAGCTCCATCGCCCTTCTGTTGAACACCATACTACAACCCTGCTCCGTACCGAAGACCAGCACATTCCCTTTCCTGAACCGTGGTTCCGGTCCCTTGTGAAACAGTTCCAACTCCCTGCCCTCCGCATCTATCTGCATGGAGTTGGAGGTAAAGAGGTTGGGCTTCGACGCGTCTTTCCCTGACAAGGCTCTGCATGCCGTGATGAGCTTCTTAGGCATCCAAATATCATCCTGATCCGCAAATGCATAGAAATCTATCTCCTTGTCTCCCTGTCTCCTTGTCTCCCTGTCTCCTTGTATTCCCGTCTCCTTGTTCAGCGCCATCCTGACTAATGCGGAGAAACTCTTGACAAAGCCTACATTCTTACAAGCTTTCCATGCTATATTCTGATGTCTGGAAGCATAGTCAGAGAGAATTTCGCATGTATGATCCTTGGAACCGTCATCACGTACCAACAGACGAATTTCCACACCCTCCTGAGAAAGGATGCTGTCGATCTGTTCCTTCAAGAAGCGCTCCCCATTGTAAGTGGACATGAGGACCAAGACAACTGGTTTCACTATTTTACTTTTTTACCTTTTTATCTTTTTCATCAGCTTCTCCTTGACAAACCAGCCAAAGAACTCCCTGTCTTTCCGTTCTATCATCACATAGACTATTGACGAGAAGATTATCACGAACATCGTACCTTTTACAAGGAACTGGATGAGATGAGAGTCACTCACCGTAAACATCCTGAGGACGCAAGTCACCAATATACCCATCATCATAAACGGCAGTAAGTCATGGAAGAAGATGTAGCGGGCATTGATCTGAAGTTTCTTGGGCCAATAGTAGAAATAATAGAACGACATCTGCATGACATTGCAGAGCGTTCCCGAGATGGCAATGCTCCTGGCGCCATAATAAGGTATCAAGAACCAGAACACAATGACCATCGTGATGTAGGAGAAAGCTGAATAACGCGTGATGAGCCGTATGTCCGTTCCTGCGTAGATGATGGCAGACATGCCCGCATTATGACTTCCCAAGAGATTGATGAAATAGAAGTCCATCCAAGGGACAAGATACATGAAGGAATCCCCCAGATACATATGCATTACATCCGGAGACACGCTGATATATCCGAAAGTCACGAAACTGATCACAATGACCAGATACTTCGTCCCTTCATAAGCGACACGCTCTATCACCTCCCTATTGTGCAAGGCTACAGCCTTTGTCACAGAAGGGAAGATGGCAGAATTGAAAGAGCCGCCAATGAAACCCAAAAAGGAATAGATGGAAAAGATGATGTTATAGTCAGTCACCTCACTTGAGTTACATCGTATTCCCAACAGGATGGGTTGTAACTGTAAGGCTCCCCATGTCAGTAGTGAGACAGAGAAAATGTTCATGCTATATGGCAGCGTCTCCTTGAACAGATCTTTGTCAAAATGAGGCCGGAAAGAGATGTCGGGAATGATGGCCTTGATCTTCCGGATTGAGAGTATTGTCCGATAGATCAGTCCTAAGAACACCAGACCGGCATAGTACTCCACAATGGAGAACTTGAAGACCAGTGTAAACACCAACACCACCACATTCAGCAGATTCCCGATGAAACTGATCTTACTGAAGAAGTCCACATACTCCGCTCCCTGGATGAGCTGTCCGAAACAACTCGTATACCAGTTGAAGATCGCATTCAAGGCTATGATATACAACAGGCTCCGCAGAATCACCACCTGCTCAGGCGTCACCTGGAAAATGTCATCCACGAAGAAAGAGATGACAAAGATCACCAGGGCATTGATGATGCCTATAGAGCCATAGAAGGTGATACTGGTACCAAACAGCCTTCTAACATTCTCTATGTCATTCTTAGCCAAAAAGTTGGAGAAATACCTGAGGTTGGTGTTCGAGAACCCGAGATCCAGCAAGGTCATATAGATGTTGATGGACAACGCCAGTCCTATCAATCCATAATCCGCCTTGCCGTAGAGTCCAATCAAAATGGGCACAGCCACAAAAGCATAGGCTGCGCTCAAGAACTTACTGGCGACCGTCCAGATAACGCCATCGGCTATCCTGTTGATTGTGCTCATCGTCTATTCCGGGAAAGAAACTGTGTTTCTAAAAAATCTGGTACCATACTCTTCAAATCGTGGATAGACTGCCTTGAACAATGCACTGGAGCCGAACAGTTTCAGATATTCCACACACCCGGGAATCTGCTTACCGAAGAAAGACACGGTAAACCAATTGAAAGGAACAGTATCATCGGTCTGTATCCTTTCATCGGTGGCCATATAGTAATATCCGTATTTCAAAGCACCGTCCTTTGGTTTCGGAGGCAGGTCCTCACCCAGCATCTGTACCAGTTCTTCTCTCCTCTGGGGATTGTATCCGACATTCAGATAATAGTATTCTGACTTGTGTAGATTGATGACTGGTTTCCCCCAATAACAACTCTCGGCTCCCATGGTAGAGCCCATCACAAGCACCTTGTCTGCCATGTCCATCAAAGCATAAGAACTGATGGAGCTTTCCGGAGGAATCACTGTCACTCGACTGCTATGCAGCTGATACAAGTCGGTATGATAGGATGCCTGTAAACCTTTCAAATTCGGATGAATCCTGAGATAGACATGAGTATTCTCCGGCAGATGGTCCGCCACAAAGCGGATGGCCTCCATCTGAGTCTCGAACAGGTTCCCCTCGTCCCAGTCACCGCCAAGCGACACAATCTCATCTTCAGAAGAATTGAAAATCACAATGTTGCGTTCTCTCTCATCGAAGCCCTCAGGCAGTTTGTCCTTCACCTGCCGTCCCGTATAGATAAAGTCGTTCGTAGGTTTTCCTGTCCTACGGTTGATAAAGAACGATGATCCAATCTTAATCTTTTCCTCCTCCGACCGTTTGGAATGATCCCAGATATCGTGGCACATACGGGTCAACTGATGGATGTCAAGCGGCAGATCACCCTCAAACTCAACCCGATAGGCCGGTTCGTTGATTCTCCAACAGACTTCCAAAGACTCGAACTGGATGCCCTTTTCTTTGGCAATCTCATAGAAGAGTCGATTCTCATACAGTCTGCCGTTATAGATGGAAATGACGTCCGGGCGCACCTCGTCCACCAACTGATACGCATAGTCCACAAAAGAACAAAGAGCCGTCAATATCTGGTCGAAATAAGCGCGCTGACCCGACGTGACCTTTCCAGAAGGCTTCCTCGTAATGGTCACATAATAAGAATGAAGTGACAATCCTATGTTGACATGCCTGTAAGTGATCTTCTTCAGGTCAAGGATGTCATCATAGGAGAAATCCGTTTCGCTTGGGGAGAACTTCTTAGCAGAGACCGGTATCACCTGAATATCTGGCAGATAGTTATGAACAATCTGCCTGTGCATATGTCTGCACACCTTACAGATTCCCGTATTCCCATGGATATTGGTAAAGCATGAAGGCAAGGCCCGATCGCAATAGGCCATGACGACCTCCACACCCTTTTTCCGGTCAGAAAGCATTTTGTTCAACATAACACCTGCATGAGGGCTATGCAAGGAACTGACACAATAAAACAATTTCTTCATTCGAACACCTTACTCTTCTTCCTCATCTTTTAAGCCTAACAGAGGCCTGATCTCATCCTCATCGAACAAAATCCATATCGTCGTAAAGAACAAGGCAGCAATGGTAAACAACATCACCAGTCGACTTCTGTTGGGACCTTCCGGCCACAAGGGAACCGTCGAGGCCTGAAGGGTCGTAAAGGCTGGAGTCACCTCCTGTACCCGCACCTTGGCTGCCAATAGCTGGGAGCTGATAGCATTATAATTGTTATAAAGCAACTGCATCTCATTCTCCAGGTCAGTCTGTTTCTGGCGAACATTCTCAAGCATGATGTCCTGGTTGCTGTCTATAAAATCTGCATACAGCTGTCTGGCACGTTCATAATTCTTCTTGGCATCCTTATAGAGCTTTTCCGTGAAAGCCAGATCATAACGGGCCTTTCGTGTTTTATAGTCTGTAATGTAATCCTGAAGATGCTGCTTCACGGAGTCTGCCATCTGGGCGGCCACATGAGGATCCTGATCAGTCACCTCCACGGCAATCAGCGTCTGTTGGTTCTTACTGGTATTGAAATCACATTTTATCTTCGAACTGACAGCTCCTGAGATGGCCGTCTGCTCTGGAGTCATTTCATGAGGATTGACGAGCACCACTTTCTTTTTCTTTTCATCTTTACCGAAAAGGGCATCCATCAACCCGTCCCTGGCAGAAACCCACCACGCATCCTTCTGCTCGTTCTTCAGATAATCATAGTAAGTCATCGGTGCCTTATCCGTCGGGCGCTGAACCTTCACCTTGAACAGTTCTGCCTTGAATTCGACACTGCTCATCACATCCGGATAGAGGAATGCCGTGATAGCATCATTACCAGACGACCCGCTACCAAGGTTCACGCCGAAGGAACTGGCCAAAAGAGCCAAAGTGTTGGAACCGCCACCAGAGCTGGACTCCGGCACCAGTTGTATCTTACACTTGTAATAATCAGGTAATCCGAGCGTGATAACCCAAACCGTCAAGATGACAGTAGGAATCACCTTAAAGTACGTTGTCTTGCGCCGTACCAGGGCAGCCCAAAGACGGGAAAAATCAATAACCTGCTCCTTCTTTTTCTTATGTTGCACTGTTTCCATATCTGATGCGGCTTTTTTTACTTCACTAAATTGATGACCGATATCAGCAAGGTCAGGATAGTGGCCATAGAGGTTCCGACAGCTCCGACCTGTCCGATGACCTGAGCAGGCGTGGTGGTCTTCGAAGGTACGATAATCTCACATCCAGGCTCAATCCTGGCTTTCTTTGCCTTCGACACTGTACCGTTCTGATAGACCACAAAGGTACGGGATTTCTTGGCACGGCTTCCGAAGCCACCAGCCTGATTCACATACCACTTGAATTTCTTGCCTTCACTGTAAGCTACTGTATTCGGATACATCACGTTACCGTTAATTTTCACCGTTCCATTATACTCAGGCACAATCAGGCGGTCGCCTTCCTTCAAAGTGACATCATAGTCAGAACCCGGATTAGCCAGAGCCTTGTCCAATTCGATACCTACGGAATAACGTACCGTGTCGTTCTCTATACTGTCACGTGCCTCGTTGATATCGTAATCGGCGGCCTCTTCATCCTGCATCACCATATCCAGTCCTGAGTTCGCGCCTTTCTGTCTTACCAGATCCAGCACCTGGCGGTTACGGAATTTCTCGTCATCGGTCATCACTCGTTCAATACGGGCACCTCTGACATAAGCCTGATCCGTCACACCGCCTGCAGCCTTCACAAGATCAGAAATACGCTGGTTCTTGGTTGTCAGGGCATAATAGCCTGCAAAAAGCACCTCACCGTCAATAAACACATTACGCTGAGGCTGATATGCAGGACTTCGCCGTACGTAGACCTCATCATAAGGCTCCAGCGTGAAGCTACGGTCACCATCGACCACCAGACCATCTTTCACGGCAAACGAGAACATCTTGGCAATCTCGTTAGGTGCCCCGGTTGCGCCTGGGTCTGAGATGCGACGTGAGACACTGACATGGGCCGTAGAGGCAGCATCTGTCAAGCCTCCAGCCTGCAGGATAAAATCCTCAACCGTCTCGTTTTCTGCATACTCATAAACGCCAGGCATCTGTACCTCGCCATGAATGGTCAGCGTACGCTCGTTCAATGCCTCACTACGGAAGGGGATGAAAAGGATATCCTCATTCTCCAACGGCATATCGGCAACAGTACCGGCCATGATACCCTCCACATCAACGGAAAGGACGGTACGAACACGGTCAGGTTTCATGCGGTGAAGCACAGCATGTACAGAGAAGGCGTCCTCAGTCAGACCACCAGCACTTTCGATAAGAGAACGAACAGTATTGTTCGAACTACCCCAGTCGTACATACCCGGATGGAATACAGCACCCTTGATCTGTACGGTATTTTCGTAACGTTCAAGAATAGAGTCAACAGTCACCGAGTCGCCATCCATGAGTTTGAAACTGTTCATGTCAAACTCAGCCACATTATGGGCAGAATAACGCTCGCCAGAGATACGATTCACCTGAACACCTTTCTTGTATGCCTTGGCAGAAAAACCACCGGCATACTTAAGCAACGTAGCCAGGCTCTCACCTTTACGCATCTCGTAAGCCATCGGACGCTTGACCTGGCCTGTGATGTCCACAAGACAGTCATAAGGACCTACGACAATAACGTCATTATCTTCCAGACGGACATTACCAGCCAACTTCCCGTTAAGGATATAGTCATAAACGTCAACCACCGTCAACTGACGACCGCCTCTGTAAACCTTGATATTGCGAAGCGTACCAACACCGGTGACACCGCCTGCCATATAAATGGCATGGAACACAGTGGAAAAGGCAGATAGCGTATATGTACCAGGGGCTGTCACCTCACCCATCACATTGACAATGATGGTACGAGTCTGCCCCACTGTCATCTTGATGCTTGAGCTCTTATAACGCTGTCCAAGTTGTTCTTTAATCTTTGCGTTGGCACCTGCCACCGTCAGTCCAGCGATATGGATTGGCCCGAAGCCGTTTACCGTGATAACTCCATCAGGTGACACCTCCAACGACTCAGACTTCTGGGATGCGCCATAAATGTCAATGATGACGCGGTCACCAGGTCCTACGACATAGTTAGAGGGAGTCGCAATGTTCATCGTCGGCTCGAAAGTCAGCATACGTTTGTTGAAGATATCACGGCCAAAAACGTGCTTGCCGTTGATCATCGTACTCATGCTATCAGGCATATAGACATTCGGTCTTGACCCGATATCCTGAATTTCACCGGCAGCGCCCATTGCAAAAGCGCTGGTGGGAGAATAAAGCGGATTACCCTGAGCATCTACCATCACTGAGCCATTACTCTTACGGAGACGGCTTTTCCCATCAACAGAGCCCCCACTGGTGCCTGATGTCGATTGTGAGGAGACCTGCCCAGCATTAACCTGCTGGCGTACGCGCTGTAATTGCTTCATATCAACACCGCGTTGCATCAGCTTCACTGCAATCTGCGACTGGGAGGTTCCGGCTTGAGCCTCCCTCTGGATGTACCTCAACACTTGAGCGTCGCTCATACCCTGAGCATGCGATAGCAACGCACTGAGCAGGAGCAACATAGTCAAAACAAATTTATTCATAATGGTTAAAAAATAATTCTACTTAAAATCAGCATCATAGCCGTTTGCTTCAGACTGGCCTGCAGAACCAACGGGTAATACGCAACTCGACACTAATACCTGCAATGGTCTTCACAAACCAGTATTTCTTTTGTTTCCTATACAACCTGCCATGAACACCTGCAAAAGGGCCATGGATAATCTCGACTTCCTTCCCGACCTCCGGCTCATTCTCCTGCCGAATCACGCTGACCCGCTGTTCAAAGGCTGGGTCGCACAGCATTCGGAACTCCATCATCTCACGACTGGAGATCTCCACCGGAAGGTCTGTATCCCTGTGCTTCAGAATGTAAAGAGGCTGGGCGCACTTTGCCAACAGCGAACCGAACTGTTTCATAGGCATTTCAAGTTGCACAAACACATAATTGTGAATGACGGGAAGCAATACCCGCCGAGATTTAGAGTCGTTGCCGACCTGCTTTTCCATATATCTCATGGGAATAAAACAAGTAAGACCTTCCTGTTTCAGAAAGTCAATCACGATTAATTCTTGTCTGTTGAAGGTGCGAACCACCGTCCAAATTTGTCCCTTTTGTTGCATTTTCTTCCCTTCCCCCAACAGGGCATACACCCCGCCAGAAGTTCATTAACATTCTGATCATCAAGGATATAGGCAGTCTTACCCCCTCCGCCGGAGAGCTGAAGGCTCGCAGATTATATAGGAATCGACTTTCTATAACGGCTGCAAAATTATACATTTTTCCCGAGACAGCCAAATTTAAAGAGGTGAAAATGCATCTTAATATAAAAAAAATGATATCCTTCGTTAAATCGTAATTTCTCCTGAACCCAGACAACGATGATGATTCTCGTCATATATGACACAGAACTGACCGGGAGCCACACCGTGGATCTTCTCTTTAGAATGTACGACAAATTCATTATTTCCCGTCCACTCCAACGTGGCAGGATGATATTCTGGTGTATGACGGATCTTAAAAGTTACCTTACATGGTGGAGATGCCTCCCTTTTAGCATTTTTACAACAAACTTCTGAAGGTTTGACAGTAAGAAAATGAAAGTCATGCACAGGAAAGGCCTGCTTGTAGGCTGTGGCTGGGTCATATCCATGAGAAACGTAAAGAATATTACTACCTACATCCTTTTTCACAACAAACCAGGGGCCACCGCTGAAGCCCATGCCTTTACGCTGACCGATGGTATGGAACCACAAACCCTTATGTTCACCTATACGCCGTCCTGTCTCCTGCTCAATCACATCACCGGGCTGTTCTCCCAAGTATCTACGGACGTAGTCGTTATAGTTCACCTTACCCAAAAAGCAGATTCCCTGTGAGTCCTTACGTTTCGCATTCACCAGGTGCTCACGCTCGGCAATCTCGCGTACCTCGTCCTTCAGATAATGACCGATAGGGAAAAGGGCCTTACGGAGTTGCCAGTCATAGATCTGGGCCAGGAAGTCCGTCTGATCCTTCACGGGATCAGGGCTGGTGCAGAGCCACTTCAATTTGCGACTCACAGGTTGACCATTTACGATTTCACGAACCTCCTCTTCTTCCGTCTGGGCGTAATGACCGGTGGCAATAAGATCATAGTCATGCCCGCATTTCTCATCAAATGCACCAAACTTGATGAGGCGGTTGCACATCACGTCAGGATTGGGCGTCAGACCCGCACGGACCTTATCCATCGTATACTTCGTCACCCGGTCCCAGTATTCACGATGACAGTCGACCACCTCCAGCCTACAGCCATACTTTCTGGCCACAGCCGTAGCCATCTCGAGGTCTTCCTCTGACGAGCAGTCCCACTCTTCCTCTTCCTCAGGACCAATCTTGATATAGAAGCAGTCAGGATGGAGGCCGAGGCGTGCAAACTCATACACCACGACACTACTGTCGACGCCACCAGAAAGCAGCACGGCAATCTTTTGATCCCTCAGTTCCTCACACCTCATTTTTCACTTCTTAAAATCTGATGCCCAACGAGGCATAGGCCGTCCAGTCCATCAGCCAACCCAGGCCATCGTCATTCTTATAGCGAAAGCGGTTGTAGTGTCCGTAAACCCTCAGATAGCAATTGTTCCAATTATAGACCAGCGACAGTCTCGCATCGAAGTTCCAGCTCACACGGTTGCCTGTAGTATCGTCATTATGTTCCACGACAGAGAAATTGCCATCCCAGTCGATGTCGGCTTCTTCTTCCTCAAAAATACTGTGCCCATGATCATCCAGTACATCATAATAGTAGACCGAACTTTTGTTATAGAAAGTAATCATCGGCATCACCTGTGCGCTGACGAGCCATCCGCGGGCCGGCACCCAGTTGTAAGCATAGCCTGCCCCTAAGTTAGCCTGCGTGAACTTCAGTTTGCCGATAGACTTCATCAGCAGTACCATCGGCCAGCAAGCATCATCATCGAAAGCCACTCTAGTGTGATAGTACATCAGCCCAGCCATGAACGAGCCCGCAGAACGACGCTGGATGAGCGACTGGTCATAGGCTGCCGAATAGGAGAAGCGTTTGCTATTGAACATATAATAGGCGTCGAGAAAGAACGAACGTATCCGTATGGGGTCTTCCATCGGCACGTGGCCCTCGTCAGCATCCACCTCTCCTCCAGAGGCAAACAAGTAGGTCACGTATGGCGTTGAGCTGCGATAACTGCTGATACGCATGTTGATACCGAAACTGCCGCCCATCGCCCCCAAGGAAAACGTGCTGCCGTCGCCGCTCAGCTGCTTGGAGTAGCCGAAGCCATAGCCCCTGTAACCAGCCCATAAACCCAGCGACACGGGATAACTATTATCTGTCTTGGCTGTGACACGGCCTTCCAAGAGATCTTCAAACGACCAGTCTGCCTCCATTTTCAGTATAGAATGGTTTACGGTCGATCGTGCCTCTACGGCCCAAGGCTTCTTGGGCTGTTCGATATAATTGCGGTCGACGGTGGCCACAGCCGACGAGTCGATGAGTGTCTTCACCCAATAGAGGGGCTGGAGCAGCGTGGGTTTCCCCTTAGCAGATTCGGAAGCCATCTTGAACAAATTGCCATTCTTCTGGGCAGGGACAGGCAATGTGGCAGTAACATCCTGTGCCACAGTTATCAGAGGCATCAGGGCTATCATCAGAAACAGACATCTTTTCCGCATATTATCTATTATCTACACATTCGGCCGCAAAGGTAGTGAAAAAATTCCACTTAACGAAGAGAATGTGGATAAAACTTGTTAAACGAGGCGATGGATCAGGCGGCTGTCCACAAACTGGTCCGCCACATACCGCGGTACGACCACGAAGAAAATACTTATTCTGGGTTGGAGGAATTTGCTTACCTTTGCAACAAGATAATATTTCAAGACCTGAAATATATATTGCAGGGCGTGGAATATTTGTTTCAGGGCCTGAAACATCAAGTGCCTGGTAGAGGACTAAAAAATAGTACTAAGTATAAGAAAATAAAGATAACGATTATGGCAAACTAACTGGCACAATTTGTCAGCGACCCCACCTCTGGCATCAAGGCTGGTAGCAGCGGGCCCGAGGAAACCTATTTTCTTAAATTATATTAAAAATCCAGCCAAATCCATTGCGGATTCAGAAAAAGTTCATATCTTTGCGATATCAAATTGATATCATTCTAAACTTAATCATTATGGAGAATAAAGAATTTGCATTCAAGGGAATGGTGATGAACGGCTTTCTGATGACGTTCGTCAACCTGGCAGTTTTGATTCTGTCAATCGTAGGCATCGTGTTTAGCATCATCATGCTCGACAGCAGCAACGGCAATAGTGGAGGCTGGGAGTTAGGCGGCAGTCTGCTGTTGCTCCTTATAAATATAATAATGTGGTGCGGACTGATGATGCTGGAGCCCAACGAGGCCAAGGTGACCACGTGGTTCGGCAAGTACAGCGGTACGTTCTCAAAAACGGGTTTCTACTGGATCTGTCCCTTCTACGGCACGAAAAAGGTATCCCTGCGGGCCCGTAACCTCGACGCAGAGCCCATCAAGGTGAACGACAAGACGGGCAATCCCGTGATGATCGGTCTGGTGCTCGTGTGGAAACTGAAAGACACCTACAAGGCCCTCTTCGAAGTGGACTCTCAGACGATGGCCTCCAATCCCAATGCCATCGGCGCTGACACGAAGGGACTGATGAACGCGCTGGAGAACTTCGTCCGAGTGCAGAGCGATGCAGCCCTTCGTCAGGTGGCTGGCCAGTATGCTTACGACGATGAGGACTCAAAAGCAGGTGAACCTACGCTCCGCTCGAGTGCCGATGAGATCAACGAGCAGCTTGAGCAGAAACTCGACGAGCGTCTGGCACTTGCAGGCATCGAGGTCGTAGAGGCCCGCATCAACTATCTCGCCTATGCCCCAGAGATTGCTGCTGTGATGCTGCGCCGACAGCAGGCCTCAGCTATTATCACCGCCCGTGAGAAGATCGTCGAGGGTGCTGTATCGATGGTGAAGATGGCACTCGACAAGCTTTCCAATGAGAATATCGTTGACCTCGATGATGACAAAAAGGCTGCGATGGTAAGTAATCTGCTCGTTGTGCTTTGTGGCGATGAGTCTGCCCAGCCCGTCGTAAACACAGGAACTCTGAACCATTAGACAGAAGAACTCTCTTAAAAAAAAGGACATAAGAAAATAATGGCTACGCCAGAAAAGAGTACTAAGAGTTTTATCCTCCGCGTCGACGCTGAGACGATGAGCGCTATCGAGGCCTGGGCTGCAGACGAGTTCCGCAGCACCAACGGTCAGCTGCAGTGGATCATCACCGAAGCCCTGCGCAAAGCCAAGCGTCTGCCCAAGAAAAAGCAAAACAATGGAACAGAACAACTTTGACATCAAGAAAATCAAGGTGCATCGCACCACAGAGGCGACCGTCTTTGAGATTGTGTTTGTCCTGATAACCGTCATCGTCTGGGGAGTGATTATCTGGCTGGTTCATCGTGCACCAGACATCGTCCCCACCCATTTCGATGCATCAGGAAAACCGAATGCATACGGTTCGCCTGTTGGAATCACCATTCCCTGCGCACTCTTGACAATAGGCGCCATCGTCTGTATGTCATGTGCCTATTTCCCTCAACGTATCAATATGCCATTCAAAATCAGGAACATCCGCCAGGTGGAACTTGCCATCCGGTCACTTCGGGTGACAGGCATCACATTCCTTTTATTACCACTGGCTGTGGCCTATACCATGCTTGGCATGAGTTCTCCGTCTGCCGTTCCCATCTTGGCAGTCATCGGCCTCATCCTCGTGGAATCTGTCTTGTTTTCAATCATTATTTACAAATCAAAATAACAAACTATTATGGTAGAACTAAAAAACGAACAACTCTCGATCGTCGTATCAGAGAAAGGAGCAGAGCTCCAGAGCATCAAGGACGCAAACGGAAAGGAATATCTGTGGCAGGGAGACCCCACATTCTGGCCTCGTCGCTCACCCATCCTCTTCCCCATCGTCTGCAGCGTAAACAACGACACTTATACTGTCGACGGAAAGGAATATCATCTGCCTCGTCACGGATTTGCCCGCGACACCGATTTCAAGCTCATCGCCCAAGGCGAGCGCAAGATCACCTTCGCACTCGAATCGTCAGCAGAGACAAAGCTAGTATACCCCTACGATTTCACTCTCAGCGTCAGCTATGTCCTTGATAATAACAAGATAGGTGTCATCTGGCACGTCCATAACACCGACACCCAGGAGATCCACTTCCAGATAGGCGGCCACCCAGCCTTCAACATCCCAGGCATGAAGGCTGGCACGAACCAATACGGGCGCATCCGTCTTGACAATGAGGAGCCGATGGACGCCCTCCACAGCTATGGCGACGGCTCGCACGAGATGGACGAGATACCATTCGTAGAGGCAGAGAATGGCATAATGGAGTTCACAGACAATACCTGGCGCAACGACTCCATCAAGATCCACAAGTGCCAGCTGCATCGTGCCGAACTCATAGGGCCTAGTGGTGATCCAGAGGTCACCGTCACCTTCCGCACCCCTGTCATCGCCTTCTGGAGTCCGTTCGGCAAGCAGGCACCCTTCGTCTGCATCGAGCCTTGGTACGGCCTTGGCGATCCTCGCAGCTTCAAGGGTGAGTTCAAGGACAAGCCCCTGATGAACCATCTGCAGCCCGGAGCCTCGTTCATGTCGAGGTATGACATCACCATCGGATAAGCCATCGTCACACCATGCGGATTATTGTATCACAGGAGATAGAATCGGTTTGCCCTGCGTTTGTGGGAGCTGCCGTCGAGGCACAGGTAGTCAACACACCCTACTCAAAGGAACTCTGGGATGAGATCCATGCGCTGGAAGACCGTTTCCGGCAGGAGCTGACCACAGAGAGTCTGAAGGATCTGCCCAGTATTGCAGCCACCCGCCGAGTGTATAAGGCCTGCGGCAAAGACCCTTCACGCTATCGTCCTGCCAGCGAACAGCTTATCCGAAGGATGCTGCAGGGCAAGGAACTCTATCAGATCGACACCCTTGTAGATCTCATCAACCTCGCCTCCATCGCCTACGGCTACAGCATCGGAGGCTTCGATGCCGACAAGTTTGTGGGCGACACGCTCACCTTGGGCGTGGGGCGTGAGGGAGAGCCATACGAGGGCATAGGCCGTGGCATGCTCAATATTGCAGGACTGCCCGTCTATCGTGATGCTGAGGGAGGCGTTGGCACACCCACCAGCGACCATGAGCGGACGAAGATGACGCTGGCGACCACCCATCTCGTGGTGCTCATCAATGGCTACGACGGCCATGAGCAGCGTGTCGTAGACAATGCACACTTCATTCAGGACCTGCTGCGCAAATACGCAAAGAGTGACGGGGGCACCGTCACTCTCTACAGATAATCAAAATTCCATTATAGTTTCTTTTTCGGATAGAGGGCGTCCCACCATGTTGGGTCGTCCTTTAGCCATTTCTGGAACCAGGCCATCTGCGTGGCAAGCCACTTCTCCTTCTTCGTGTAGTCGAGGATATGATGGTTCTCGCCCTCCACTTCGACGAGAGCCACCTCCCGGCCTAAAAGTTTCAGGGCCGTAAACATCTGCAGGCTCTCTATCAGCGGGACGTTCGTATCGGCATTGCCATGCAGCAGCAACAGCGGCGTGTGGATCTTGTCGGCATTGAAGAGGGGACTCTGGTCCACATACAGCTGCCGGTGGCTCCATGGATAACTGTTGGCCATCGACACCTCACTGTAATTATACCCCCAATAGCCTTCACCCCAATAACTGGTGTGGTTAGCGATGCCGGCATGCGAGACTGCTGCGGCAAAGATGTCCGTCTGTGTCTGCAGATACTGAGTCATGAAACCGCCATACGAAGCACCCATGCAGCCGATCTTCTTCGGATTGATGAAAGGCTTTGCTTCGCAGAGTTTCTTCGTCCCCTCGATGATATCCTCAGCAGGACCTCGGCCTGCCGTATTCACATGACGTGAAGCCCACTCCTGTCCGAAGCCTGTGGCTCCGCTGGGCTGAAGGATATAGGCCACATAGCCGAGGGAGTTCCAGTACTGGGGGGCGTATGGCGACTCGAAGTAACGACTGACGGGAGAACAGCCACCATAATAATAGACGATCATCGGATACTGTTTCGAGGCGTCGAAGTCTTTCGGCAGATACAGTCGGCCATAGACGGTATCGCCCTTCGAGTTGATGTAATTCCAGTCCTCACAGGTGCCCACTTCTGCATCACCCAATGCGGTCTTGCCGTCAAACAACTTTTCACTTTTCACTTTTCCTTTCTCACTCCTCATCACGTACGCCGATGCCGGTTCCAATGTATTATAAGAAAGGTACGCGAGAACAGGGGCATGCTCAGCGATGTCGGCACGATAGATATCGTCGCCATTTGCAGCAAGCTTTCTGATGGCACCTGTCTTCGGATTCAGCGAGAAGAGATACACATAGTCGCGGTCTTCTGCGGTGAAATACACTTGTCCGTCAGCTTTCGACCATGCAAGCAGCTTGGCGATGGAGGGGTCGAAGTCCTTGGTAAGGGGCATCACCTGCCTTGTTGCGAAATCAAAAAGGAAGAGTTCGTTCTCCGTCATGCTGGGGGTGATGTCTGCAGGCAACTGACAGCCGATGCGGTTGAAAGCCTCCGGCGTACCGGTTATGAGTATCTGCGAGCCATCAGGCGAGAAGCAGCTCTCGCCAATAAAGCCCTCACTAGCGAAGATAGTATCAGCCTTAAAGGTCATGGCATCGACCAGCATCATATCCATCACCTCTGTAGGGCGCTTAGCCAGCCTGCTGTAGGAGGAGGCCACGAGCCATGTCTTTCCGTCTGCAGTCATATCGAGCAGGAACGTATTGCGTGGACTGAACGTGATGCGCTGGCAGACGCCTGTCGCCAGGTCGTATTTCATGAGATAGTTACGCTTACGCCAATCTGGCTGACGATCGTCCATCTCCAACACTTCAAACACGTCGGCATCCTCCTTCGTTCCCTCTTCCTCGGCAGTGATGACGAGATAGTCCTCCGTAGGGCTGACGGTGATGTCACCGTCTGGCAACCAGGATGCCAACAAGGTGCGTTCGCCTGTCACAGGACTGACCTTATAAAGAGAGCGTTTGTCACCGACCTTCTCATCGACGGTCCAGGCGATGCTCTTAGGCATCCACTCTACATTGGCAGGCAGCACGGAGAGCAGATGCCCCGTCCTGGTGTCGCACAACTCATACGTCCACTTGTCCTTGCCACCCCGTTCCGTGGTCTGATAGCCCACCACCACATAGGCACCGTCGGCAGAAAGTCTGACGCTACGCACCCTTTTGCCGTCAAACAGGTCATGAGCCATATAGGGATGGGTCTTGTCGAGCGTATAGGCGACAGCCTTGTCTGCCTCAATCACCACACTGATGGAGTCTGTATCCTTCGCTGCTGCCAGGTATCTGATGGCGAAGGTGTGATGCTCTGGGGCCAACTTCAGTTCTTCGCCGGCCTCCTGACCGTCAATGAAAAGTTTACAGTTCTTGGGTCCCTTGACGGCAATCTTGCCTTTCAAATAGTCACTGTTGTTCACATAAAAGGTGAGCAGCCCCACACTCTTGCTGTCAGCAAGTGAGGGAATCCTGGTCAGGTGGGTCATAGGGGTGGCCACCATTCCGTGGTCTACGGCAATGGCACCCATCATCGTCGCCTCATCGAATTTCTTTCCCTGGGCGTCCACGGTGTCGAGAGCCAGCGGAGCTGTCACGGCATAAGGGCCAGCAAGGTTAAACATACTAATCTCGGTCTTCACTTGAGCCTGCGCGCTGAACATTGTCAGCAGCATGGCGGATAACATCAATTGTCTCATATTCTTCATTTCGTGTATCATTTTGCTGCAAAAGTACAAAAATAATCTGATGAATCTGCGGAATCTATGGTTTATTTTATACCTTTGCACCCGAATTTATACCGAACCATACAAAATGAGACAAATAAGAAAGATTTTTGGGTGTATCCTTGTCTTGCTGACAACAACCATCCTGCCAAGCGATGCCGACAACCATACCTCATCCAGATTGGTGATCAACGAACTGATGCAGTCGAACATCGACTGTATCATGGACGACCTGAACGAATTCCCCGACTCATGGGTGGAACTCTATAACACCAGCGACGAGACCGTATTCCTGAGAGATTATCAGATCGGCAACGGTGCCGGCGACCCTTGGCAGCTGCCCTTGATGACTGTCGAGCCCAAATGCTTCGTCCTCGTCTACTGCGACAAGGAAGCATCCGGGCGCCACACCGACTTCCGTTTAGAGACGGGCAAGGGCTGCACGGTCTATCTGTACCAGGGCGGCGAGAAGGTCGACAGCCTGCCTGAGGCACTTCCCAAAATGCCGGCCCCCAATATCGCCTACGGGCGCAAGACCGACGGCGGAAGCGAGTGGGGTTACCAGCTGACACCCACGCCGGGAACCTCCAACAGCGGGGAAGTGTGCGACGGGGGCCACATCCTCGGCGAGCCCGTCTTCAGCCAGAAAGGATACGTGCAGAATGGCATCCAGACCTTCCGTCTCAAGCTCTCGCTCCCTGAGGGCGCACCCGAAGGCACGGAGATACACTACACCACCGACGGCTCAGAGCCCACCGCTGCCAGCACCAAATGCCCAACCTCCGGCTTTGCCGTCAGGAGGTCGACGACCGTCAGGGCCAAGCTGTTCTGCGACGGTTGGCTCTCGCCCAGAAGCACCGTAGAATCCTACATCTTCCACGACCGCAGTCTGAAGATGCCCATCATCAGCATCACCATCGACGACAGATTCCTCAACGATGCGAATATCGGCATCTTCGCCAACAACAACGACCATAACGACCCCCACGATTGGCGGCGCCCAATGACTTTCGAGTTCTTCGACACCCTGGGCGAGCCGTCCCGGCTGAACCAACTCTGCGAGACCCGCATCAGCGGCGGATGGTCAAGAGACGCTTCCCGCAAGTCGATGGTCCTCTACGCCAACAAGCGCTTCGGCACGAAGACCTTCAATCATGAGTTCTTCCCCGACCAGAAGCCCGGTGTCACCGACTTCAAGTCCATTGTACTCCGCAATGCCGGCAACGACCGCGACGGTCTCTACATGCGCGACGCCATCTGCCAGCGCAGCATGGCCGCCCACTGTCCTATCGACTGGCAGGCCTGGCGCCCCGCCGTCGTCTACATTAACGGCCAGTACCACGCCATCCTTAACATCCGCGAGCGCGCCAACGAGGTCAACATCCTCACCAACTACGGCCTGGAAGACATCGACCTCATCGAGAACGGCATGCTGAAAGAGGGCACGATTGACAAGTACAACGCCTTCACCAGATTCTACAAGGAGAAGGGCCACACCCTCGAGGAGTATGCCCAGTGGATCGACTTGGAGGAGTACATCGACATCATGGCGATGAACCTCTACTTCTGCAACCTCGACTTCCCCGGCAACAACAACGTCATGTGGCGTCCGCGTACCGACGACGGTCGCTGGCGCTGGATTGCCAAAGACGTCGACTACGCCCTGGGGCTCTATAGTCACCGGCCGACGCACAACATCCTGAAGCAATACTACAATGCCAACAACGCCGAATACAAGAACATCAACTTCTCCATCACCGAAGCCTCGACGCGACTCTTCCGCAGCATCATGGAAGACCCCGACTTCCGTCGCGAGATGATCGACAGACTCTGCATCTACATGGGCGACTTCCTCAACGAGAAAGGCGTACGGGCCATCTGGGATCCCATGTACGAGTTGTTAAGATACGAATGGGACCATCATCACGACGCTGTCTACGGCAACCCCTGGTGGCCCGTCTACGACAATGACCTGGGCGAAGCCCGCAGCTGGCTCAGCAAGCGCACGTCAGAGATGTACAAGCACATCGGATTGCAGTACGACCTCGGCTCGCCCATTCCTCTCACCGTCAGCACCGAGACAGAGGAAGACGCAAGTCTCAGCTTCAACGGCGTTACCCTTTCACAGCCCACATTCAACGGCAAGTTCTTCTCCGGACGCACTATCAGCCTTGAGAGTAACTCTGACGAACAGCCCATTGCCGGCTGGCGCATCGTCGAGACCCTCAACGGCTCCACCACCACACGTGAAGTATCCGGCGCACGGCTCTCCATAGAGATGCCCGCCTGCTCCAAGCTGGCCATCACCGCCATCGCAGGCACTCCCGACGGCATCAGCACCGTCGAGACCATTCCCGACCTCCGTTCCGGCAACGTCTACGACCTCAACGGCCGACTCATCCGCCAAGGTACCACCTCGCTCGACGGGCTGCCCCACGGCATCTACATCGTCGGAGGAAAGAAAATTGCTCGTTGACACAGTGTCAAATTACTTCTAATATGCCTCACGGTATTTGCTATCATCCTTGTCGTTAAGCATGGAGAGATAGCTTTGGTAGCGGCTCTGGGCGATGTAGTGGTCCTCAAGGGCCTGGAGCACGGCACAGCCGGGCTCATGGGTGTGGGTACAGTTGGAGAAGCGGCAGTCCTGAGAGAAGCGGAAGATCTCCTTAAAATAGGATGTGAGCTCTTCGGGCTCCATATCGAAGGTACCGAATCCTTTGATGCCCGGGGTGTCGATCACCCATCCCCCGCCCAATGGAATCATCTCGGAGAAGGTGGTGGTGTGCTGGCCCGTCAGATGAGCATCGGAAATCTCCGCCGTACGGAGGTTGACACCGGGCACGAGGCGGTTGATGAGGGTGGACTTCCCCACCCCGCTGTTGCCGCTGAGCAGCGTAATCTTATCCTGGAGCATTGGCAGGAGGGCGTCAATGCCTTCACCAGTCTCGGCAGAAACGACCCTGCACTCGTAGCCAACGGTCTCGTAGAGACGGATGAGCATCTGCTGATAGTGCAGCTCGTCGGCGTCGAGCAGGTCGGTTTTGTTAAACACGAGCACCACGGGCACGCGGTAAGCCTCTGCCGAGGCGAGGAAGCGGTCGATGAACGTGGTAGAGGTCTGAGGGCGGATGACGGTTACGACGAGCAATGCCTGATCGACGTTGGCGGCAATGATATGACTCTGCTTCGAGAGGTTGATACTCTTGCGGATGATGTAGTTGCGACGGTCCTCGATGTCAACTATCCAGCATTCGTCGTTCACAGTCACACGGTCTCCGACAGCCACAGGATTTGTACTCCGTATGCCTTTGATACGGAAATTGCCCTTGACTTTACAATCAAGCAGCTGGCCATCGTCTGTCTGGACGGTGTACCAGCTGCCTGTGTTTTTGATGACGAGTCCTCTCATAAAAAGGTAAAAGTGGACTTTTACCTGTTCCCTTAAACTGTCATAATCTCCTTGTTCTTTGCAGCAAGGAGTTCGTCGATCTTCTTGATGTACTTGTCGTGGATCTTCTGGAGTTCCAGCTCGGCATCCTTCTCGTTGTCCTCGGAGAGTCCGTCCTTGATGGCCTTCTTCAGCTTGTCCTTAATGTCACCGCGGACGTTGCGAACCTCAACCTTCGCCTTCTCGGCAATCTTGGCGCACTGCTTGGTGAGGTCGCGACGGCGCTCCTCGGTGGGGATGGGGATGTTGAGGCGGATCACCTCGCCGTTGTTCTCGGGGGTGATGCCCACGTCGGAATCCATGATGGCCTTCTCGATGGCACGGATTTCCTTGCGGTCCCACGGCTTGATGGCGATAGTACGGGGATCGGGCACACTCACGTTTGCCACCTGGTTCAGAGGCACTTTCGAACCATAGGACTCGACTCTCACGCCATCAAGGATGGCCACGTTGGCACGACCGGCACGGATGCGGTTGAGCTCGTCTTCGAGGAACATGGCAGCCATCTCCATGCGTTCCTCACTTTTCTTCAATGTGTCTTTAACGTCGATCATATCATTTACGATTTAGATTTTCTGTTGACAAAAGTACGAAAAAGAAGTGAAAAGTGAAGAATGAAGACTAAAGAATTTGCTGCCGCTCGGTGAAAATTAACCTTTTTTTGGGTATTTCGCACTATATATAAATAAGGTGTAAGGGGAAAAAGGTACAGAATACCATATTTGTGGTATACGGAATAGCCCACGTGTGGGATTTCACGGCAGCGGAAATCGCCGTACCTTTGCACCCAGATAAGACAAAAGTACATAAGAACATATTAAAAAAGAAAAAGATTATGACAAAGATTGCAAAACAGCTGACCGAGCTTATCGGTAACACCCCGCTGCTGGAACTGGCAAAGTTCTCAGAGGCCAAGGGACTTGAGACTCCGATTATCGCCAAGGTAGAATTCTTCAATCCTGGCGGCAGTGTGAAAGACCGTATCGCCTTAGCGATGATTGAGGACGCAGAGAAGAAGGGACTGCTGAAGCCCGGTGCTACCATCATCGAGCCGACGAGCGGCAATACTGGCGTGGGATTGGCCTTAGTGAGTGCCGTAAAGGGCTATAAGCTCATCCTAACGATGCCTGAGACGATGAGTGTGGAGCGCCGCAACCTGGTGAAGGCCTATGGTGCAGAGGTGAGGCTGACGAGCGGCAAGGATGGTATGCCGGGTGCCATTAGAGCTGCCGAACAGCTGCGCGACAGCATCCCTGGAAGCATCATCCTCCAGCAGTTTGAGAACCCCGCCAACCCCGCCAAGCACTATGCGACCACCGGTCCTGAACTCTGGGAGCAGACGGACGGCGAGATCGACATCTTCGTGGCTGGCGTAGGCACCGGCGGCACGGTAAGTGGTGTGGCGAAATATCTGAAAGAGAAGAATCCAAACGTGAAGATCATCGCAGTAGAGCCCAAGTCGTCACCTGTGCTCAACGGCGGCCAGAGCGGCCCCCACAAGATCCAGGGCATCGGCGCAGGCTTTGTGCCCAAGACCTACGACGGCAACCTGATCGACGAGGTGCTCGACATTGAGAACGACGACGCCATCCGCACAGGCCGTGAGCTGGCACAGAAGGAGGGACTGCTGGTAGGCATCTCGTCTGGAGCGGCTGCCTTTGGTGCCTCAGTGATCGCTCAGAGGCCGGAAAACAAGGGTAAGAAGATTGTCGCCCTGCTGCCCGACACGGGTGAGCGCTACCTCTCGACAGTGCTCTATGCTTTCGATGAATACCCGCTATAAACCCAATTTCCTATCGATAAAGGCGCAAATCGTCCCAAAAACGGGGTGATTTGCGTTTTTTTTGTACTTTTATTTTGTTATTTGAACAGAAATACCTATCTTTGCGGACAGTAACTACCTGAAACCCGATGAGCAGTAGTAACAGACAACGACTTCTGGCCGTCGCGACGCTCCTAACCGTCAGCCTCACGGTGTTTGCCCAGAAAGAGAACATGGAGACGATTGCCGACTCGCACCATCTCTCGGCCTATCTTGTGGCCGTACTGATAATCAGCGTGTTTGTGATGATCTTTTCCAACAGGTTGTTCTATTACCGCCAGCGGGAGGTCAGCGCCCAGGCACAGCAGCTGAACACACAGCTGGGACTCGTGCTCACCTCCAACAAGACGCAAGTGTGGACATACGATGTCGTCAGACATCTCTACACCCTGCTGTCTGTGAAGGGAGAAGGGGAGAAGACCTTCGTGCCTATCGATTTCTCACAGTTTTTTGACGGCAATGAGTTCACACAGTTGCACAAGGCCGTCATCGCCCTGCCCGACAACGACAAGGAGCCAGAGCCCATTGTCATCAGAGGCAGCAAGCCGGAAGACGGATCCTCACCACGTATCTACAAGGTCAACCTGGCCATCCTGCAACGCGACAAGAAAGGCAGGGCCAAGCTGCTGTTGGGCACCCAGCGCGACATCACGGAGAACAGGTCGAGGAAGGAGAAGGCCCGCAACATGGCCCTGCGCTACCACACCGTCTTCAACTCGTCGCTCGTCGACATGGTCTACTACGGTGCCGACGGTTATATGACCGACATTAACGACAAGGCCTGCGAGACTTTCGGCATCGGCAGCCGCGAAGCCCTGATGAAACGGAGGGTGAAGATCACCGATATTCCTTCATACAGGGACCTCGACTACGACCACTTAGAGAATATACAGATGTCGTCAATTACCGACATCGACCGTACGAAACGGGAAGACGAGCGGATACCCGAGTTGACCGTCAAAGGCAAGTTCTACTACGAGTGTGCTGTCTCTGCCGTCCGTGACAAGGACAAACAGTTGCTGGGTATCATTGCCGCCGGGCGCGACATCACCGACATGGTCGACTCGCACCACCGTCAGCAACAGGATGCCCTGCTACTCGAAAACCGCACCAAGGATATCCAGAACTATATCAACAACATTAACTATTCGCTGAAGGTGAGCGGTGTGCGGTTCGTCAACTACCACCCTGACAACCACGAGCTGAAGATATTCAGCGACCTGAACCAGGTGCAATACAGTCTCTCGCAAATCCGCTGTGCCTCACTGCTGGCACCATCAGACCAGCGAAAGGCCCGTGGACTGTTGCTCCGTATGGACCATCGCACTCCAGGCAATTTCATGGCAACCGTACAGACCCGTTTCCACGACGAGCAGGGCCGCAACATCTTCCTCACATTCAACATGGTGCCTGTAGAGGGCAAAGACGGTCGCATCAGCCATTACTTCGGCATGCTGCGCAATGACACGGAGATGGTTTACACGGAGCGCCAGCTGATCAAGGAGACGAAGAAGGCCCAAGAGACGGAAGAGCTGAAGAACACCTTCCTGCTGAACATGAGCTACGAGATCCGTACGCCGCTGAATGCCGTCATCGGATTCGCACAACTCTTCAACGGGCCACACGACGTGGAGGACGAGCCTGTGTTCTCTGAAGAGATCAAGCGCAACACCAACGAGCTACTGGCACTGGTCAACGACATTCTCTACATCTCGCGCCTCGATGCGAAGATGGTGGAGTTCAATTATAAGGAAACAGACTTCGCCACGCTCTTCGAAGGCTATTGCTACATGGGTCTGAGCTCTCTGAACCCTGGCGTGAAGATCCAGGTGGATAACCCTTACAATCGTCTGATGGTCAAGATCGACGAACAGAACCTCGGAGAGGTAATCCAGAAATTGTGCGTCAACGCTGCCCGAATGACAATGTCCGGCAGCATTCGTACCAAATACGACTACCGCCATGGTGAGCTGAACATCACCATCGAGGACACGAGCAAAGGTTTGAGCGCGAAAGACCTGCCACACGTGTTCGACCGTTTCGTCAGAGACGAGAACAACCAGCGCGAGGGCACCGGTCTGGACATGGCCATCATCAAAGAGACGGTGGAACAGATGGGAGGATCAATAGAGGTCCAGTCAGAGGAGGGCAAGGGCACGGCCGTCTACGTTATCATCCCCTGCGAGATGACCGCGATGGAAAAGAAGACGGAAATCATCACATAATCAGGTTACACGAACATGATCATACTATTGTCACATATCCGGATACTGGCTGCCATACCGCTCGACGTCTCGTCGGTGCTGATGGTAGTTGTCACTGGTATCGCCTTCGTGATAACTTGGGCCGTCAACCGTATCAGCCTGCTGCGTATCCGTCAGGGGGTTGACAAGATCAAGGAGACCTCTGCCATCATGCAGCACACCCTCGACATGGGCAAGAACTACGTGGTGAAGTTCGATCTCCGACAGCGGCACGCTGTCAATATCCACGGCCATCTGCTGCCCGACAGCGGTATGGACTATCAGGAGAGCTTTGAGATGATCCACCCCGACGACCATCATATCTACGAGGAGTTCATCAAGCGCCTGGCAACAGGTGAGACAGAGACCGACGAGTGTGTGTTCCGCTGGGACATGAGCGGCGAGAAGAAACTCAGACAGTGGCGCTATATGGAAGACCAGGGCATCGCCGAGTATGCCAATGCTGCAGCCATACGGCCCATACACATTTTCTGCACCCTGACAGACCGCACGGAGCAGATCCTGATGGAGAAGGAAGAACGGGAGATGGCCGACAAGTATCGCCGTATCTTCGAGCAGTCGCTGATAGGCCTGGCCTTCTACGACAAGGACGGCCGTCTGCTCACCACCAACCAGAAGATGCGCGAGATACTGAAGTTCCAGTCGGAAAAGGATCCTTACTACTACGAAAGTTCGCTGTACGACATGCCTACCTTCCGCGACCTCCTGAACAATCGTCACGTGGAGGAGCTGTATTTCTGCACGAAGAGTATCGTCATCGAGCGTGGTGTCAACTGCTACACAGAGATGCGCGTACACCCCATCTACAAGGACGACGGCGAGCTCTACTGCATCACCTTCTCCATCCGTGACGTCACTCAGGAGCGTGAGCTCTACCTGCAGAGCAAGAAAAACAGTCACGACATACGCCAGGCCAACGAGGCCATCCGTCAGTACGAGAACGAGATCCAGTATCTGATGGACACCTGCAACATGCGCTTCTTCCGCTGTTCGAGGGCCGAGCGCACCTGTACGTTCTACAAGGGCATGACCACAGAGGTCAGAAAGATGAGCTTCGACAAGCTGATAGAGCACTTCGTCGACAGCCCCTTCCGTCAGGGTCTGGCGGATTACGAGACCTATTTCAATGTGCAGCGCACCGACCTCACGAAAATGCACCCCCTCTTCCACGAGGGTGATGAGATGCAGTGGAACTTCATCGACAGCGTGCCGTTCTTCGACGAGAACGGTGAGATGCTGGGCACATACGGCATCGTGCGAAACGTGAACGACCTCATCGAGAAGCAGGAGCGGCTGAAACAGGAGACGGAGCGTGCCAACGACTCAGGACGCCTGAAATCGGTATTCATGGCCAACATGACCCACGAGATCCGGACGCCGCTAAACTCCATCGTAGGCTTCTCCGACGTGCTGCCCATGCTCTCTACCCAGGAAGAGAAACAGGAGATCATCCGTGTCATCATGAACAACTGCGACATGCTCATGCGACTGATCAACGACATCCTGGCTATCTCGTCGCTCGACACCGGAGGCATACGTATCGAGCCTGCTGAGGTAGACTTCTCCAGGAGTTTTGACGACGTCTGCGAGTCGCTGAAAGATCGCGTCCAGAATCCGGGAGTGGAGTTCATCAAGGACAACCCCTACAGTAGCTTCATTACCGTTCTCGACGATGCACGCATACAACAGGTCATCACCAACTTCGTCACCAATGCCGTGAAGTACACCAACGAGGGCCACATCAAGGTGGGGTACCGGTATGAGGAGACAGGAGAATTGTATATCTATTGCGAAGATACGGGCGCCGGCATCCCCAAGGAGCACCAGGCAAAGATCTTCGAGCGTTTCGTCAAGCTCAACGACTTCATCCAGGGTACAGGCCTCGGACTCTCCATCTGTCAGGCCATCGCCCAAGCCTGCCATGGTGACATAGGTGTCGAGTCGGAAGGCGAAGGCCACGGATCGACATTCTGGATACGCATCCCCTGCGAGAAAAGGTGAAAAAGTGAAAAGGTGAAAAAGTGAATAACAAAAGAATTATGAAAGAAAAGAGATATAATATATATAATAAGGTGCAAAAGTGGACGAAGTATCTCCCGATACTTTTCGCCCTTTCACTTTTTCACCTTTTCACCTTTCCAGCCTCCGCCCAGACGAAAGACAGCGTCAGGGTGTTCACCGAAGAACACCCGCTGATCTACGAGGACGCCTGGGACCTGTGGCCCTACGTGTTCCTGAACGAGAACGGCGAGCCTGACGGATATAACATCGACCTGCTGAAGATGATCTTCAAGCGACTCGACATCCCCTTCATCGTCAAGCTGAAGCCCACCCTTGAGGCACAGGCAGACCTTAAGAACGGCAAATCGGACCTCATGCTGCGTATGGACGCCTCTTTCTCCAGAGGCAACTCCCTCTACAGCAACACCATCATCCAGCTGTTCACCCATAGCGTGGTGTCGCCACAGTCGTCTAACGTCGTGCTGCGGACGGGAAAGGACCTGAAAGGCCATCAAGTGATCGTCCACGAAGGCAGCTTCAGCCACCACATGATTATTGACGAGGGCTGGACGAAGGATGTCAAGGCTTACGACGACATGAAGGAAGCCATTCAGAAACTGCGTGCCGACGAACAAGGCGTAATCATATGGAACACCATGTCGCTGAAATGGCTCATGAGGAAATACAAGACCGACAATCTGGTCATCTCCCCCATCGACATCCCAGCCGGCGAGTATAAGTTCATGTCGAAGAACCGCCACCTGCTCGACCAAATTGACAGCGTCTACGCGGAGCTTAGTGCCGACGACCAGCTGGAATCCATCCGCAACAAGTGGTTCTATCCCGAACATGCCGACACGGGCATTCCTGCATGGGTATGGAACATTGCCGCCGTGTTGGCTGCCCTCGCCTTGGTCTTCCTCGCCTACTATGCATACTACCGCATCCGTGAGCGGCAGATGACGCGTGATATCCGTCAGAGCAACGATCGTCTGTCGCTCGTGCTGAGCACCAGTGAGATAGGCCTGTGGGTGTACCACACGCTGACACAGACCATCGATTTCCTCGACGAGTTCGGCAAGACACGGCAGACGCTCCACATGCACGAGACGGTGAACCGCTACAGCCAGAACGATTTTGACACACTCCGCGAGGCTCTCTCCGACATCGTCCATCAACGGAAGGAGTCTGCCAACATCACCCTGAAAGTCAGAGAACAGAAGGATAATCACTTCGTCGAGCGCAACTACAACGTCGACATCGGCGTCCTGCGCCGTGACCGCAGCGGCAAGCCCACCGAACTTCTCGGCACTCGAGTGGATGTCACTAACGAGCAGATGCGCCAGCTGCGCATACAGGACAGCATGCTGCGCTATCAAGCCGTCTTCAACTCTGCCATGATAGACATGGTGGTGTACGACGCCGACGGATACATCATTGACATGAACGAAAAGGCCCTCAACGGCCTCCACATGAGCCGGAAAGACATAGCCGCGGAGCATATACACCTGAAGAGCGTATTAGGTATGGAAGGCATCAACCTCGACACGTTCGAGCCGATGCACATCACACAAATTTTCCCTGCAAACGACGACCGCTCCCTGCCCCAGCACCTGCACCGTCCGCAGATGTTCTATGAGTTGAAATTGGTACCCGTGCGCGACAGCCAGGGCCGTCTGTTGAACATCTTCGGCACAGGTCGCGACGTGACCGAGGTGGCCATGTCATACCATAAAATCAAGCAGAATGCCCGCGAGTTGCAACGGAGCAATGACGAGATCAACCACTACATCCGCAATATCGACTACGTGATGAACGTGGGAGGCATCCGCATGGCCCGCTACAACCCTGACACCCACATGCTGACGATCTACAACGACTCGAACAACGTGCAGTTCACCCTGACACAGACACGTGCCCTCAGCTTCACCGACGAGAGTTCTCAGCGCCGTGCCCTGAATATCATCAAGAGCATGGACAGCTATACCACCAAGCCCATCCATGCCGATATCAAGACCACCCTGCGCAAACAGGGCGGCGGGGGACGTCTGTACCTGCAGCTGCACTTCATCCCCGTGTACGACGGTCATGGAGGCGTGAAGGAATACTTTGGCATGTGCCGTGACATCAGTGAGATCAAGACCATTGAGGAGAAACTGGCTGCCGAGACCCTTCGTGCCCAAGAGGTGGAAGTGGTGAAGAATGCCTTCCTCCATAACATGAGCTTCGAGATCCGCACGCCACTGAACACCGTGGTAGGTTTCGCAGAACTCTTCCAGATGGAACACAGCCAGGAAGACGAGGTGGTGTTCATTCAGGAAATCAAGGAGAACTCCGCCAAACTGCTCAAACTCATCAACGACATCCTGTTCATTTCCAGACTCGATGCAGAGATGATTGAGTTCAACAGGCGCATCACCGACTTCTCGAAGACCATCGTCATGCAATGTGAGTCCGTCTGGTCAGCCATGAGGAAGCCGGGCGTCGATTATACAGTCGTCAGCCCCTTCAGCAAACTGATACTCGAGATCGACAGCTCGAATGTGGGCATCATCATCGACAAGATAGTCACCAACGCAGTGCAGTACACGAAGAAAGGTTCCGTCAACGTGCGCTACGACTACCTAGGCGACAGTCTCATCGTCTCCGTCGAAGACACGGGCTGCGGTATCCCCGAATCAGCCTTAGGCAATATCTTCGACCGCTTCGTCACAGGCGCCAATAATGGTGCCGGCCTCGGACTCGCCATCTGCAACGAACTCATCAAGCGGCTCAATGGCACCATCAATATCAAGTCCGACGAGGGCAAGGGCACCACCGTCTGGTTCACCGTACCCTGCAAGGCCATCGAAATAGAAAGAACGTGAGTAAAGGTAAAAAGGTGAAAAAGTGAAAAGAATAGGATTATGAACGAAAAGAGATATATTAAATATAATAAGGTGCAAAAGTGGACGAAGTATCTGCCGATACTTCTCACCCTTTCACTTTTTCACCTTTTCACCTTTCCTGCCTCCGCTCAGATCGATCTTGACTACACGAAGGACAATCCCCTCATTATTGCCAGCGACTGGGACTTCCCGCCTTATGAATACAGTAACGACGAGGGCGAGCCGGCAGGCTACAACATTGAACTGCTACAGAAGATCTTCAAGAAGCTCGACATCCCCTACCGCATCATCCTCCGCGAGTGGAGCGAGGCCACCCAGACCTTTGAGCGCCGCGATGCCGATCTCATCATCGACCCCACCTACCGCTTCCATGGCAGGCCGTATATCCGCTCTACCAACATCCTGAACTACTACAAGGTGCAGCTTGTCACTGCCGCAGACGCCAGGAAGGTGACGGCACTCGATGACTTCACGCCCGAAGACACACTCGTACTGAAACTCAACGACTATGCCGCCAACCGCATCGTCGACGAGCGCCACCTCGACATCCCCATCATCTACCGCTCGCCCAAGGAAGCCCTGGCAGGCATCAGCGAGGGGCGCTACGACTACTTCATCTGGGGCGAGGGACCACTAAAATGGAAGAAGAAGGAGCTGGCCATGGACACCATGTTTGTCTCGCCCATCGACATCCCCGACGGCGAGATACGCATCGTGGGATATGACAAGGAACTCATCGACGCCATCGACGATGAATACGCCCGTCTGGAACAGAGCGGCGACCTCGAGGCGCTGCGCGACAAGTGGTTCCATCCCGAGCGCCAGCACGACGATACGTCGCCCATGGCCCTCATCGTGCTCGCCGGCGCCATCATCGCTGTCGTCATCGGCGTGCTCATGGCCCGCCTGGTCCGTGCCCGTGTGCGCCAGGCCGTACACAAGACGGAAGACCTGAACAACATGATGGAACAGGCGCTCAACATGGGTAAGTACTACGTGTTCACCATCGACGTCACAACGGGCCGCATCCACAACATCCACGGCGATCTGCTGCCCGAAGGCGAGATGGTGAGGGAAGTGTTCATGCCACGAATCGACAAGAGCGACCAGGAAGACTTCCAGAAGAAAGTCGATTTGCTGGTCTCCGGCGAGCTTCAGCAGGCCCGCTACACCAAGCAGCTGAACATCGGCACGCGCAAAGATCCCAACTGGATCTGGCTGAGCGGACTGGCAAGCCTCGAATACGTGGACTTCAAGCCGCGCTACATCACCAATACCGTGCGCGACATTACCCAGCAGGTCAAAGACGAGCGCATCAACAGCGAGCTCAGCGCGAAATACATGCAGATCTTCCAGACAAACATCGTCGCCATGTCGTTCTACGACAAAGACGGCAACCTCATCGACATGAACGACAACATGCGGAAGCTCTGCGAGGTCACCGAAGAGACCGAGCTCTGGTTCCACAAGACTCTGCTCTTCGATGCCGGCCTCTTCAAGGACCAGTATCCGCGCAACAGCCGCGAGCAGTTCCATGCCTGCCAGCATACCTACATACCCGAGCTGGGCATCAACAAATACATTGAGCTGCGCGTCAATCCTATCCGCGACGACAAGGACGAGGTGAAATACTACGTGATTACCGCCCGCGAGGTCACCAACGAGCGCGAGGTATATCTCGAACAGCTGCGCCACAACCGGGAGATGGAGAAGACCAATGCAGCCATCAACGACTACGAGAACCGCCTGCAGTACCTGCTGGAGAAGTCAGACATGTTCGTCTGGACTTTTGACCTCGCCATGCGCCAAATCCACTTCTCCCGTTCGCTGCGCGCGAAAGGCTACACGATGAGCCGCGACGACTACGTCAACGCCATGTATGAAGATGAGCGTGAAGTGGCAGACCAGAAGATTATCGGCATGATGCAGCGGGGCGAGGACTTCAATGCCATCCACCACTTCTGCTACCTCCCCTCCAATCCCGACGAGTGCTGGTATGCCCTCAGCGGTGTGCCTGAGTACAATAAAGACGGCAAGATAACCTCCTACTTCGGTGTGGCCCGCGACGTGACCGCCCTCATGCAGGCCCAGCAGCTCCTCAAGCTGGAGACCAGCCGTGCTGAGGACTCCGGACGCATGAAGAGCGCCTTCCTGGCCAACATGACCCACGAGATCCGCACGCCGCTCAACGCCATCGTAGGCTTCTCAGACCTCCTGCCCGTCATCGACACCCAGGAAGAGCGCATGGAGTTCATCCGCATCATCCGCAACAACTGCGATATGCTCATGCGACTGATCAACGACATCCTCGAAGCCTCGTCCATGGGTCAGGCGCTGGCCATCAGGCCTGCCGAGTGCGACGTCTCGTCCGTCTTCGACGACATCTGCCAGACACTGGCCCAGCGCGTGCAGGAACCCGGTGTGGAGTTCGTCAAGGACAATCCTTACCTCACTTGCCCCACCGTACTCGACAAGGGCCGCGTGCAGCAGGTGCTCACCAACTTCGTCACCAACGCCGTCAAGTACACCCACCAGGGCTTCATCAAGGTGGGCTACCACTGGGACCGCCGCGCGAAGTTTGATGGCAGCGGAGAGGCAGACGGACTGACCTTCTACTGCCTAGACACGGGTGCCGGTATCCCCAAGGACAAGCAGGCGAGCGTCTTCGAACGCTTTGTCAAGCTGAACGATTTCGTGCAGGGCACCGGCCTCGGACTCTCCATCTGCCAGAACATCGTCGAGCGCTGCAACGGCCACATCGGCGTCACCTCAGAGGGCGAGGGCCACGGCTCCAGCTTCTGGTTCTGGATCCCCTGCGAGCGGAAAGTCATCAGCCTGCCCGGCTACGACAATTCAAATTCAAAGGCTTGAAACTCAGGGTTTCAAGCCTTTGAAGTCTGTCTTTGCTGGCTGAAATAATAACCTTATCCCATAATGAATGAGCGCATAACCCAATAACAGAAGATACCAGCGAGGTAGCCCGTGAAGGCTACCCACGTGATCTTCTTCATATACCAGCCGAAGGTGATCTTCTCCAGACCCATGACGACCACACCGGCCGCAGAGCCGATGATGAGCATCGAGCCGCCCACACCGGCACAGTAGGCCAGCAGCTGCCAGAAGACGCCATCGACGGCCATGTCGCCAGCAGCCTGAACGGGATACATGCCCATGCAGCCAGCCACGAGAGGCACATTGTCGACAATCGACGAGAGTACACCGATGATACCGGTGACGAGATAGTGGTTGCCCTCGAAGGTGACATCGAGCGTCTGACCTAACATCGTCAGGGCTCCGATGGTCTCCAGACAGCCCACAGCCATCAGGATGCCGAGGAAGAAGAGGATGGTGTCCATGTCGATGCGCGACAGCATCTTCGACACACGCTTCTGTGTATTGGTATTATCGGCTGTGTCCTCGCTCTCCTGATGAATACTCGTGTAGAAGATTTCCGTCACCGTCCAAAGCACACCCAGCACCAGCAAGATGCCTACAAACGGCGGCAGGTGGGTGATAGTCTTGAAGATAGGCACGAAGATCAGTCCGCCCACGCCAAGGAAGAAGATGGTCTTACGCTGACGATCTGAAAGACCGTCAGATTCCGAAGCAACCACTTCCTCCTGCTGCAACTCCAGTTTCCCCTTCAGCGAAAGGGAGAGAATATAAGCAGGAATCACCATCGACACCACCGAAGGAATAAAAATCTCCATGATGACGCCCGCAGCAGTGATCACACCCTTGTTCCAGAGCATGATGGTCGTCACATCGCCAATGGGAGAGAAGGCACCGCCGGAGTTGGCCGCGATTACCACGAGGGAGGCATAGATGATACGGTCTTTCTGGTCGCTGACAAGCTTGCGCAGAATCATGATCATCACAATCGACGTGGTCAGGTTGTCGAGGATGGCGGAGAGGATGAACGTCATGCAGGCGATGCGCCATAGCAGCGCCCTCTTGCTCGTGGTCTGCAACGTGTCGCGCACGAAGTTGAAGCCGCCGTTCTGGTCTACCAGCTCGACAATCGTCATGGCGCCCATCAGGAAGAAGAGCGTGGTGCCCGTGCTGCCGAGGTGGTGCTCGATGACCTGACTGACCGCCGAGGCCTTCATCTCACCTACGGCGGCCGCAATATAACTGCCGGGATCAATCATGAAGAGTGTCCAAGTGGCCACAAACATCAGCAGCGCGATAGCTGCCTTGTTGATTTTCGTCACACTCTCTATGGCTATAAAGAAATAGCCGATACAGAAGACGATGATAATCGCAATCGATAATGTTGACATTTTGAATCTGAGTTATTAAATTGTTCGTAATTTGACTGCAAAGGTAGTAAAAAGAAGTGAAAAGTGGGAAGTGAAGAGTGAAAAGTAATGTCCTTTAACTCCCTTTAACTCCTTTATCTTCTTTAACTTCTAAAAAAATCTTATCTTTGCACCTCAGATATGAACAACAACCAACAGGAGACGAAATGGAGTGAAAATGTGATGCTCGTCGATGCGGACTATGTAGACAAGGTCGCATTCAATCTCATCGTGAACTTCGAGCGCATGCTGGGCCGCAGGATCCCTCAGGCAGACCTTGCGAGATGGATTGACTGTGTGGCCCTCGACGGCGGTCTCAGGCCCCTCAGTCCTACGGACAGCTCCTATCAATCAGGGGAGCAAACGCTCGAAACGCTCGTGGTGCTGGTGCACAGGAAGGACAAAACACGGCTGGAGAACTTCGTACCAGCCGACTATGCTAATGAGCTCGACGGCAAGGCCTTCAAGGACCATCTGGGAGAGTTTCTCATCAGTGCCGTCGCCATCGAGCCCATTGCCGACGGCGAGGACTATTTCCAGGAGGCGCTGCAGCTAGTGACGGCTCAGAAGGAAGTGAAGCGGGTGATGGTGATCCCCAACGCTGAGGATGCCACAATATATAATAAGGTACGCGCGACGCTGAACCGTATCGATGATGACGAGAAGCGCATCACAGTCTTCGCCATGGAACCCCAGCCAGGAGGCAACTTCCGTCAGGAGCTCCTCGGCTATTCGCTCATGGCCGCTCTCGGCATCCGTTCAGAAGAGTTAAACAAAATGTCGTAATAACGATATAACGTAATAATGAAAACAAAACACGATATAACACTATGTCAAGAGTATTAATGATTGGCGCCGGAGGCGTCGCTACGGTAGCTGCATTCAAGATCGCACAGAATGCAGACGTGTTTACCGATTTTATGATTGCCAGCCGCCGCAAGGCCAAGTGCGACAAGATTGTAGCCGACATCCACAAGGCCGGCTACAACATGGACATCCAAACTGCTCAAGTGGATGCCGACGATGTGGAGCAGCTGAAGGCGCTCTTCACGGACTACAAGCCTGAGCTCGTGATTAACCTCGCCCTACCCTATCAGGACCTGACCATCATGGACGCCTGTCTGGCATGTGGCTGTAACTATCTCGACACGGCCAACTACGAGCCGAAGGACGAGGCACACTTCGAGTACTCCTGGCAGTGGGCCTACAAGGACCGCTTCGAGCAGGCTGGGCTGACGGCCATCCTCGGCTGTGGCTTCGACCCGGGCGTCAGTGGTGTCTATACCGCATACGCCGCCAAGCACCACTTCGACGAGATCCACTACCTGGACAGCGTCGACTGCAATGCCGGTGACCATCACCACGCCGTC
>JAEEGG010002445.1_pt1 | contig 47851 bp, 40 predicted proteins | sample 9134161 | NCBI WGS metagenome assembly JAEEGG01 (sample SAMN16246543, study PRJNA631951) | gut metagenome | biome: gut microbiome; feature: rumen; material: CR-attached | host: Bos | place: Iran: Karaj | collected 2018-10
CAGAGCCGCCTGTTCTTCACTCAGGATCTGCTCCCGCTGATAATCCGACATCCCGGCATAGACTTCCTTCAAAGCGGCAATGCATGCCACATCCAGCCCGTAGAATCGTCCAAGCTTGGCATCCTGCACAGTTGAAAGTGCGGAAAGCAGGAAGCGGAGATCTTCCAGATTGCTTTCCAGGGCAGCGGTGTTGCCGCTCTGGATGTCGCGGATCTGCTGCTCGGCAACGTCATAAGCAGCTTTGGCGCTGCCAGAAGTTCCCGCGGCGTTGATACCGGCTATTCCGGTTTCATAAGCCGAATTGATGCTTGTAAGCTGAGCTTCGGTATAAAAACTGTCGTCATAAGCGTTCCGCAGCGCCGTCAGCTCTGTCGTGAGCTTGCTCTTGTAACCGCTGATGTCCTGCGGGTCCGTCACATGGAGCAGGAGGCTCCCGCTGGCCGACAGGGTCCCGTTTTCGCCGCCGCCCATCGCGGAGAGGAGATACCAGCCCTCCGCAAGCTCCCCTGCGGAGGCGAGGGTCACGGTCACCTTCCCGCCGGCGTCGGTGGTCCCGACCTCATTGACGGGCAGAGCCCGCAGGGCTGCGTCTCTCGTGGGGCAGACCTCGCTGAGGAATATCCTTGTGTTTTCCCTCGGGAGGTAAGCGCCGCTGTAGCCGTAGGGGGAGGCGGTGGCGCTGGTCAGCGCCAGGGCGATCTCCGTTCCCGCCGCGGCTTCCATATGCTGCGTGGGCCAGGTCCCGGCGGCGCTGGCCGAGGACAGCTTGATGAACTGGATCCGCGTCAGCAGTTCGCCGAAATTGCCGGGGGTTTGATAACCCAGCATGGAAGTCCAGACTGTGGTGTAGGCAAAACTGATCGTAACGCTGTCCCCGTCCTTTAAGTGTATCCCTTGATAACTGACGGGCAGATTGTGGATGGTCAGCGCACTGTCAGCGGACTGATACTTCAGGTTCTGGACGTATACGCCGTTGACATAGATCAGCATGGCGAAATGGGAATCGTTGCCGCTGTACAGGGTATACCCGTTCCCCAGCGCCGCCGTCAGCGCGTCGCCGAGGGTGGAGGCATCGGAGGGCAGCGTAAGCTCATAGAGGCCGGAATAGGGGGAGAGGGACGTTTCCGCGGCGATGCCGTAGCCATCGCTGATGCTTAGGGTAATGTGGTTTTCCGCCGCGCTGCTTTCCAGGCCCTCATAGCAGGCGGTCCAGAAAGCGTTATAGGCGTTGATGCAAGCCTGGGCTTCGTTGTATCCCGCGTCCTCCGGCGGGCGGCTGTGGGTGCTGAGGAAGGTCTTCGCCGCCTCATAGGCCGCGGTATAGGCCGTCCAGCTATCCGCCGTGTAGCTTCCCGCGTTCATCTGCTCCTTGACGAAGCAGCGGTTCACAAGGCTTTTCAGACCGTCATAGGCGATCTGTCCCGTGTAGACTTCATTTTCATCTGCGAACGTGTCCAGCCCATCGACGGCGTTTTCCAGGGCTGTGACCGCAGCCGAGACATTCGCCGGTGCTTCGCTGCCCACCGCCGTGCTGTTGTAGGCCGTGGCGCTGCCGTCGCTGTTGAACAGCTTGTCCAGCTCCGCCTGTCCTGCGGCCTTTGCCGCCTGATAGGCTTTCCAGCTCCCCGCAGTCGTGTTGCTTTCGGAAACAAGCTCCAGTTCCTGGGTGTTGACAGAGTATGGAGTTAGCTTTTTGCCCCACCACTGATACTGTGCCTGTACCGCCTCATACAGCGCTGTGGCGTTGACCTGCGTGGTGGGGATCAGCTTGGCTTTACCTGCTTTCAGAGACGCTACTGCGGAATCCACTTGTGTTTGGCTGGCTGTCGGATTGCCAAAGACAGCCTGCGCCTTTGTCAGCGAGGGTTCTAATTCCTTCCAAAATCCGCTGTTTTTGTCTGTAATAACCTCTTTGCCGTTGAACCTGTCGTTGCTTGTATAATAGTTGTCCGCCGTCAGGTTGTTCAACAGGGTTTCCAGTTCAGTTTTATCGGCTTTTCCCGACTGCGATACACCGAATTGGATGATGATGACCGGACGGCCATAGCAAGTGTTGGAATCATTCCCATAGGCGTTAATCCGAAGCGCGTAGCCCGTCAGATTGTCATTTGACGGGATCATGTCCAGAATTTCAACCGCATCCGCATTCGGATAATACTGCTTCTGATTATCGAAAAGCCGTCCAATAAAAAAGTAATATTCCGTGTTATCTGCCAGACCTTCTCCCAGGAAGCCTCTCCCGAACACATAGTCGGCAAAAGAAACCGGCTTTGTGGTCAGATTCTTAGTTTCCGTGTTATTGCTCATGATGGTGACAGAAGCCGCACTTCCTATACCCGTCCAGTTTGCCAGATAACCTGTTACAGTCGCATTGGTCGGGAGCGTGACGAGGTAGACATCGTTGAAATCCTCATGCTCCTGCGTCCTTCCGTTTTCTACGAAATAGTAGGATTTACCCAGCAGGGTCGGCACGGCGACCTGGGTGCCCGAGGCATTGGGCAATGTATAAGTGATACCGGTGACAGCTTTCTGTGCGACCGGTTGAAACTGAACGATCACCACCGGCCTGCCGTAGCAGTTACCCGCGCTGTCGTAGCAGTTGAAGCGCATGGCGTAGCCCGTCAATCCCGCGTCCGATGGGATCATGTCGATGATTTCATCCGCTTCCGGCGTGGGGGCGAAAGTCTTCCGATTGTCATACAGGCGGTACAGGAACCAGTAATACTGCGAATTGTCCGCCACCTTACTCATATCTACAAAGCCCTCGCCGGAAACATAGTCTTCCGTCGTTACCGGCTTGGTGGTCAGATTCTTTGTTGCGGTGTTGTTGCTCATGATGGTGACGGAGGTCGAGTTGTCAATCCCCGTCCAGCTGAGCGAATAATCCGTTACGCTCGCTCCGGCGGGCAGCGTCACAAGATATACTTCGTTGTAATCTTCGTGCTGCTGCGTTTTCCCGGAATTTGAATCGTCTTCGTTGAAATAGTACGACGTGCCGAGATAGGTCGCTGCAGCCAAATAGGTGCTGGCAGAACCAGTCATAGTATAATGCACACCATTTATCCTGTTATTGTTAGCAGTTCCTCTGGTCGTCGGCGCACCCCGGAGCGGTACGGTATCCGCCGAGACCGAATAAACCCCGTCCCCGGCGTTGCCCCCGGTCCCGGTATCCGTGTCCGGCACCGCCGCCGCAGGCTGCGCCGTCACCGGCGCCAGCCCCAGCACCATCACCACCGCCAAAACCAGCGCCAGCAGCTTCTTCCGTTTCGTGTGTTGCATTTCGTTTTTCCCCTTTCTGAGATTGGAAATATATACTTTTCTCTGCTGATAACCCTGTTGCTTCTTCCCCCGTTTTCGGCTATACTATGAACCGAAAGGGGTGAACCTTATGCTTCCCTATACCATTGACGAGATCACCCGCCGCATAACGCCGGTAGCCCAAAAATACAGGCTCGCCGCCGTTTATCTCTTCGGCTCCTATGCCAGAGGGGAGGCCACAGCGGAAAGCGACGTGGACCTCCTGGTGGACCTGTCCGGCTCCACTGCCCACGGCTTCATTCTTGGCGGGCTGTATAACGACCTGGAGGAATCTCTGGGGACCGGCATCGACCTTGTGACCGTTGCCAGCCTCAGCACCCCTACCACCCGGCGCAGTCAGCTTCGTTTCCGCGAAACTGTTGCAAAGGAAAGGATGATGATCTATGCAGCCGCGTGACGCTGCGGTTTTGGAGCACATCCTGGAATACTGCGAGGATATTGAGCGGTATTTGCTTGCTGTTGGCGGGTCTTTTGAAGCTTTCCTTTCGGAGTCCATGTGCCAACACTCCATTGCTTTTTGCATCCTGCAAATCGGTGAACTTGTCGGCAAGCTGTCTGATGATCTTCGCTCGTCTACGCTGAAAGAAATCAACTGGACGGCCATTAAGGGAATGCGAAACATCGTTGTCCATGATTACGGCAATGTAGATCTGGAAGAGGTTTGGACTGCTGCGACCCGTGATGCTCCGACCCTGAAATCGTTCTGCAAAAAACTGACGGATGATCAGGATGGGCAGACGCTGATTCCCTCGATCGCGCAGGATAAGCTCTGAGGAGACCGCCCCGGCGGTCTCTTTTGCTTTGCTGCAAGCCATGCTCCCCTTTTGCGTCAGGGGACGCGGGAGCCGTCCTCTTTTTTGTTTGCCGCCTTTGCCCGCTTCTCCGCCCTGGCCTGCTTAATGGCCTTGCGTTCCCGGAGGAAGTCCGCCTCTGCCTGGGCCCTGATCTCCTCAGAGGCCCTTTTTGTTCGCCATCTGCCCGGCGGGGCGTAGCCCCGGGACCGGGCCAGGGCAGCCCAGTCCCCCAGGCGCTCATTCAGGTATTTCCCGCCCTCCAGTTCAAGAGGGTGGGGCATCCGTCCCAGCTCGCGGGCCTTGCGGAGAACGTATTCCAGCAGCTCGGCGTCCGTGTCCCCGCCGTGGCGCCGGCGGAAAAGCTCGTCCCGCTCCTCCAGCAGCCGCATGACGTGTTTTGCGATCTGCCGCTCCCGCCAGGCTCCGACATCCATATTCCCGGAGTGGTTCATTCTCGTTTTCTTTTCCATCGCTTGACCATCCTCTCCTTGTTCCGGGATGGTCGCTGGAGGCCGCGGCAACCGGGCAGCAAAAAGCCGCCGTCCCACACCTGGAACAGCGACGCCCTCCATATGTCACAGCGGAGAGTACGCCCTCTGTTCCAAAAACCGCCGGGCCCCGGTGCGCGGATGCGCTCACCGTGACCTTTGCAGAGCAATTCTTCTGGCTTGCGATCCGGGAGAAGCTCCCACGTCCCGCTCCTACCTTCTCATGCGCCGAAGCGCACAATGGCTGACTTTCGTCACACGGGCGAAGCCCGTTTCGGAGGGTCCTCTCGCATACAGCACCGTTCGTGCGGGGCTGGCCCGGCAGGGCTTCCCCATTCCTTTTTCACCGCGTCCTGGTCCTGGGGACCTTTCCGGTTGCGCGGCTACACTGCGGCGGTATCCTTATTCAGTTGTTTCGGTGTCCCCTTGGGGCTGCTTTTTCTTCCGTTTTTGCGGTTTGGGCTTGGGCTTGATTTTCGGGATGATGGGTACACAGACCAGATTGTTCCCGTTCAGGTAATATTCGTAAGGGATCCGCGTTTTATCCAGCAGGTAGTCTGAATCGGGGAGCCACTGTTCGAGGGCGTAGTACCAGGTGATTTGAATATTCTCACAAATCACGGTGGAATCATTGGAGTCCATTGGCTTCGGTGCAGGAAAAACCGCGAAGTCTCCACCGGGGACGTACAGAGTTCCCAGCGGAACCGGGATATACTGTACGAAATCAACGCCGGGACCAAAGATATAGTAAGGCGTTCCGTTCTTCTCCATCCATGTTCCGATCATTTCGGCACCGCCGCCGATACGTTCCCACTCCCGTTCCGATACGTTGGGGAAGTCCTGAATAATATAGTAGGCTCCGTGATCCTCCCATTTTATCGGAGCTGTACCCTCAAACATGTAGCCGACAATATTGAAGGCAGACCGCTTCATGATCTGCGGTTCCTCCATCAGATCCATCCCCCTCGTCTTGGCAAAAGCCCAGGGGGATACGCCAAAAATCTCCGTAAAGGCTTTCGTGAAGCCGCTCATGGATTTGAATCCGCTGCTTTTGAATGCCTTTGCCACATCCTCGCCCCGGCGCAGGGCCCTCCCGGCCATGTGTATCCGCCGGAGCCGGCTGTACCCATGTACCGAATAGCCACCCACCTCTTCAAAATAACGCCGGATGGACATGCTGGAGATGTGCATGATCTCCGCAAGGTCATCGAAATCTACGTCATCATAAAGGTGCGTTTCTATATACCGCTTACACTCTTTGACAACTCTTTTCCGCTCAAAATAATCTGACAACCGGGTCACCCCTCGCTAAAAACATTATAGCTGTAATTCTTCAAAATTGGTGTTCAATCGTAGTCTCTGGGTGTTCAATATGTATCGCTCATTGTTCACTTATTCGGACCTTTTATTCGTCAGTTTATCCTCTCCTGCTTTGCTTTTTTCTGGTCCGGGCGGTGTGTTTTTCCGTTTTCCCTCCTCTCTGTGGGCACACAAAAGCAGACCGCGCTAAAACAGCGCGGCCCGACAGCAGACAGAGGCAGAGCGGACAAGGAGGAACAGGTATACTGGGGCAGTCGGTTTTTGGAGACCGGCCCCATGAACAGATGCGGACAGGCTTATATTTCCGGTCCCTTATCCATGCTTCCTCGTCTGCACATCGGTTCAAGGCGTGTGCAGACTGATCGCTTCGGCGCGTATCTGACTTATCTCCCGTATCCCCGGATGGGTACGGAGCTTCACAGTGCCCTGCGCGCCGGGACTTTCACCCGATTCCGTCTTACATGCTCCCCCTTTAGAGAAGCAGACCGAAGCGAATACTATGTTTAATTGTGTGATTCTATTGTAGACTTTGCCGTGATATGTGTCAATATAGTCATATAATAATGACATATGCGTTATAGATATGCCTCCCAATATGCGGATAGAATATGTGCAGATTGGGAGTGATTTTTTGGACGTAATAGAACGTATCCAGCAAATATTGAAGGAACGGGGATGGACAGCATATCGTCTTGCGCGGGAAAGCCATCTGGCCGATACGACCATAGGCAATATGTTCCGCCGCAATACCGTTCCCTCCCTCGCTACGCTGGAGGCCATCTGCTCCGGCTTCGGGATAACGCTGGCTCAGTTCTTTGCGGAGAATGAAGCTCCCGAAATCACCCCAGAGTTGAGGGAGGTATTTGATAACTGGGTGAACCTCACAAAAGAGCAGAAGGAAGCAATACTGATAATTCTGAAATCCATGCGCCATGATTGACCGCTTTGCTTTATGTTCTTGCGGTCATCCGTCCGGGCAAATAATAAAAGCCCCGCCCATGCGTTCATGCTTTGTGAACGATAGGCGGGGCAATGGCTATATCCCGTAATACTTATGCCAGGCAGCGATCAATGCCTGGGCTGGAGGGGCATTGACAGAACGAAACAGAGGAAACTCAAGTGACCGATTTGAACAGGAAAAAATGCGTCTCACCGTGAGACGCATTTGGGTGGTCCCACCCACGCGGAGGCTCTGTTCTGTCAGATTCTCGCACTTGCAATCTTCTCCGTTTCAGCGTACAATATAACAGCAGATGGAAGGGGGCTCGTCCTGTGGCGGAGAAAGACATCGCAGAAAAGATACTGGAGTCCTATAACGATGTCTTTGCGGATATCGTAAACGTCCTGTTGTTCGACGGTGAGCAGGTCATCAAGCCCAACGAGTTGGTGGATCAGGCTCCCCGGTCTGCATACAAGGCGGACGGGCAAGTTCGTGAGATCGAGCGGGATGTGGCGAAGCGCTGGACGAAAAACAACATACGTATTGCCTGTGTCGGCTTGGAGAATCAGACGGAGCCGGACCCGGATATGCCCCTGCGCAACTTCGCCTACGACGGGACCGAGTATAAGGTGCAGGTCGGTATGCCCCGGTCCGTTCCCCGGTATCCGGTGGTCACGCTGGTGCTGTATTTCGGGCATACTAAACGTTGGAACAAGCCCCTTACGCTGCACGAGACCGTGGGGGTGTCGGATCGGTTCCGTCCCTTCGTATCTGACTACCGGATCAATCTGTTTGAAATCGCTTGGCTGGATCGGGAGACTGTTGCGAAGTTCAAGAGCGATTTCCGTGTCGTTGCGGAATATTTCGTCCAAATGCGTTTGAAGGATGACAATTTTCAGCCGACACAAACCGATGTGAAACATATGCAGGAGGTGCTGCAGCTCCTCAGTGTCATGACCGGCGATCACCGATATGAGGTACTGTTTACCAAAAGCGAACTGGAAGGAGGCACGATACCCGTGTGTGAAATGTATGATAGAATCGAAGCCAAGGGCGTTGTCAAGGGCGAGGCCAGAGGCATGGAGAACGAACGACTCTCTAATATCCGCAGCTTGATGGAGACCATGAATCTGACCTCTCATCAAGCTATGGATGCATTGAAGATCCCCGCTTCCGAACAAAGCAAATACGAAGCGAAGCTGTAAGGCAGCAGGATAAGCCCCGCCCGGCGTTTATATAACGCATGGGCGGGGTGTGTTTATCCTGCAAAGTACCGGGGCCGTGCAACGGAGGTAAAGCCCTCCGCGCCGGTGACGGTCACGCCGTTACTTGCGGCGGCGCAGTGGATAATGAGTAGGTTTCCGGCCTCGTCCCGGCCGCCGATGATGCCAACATGGTCGTCGTTGGGGTAAAACACCAGGTCCCCGGGCCGGGCCTCGTCCCAGGCGATGGGGATGCAATGGGCGTGCTGCATGGCCGCGCCGCCGCCGTGTCCGATGATGTAGGCTCCGTTGGTTGCATTGTAAAAGGCCCAATCCACAAACCCGCTGCAATCCAGGCCATAGGGGAGGTACATTCCCGTGGTGGCGCTGCCATCCGCCCACACCCGTTGGATAGAGCCCCAGCGGGAATCCCAGCCCAGGACCAGGGACTTTCCGCCCCAAAAGTACGGCACCTTGCCGACAAGGGAACAGGCGGCCTCAATGACGGCCCGGCGCTCCGGGGCGAGGTCGGCGGGCAGGCTCCGCAGCAGATCCCGCGTCTGCTCCCCGGCAGAGGTCAGGTCCGTCAGCAGTGGTCCCAGGGCGGAATCCTCCTCCAGCAGCTCCGTGAGGGCCTGGTTTTGGTAGGCGGAAAAGGCATAAGCCGTCCGCATTTCCTCGGCGTTTTTTGCCGTGAGGGTAACGGTCAGGAACACCGCCGTATAGCTGTCGTCCTCCTCGTCCTCCGGGTCGCTGTCCGGGTAGTACATGGTCTCCGTGTCTGTGTCCAGGTCGCACATATCCCAAAACACCGCCCGCAGGCGGTTCACCCTATCCGGCGTCAGTGACGCCACATCCACGCCGTCCCTTGCGCCGGAGGTCTTTGCGGCAAACACGGCCACTACCTCCCGCCAGTCCGGGAGTGTTCCCTCCAGGGTGATGCCGTCGTAGGCCCCGTCCTGCAGGTCCTCCAGCTTCTGCCCCAGTTCCATGGTAATCTGCCCCACGGCCACGTTCAGCGGCACGGCCCTGGGGGTGGGCTCGTTGGAAAAGAGGATGCCGAGGGGCGTTGCCAGGAGCGCAGCGGCCAGACCGACAATGCAGAGCATCGCCACCAGCGTCCCGCCCCCCAGCAGTCCGGCCAGGGCGGTGAACAGTTCCTTGGTGGTCTTGACCGTCGCAGTCGTAAGCTTCTTCCCGGTCTGGGCCGCGGCCCTCGCCGCTCTTTGCGTCCCGTGCAAGGTCTGTCGCTGGGCCTCCCTCTGTGCCCGCTTTCTTCCGCGTTCCAGGATGAACTGACGCCCAGCCGTCTTTGCCGAGGACGGTGCTTTGCTTGACTGATGTTGGGCCGCCGTGGTCGGGGTCTTCGTTTTGCTTGTCGTTGTCCTTGCCCTGGGTGGTGTGGCCTGCCGGGTCTTGAGCTGAACTGCGCCGCCGGACGGTTTTTCCTTCGGGCTGGTCGGACGACGGGGGCGCTCCCGTATGGTGGGATGGGCAGCCTGCGCTTCGGGCATGGGGGCGGTGTTCTCCGGGATGGGCGTTGGTATCTGGGCTGAAGCTCCCGGCCAGGTGCGGGGCGCTGTTTGCTCCCGGCTTTGAGTCATGTGCTTTTCCTGCTGCTCCGTGACGGCCTTTTGCCGCATCCGCTCCTGGGGCGTGAAAGGCGATTCTGTTTTTGCTTGTCCGTTGTCCGGTGTCCGATTACGGATCGGTACAGCCTGCTCCCGTTCCGGCAGGGCGACGGTCTTTTCCCGGATTTCCAAACCTTGTGCCTGCCTGTCCTTGATGCCGGTCTGCCGCGCTCGTTCCTTCGGCACGGGTATCTGCTCCTTCGCTGTGGGCAGAGATGCCGTATTGGATTGCTTGACCGATGCGCTTGAACTCGTTTTTTCGCCCTGACGCAGGATCTCCGGTGTTTGCTCTTCCACCGGCGCTGGCGGCGCAGGCTGGGCGGAGTTCTCTGCCGCAGACCGTGTTTCTTCCCCTGTCAATTTGGCGCGCTGTTTTGCTTGCCGCAGTAGTTTCCGTTTCTGCCTGACGCGCCGGATCACCTTTGAAAGTCCGCTCGACGCTCGCTCCCGGCCACCTCCGGCAAGGCTGACCGCACGATCCTCCATCTGCTGCGCAGCCCGTGCGTCGGGCTGAGGCTCGGCGGCAGTGCTGCTGTCGTTGCGGCTGCGGGTCTGCTTTGCCAAGTCCTTTTTCAGCTTGAGAAATGCGGAGCGGCGGACATCCTTTCGGATATGCCCGCCGCCCTTGCGCTTTATTTTCCCGTCTTTCTTCCGTTCCCGTATATCGTGCGTATTGTCTCCTCCTCCTTTTCGACGGGAAATGCGTCTCACGGTGAGACGCATTTCCCAAATCACTTTTCACCCGGCGTCGTGGACATGAGCTTGTAAAGCTCGGTGTTGCGCGGTATCGTGTTGGAGAAGGGAACGATGGCCCCGCCGAAGCGCAGGAGGCCGTGGCCGGGCTCCGCGTTGGTGACGTAGCCCATCTGCGTATCGGAGATATGCAGGAGCTTTGACAGTTCCGCCCGGTCCGTCGCGGATTGGTTGAACAGCAGCAGAAATTCGCTGTTGGCCAGCATGAGCCGGGCCGTATCGGATTTCAGGCACTCCTCCACATTCTGCGTCGCCGCCGTCATGATCCCCGCATATTTCCGAAAGCGTTTCCAGGCCCGGTAAAGGAACTCGCCGGAATAGTGGTACTTGAAATACAGGTAGCACTCGTCGATGAATACCCAGGTATACTTGCCCCGCTTCCGGTTTTCCACAACGCGGTTTTGGATGGCGTCCAGGGTGACAACGAGGGCCGTGGGGCGAAGCTGCTCTCCCATTTCGTAAAGGTCCAGCACGATGATCCGGTTGTCCATGTTCACGTTGGTCGGGTGGGCGAACACGTTTAAGCTGCCCTCGGTGATCAGCTCCGCCACCAGCGCAAGCTCCCGTGCCTCCGGGTCGGCCTGCTTCAGCACTTCCTCCCGCCAGTCGGTCAGGAGGGGCATCGGCGCCTTGCCCTTGCTGCGTAAGTACGCCTGGTAGATATTTGCGGTACAGCGGTCAATGATGGACTTGTGGGATGCCGAAAGGCTGCCCACCCCCATCTGCTGCTCCAGGATGGAGGTAATGATCTCGGACTTCATGGCGATGGGATTCTCGTCATCGCCATAGTCGCTGGCGAGGTCAAGGGGGGAAATATGCCGCTGACTGTGGGGGGAGATTTCGATGATCTCGCCCCCCAGGGCCTTTGCCACGGGACCGTATTCCCGTTCCGCGTCTATGATGATCACGTCGTCATCCGTTCCCAGCACCACCTCCACAATGGCGTCCTTCATGCCCACAGACTTGCCGGAGCCGGAGACCCCCAGGTAAAACCCGTGCGGGGAAATGAGGCGCTTGCGGTCACAGATCAAGAGGTTTTTGGAGATGGCGTTGACGCCGTAGGACAGTCCGCCGGGGTCCTGGATCTCCTGCACCCGGAAAGGCATAAGGACGGCGGCGCTTTCCGTGGTCAGGGTCCGCAGAGCCCGGACGCGCCGGAGGCCGTAGGGCAGCACCGTGTTCAGCCCGTCCTCCTGCTGGTAGCGTAAAACGGAAAACTGGCAGAGGTGTTCCCGCCCGATGGCCAGCAGCGTTTCCGTGTCCGCGTCAAGCTGCTCCAGAGAGTCGGCAACGTGAACGAGCGTCACAACGGCGAAGATCATGCGCTGGTCTCGCTCCGTCAAGTCAGTCAAAAACTCCTTTGTCTCGCTGCGAAGCTGCTCCAGCTCATAGGGGATCGTGGCGGTAAAGTTGTTCTTGGCGTTTTGCCGTTGCTGCCAGCGGGTGATGTCGCTTTCCACGCCGAGCATCTGACTCTGTATCTCCTTCACCGCCTCATCGGTGGGGATGGGCAGGATATCAATGGAAAGCATGAGGCTGCGGTCAAAGTCCGACAGGTCGGAGATCATATCGTCCTCGATATAGCTGGCATAGGTGCGAAGGAACAGGACGCGCCCGAACCTGCCGCCCATCTCAAAGTGTCCGGCCTTGAAGGAGATACCGTCCGGGCAGATCAGATCCTTGAAGTCCATACCCTGCCGGATGGCCGCCGTCTGATCGAAGGTGAAATACTGTTCCTCGCCGGGGCGGAAAAAGTCGTGCAGGATACGGAGGCGGTCATGGGCGCTCACCTCCCAGGCCATGCTGTCCAGCTTGCCCAGGCTTTTTACCAGGTTGGTGTCCACCCGCCGGAAATAGCTGCGGGTCTCGTCGATCTTCTTCCTGGGTATGGACAGGGTGATGTACTTCTCCTGCACCAGGTTGTTGCTCTCTGCGGCCCGGCGTTTCAGGATCGCATTCAGCTCCTCCCGGTACAGGTCAAGCCCGTCCCAGCGTTCCTCCATCAAAATGCTCCGCTCGAAGTCCACGGGATTCAAGCGCCGGTTGATGATGGTGATCTTGGTCGCGGCGTCGGTGGGCAGGGCGTTCAGCACCCCGCCGTAGGAGAGGAAGATGCTCCGCTGTTCCTCGTCGGAGGCGGCGGCATAGTTCACGTCGGACAGGCGCCAGCTTTTGCTGTGCTTGTTCCCCACAAGGAAAATCCCGTCCCGGTAAACACACTTGACGGGGATCGTCTCCTGCACGCTGCGGGGGATCGTAAACCTGTCCCTTTCGCTCTTGTTGGCCATGACAAGGGATTTAATCAAAGTCCTGCTCTCCTTTCCGCTGGAGCATTTCGTAGTGGAGGTTCCTGGAGATAAAGCGGCGCTCCCCCGCGCAGAGGATCTCGGATTTGAGAAACGCCCAGGCAAACTGCTCCAGCGTCATGCCGTTATAGTGGAAAAAGCCCGCGAGGGCCACAGGCGCGGCGGCAAGGATACACAGCCAGCCTGCCGTCTCTTTGCCGAGCATGGGGCCGAGGCCCAGGTAGATGCCCACGGCCAGCCCTACGGCGGTGGCGGCGCAGACAAACTGCCGCGCTGACAGCCCGAAAAAGATGGTCTCCTTGTGCTGCCGCACTTCCTTCGGTATTTTGATTTCCATAACATTTCTCCTCTGATTAGTCGGAAAAAGGGCGACGTGCCACTGTTACCCATTGGATATTGCTGTCCACTTCATTCCCCTAAACATCCCAGCCGGGGGCGGCCTGCCGTGCAAACAACTCCACGCGGGGGACATCTCCCATGAGCGCAACAATACGTTGCCGTGCCTCATCCGGCTTTTTGCTGTGTTCCTCCACATGAGAGATGATGACCTGATGCACGTTTCTTGCCCGTCGCCGGGGTTGTCCCCTTGTGGCAAGCAGACAGATCTCAGCGTTGGACCGTGTCCAGGAACCCAGCCCCCAAAAAATATGGTCTACCTTCGGGGCCAGCTTGATCCAGGTAAACGCCACGGTCTTGTAGTGGAATCCCCATGCGCGAATAACCTCCAGTGCTTCATGCAGCAGAGGAAAGGTTGCCCAAAGAAACAGTATACAGTCCTTGTCAGCAAGCTCTGCAACCGGCAGTGCCTTTATATCCTTTATATTCATGGTTGGATAATGCCTTTCGGGACCTCGGCTCTTCCCCATTCGGTAGCGCCACGGGGGATCGGCATAGATCACAGTGTACTTCCTTATGTTCCCAGCATCTCCTTTACGATCCGGCTTGCGCCCCGAACCAGGCCGGTGAGGATCAGCATATTGAAAATGAGCTGCCCGATATACGTCCAGGCCATGGTGACGGCGGGAGTGCCAGAGGCCACGGCGGGGGTGCTGCCGGAAAGGAAGGCGGAATAGATCATGCAGGCGATGACAATGACCGCTCCCTCCAGGCACACGCCGATATAGCTTTTCAGAAACGCCTTGCCGCTGGCGCTCGTTCCCTCCCCCGCAAAGGCCGACAGGGGCAGCGGGGCCAGGGCCGTATACATATACAGGCGGAAAAAGCGCCCGTACACGGTGAGCAGCAGGATGAAGGACATCACCGTAATAAACAGCGTCCCCAGGAGGGAGACGAGCCAAAGGGGGATGCTCTCCAGCAGTCCGGCGCTTTCGACGGCCCTGACGATCTCGCTTGGCAGCGTCGCCGCGGTGGAGATGGAACCGCCCAGGCCGCTCATGGCGGTCTGGACGATGCCGGCGCAGATGTTGAAGATGGCCAGCATGATCTCCATGCACCGGCCCACGGCGGTCTTAGCAAGGATAAAGCGGATCAAATGCCGCAGCACAAACTCCGGCCTTTGCAGATCCCTGAAGCCGGCGGCGCTTTGGGCGACGCCCATGGCGAAGAACAGCACCAAAAGGCCGTAGCCGATCCCCACAAGGGCGTTATTGATGTTGAGGATCATCGTCCAAATCGTGCCGCCCTTGAAGGTTTCCGGGGATTGGGTCAGCAGAGACCATATCTCCGCCAGCTTTTCGTTCCAGGCGGACAGGGCGCTTTCCAGATTGCTGACGATCCAGTTGTCTGACAAATAATCACCTCCGGGATGCCTGGAAATGCGTCTCACGGTGAGACGCATTTCCAGGCGTAGATGGTAAGGCCGCTTAGATGGCGCCGATGGCCGCCAGTATCTCCTTGGAAAAGGCGATCATGAGGCCGCCGAACAAGCACAGGAAGCCCTGGGTCCGCTGGCTGGCGTCGTGGGACTGGATGGACATACCCACCTGCACGATGCCCCAGCCCAGGATGATGACGCCCAGGGCCTTGATGATGTTGAAGATGAAGTCGGAGAGGTTGTTGACGATGCCCAGCGGGTCGCCTGCGGCGTAGGCGGGAACGGAGAACACAAAGGCGATCAGCACCAGCGCCGCCCAGGCGGCCATGATGCGGCGGGCCTTTTTGCGGCCCACCGGGAGCTTGCTTGCGTTGCGTTTTTTCATGTAGCAGATTCCTCCATACTGTCGAAGATTTCCACGTCGTCCAGGGACGTGAAGGAGAAGTCCAGATCGCCCGCGTCAAAGAGGCAGACTGGACTGTGAATGTAAGCAGCCGCGCCACCGTCGGCTGTAAACCTGAGATTGGGGTGCTTCATCAAATCGTACTTGTCATCGATCACCGGCGCTTCCCCCCGGATGAGGACGATGGCCTTTTGGTTGTCCAGCATCCGCACCTCGTCGGGGGTCAACAGTTCCCGCCCTGCCTGCTGGAAATTCTGGCTGTACGAGCCGCTTCGCCCCTTGCTCTGGCTGCTGGTCCTGGTCTGTATGGTCTGCTTGCCCAGCAGCTCCGAGATGTACTTGTGCGTGGATTGCTCGTTGCCCCCCAGGTAGATCAAGGCGTCGGCGTTGCCGATGATACCCTCCCAGGAATCTTTGAACAGGGCCTTGAGCTGGGAGATGTTCTGGAGAATGATCGTCGCCATGACGTTGCGGGAGCGCATGGTCGCCTGCAAACGCTCATATCCGTCCGGCAAATTGAATTGCGATAGGTAAGGCCTGAGTGGCGCGTCAGCGCCACTTTCCGCCTTTTCCCCCGCTTAGCACCGTGCATGCGGCTTTCACCGCACACGGCGCCCCATCGATTTCGATTTAATCGTAATTAACACAGCTTCAATGGATTAACGCATTCAGATTGAAGATAAGCCGACTGCTTTGCGAAGAGAGTTAAACTTCGTTTTCTGCTTGGTATTCAAGTTTAGTGTCCGCATATGGTATGCGATTACCTCACTGCTCGTAGCATGGATAAGAACATGAACGGCCTCAGAGACCAATATCAGATTAGAATATCGGTCGTTTCCTCCTTGGCTTCTCGGTTTCTTGTGATGACAGTGAATATCTCCGATTTCCAGCGGCAGATTAGTAACAGCACAGCACCCGTGTTGCGCGCAATAGAGCGCAAGCCTGTTGGAGCTTAGTTCTACACTCGCATACTGCACGGGATTTCTCATCAGATAGTGCAATATACCTACGTTTACCGTTTCAAGGTTCTTGTGAATGGCACTTCGCCCCTTGGACGTATACTGGTTCACATCGCGCCGCTTAAAATGGGGAGCTTTGGTCTGCACATACCCAACGGGTATTAAGGCTTGACCGCTCACAAATCGGATTTGCTTGCTCTTTCCATACCGCTCTGCAATATATGGGGGTATTGATTCTCCGCTTGTTTGCAGGCGTTCTCGCAACCTGTTTTTCATGGTTCGAGTGATACCCAAGGCTATCTTTCGGAAGTCTTTGCTAATATGAGTTGCGTATCGGTAGTAATTGTGAACGCCGGACACATAGGCATTGTAGGCTCCAACTGCTTTGTACTCTTCGTTCACATCTGTCGGAAACTGAATCTTTTTCACCATTTCCCGCGCTTGACGTTTGACCCGTTTGACCGCCTTTTCGCTCATATGCGATTCCACAACGAATTTTGCTTTGCCACTGCCCTTGGAGCCCTTTCTCACTGCTCTTAGCTTAAAGCCAAGGAAGTCTGAGTACTGTTTTCTCAGGTTGACGATTTTCGATTTCTCAGGGCTGATATTCAGCCCCAAGCGTTCCTTCAGCCAATCCTTAACAGCGATAAAGAGTTTTTCTGCGTCTTTCCTTTTCCGGCAGAATATTTTGAAGTCGTCAGCATACCGGACGATATAGCATTCCTTCAGGGATGAACCTTTACGGAGCATTTCATACTTCTGGTTTTTATCAACGACCCCATTATCCGAGCGGGCATATTCACGTTTCTTGCGTGTCGGCATGTCTTCCCATTGACTGCTTATCCACCAATCCAGTTCATTTAGCACAATGTTGGAGAGAAGCGGCGAGATAATGCCGCCTTGAGGCGTACCCCGTTCCGGGAAACCAATGCCGGCGACCTCCGCTTTCAACATAGCTGAAATAATGCTCAGGACACGTTTATCCCGGATTCCCATACTCCACATCTGCTTCAGCAACTTGCCATGATTGACGTTATCGAAAAAGCCCTTGATATCAATATCAATCACGTAGTGCAGATCTCGTTTCTGAATCATTGCATAGCATTGGGCCAGGGCGTGTTCTGCGCTCCTGTTAGGCCTGAAACCGTTGCTGCGTTCATGGAACTTTGCTTCACAAATTGGTTCCAGGATTTGAAGGAAGCATTGCTGTATCAGTCTGTCTGCAATCGTAGGGATTCCTAATGGTCTGGTCTTTCCTGTGTCGCCCTTTGGAATTTCTACACGGCGAACAGGTTGCGGTTGGTAGTGGTCAAGCCGCTTTCTGACATACATTACGAGAGCTTCGTCAGTGAAACCGGACAGATAACGTATCGTTTTCCCATCTGTACCCGCCGTTTTACTACCTTTGTTTTTGCTGATATTCCGATACGCCAGCAGGATGTCTTCATTGGAGGTAACCAATTCCATCAGCGAGGTAAACTTATAGTTTTCCTTGCTTTTGGCGTACAGGCTGTCCATCGTCTCCTGCAAATCGAAGTATTCAGCATTGCGAAGTTTCTGCTTCTTTTGCGGTTTTTCCATCGTCATAGTCGGCATCACTCCTTGCGGAATTTTGCCTTTGTTAGTCATACTCGAACCTACGAAATACTGTGTTTTTACTTTTGTTGTCAAAATCGACTGGTGCCTGTTCCTCCATCGCCATTACAGCGACTTTAACGGTCGTGGCACCACTCTCACCGGAATTAAGGACGATTATTGATGTTTTCGCCCAACGCCCCGCAATGGGTTGTTTCATACGTTTCCGGCTTTCCACGTTCCGATATTCCTATCTGTGCATATGCCCTTAGGTGACACCTTTAAGCCAGCGCACTTTGGCGATACCTGTAATACCGCAGGGACTTTCATACTAACGACTTTTACTTATCCCCATGCGCACCGCGCTTTGGCGGCAACCGCGTTTCCACGGCTCATTCGTCTTGACCCGTACATTCAGTGTTTCGTCAGTGCGTTCTCTCCGCACATCCTCACCATAGGCATTTTGTAGACCCCCGGCGTATCATCTGCACACAGCACCTCTGCCGCGCTTTCGTCAACTGCCTTTATGGCATTGTTACGACAAACTTCCGCCGACTTCTGCGAGCTCTCAGACATTTCGCGTATTGCGCCGCTAATGCCCGTCGCAGTCTTAGAGCAGGCGTTTCAGGGCGTTACCCCGTCATTCCACCTGTCGGAATACCAGTTCTGTGAAACTGATATTGCTTAAAAGCTCCTTTCTAATCTTTTTATATTTCAGCTTCACGCCTAACCTTTTCAGTTAGGAACGTGTCGCACTGTTGGCAAACTCGTCGAACATGAGGCGCACGGGCATGGGCAGGCTGCCGCCGTGTACCTTGTCCGCCTGGTAATAAAGCTCCTGAAACGCCTGGGTGTAGAGCATCCCCACCAGGAAATTGAGGGATACGTCGTTGCTGTCCGGGATAATGCAGAAGATGGCCTGCTTGCGCTCACCCAGCTTTTCCAGCTCCAGCTCGTCCCGTGCCGTGATCCGCTGTATCTCCGGGAGGGAAAAGGGGGCGAGGCGCACGGCGGCGGAGATCAGGATGCTCATGGCGGTCTCGCTGGGGGCCTGCTTGAACACCTTGTACTGCCGCAGGGCGATATGCTCCGGGTTTTCCTCCTCCAGCGCCTGGAACAGGAGATCCAGCGGGGAAACGTGATCGCCGTCACCCTCCTTGGCCGCGCCGTACTCCAGCATGGTCAGCATCATCTCCATGGTCTGATCCTGGGGCGGAGCTTCATGGAGGAGATACAGCATGAGGGCACTGTCCAGGGCTGTCTCGCTCTTTTCCCAAAAGGGATCGTTGGAATGGGCGTTTTTCGGCGTGGTGTTGCGGATGAAGTTGGCAATGAGCTTCAGCACGTCGGCATCGTTGCGGATATAGTGGAAGGGGTTGTAGCAGTCTGACCGTTCCGGGTCAACCAGGTCGAAAACCTTGACCGTATAGCCCTCCCGGAGCAGCAGCGGAATGGAGTCCCTGGCCAGCTCTCCCTTGGGATCGGTGGCGATGTAGCTGGCGTTGGCCTCGTAGATGTTCGGCTTGACGATGTAGCGGGTCTTGCCCGCGCCGGAACCGCCCACGACGATCTGCAGGAGATTGCGCAGATGCTTTCGGCTGTTCAGGCTCATGCGCAGGTGCTTCGTCAGGATGGCGTTGCGGTGCCTGTCCTTGTCCCGGTACTTGCGGTCAAGCTGCCGGGGGTCGCCCCAGCGGGCGCTGCCGTGTTCCTCCCCCGGTCTGCGGTTTTGCTTTGCGGAGAGGAGCAGAACCACGGCGAAGGCATACAGGCACAGCGCGATAAACAGGAAACGGGGCGTGTATGGCGTCCATTCCAGGGAAAAAGGGCGCTTCATCCATTCGGTGAAGCGCCCCATAAGGGTAAAGAGATCCATTCCGTCCTCATAGCAGCTTGCCATGCCCGCGCCCACCCAAAGGATGGGCGCGGCTGGCAGCAGCCAGAGAAACGGGGACTTTCGGGAAGTGTTCTTCATTGTTTGCCGGAAATGCGTCTCACGGTGAGACGCATTTTAATAGCCGGTCCTGGGCATCGTCACGGTGCTTTTCACATAGACCGCCGTGTTCCAGCGGGACACCGCCTGCACCCACATTCCGTCGTACAGCCCGCCCACGTCGGCCACGTTGACGATGCTGCTTCCATCGGAAAGGCCGCCGTTAACCGTACCGCTGAGGTAGGCTGTTTCCACCTCACCAAAACCGGCCCGCACCGCGCCGAACACATACATGATCTCCGTCACGCGCTCGTTGGCGGCAAGGCCCAGGGTCGCGGGGCTGGCGTCCAGCACATAGTTCTTCGCCGTGCTGAGATTGTCCGCCAGCGTCCGGTAGCTGTCCCCGGTGAGGTTTGTCTTGTATACCACCTTATAGGCCAGGGTCTGGTTATAGGTGCCGGTGACGAGCCGCGTCAGGGTGATCTGTCCCGGCAGGGTGTCCCGCCAGTAGAAGGATTCCAGGCCCACGGTGGAGGTGTTGGCGATGCCCGTCACGGTGTATCGGATGGGCTGGCCGGGCATGACCTCGGCATAGCCGGTTTTCCTGATGGAGACGCCGGTGGCTACGCTTGTGTCCTCCACGGCAAAGCTCACGATCTGTCCGGCGTATTCCAGGTAAGCGGTCAATACTGTGGGATTGACGGAATAGCCCTTTGGGGCGGTCACTTCCCGGAGGGTATACCTGGCCAGGGGCAGGAGCTTCGAGGCTGCGCGTCCGTTGCGATCCGTTCTCACGGTGTCCACCACGTTTCCGGCCCTGTCGTAAATCTCAAATACCGCACCCTCCAGGAGGGAACCGGCAGGCAGGCCGTTCATGGGATTGTCGTCGGCGGACTTCTTCACGATCTGGATCTGCCCCCGGACGGCGGTATTCTTCCAGGTGATCTCCGTCGTACTGCCATACTGTACATAAATGGTCTTGAGCTGGTCATCCGGCAAATAGCCTTCCGCCGCCTGGATCTCCCGGAGATAGTAGCGCCCGTCCGCCAGACCGTCATCCATGTACACATAACCGTTTTGGTCGCTCACATACTCCCGGATGGGGTTGTGGCCGGCGTCATAGAGGACGAATACCGCGCCGTAGATACCCTTTCCCGTGTCCGCGTCCACCTTATGGATCAGGATGTTGGAGGTTCTGCGATTGGTGAGCGCCAGGGTAGTCATCTGCCCGTTCTTGACCTCCACGGGCTGAGGGATCGTATCCAGGGCATAGCCAGACTGCGTTTTCAATTCCGTGACGGCATACCAGCCGCTGGCGAGACCGGGGAGCTGAATGACACCGTTGCGGTCCGTGGTAAAGGTGCCGACGATCTCGCCGTTCAGCTTCCGCACCTCAAACTGTACGCCGGAGAGTCGAGCGCCGGTCTCCTCGTCGGATTTGGTAATGACGATCCCGCCCAGGGGTGTGTTATAGAAGGTCAGGGTCTGCGTATCGTCCGGATTCACGTTCACAGTCTGCGTCCGGCTGTCGGGATCGAGGACGTACCCTGCGGCGGCCTTTTCCTCCGTCACCACAATGGCCCCCGTGAGGCCGGTGATAACGATCTCACCTCTGGCGTTGGTCTGGTAGATGCCTGCGCTGGAGATGTGGCCGTTTGCATTATCCACATAACGCCCGTCGGCGTAGCGCAGGGAGAACTCCGCGCCGCTGATGGGGGCTCCGGTCACGCTGTCCAGCTTTCGGATGATGAGGGCACCCTGCCTGGCGTTCCAAAAGCTGAGGTTCTGCACCGTACCGGCCACGATCTCTATATCCTGGGGTGTACCATCCAAAACAAAACCGTCAACGGTTCGTATCTCCCTGGCGGTGACGACTTCCCCCGGCGTCAGGCCGGTAAGCACGATCTCCCCGGCCATATCCGTGTAGTAGATGCCGTCGTCCGGGCCTACGGCAGCGCCAGAGCCGTCCGTCACCCGGAAGCACACGCCGGAAAGGGGCTCGTTCTCTGTGCCCGTGACGTATTTGTGGATAATGAGCGTCGTGGTGGGCACATCGTAGAAGGTCAGGGTATTCCCTCCGGCTGCTCCGCCGACGTTGACGGTCTGCGTTGCCGCCTGCCCCACGGTGATGGTCTGCGGGATTTCGTTCAATACGTATCCCTTGACGGTACGGACTTCCTTGACGGTCAGCACCGTACCGGGGGTCAGGCCGGTCAGGAGGATGCGCCCGTTCTCGTCCGTCATATGCTCCCCATTTGCGGAGCCCACGGGAGCGCTGGAAGCATCGGTCACCAGGAAGGTGACGCCAGCCAGGGGCTTCCCGGTCCCGTCCGCGTATTTCTGGATGATGACCGTCTGTTTGGGGGTGTTGTAGAAGGTCAGGGTCTGCGTATCGTCCGGGTTCACGGTCACGGTCTGCGTCCGGCTGTCGGGATCGAGGACGTACCCTGCGGCGGTCTTTTCCTCCGTCACTACAACGGTTCCCGTGAGGCCGGATATGACGATCTCGCCTCTGGCATTGGTTTGGTAGATGCCCGCGCTGGAGATATGCCCGTCGGCGTTATCCACATAGCGCCCGTCGGCGTAGCGCAGGGAGAACTCCGCGCCGCTGATGGGAGCCTTTGTCACGCTATCCAGCTTGCGGATAATGAGGGTGCCCTGCCTGGCGTTCCAGAAGGTGAGGTTCTGCACCGTCCCGGCCACGATCTCTATATCCTGGGGTGTACCATCCAAAACAAAACCGTCAACGGTCCGTATCTCCCTGGCGGTGACGACTTTCCCCGGCGTCAGGCCGGTAAGCACGATCTCCCCGGCCATATCCGTGTAGTAGATGCCGTCATCCGGGCCTACGGCAGCGCCGGAGCCGTCCGTCACCCGGAAGCACACGCCGGAAAGGGGCTCGTTCTCTGTGCCCGTGACGTATTTGTGGATAATGAGCGTTGTCGTCGGTTCATTGTCGAAGGTGAGGCTGTTCACCGCGCCGCTGCGAACCAGGATGGTCTTGGGTGTGCTTTCCCGCACATAGCCTGCAGGGGCCTTATCCTCGGTAACAATCACGGTGGCGTCGGGCATAAGGCCGGAAATGACGAGCTTCCCGTCCTTATCGCTGGTGTAGTGGCCGATCATCGCGCCATCGCTGTATGTCGCCGTGAACTCCGCCCCGGCCAGGGGTCGTTTCGTCTCACTGTCCCGCTTGTACACGGTCAAGGTGCAGAGGGGCTCGTCATAGAAACGCAGCACCTGGGTATCCGCGCCGCTGACCAACACGGTCTGGGCCATACTGTCCGGCTTGTAGTAGTCCGGCGCTCTGTCCTCCGTCACGATGTAGGTGTCCGGCTCCAGCTTGGAAAGGACGATCTGGCCGTACTCATCGGTGACGTAAAGGCCATTGCTGGAGGTCTGCCCTTCGTTTGACGCCACAAGCTCGCCGGTTGCCATGGTGACCTTGAACCACGCCCCGGCCAGGGGCAGCCCGGTCACACTGTCCAGCTTCAGGATCACCAGCGCCCCCTTGGGGACGTTGCGGAACTCCAGGGTGACAGTCTCTCCGTCCCGGATCACGGCGGTCTGTGCCGTATCGTCCAGGATGTAGCCGCTCTTGGCGCGGCTCTCTTTGACGATCAGGGTGGTGCCGGGGGCGAGGCCGTCAATATGGATCGTGCCTGTGCTGTCCGTGGTGTAATACCCGCCGTTGGGCCCGATGACCGCTCCGCTGCTGTCCGTCACATAGAATTGCACGTCGGACAGGGGCTCATGGGTGGCGGCGTCAATCTTCCGAATCAGCAGCCCGCCCTTGGGGGTGTTGGCAAAGGTCAGGGTCTGCACGTCCTCCGCGTTCACCCGGATTGTCTGCGGTGTCGCATCCAGGATGTGGGTGTCCGGGCTTCGGACCTCCGTGACGGTATAGGTATCCGGGGCGAGATCGTACAGGCGTATCTGCCCCAGGCTGTCCGTCATGTAGAGGCCGTTTGCGGAAACATACCCGCCGTAGTTGTCCGCATAGCTGCCGTCCGCATGGAGGACCTGGAACACGGCCCCGGCCAGGGGTTCCTTCGTCACGCTGTCGATCTTGCGAATCAGCAGCCCGCCCTTGGGAGCGTTGCGGAACTCCAGCTCCTGGGTCTTGCCCGAAACGATCCTGACGATCTGCGGTGTATCGTCCAGCAAATAGCCGGCCCTGGCCTGGGTCTCCCGAACCACAAGGGTCGTGCCGGGGGTGAGTCCTTCGATGAGGATGGTTCCGGCGCTGTCCGTAGTGTAGTACCCGCTGCCGATGACCGCCCCGGTGTCGTCCGTCACAGAAAAGCGCACGTCGGAAAGGGGTGCGTGGGTGGAGGCGTCGAGCTTCCGAATGAGTAGGCTGCCCTTGGGGGCATTGGCGAAGGTCAAGGTCTGTACGTCAGCCGCGTTCACCCGGACCGTCTGCGGCGTTCCGCCCAGGATGTGGGTATCCGGACTCTGCACTTCCGTCACAACATAGGTTCCCGGCTCCAGGTCATACAGCCGGATCAGGCCCTGGCGGTCGGTGGTATACAGCCCGTTGGAGGAAACATAGCCGCCGGAGTTATCCACATACCCACCGCCGGAGGTGGTGACGCGGAAGACCGCGCCGGAGAGGGACTCTCCGGTGATGCTGTCCACCTTCTGGATGACCAGGCCGCCCTTCGGCGCGTTGCGGAACTCCAGCTCCGCAAGTTTACCTGCCTGGACCGTCACGATCTGCGGGGTGTCGTCCAGCACATAGCCATTCCTGGCGCGGGTCTCCTTCACCACAAGCATTGTGCCTGGGGCTATGCCGTCGATGCGTATTGTCCCGGCGCTGTCCGTGGTGTAGTAACCGTTGCCGATGGCCGCCCCGCTGCCGTCCGTCACGGAAAACTGCACGTCGGAGATCGGGGCATGGGTGGCGGTGTCGAGCTTCCTGATGAGCAGCCCGCCTGTGGGCGGATTCTCAAAAACGAGGGTCTGCGTGTCGCCAGCCTGCACACGGACAGTTTGGGGCTGGCTGTTCAGCGCGTACCCCTCCGGGGCCTTCGCCTCCGTCACGACATAGGTGTCGGGGACCAGATCGTACAGCCGGATGAGGCCGTCGGCTCCGGTAGTATAGCGTCCGTTGGAGGACACGCTGCCGCCGTAGTTATCCGCATAGCTGCCATCCGCGTGGAGGACCTGGTACACGGCCCCGGCCAGGGGCTCCCTGCTCAGGCTGTCCACTTTCTGAATCACCAGGCCGCCCTTCGGCGCATTGCGGAACTCCAGCTCCACGGTCTTTCCTGCCTTGACCTGGATGACCTGGGGGGTATCGTCCAGCACATACCCGTCCTTGGCTTCCGTCTCTTTTGCGATCACGGTGAGGCCGGGGGCGAGGTCATCTATGCGGATCGAACCGTAGCTGTCGGTAGTGAAGTACCCGCCGCCGCTGCCCAGCACCGCGCCGCTGGAATCCGTGATGAAAAAGCGTACCCCGGACAGAGGCGCATGGGTCACGCTGTCTATTTTGCGGATGAGGATGCTGCCCTTGGGCGTGTTGCCGAAGTAGAGCTGCACCACGTCCCGGCTCTCCCCGGAGAGATAGGCCGTCTGGGGGGCGGCGTCGATCACATGGCCGCTGTCGCTGGCCAGCTCCTCCACCACATACGCCCCTGCCTTGAGGCCGGTAACGGTGAAGCTGCCGTTGGCGGAGGTCCTGTAGGTGCCGATGACTGTGCCGCCCGTACCGGAGCTGCCGGAGACACAGCGCAGGGCAAAGACCGCGCCTTCAACAGCCTCCCCGGTCTCCCGGTCATACTTGAAGACCACCAGGGCGGAAAGCGGGGTGTTCTCAAAGGTGACGGTCTTGCTCCGCCCTGCCTCCACAAAGAACTCCTGGGGCGCTTCCTCTCTGGCGTAACCGGCTATGGTCTCCTCCTCGACCACCTTATACCAGCCGTCCCGGATATCCGTGATCCGCACGATGCCGGATTCATCGGTATAGAAGTTGCCCAGGTCGTTGATCTCCCCGGTGGCGGTGCTGCCGCTGGCATAATAGATACGGAATCTCACACCCTTCAGCGGGTCCCCGGTGATACTGTCCACCTTTCGGATGGTCAGGCTGGGCCGGGGATAGTCCTGGAAGCGGAGGGTGCCGGTCCGGTTTGGCTCCAGGGTGATGAATTGGTGGGCGTCGTTCAGCAGGTAATCGTCGGGGACAGACTGCTCCCACACCTCATAGATGCCGGTGTCCAGGTTTTCCAGAGAAACGGTCCCGTCCGCGCCCGTGGCCTCCGTGGTCAGGGTAGCGCCGTCCGCCTTTTTCACAGTGAAGGTGACGCCCCGGACAGGCTCCCCGGTGATGGCGTCCGTCTTGACGATCCGCAGGCCAGGCTTCCCGTCGTTGCAGGCGACGAGCTGGGCCGTCTTGCCGGGATAGAGCTGCACATGGTATTCCGTGTCGTTCAGGATGTACCCCGCAGGCGCAGCGATCTCCCGCACGGAATATACGCCGGGCTCCAGGTCCCGGAGAACGATGCTGCCGTCCGCATCCGTGATGCGGTCCAGATAACTGCCCTCGTCCCCGATCCTGCTGATGCGGAAGGTCGCCCCGGCAAGCCGCCGTTCCATGTTCGCGTCATACTTTACGATGGAGAGGGAGGGCTTGCGGGTATCCGTAAATACGAGCTGGGCGCTTTCTCCCGCCCGTACCGTCACCGTGCGCCGGGCTTCGTCCATCAGGTAGCCCGCAGGGGCGGTCTCCTCAGTCACGGTGTAGGTCCCCGGCTCCAGGCCGGTCAGAAGGATCTCTCCGCTGTTATCCGTCACATATTCCCGGCTGAAGGCGCCGCCCTCCTGCGTCACCCGGAAAATAGCCCCCGCGAGGGGCAGCAGGGTCTCCCTGTCCAGCTTCACCAGGCGGAGGCCAGGCTTTAGCTCGTTGAGGAAAACCAGTGTCCTGCTTTCGTTCCCGGAAAGCTCTATCTCCTGGGGGGAGCTGTTCACGGTATAGCCGGGGCTGGCTTCTACCTCCCGCACCAGGTAGGTCCCCGGCGTCAGGTCATGTAGATAGATTTCGCCGCCGGCGTCGGTGGTGTACCGGCCTATGCTCCGGGCATCCCGGAACACCTCAAAGACTGTACCGGCCAGGGGGCGTCCCGTCCCAGCGTCGTACTTCACGATCCGCAGGGAGGGCTTAATCCTGTTTCGGATGACCAGCCGGGGGTCGTCCGTGGTGGCCGGGTCGTAGACATCCACATAGACGCTGTACTCCGTCTCGTCCAGGAGGTAGCCTGTGGGCGCAACGGTCTCCTTCACGATGTAATACCCGGTAGAGACGCCGGATACATAGGCCAGGCCGTTATCGTCGGTGGTGACCGTGGTGAAGAGCTGACCGTTGCGGTAAACTGCCAGGGTCGCCCCGGAAAGGCTGCTGGTGTTGTTCTCGTCGCACTTATAGAGGATCAGGGTGGGCTTGCGGACATTAGTGAAGGTCAAGGTCACGTCCTGCCTGCCGTCCCAATTCACGGTATGCACCGTAGCGTCCAGCTCGTACCCCTCCGGGCTGGCCTGCTCATAGACCTTGTAGCTCCCCAGGGGGAGGCTGTCGGCGTCAAGCTGGATCAGCCCCGCGTGGTCCGTGGTGCGGGTGGTAAAAAAGCCGCCGTCGATCTGCTCAAAGGCAATGACCGCTCCGGCCAGGGAATACCCGTTCTGCTGATCTATCTTGCGGACCGTGAGCTGCTTCTGAGTGCCATCCTGCACAGTAACGTCGTTCACCCGCGCCGCCTTGATCTGCACGTTTACGGGGTCCACCAGGGCATAGCCCGCCGGGGCCTCGGTCTCCGTCAGGGTATAGCTGTACTCCGGGCTGAGAAGCTCCCAGAGGATGACGCCGCTGGCGTCGGTCACCCCGGTGCGGGTGCTGCCGTCCGAGCCGGACAGGGTGAACTTCGCCCCGGCCAGAGGCTGGCCGCTGCCGCTCACCTTCGTCACCCGGAGGCTGCCGGTCTCCGTGAGCTCGCTGCCCCAGGAGAGGGCGGCATTGGCCGTCACCGTTCCCTTGGAGGGGTCGGAGATCATGTAGCTCTGCTCGTAGCGGGATTCGTTGTAGGCCAGATAGATGTTGTACTGCATCACATAGGCCGCGCTGTGCAGGGTGATCTCCCCGCTGTTGGGAACGGTCTCCACGGGGATGCACAGCTTGGCGACCCCCGCGTACTCAAACCCGTTTTCGTTCAGCGTGGTCCCCGCCTCCCGCACGGGGAGGGTCCAGGTGGGGGTGTCCCGGAAGCTGCCCCTGGGCAGCTCCTGATTCTCCGTGTTCGTGAAGATCGTACCCGCCGGAGCACCCTCGGCCCACAATTCGATGTTATAGCCGGAATAGTAGGTGGAGGTGGCGCTGGCGACGGTGTACTCCCTGGTGTAGTACGCCACGCCGCCGATGACCTCCCGGCGTATGCCGTACCGCGCCGTCTCCGCCGCGTATTCCAGGGTCATGTTCGCCGGGAGGGAGAGGTTGCCCCCCAGGGCATCCGGCTCCAGGCGGATGTACATTCCCGTCTGATACACCCGGTCCCAGGTGGCGGCGGTCGCCAGAATGAGCTGGATGGCCCGGAACACCCGCATCTGCTGAAGGTCTCCCGTTGGCTGGGCGATGGTCTCCCGGCCCTGGGTGTAGGCCGTTCCCTCTATGGCGAGCTGCCCCAGGGTGGCCCATACCGCAAACTGCGTCGCGTAGCTGTATTCATCCTCCGTCAGTCCAGCGAGGACCGTCTCTCCCGGAAATCTGCCCAGGAAGGTCTCCAGGCTGTGCTGGGGATACCCGTTGGCAAAGGCCCCCGCCGTGGCCGGACTGCTGGTGTATACGCCCCGGATCTCCAGGGGATGGGAGCTGTACATCAGGCCGTGGTCCACGCAGTAGGCCGTCCCGGTGAGGCCGTCGTTAGTGGTGTACTGGTAGTAACTGGCCCCCAGGATGGTGCCGGCGGTGGTGTAGAGATAACGATGCTTTCCTATCGGATTCACGGTACAGGTGGCGGAACCGTCCGCAATGGTGGACGCTCCTGCGGTCACGGGCAGGATGCCGAGGAACAGGACCGCCGCCAGGAGGAAGACCAGGATTCTCATTCTGCTTTTGCTCGTCGTCATAAAAGCTCCTTTCATCGTCGTTTGGACAAGAAAAAGCGCCGCTTTCCAGCGACGCTTTTTTCTTTGGAAATGCGTCTCACGGTGAGACGCATTTTGGGGTACTTCATTTACTTGAACCGGGGACAAGGACCTCCCGGACAAAGGCGGTCAGCTCCGGCTGGGTCTGGCGGTATATGTCCCCCTGCATATCCTCCGGCTCCCACAGGATCGTCTGATACGGGCGGATGGAGGGCTCGTCTCCCGCATCGGTGGCGCACACGTCCACGCTGTACCAGCGTCCGTCCACATAGACCTCGTTCCACTGATGGGTCGTGCTGTGGACCAGGATACAGGGTATCCCCGCAATATCGCAAAGGAAAAGGTAGTTGTGGGCATAGCTCATACAGTTGCCCTTGCTCACGGCGTCGGAGATCAGGACGGTGCGGGGGGAGGTGAAGGCCGCCGCGTCATAGGTCAGGCGGTCGCAGAGGAAAAAGGCAAGCTCCCGCGCTTTCTCGGCTTCCGGCTGTCCGGCCAGACTTTCAATGAAGGGCTGGCAGTAATCCGCTGCCACTTCATAGGCTTCGGGGTATTCTGCCGTGAACCATGCGCCGCCGCTTCCCGTTTTCAGGTGATACACCGGCCAGACACAGATCGCGGCCAGGGCCTCCTGCATGGCCTCGCGGGTCTCCTGGCTCATGGGAACGGGGGCGGAGATCCCCCTGCCCGCGATGGCCTCCCGGAGCGCGTGATATGCTACGGGGGTATACGCGCTGGTGAAAACCGAGGGATTTGGCTCAGCGCCATCGGCATGAAATTCAGCGGCGGGCAGGTCCGGCGCTTCGCCGGTGTAGGGCCTGCCGCTTTCGATCTGCACCGTCCCGTCCCAATAGACGTTGAAGCTGTTCGTGGCCCGGCCAAGGTCCCGGAGCTTCACATAGTTGCTGCCGTCGATGAGGTAGGCGTCCAGCTCCGTTTGAACGCCATCCACATATACCGTGCAGGGGCTGCGCTCCGCAAGGATGCCCGCCGCGTATGCCGCGCCGCCGCCAAACAGGGCAGCGCCCAGGAGAAAGCATACCGCCCCATAGACTAACGTAACCCTTTTCATTGTTGTCCTCCCATGCAATCATATATAGATATTATACCATTCGGAGGAAAACCAGTCAAATTTTCACACGATCTCCGCCGCCTTGACGCACCAGCGGTACTGGGGTTCATTGCGGACGCAGGTGATAAGCGTCAGGGTGTTCTCCCCGGCGCTGTCCAGGACGCTCACCTCCTCCACGGAGATCTTTGAGACGGAGCTGACCGCATAACTGCGGGTGCCCAGCCGGGTGGTATAGGTGATCGTGTCGCCCAGGCTCAAGGTGCTGAGTTTGCCGAAAAACTCAGTTGTTCCCCGGTTGTGGGCGGCCAGGCCCACGTTCCCGTCCCAAACACTGGTGGCGGAAAAGTGCCCCGCGCCCAGGGCAAGACTGGCGTTGTCCGTCCCCTCGTATGCCTTGACCGTCAGGCCGATGCTGGGGATCGTCAGGGTGCCGATACTCCCGTCATTGTAATAGAGGTCGGCGGTCAGGGGCGTGTAGGCGGTATAGGAGAAGCTGCCGGGATTGGAGCTGACCGCTGCCGTGGGCACAAGGACGGTTTCTCCCACCGCCGGGACCTCCGCGCTTAGGGGCGTATAATCCGGCGTCAGAAGCTGGCTCCTGTTCTGGAGGTAAGAAGTCGGGCTGCCAAAGGCAGGTGGGATATACGCGGCGTTCTTGCTCACATCCCGGTTTTCCGTCGTGCTTGCCGGAACATAGACCGTCTCCTCTGAGGTCGGCTCGGCAAAGGGGCCTGCCTCCGTCCCCTCGAAGGTGTATTCCAGGGCGGAGGCGGGGCAGGCCAGGGCTGCCATGAGGCAGAGGGCCAGGATCAGGGCAAGGCGTCTTCTCATTTCACATACCCCCGCTTCTTGTTTCTGCGGTGTCTGAGCCCGCGCCAGATGCCGTAGGCGGCGATCAACGCCAGCACCGCGCCGCCGATGGTCAGGGGAAGGATAAGGCTCTTGCCCTCGCCGGGCTCCGCAGCTTCGGCGGTGGGTTCGGGATTGGGTTCGGCTTCGGGGGCGGTCCTCTCCCTCTCGTCCAGGGGCGGCTCCGTGCTCTCCGCCTCGGAATACGTCTCACCGTGAGACGCATTTACGGCGGAGAAGACGGCGGTGTAGATGACGGTATCGTTACTGGTCTTCGTCACCTCCCCGAAATACTCCACGGTTACGGTATAGCCTGTGACGCTCCGCCCGGTGGCGGTCCCGGTGTAGGCGGCCACGGCGGTATAGCGCAGAGGGACGCTCACCCCGTCCACCTGTTCGGCGGCGGCCTCCTGCCAGCTCACATCCGCCAGCGTCAGCGTCCGTCCGTTCTCCTCAACGGTTTTCGGCAGGAGGGACAGGTCCGCGTCGGAGAGGTTCGGGTAGGTGCGTGTCGCCGTGACTGTCCAGGTGCTTGTCCTGTACCCGGCGGGCTCCACGGTAACGGTGGTGTAGTCCGGCTTCAACACGCCGGAGAATCCGTCCTCGGTGAGCAGCTCCAGCTCCGGGGGCATGGTCTTGATGATCTCGCCCACGTCCTTGGTCTCGCTCTCCAGCGTGACCACCTCTGCATAGTCCTTCGTCTCCGTTTCGGTCAGGTCCGTTTTCAGCACGTCCAGCAGGGAGAAGTGCAGACCCTCCCGGTCAAAATCCTCCGTGGGGATGGCGGAGGGGTCGTCGCGGGCCGTGAGATAGTACACCTTCTCCAGCCGCACGATGCCGCCGCTCTCGCTCGTCCGCACCTCGGCGGGATAGACGGACGCCGGGGGCGGCGCGGTGGTCTGCGGCTCGCCGTCCTCCGTGTCCGCCGCCAGAGCCCCGCCGGGAAGCAGGGCAAAGGCAAGCAGCAGCGCGGCGAAAAGAATCAGCCTAAAGCGTTTGTGTTTCATCAGATGTGTCCTCCTTAATGATGTGTTGTGGGTGCTTGCATACATGGTCGGCAAAGCGTTTTTCCTCTGCTGCGAAATAGTCGCCGTCGATCTCATAGCCGACGAAATCCAGGCCCGCGTCATAGGCCGCGATCCGGCTACTCCCGCTGCCCAGGTGGGTATCCAGTATCCTCCAGCCCGGCTTGGCAAACAGGGTATAGATCCAGGCGTAGAGGGCAACGGGCTTTTGCGTCGGGTGGATGCGGTGGACCTGGAACGAGGACAGGGCGATCCGTTTGCAGGGCATATCGAAATTGGTCCAGGCAAGCTCAAAGGAAGCGTAGCTGATCTCTGGGGAATACTTCTTATCCCAGCACAGCCAGCAATGGGTATCCGCCGCGGGGAGCATACTGATGAAGTAGTTTGCTCCCCATATGATCTGATGCCTGGATACGCGCCGCAGTTCCCGAAAATACTCCGGGGACGGCGGGGAGGCATCCCAGATCACCCGCTTGAACCGCTGGAGCTGTCCTTTCCGACGCCCCATATCTCCCCGGATGCCGAGTCCGTAGGGAGGATCGACGACGGCCAAATCGAAAGCGTTTTCCGGCATTTCCCATAATGGGATCATGCAGTCCATGTTGTAGGCTTCGTTCATGCCGTTTTGTTCCTCCTGGCTGAAATGCGTCTCACGGTGAGACGCATTGTTGCAGCATCCCCTGCCCGTACCGGCGATGACCGCCGTGCTTCCGAGGGAGGAGACCGTTTCCCATTGTGGGAAAAGCGGCCTGAGCCGCTTTTCGGGTATGACCCCCCTTAGCTGCCAAAGCGCCGGCGGCCTTTGGCAGTCAAGGCCCGCGCCGCCCCCCGTGAGGCGGCGCGGCTTGTCTTGGCCTTGACGGACAAAGGACGGCGGTGTACAATCCGCCCCACAGGGGGGCATACCCGCCTGATCCTGCCGCCTTATCTGCCGCCGTATTGTCTGCGGTTTCCGCTGCGCCGGTTGTCTGCACGGTTTCCGGCTCGGTTCCCGGCTTGATTGTATGTCCGGTTGTTTCCGCGCTCCTGCTGTCGCGGCGTTATGGCACGTTCTACGCTGTCGCCCATATTCCGCGCCGCCTGCCGCAGTCTGTCCAGCTCCTTCCCGCAGTCCTCCGGCTCATAAAAGGAATAGTACGCCGGGGCCTCCTTCGCGTCAGGCAGCGGGTGTTCCACGCCGAAACGATAGCAGACCATGAACGCGATGCTCTCCGCGTTCAGCTTCAGGTCGCTGCGGTCATAGTCTCTGTTATACCCGCGATCATGGTCGCGGGCGTAAACGATCTCCGCAGCAAGGGCAGCGAATACCTCCGATGTGCTTTTTTCGCTGTTGATTTCAATGACGCACTCATGCTCATTGTACCGTGCGGCGGCGTTCAGCTTGTTGTTCTCCACACATTCCACGGGGGAAGTGTCCACCAGGGCGGCAAAGGCGGCATCCATGCGCTCGCTCCCATCCTCCAGCGGCGGGATTTCCCGCATGGGCCGTCCATCCGTCTGGCTCACGTCGTAATACTTCCCCATGAAATAACCGCGCTTGCTGGGGTCGCGGGGCGGGACAAACACATTCGCGCCCTTCTCCAGTTCCCTATCGATGACGTACCGGCCCTGGTCGTGCCAGAAGTCCGTCGTGCCGAGCTTTGTCGGCTCCGGCAGTTGGAGCATGGCGAGGGCGATATTCCCCGCGCTGAGGCCCATGTTCTTTGCCTGCAAGACCAGGTACTGCTCATACAGTCCGGGGTTCTGCGTGACCGCCCCCAGCGCTTCGTTGCGCATGGCGGACAGCTTATCCCGTTCCGCTTTCATGTCCTCCGTCCGTGCCTGCTTGATGACGGCCTTGCTCTGGAGGATCTCGCTGATACTCGGCATATTTCTACCTCACCTTTCTTTTGATGATACCCGGCTCAGAATGGGACTGTGCCGCCAGTCGCTTCATTCTCGCCAGCCGCTTCTTCGTGGGGGATTCCTGCTCAGCCTCCGCCTCCGTCCCATTCGTCGGGGACGGATTCAAGCCATTCCCGCGCTCGCTGAAGGATTTCTCTTGTGGAGCGCGGGGCTGCGCTTTTTTTGACGGTTCATTCTCCCGCGCCTTTTGGGGAATGGGATAGCCCATCTGCTCCATGACCGCGTTTAACTGCGCGGCGTATTTCTGATTGGAAATGACGTTCAGCAGTCCCGTGTCGCTGCCCTTCTTCCGGGCGATGAAGTACAGGACCCCGAAGGATTTTGCGAGCTGCTGGAATTTGTCCTTATCCTCCGCCTTGAGGCGGATCACCACAGCAGGGGCGCTTGCATCCCTGGCCAGCCGCTGCGCTGTCGTTTTCCCCACCACCTTCATGTCCTGCCTGGACAGGGCAAGGAGCAGGGCGGCGACGTTTTTCAAGGCGCTGCCGGTGAGCTTCGCCGCCGCCTCCGTCGCCTGTATTCCCTCACGCACGATGAGGTCGGCGGTTTCGCCGCTTACATCCATTTGCCTTTCTCCTCCTTTCTCGGATTCCTGCCCGTCTGTTCACGGGCGGGAGTCTTGCTTTGCTGTGTCTGTTCCCGCATAAGCCGCTCCTGATCACTGATCCGCGGAATGTCCTCCGCAATATGTCGGCAGATCGTCAGCTCATGCCGGGTCAAGCGCAGTCTGCGGTTGATGTCGGCAAGCTCGGCGTCAACATCCCCGCCGCCTCGCCGTTCATGGTAAAGCTCCTTGCGCCGGTCCGTCAGATGGTCTATCCGGCCCTGGAGCGCGTCCCCCAGCCTGGAAAGCTGCTCGTCCGTATCTACACGGTATTTCAGGAGGAAACCGGCCTGCTCGTTATACCGTTGGAGCTTGGCGACCTCCTTGCGGACGGCAAAGGACGGGGGGTAGCGCCGGGGTCTGCGCTTGCCGTTCAGCAAGTAAAGATAACGCAGATAGAGTGCCCGGAAGCCGCTCACCTTTCGGCGGGTGCCTTTGCGGGCCGCGCTGCGCCTGAAGGTGTACCGTTTTGGCTTGATTGGTTCGGATGCAGGGGGCTGCGTCCGCGGCTCCGGCGTCGGCGTTCTGCCGGGCTCTCCGTTTCGCGCCGCCGTAAGTCGTGCGCGGATGTCCGCTTCCGTATAGCCAGCGCCCAGGCTGTCCAGACGGAAATACCGCTCTCCGCCGGGAGGACGGAGTGCGGTATGGGTCACGTTTACGCCGTATTTGACCGCGTATCCCTGCCTGCGCAGGGCGGTGAGGAAGGTCTCGAAGGTGAAGCTCTCCTCTATGGCGGCGTCGATGTCCTGCCGTACCAGCCCCCGGATCGTACCACGCCCGGCCTGCTCCGCGTTCCACTCCGCGTAGTGCTTTCCGTGTCCCTCCGTCTCGATGACGGAGAGGCCGTGGGCCCGGCTCACCTCGTTGGACACGCCTCGCAGGTCCCGGAAGTAGCTTTTGAAGTCGTCGCGGTATTTCTTTCCATCCAGGAAGGAGACGGAGTTGAATACGATATGACAGTGCAGATGCTCCCGGTCCAGATGGGTTGAGACGACGGCCTCGTACCTTTCACCCAGCAGCCGCTCCGCAAGCTCCACGCCCGCGGCATGGGCTTCCTCCGGCGTGACCTCGCCGGGCGCGTAGGAATGGATGATGTGATAGCCCAGAACACCGCCGGTTTTATCCCAGCGCCGCTTGGTGGCGTTCATCTCCTCCAGCGCCGTCTCCGGTGTGCAGTTGACGCCCGTGACCAGGCGCCCGGTCTTTACGGGATTCTCCGCATAGTGCAGGGCGTTGGCCAGATCCGTTTTGTCCTCGTTCAGCACATAGCCGATGCACCGGGCCATTCTTCGCCGGATGGGAATGATCTTGTCATAGGCCATTCAAAGCGTCTCCTTCACCAGCCGCCACGCCCTTCGGACGAGCTCGGCGGCATCCTTGACCTCGGAGGCCGCGATGCCCTTCCGGGCGTTGGCCCAGTATGCGATCTGATTGACGTTGTTGCCGATGGCGGACAGCTCCCGGAGCAGGGCGGCATAGGTGTCGGGCGGGCGGGGGCGGATGTCTATGCCGGTGATGCTGTGCCGGACAAGGGCGCTGATGCTGAGGCCGGAAAGCGCACATTGCTTCAACAGTCCCTTGTATTCCGTGTCGCTCAGCCAAAGGCCGATAAAGTGTTCGCGTTTACGCAAGGCGGCTCCTTTCTAAAATGCGTCTCACGGTGAGACGCATTTCACTTATCGTGTTCGTCGCGGTTTATCTGCAAAAGGCACATGGTAAACACGCCGACGATGCCGCCCAGCATAAGGCCGCCGAAAAAGGCTAACATAGAGACCCCTCCATTCAGGTTTTATTGTTGTGGTAACACTGTGGCTACGTTCATTGACTTTCCCCGTCCTGCGTGCTATACTCGGTTGCAAAGGGGGTGGCTGCTTTGGAAAACATCGTTTCTGCTGCAAAAACAGATACGTTCCGTGTTCGGATCAATCCCGACCTCCGCAAAGAGTTGGAGCGTATCTATGCAAAGAACGGCCTGACCTTGACCGATGCGGTCAACGTATTTTTCCAGCAATCGCTGAACGCCGGCGGTTTTCCGTTTTCCGTCACGGAGGATAACGCAGAGGTCATTAAGGCAAAGGCATTGGGCCGTCTGATGAAAGAGCTTCAGAAAGGCGATGATTGCACGGAGCTCTATGACGCTGACGAGGCGCGGAGGATGCTGGGGATCGACGGATGAGAGTGCTGTCCAAAAAAACCGCAATCGACGACATCAACGCTTCCGCGGCCTATATTGCAGACACCCTGCATAACAAAGTGTCGGCAAAAAAGCTGAGGGAAGCAATCTACCGTACCGCCATGATGCTTGCCGACAGTCCGTATCTGGGTGCGGCTTTAAGCGGCAAGTATGATGTGGAAACTGACCTGCGCTACCTGATCGTCTCCAAGCATCTGATTTTTTACCGCGTTGTGAATGAGGAGCACATTGAAGTTACCCGCGTTTTGGACGGACGGCAGGATTATCTGTCGATCCTCTTTTAGAACAGCAGCCGGCGCTTTTCCGCGCCGGCTGCCTTTGCGTAAAAAAGCGTCTCACGGTGAGACGCATTTCCGGGGTATGGGTCTTAGGGGCTTGCCCCTAACAAGCGGCGTTTGTGTTTAACAAATGCCATACTTGCTGTTACAGCGACGCCATAGGCGTCGCTGGCGGGAGTTAAGGCAGCCGCGCCGGGGTTTTCCGTCCACGGGAGCTTTTTCGGGGGCTGTCCTGCAGGCGGTGTTCCCACATGATGAGGTCTGACAGATCCCCTTTGTCATCCGGCTCATAACGGGCTTCCTTGATGCCGCCGTGCCTGCACATTTCGGAGCGGTCGTACTTGTCGAGAGGAGCGGAAAAGGGTGTTCCGTCCGCATAGACACCGACGGTCTGCCAGTTTCGGACGGCGGTACGCTTGAGGCGCTGTACCTGTTCGGCATAGGGGAAGGGCTGGATCTCCCCGGTCAGCTTTTCTCCGCTTTCGTCAAATCCCGTAAGCAGGACGCGGAAGGTCAGGATGCCCTTCTCTCCTTCATGGTACAGCCACGCGATATTTTGATCGCTGCCGCAGAAAAGAACGTCCCGTTCCCGAAAGCACCAGGTTCCGCAGTCCCTGCTCATCCAGTAGAAGGTCCGGTCTGCTATATTGGGAAGCGCCGCCGCCTTTTTCAGTCTTTCCCTGTCAAAGTCAAAATCCTCCCGGTAATGATGCGTATTCTCCCGGAGGACTTTCTCAAGGTACGCCAGAACGTCATTCGTCCTCTGCATCCCCTTCTTCCTCATCGGGGTCATCCTCCGGGGTGAAATACTTTTCCATGAACCCCTCCGGTGTCAGCAGCTCCCCCTCGGTGTCCAGGATGAGGTCAGCTTCGTAAATCTCACGCCCGTCCTCGTCGGGGATGTCCACGGGGATCAGGGTCAGCACCGTTCCCAGCAGCGTCTCGTTGTCCTCGCCGCTGATGATCTCATAGTAGTGCATATCCGGGATCTGCTCGTCGGGCGGGATGACCCGCTCGGCGTAAAGGGCGGGGATGCCGAAAATCTCAATTTCCCGTAACGGGGTCTGGGCGGTGATGGGTTCCATATCCATAGTTCATTGCTCCTATCTTCGTGATTTTTGTGGTTGCCGCCGTGCCGTGCGTTCATTCTCGCGCTTGGGCGGCGGCGGGGTGATCGCGTCGATGATTTCTCCTGCCGTGCGGTGGATCGTATCCAGTGACGCCTTTAGCTCCGCAAGCTCTGTACCCTTGCTCCATCCGGCCACATAGCCCAGGGAATAATCCGAGGTGTCGATGTCGTAATACTGGCAAACGACGTAGGCGATGCTCTCCGCCTCCACCTCTTTTTGCCGTCTCAGCTTTAGCTTCATTGGGTCCGGGATGTCTGCGGGATTGTGGAGCTTTGCATGGGCGATCTCATGCACCAGCGTCTTGATCGTCTGCGCTTGGCTCATGCCGGAGCGCACCACGATGCGGTTTTCCGAAAAGCTCGTATAGCCCTTCGCTTCGCCGGGAAAGTCCTCCTGTTCCACGGGGAGAGGGGAAAGGGCGGCAAGGCGTTCATAGACGCCGGTGAAATCGCTCACCTCGCCGGTCAGCTCAGAGACAGCAATCTGCGGCAGTTCCTTGCCCTCGGTCTGGCTCAGGTCGAAAACGTGGGCGATCTTGAAGCGGTTGGGGGCGATTTGGATTTTTGTCGTCAGCGGCTGTCCGTCCGGCCCGGTCAGTACCTGTCCGGTTTTGGGGTCGGTCTTTTCCACCTCCCTCACAGCGCTGAAACCGCAGGGGGCCAGGATCATAATGCCGCGCTCGCCGCGCTTGACCTGGCGGCCCAGCTGTTTCCAGGTGCGGTAACCGGCAACATAGGAGGCGTCGGGCATCTGAAACAGGATCAGGAGGGCGTTGCTGAAGCTGTAATGGTGGAATTTCGCCATTGCGGAAATGTACTGCGCAAAGCTGTCGCTGGCGTAAAGGTCTATGATGCCGGATTCCAGCTTTTCCGTCAGCTCCGCCACACGCTCGTCGGTTTCGTAGGTCATTGCGCTACCGGCTTATCGTTTTCGGCGGATGGTCAAGCTGCTTTTCCGGCTCTTTCGGCTTGGCTGCCACCTTCAGTGAAACAGGCTCGTTTCCATCAAAGCCCAAAAGGATTTCGGCGGCATGAAATTCCTTTTTGAAGGTTTTCATCTGTTCCTGTGTGAGTGAGGTGAAATTCTCCTCTCCCAGCCCACAGACGAAAAAGGTGCCGAAAATGCCCCCATAACCTCCGGGCATACTGCGGTTAAAGGGCATATTGAGCAGGATTCCTTCATCGTTGGCGACAACGGCCACCTGATCCTCATAGGGGTATATGGCAGTGATCAGGCCGCCGACGGTCTTCTGCATTTCTTCCAGCCCGTTGATTTCCTTTTCATACGGGAGGAATCCCGGTTCAACGACCAAAACATTCATCGTTGCAGCCTCCTATCTAACCGGGCCGGTATGCGCTTTCTGCTCCGGCTTGATGCTCGTCGGGTCTGCCCCATGGGGATGACGTGGAGCATGTCGTGGGCCTGGCTGGAAAGAGCGTCACTCTGAGCGCGGGCCTTGTCCGCCCGGTCACGGTAACGCTTAATGCGCTCCTGCTTTTTCTTTTCGTAATCGTTCAAATCATCACTCCCGTTAAGATTCATCACGCAAAATGCGTCTCACCGTGAGACTCATTTTCTAAGCGGCGTTCATCTGGAGCTGCCAGGCTTCTGTTGCCGCCCTTTCTTCTGCGTTTTCTGCTGTTCCATGTGCTGCGCCAGCGTTTTTGGCGGTAGATCGTCTACTTGCAAAACGACGTTCTCCGGCGGTACGCCTTTGATCAGATCCCGTATTTCTTCTGCGTTATCCTTATCCATCATGTCCTCCTTTCCCTCGGCTTTCATAGCGGCGTCCTCGGCGGCAAATCTCCGTTCTAACTGCTCCACGGTCCAGTTATCTTTGAAGCGCCCCAGGGCGGTATGTCCGAACTGGCCGATCGCCCGTTCATCCATATCCCGCAGCCTGGCCCACAGCTCCGGGTGATGGCGGCGCAGCTTACGCAGCTCGTCGATCCGCTGGAAGGGGCAGCACCAGCAGGAACAGCGATGGTAAATCTCATAAAGGCCGTTCCAGTCAAAACCGCGGTTATAGCAAATCTGCAGCGCCTCGGCCTCGGTGATGCCCCACTGGACCAGGGGATAGACCTCGTTTTTGATGCGTTTCGGCTCATCGGCAGCGATGCCAATATAGTGCAGGGCGTTATACGCTCCCTTGATGCGTCTTACTTCCTGTTGGATCAGGTGTGTCTTGAGCTGCCCTGTACACCAGCGCACCCGGATACCCGGCCATCCGTTGCCGTAGGGCGTGACGCTCAACGCTTCACGGGTAGCGAGGGTTTTCGGCTTTTCCTTCGGCTCGTCGAACATCAGCCATTCAAAGCCTTTCGGATGCCGCAGGATCGTGAGGTGTATGCCGCGCTCTTGATATAAAAGCTGGTCCATCCTGTCCCATTGCCGGTACATTTCAGGAAATTCCATACCCGTATCCGCCGTGATGACGCGATCTATGGGCATACCGGCCTCCAGCATGAGCAGCAGCATGGCCGTGGAGTCCTTGCCCCCGGAGTAGGAAACAGCATGAAAATACCTATCCCCGATATGCCGTCACCTGCTCACAGGCATAAAAAAAGCGCCCGGTGGGGCGCATGATGCCGGAGCGGTCCCGGTAGGACCGGAGTATGGAGCGGTTCATCGTTTCAGCAGATTGGGCTTCTGCTGCTGGCGAAGCTGGCGCTGACGGCGCTCCTCCAGTGCTTCGTAAATGCTTTCCTCGATGGCGCGGGGCGTCATGCTCACGTCGGGGAAATACTTGCGGAGGCGGTCCCCGGTCAGGATGACCTTTGTATTCTCCGGGCGCTCCTGTCTGCCATCGTCCGCATCGGCTTTTTCCGGCATGGGCGGAGCCACCGGATGTTCGGAAGTACCGGGCGTTTCGGGTTTCTGCTCCGTAGCGGCGTTTTCGGTGTTGACCGTAGCGTTGGGGCTGGTGATAGGCGGCGTTGTGACATTCGGGGAAGCGGGGATCGTCTCCGGCGCTGGCGCGTTGGGCTGCTGAGGCGTCTGCGTACCAGGCGTGGGCTGAGGCGCCGGAACAGGCTGAGGCGCAGAGGCGGGCTGCGAAGGGGCAGACAGCTGCGGCGTCGTTGCGGGCTGCTGTGGTGCGGAGGGCTGCGACGCGGGGGCCTTGGGCTGCTGTTGCTTGGCAGCGATGTCCTTGTCATCCAGGATGAACCGCAGCGTCATTTCGTTTGCTTTCTTGCCGCCATTCTCCACTTTCTTGATTCGCTGGATACGCTCGTTTGTCGCCTTATAGCCCAGGTCCATCAGGTGCAGCAGGGATTCCTGCGTTTCCTTATGCAGATACGCGATCTCCGAGGCCACGGAAATGGTCAGCTTGCCGTCGTCCACCAGGTCGCAGACGCCTTTGACCGCTTCGGAGAGGTGGATCATGCGGTTGAGTTTGGGGACGCTCATGCCCATCTCCCGCGCCAGTTTTTCATCGCTCTGCAGCTCAGAGGCGGAAAACCCTCTCTTGCGGCGTCCGGCCTTTTGCTTCATGCCCTCCATCTTCATGCGGAGCGCACGGGATAGGTCGTAGCTGGAGATCCTGTCCCGATGCAGATTGCCGTCAGCGACGAGGATTTTCGCGTCGGCGTCGTCGATCTTCTGGATGATGGTCGGAACGGCGCGGTTGAGCATCTTTGCCGCAATGTGACGGCGCTGGCCGGAGAGAATTTCCAGTCTGCCCTCGGCGTTAAAACGCGCCAGAACGGGGTCCTTGATGCCCACCAGCTCAATGGACTTGCACAGTTCCTTGAAGTTGTCGCTGGAGGTGTCCACGGAAAAGGTGTTCAGCGGGGACTTCTCCAGGTACGCCGGATGCAGGGTGACGAAGACGGATTCCCCGTCACCGGGAACGGGAATAGACTTCCAGGATTCCTCGGTGGGAGGGTCCAGGCGATCCGCCAGGACCTGCTTGATGGCGGTAGACGCGCTGCCCTTTACGGCAGCTACCAGGGGGACCGCTGCTTTTTTCTCCACCGGGGCCTTTGCCTGCTGCTTAGCGCCCTCGCTTACCGGATGCAGGACGCCTTTCACTGGGGGCTTGCTCTCAGGCTGTTTCTCCTTGTCCGCTTTCTCCTTGGCCTCGCGTTCCCGTTTCGCCGCGTCCGCAAGCTCGGAAAGGCTGATCTGCCCTCCGGCCTTCACTTTTGCTTCCAGCTCCGCAACCGTGGGCTTGTGTTCTGCCTCACCCTTCTCTGCGTTTCCCGGCTGGGCAGGCTTGTCCTGGTCGCCGGGGGCGGCAGGCGCGGTACTCTCTTTCGCCTTGCCGTCCTTTTCGGCGGAGGGCTTTACGGGGCCCGCGGACTTCTCACCATCCTTGCCTTTCTCGGCGGTGTCGGGTTGGCTGGGCTTGTCCTTGCCGCCGGGGGCTGGCTGTGTTTTGTCCTTGTCGGCAGGGGCAGCAGACGAGACGCGCTCTTTTGCCTTATTGTCCTTTTCCTCTGTGGGCTTTACGGGACCGGCGGGCTTGTCTTCACCCTTTCCTTTCTCCGCAGCGACGGGCTGATCCGGCTTCTCCTTACCGCCCGCCATAGTCTGTGCCTTGTCCTTGTCGGCGGAGACAGCAGGCGTGGCGGACTCTTTTGCCTTGCCGTCCTTATCCGCAGGGGCGGGCTTGGCGGGTTCGGTGCGCTTATCCTTTTCCTTTACATCGGCCTCCAGAAGTTTACCGGGAACGGGTGCCTTGTGGTCATCCTTGACGGCCTTGCGGTAGGCAATGGCCTCCTGCATCGTCATTTCGTAGACGAAGGCCGGGATGTCTTTCTTTCCGGCGCGCTCACTGGCGGCGCAGCGCCGGTAGCCGGACAGGAGCTGGTATTCCCCGTCGTCCCGCTGACGCAGGATGACCGGCTCCATGACGCCGCTGTTCTGGATGCTCAGGATCAGGCTGCTCAGCTTGCTCTCCACCGGCTTCGGATTGAATACGCCGGGAAGTTCATGGATCTGCGAAAGCGGGACCGTGCGGGGCTGCTGCGCGGGGGTAGGGGTATTGCTGTTTTCGTTTGCCATAGGTTTCCTCCTTGATTCTTGTATTTGCTAAAAAATGCGTCTCACGGTGAGACGCATTTCCTAACACAGAGTTATTGCCCGGCGAAGTGATAGACCCAGCGATCCGCGTTGGGGAGCCTGGCGCAATAGTCGATCAGCGCGTCCATAGCGTCCTCGTATTTGAGCGCCGGATACTTCATCCATCCGCGTTCATAGGCGGCGATCTCCCGCTCACCGTCTGCGGCGAACAGGTACAGCTTGATGATCCGTCCTTCGTCAATGCCGTATTCCGATGCGATGTCGCAGACCTTGACCGCATAGGGCAGGCCGTCTACGCTCCCGACGAGCCAGTTTCGGAATACGGTGTCCACCTTTATCCTGTGTCCGTCCATGGTCTGTTCCTCCGGCTGAAAATGCGTCTCACCCTGAGACGGATTGCGGGAAGTCATGGCGGACGGCGGCAGAATAATACGGGCCCATCGTTATGGGCGCGTTGTACAGCGCCGTCAACAGATAGGCCCGTATGTTGTTTATCTTCGTTGTGGTCTGCCGGAGGCTGTCGATCACATAGCTGATATGGTCCTTGTTGAGCTGCCGGAATCGCTTTTTGACCGCTTCGATGGGGTAGATTTGACCGCCTATGCGTATCGTGGCCGCCGTACTGCAAAGCACCTCTACGATCAGCTCCAGCATACTCTCCACGTCGTCATAGGGGCATTGCTCCCGGAGAAGGTCGTATTCTATTCGCTGTTTGACCTCTGCTCTGGCATCCCATCGCTCAATCTCCCATTGCTCCTCGCCGGGGTTAGGGGGATAGATGGATGGATCAGGATGACTTAACTCAGTTTGGATTCTATTATTATAACTAGGGTCGGAAATCTCGACCTCTGCAAGTCGATGATCCCGACCTCTTGAAGTCGGAAAATCCGACTTCTGCAAGTCGGAAAAATCGACCTCTGGAAGTGGGCGTATCGGTTCGGGCTTTTTCTCCGGTTTCGGCGGGATCTCGCGGGTGGTGAAGCGTTTGACGTAGATTCGTGTCGGCTTGCCCTGGCCCTGCCGTTTGCGCTCGATCAGGCCGACGCCCTTGCCCGTATCCAGCTCGGCCAGCAGCTTCATGGCCTTGTCCCTTCCGCAGGTCATATCTTCGCATATCTCCTCCACGGTATAATAGATGTACACGCGCCCGTCGGCGTCGTACCATTCGTTTTTCATGGAAAGGCCCATGCGGTCCAGGAGCATACCGTAGAGCAGCTTGGAATCCGTAGAAATACTCTTGTAGCGAGGGCTGGTGATCAGTTGACGTGGGATGCGGAAATAGATGAATTGCTCCGCCTCGTCGCTGTAGAAATAGTCATTCAGCATTGGGTCCGGCATATGAATACGCCTCCTTCCTGTGGTGGATTTCAAAAAGTGGGCAACAAAAAAGGCGCTCCTTTCGGAACGCCGATTGCAAGACAGGTTCATTATGCTGAAATAGTATCCTTCTTCTATATTGTGGGTTATACCATTATGGGAGCAAATAAAGTAGAGCATTATTGATATGTCTCTTTCTGCGTTCAAAGACTGTTTTTTGTACGGAATAATTAGAATGGACAAAACGCAGTGTTTTAAACGCATTATAGAATGACCATTGACTGAATTGGCTAATCCTTTTATAATCAAAACTAAACGAAGCCAGTATGTTCACATGCTGGGAATTCTTGCTATCGTATGTGACCATTTAGGATAATAGATACAAAAGAGGTGCTATATGAGCGAGACAAACAGTCATTTACTTCCTTTGCAAGAGAAATGGATCATGCTTTCAGCACAATTCATTCGCGGGTTATTTATCTATTATAGTATTCTGTTTTTAGCTTCAATGATTGTTGCCGGGTTTCGCCTTTCATATTTCATGAGTTTGAGTGACAATAGTGATAATACGATTTCATTTTCTCAAATTATCATTCAGTCTTTTATATGTGGTATTTTGGGAAGTTCAATATACTATTATCGCAAGTTATATAAGTCTTGTATACAAAAACTTGTGACTTCAGAGAGTAATAGTACAATAGCATCTCTTGGCGTTAAAGCATATTTTGTTGGTAGACCGGTAATTGGCGCTGTGATTTCGGTTATTGCAATTCTGATAGTATACGGAGGGCTATTCTTTTTAGTAGATGACCCTAAAATAGCACTGGATAAGTTTTACATTTTTATTTCTATTTTATCATTTCTTTTTGGGTTTTCCAATGGATCACTAATTGTAAAGCTTGAAAAAAGCAAGGATAGGATTGCAGAATCTGTCGATTTCTCAAAAGGAGGAAAATAGCTGATGGGTGAAACACGGGAAGAAAACATATTGAACTTAGAAAAACTTGCACAAGAAGTTCTAAAGCTAAAAAACCAACATCGTCAACGTAGACCTATTGTTATAGAATTCTGTGGGAGTCCCAAAGCAGGAAAGACATCTTCTATCACATCACTGAATATATTCCTTAAGAGAAACGGTTTTAAAACAGCAGTTCTGACAGAACGTGCCAGTATATGTCCAATTTCAGATAAACAGAGTCCGACATTTAACGTTTGGACATGTACATCTGCCATCAATGAAATTAACGAAAGAATTGATATTGCGAATTCTTCCCCGGAAAACAGCGTTGATATAATTATATGTGACAGGGGAATTTTCGATGCGTTATGTTGGTTTAGATGGCTAAAGTCTAAAGGACGAATGAGCGAGGAGGAATATGGAGTATTATCTGCTTTTTCCATGCTTTACCGATGGCAAAAGAATATTGATTTGGTTTATATCTTCATAACGACTCCGGAAGAATCTATAAAAAGAGAGTATGCAAATCTTTTAACTAATAAACGCGGATCAATAATGCGAGAAGATATTCTTTCTGAATACAAAATATCTGTTATGGATACTCTAAAAGAGTATAAAAACAGCTTTCGTGCTACCCACATTATTGATACTACTAATCGTGGTCAGAGCGATGTTGGTTACGAAGTAACAGAAAAGACTTTGCAAACACTAAAAGAAATGCTAATGGAGAAAATTGGTTACTTCCGCAAAGCTAATTTCACGTTTACTGAGGATTTGTGTTGTTATTATAGTGCTATTCAAGAGCAATTTGCATGCATTGAATATGGTCTCAGAGACGAAATCGAAAGCTGTCCTGATTTCATTCAACCTATTGCCGTTGCAGTTGTATTATCTTCCGATAGGAGCAAAATTCTTTGCGTAAAGAAAAGTACTAAAAGTACTGAAAAATCCTCTCCTGAATATGATCAAACTTTGCTTTACGTAGGAGGGCACATGCGTAAAGAAGACGAGTCGCTAAAATGCTCTTGCTTTATCGATATAGTTAGAAACACACTGGAACGAGAGATTTATGAGGAACTAGGTATTTCTGTTGTAGTGGACAAAACACAAGACCCATTTGTGATTTACACTCCTAATAATGAAAAGAGTAAAAAACACCTTGCCATAGGTTGGTTCATCGTGCTTGACGAAGATACGAAAATTAGATTAGATTCCTATGAGCTTATACAGAAGAAAGGCACCAGTAAGAGTGGAACTTTTAATCCGATAAAAAACATTTTTGAACCTGAGTATAAGCTTGAATCGTGGAGCCAGACAATTCTTCTAAAACTATTAGCAGACTCTATAACAAATGAGCAACGTGAGCACTGGATCAATCACAACACGCAGATAACACTTTTCGATTAAAACTTTCAAGCACTCTTTATCCAATAATAAACTTTTTAAATCGTGCCAATAAATCCCGATCACAAAATTATAAGAGAATGCGTCTCACGGTGAGACGCATTTTCGTTGAGTTGGAATTCCTTGCAGAACACCTGACAGTTGTTTGCAGGGATCACCTATTTCACTTCATTCTCCCATACTATTCCAAAATACTGTAAAGCCGCCTTGAAGTCGTCCTGCATGAGCAGGCAGGTGTCCCGGAGGTAGCCGGGGGTTTTCGGCCATTCCCGCAAGCCCCGGTAATAGAACGCCTTGTGCCGGTCGTCGATGATGAAGGGGACGATGCCGCAGTGCAGGCACTCCTTGAACAGAATGAGCCGCCCTATGCGCCCATTACCGTCCTGGAAAGGATGGATGCGCTCAAAGGCCACATGGAAGTCCAGCTGCTCGTCCAGGGTCTTGTCCGGGGTCCTGTTGTATTCTCCGATCAGCTTCCTCATGGCGGAGGCCACCTTGTCCGGCGGGGTGGTAGGCTTTCCGCCTACCTCGTTTGCCACCTTCTTATAAGCCCCCACCCCGAACCAGCTCAGGCGGCTGTCGCTGGTGCCGGTTTTTAGTGTCCGGTGCAGTTCCTTGATAAAGGCTTCGCTAAGGGGCCGGGTCGCGTTTTCGATCACCAAGTCGATACAGCGGAAGTGATTGGCGGTCTCCACCACGTCGTCCACGTTCACTGCCTCCCCCTCCATGCCGACGGTGTTCGTCTCAAAGATCAGCCGGGTCTGCTCATGGGTCAGGCGGCTGCCCTCCATGTGATTGGAGTTGTAGGTCATGTCCACCTGGACTTTATGATAGATGCCGCCGGGCAGACGCTGCTTCTTCTCCGTTCGCAGCCGCTCCAAAAGGGTCTGGGGCAGCTCGTCCCGCCGATTGATACGGGTGGGCCGCTCCGCGTCCTCCGGGATCAGCCAGGTCTTGCCCTTCAGCACAGCGCCGGGGATGCGGCCATGGGCGCAGTAGTTCCGCACAGTGCGCTCCGCAACGCCCCATTTTGCCGCTTGGTCCGCGACGGAAAGCATTTTCATCTGCTTCACCCCCCATCTAAGTATAAGGTATTATCGGCAAAAAGTAAAACGCTGTTTCTGAATTTGCAATGTATTTTTGCCGTTGCGGAAGCGGCAATGTCGATCCCTTTATATCTTTTTTCTCTTATTGTGGGGGTATAGCTGAGACGCCGGAAAACGCGGGGGCATAGACTCTATGATTCGGGTGCAAAATGAGTGTTGTTTGAACGCTGTGTTTGATTTCCAACAAAAATAGCCTGATTTCTTGCGAAATCAGGCTATTTTTGAACCTTTTGGTGGAGATAAGCGGAATCGAACCGCTGACCTCTTGAATGCCATTCAAGCGCTCTCCCAGCTGAGCTATACCCCCGAATTGGTAGTTTCTGTCGGTTCCTGTATGAAATTGTCTGCTTCTCGTCTTCCTTTGGGGGCATACAATATATGATGCGCGCTCCCAGCTGAGCTATACCCCCAGATGGTGAGGAGACGAAAGATTCATTTTTGAGGGGG
>JAEEGG010002447.1_pt1 | contig 47840 bp, 39 predicted proteins | sample 9134161 | NCBI WGS metagenome assembly JAEEGG01 (sample SAMN16246543, study PRJNA631951) | gut metagenome | biome: gut microbiome; feature: rumen; material: CR-attached | host: Bos | place: Iran: Karaj | collected 2018-10
TGCTCGGGTGTTTCGCGTAGGAAACGCCGTTCAGGTTCGAGGTCACGCGGAGCGTCTGCCCTTTGTCGCCGAAGACCTCGATGTTTTTCGTGAGATTTCCGGCCTTGATCTGAAGTCCGGCGTCGGTTGCCTTGTACTCGAACGCGTCGTCGGCGGACACTGTTCCCGCGGCGAGTACGGCGAGCGCACACAGGAACGCGGCCGTGTGCATGCGGACAAATCCGGGCATCGGCACATGTTGTTTGTTGCGGAATGTCATACGGAATCTTGCTCCTTTCATGGAAAGATGACTTGATTTGAACATGATTTGAGTCGATGATTTTTTATTGGGAACCTCTATCAATTCATTTTTGAGAGAGTGTTCGGTTGTTGACGGGTAAGAATCGCCGAATGCGATTCTTCGTTACCATAAATTAAGCCATCGGAACGGGATCGTCCGATTACTTGACCGGCTCCTGGATCCCTTCGTTCGTCTGGCGGACGGGCTTGATGGTGCCGTCCTCGTTGAAGAACATCTCGTCCACGCAGACCGCGCGGCGTCCGAGCGCGCCGCCTTCGCCGTTGATGCTGAGCGCGGCGTTGTGGTAGAAGAGGAACGTGCGACCCTTGAAATCGACCACGGCGGGGTGGATGGTGAAGCTATTCCGGGCGGAGCCGGTGACCTGTCCGCGATAGGTCCACGGGCCGGTGATCTTTTCGGCGGTCGCGTAGGCGATAACCTCGTTGCCCTGCGGGTTCTTGTGGTTGGCCTCGTCGCCGTAGGTACGGGAGGCGTAGATGCAGTAGTAGAGGCCGTTGCGCTTGTAGAGCCAGGGGCCTTCCTCGTAGCTCTGCATCTTCAGGTCGGTGATCTCGCCGTCGAGTTCGAGCATATTGTCTTTGAGCTTGGCGAGATAGCAGTTGCCGTTGCCCCAGCAGAGCCACGCGGTACCGTCGTCGTCGATGAGGCAGGTCGGGTCGATGTCGTTCCAGCCCATGAAGCCGCTGGTCAGGTTGTCGACGACCACGGGCTTCTCGTAGGTCTTCCACGGGCCGACCGGGTTGTCGGAGGTCGCCACGTTGATGGACTGTCCGCCGTACTTGTCATTGCGGATGGTGACGTACCAGTAGTAGGTATCGCCTTTCTTCACGACCTGCGCGGCCCAGCAGGTGTTCTTCTGTCCGTACGGGAAGTCGGTGGACGTGAGGACGTCGCCGTAGGATTTCCAGTTCACGAGATCCTTTGTGGAGTAGCAGCGCCACGCCTTGATGGTGAACATCTCGCGACCGTGGGCGTCGTCGTGCCCGGCGTAGAGGTACAGCGTGTCGCCGACGACGAGCGCGGCGGGGTCGGCGGTCCAGACGTCCTTGAAGAGCGGGTTGCCGGTGGTCTTCACCTCGACCGGCGCGGTGAGGATGGCGGCGTGGTAGACGGAGCCGATGCCGCCGCGGTTGCCCGCGGGCTGGTGCCGGATCACGATGTGGTCCTTGCCCTTCGTGATGGATTCCGGGATTTCGTATTCGACCTCAAAGAACTGGTTCGGATGCGCGGCGGAAAGCCTCTGCACGGCGATCTGCTGACCATCGGCGAGGATTGCGGTCTCGGTCCCGTTGTCGCCGCCCCAGTAGGTGCAGGCGAGGAGGTTCTTCTTGTCCGGGCTGACCTTCATCCGGAATTCGATCCAGCCGCCCTGATGCGCGCCGCGGTAGCCGCGCTGGTTGAAGCGCCCGGAGTGGGTGTTTTCCGCCTTCAGCGCATGGTCGGTCTCCGGCTGCTGTTCGCCGAAGTTCATTTCATCGACGGTGCGTGCGGCGCGTTCGCGCTGGCGGGCTTCCTCGGCCGCGATCTTTGCCTTTTCGGCGGCCCACTGCGCCTCGTCCATGTTCTTCCAGTACACGTTGTAATGCTGGTACGGCATCTGGTTGAACGGGCGGATAAGGACGTTGGAGCCGTCCGTCGCGGTCAGATTGAACGCGCGGTCGGAGCCCGCGACGGCCTTCGCGGCGGCCGTGATCTCGCCGATGGAACCGCCGAGCAGGATCGGCACGGGCTTGCAGGCGGCGTTCTGAAGGTCGAGCTGGTTGCGCAGGTAGATGCGCTTCTTGTAGTTTTCGACTTCGCCGAGGTCGCCCGCGAGGAGCGTCGGGCCGTAGAAGAACGCGTTCAGCTCGGTGTGGCCGCCGTGGAGGTGTTCCGTGCGGAGCTTCATCGGGATGTGGATGGCGAGCTTGTCGCCGGTCTTCCAGTCGGCGTTCAGCACGGCGTTTTCGCCGGGCTTGCCGGTGGCGATCTGCTGTCCGTTGAGCGTGAACGTCACGGGACCGTCGGTCCAGCCGGGGCAGCGCACGTTCAGCGCGAGCTTCTTCTCCGGAGCCTTGTCGAACGTGAGGACCACGTCGCCGTTCTTCGGATACTGCGTGTTCATGGTGAGTTCAAGTCCGCGGTCCGCCCACTTCAGTTTCGAGGGGATGAAGAGCGTGACGTACAGGTTGTCGTCGTCGTGGAAATAGATCGCGTTGTTGTACTTCGTGTGGTTCTCGATGCCCGTGCCGAAGCAGCACCAGAAGGACTGGTCGGGCGAGCTGTACACACGGAACTGGCCGGGCCTCAGCGAGACGAAGTAGGTGAACATGGAGCGTTCGGGGTCCTGCGACGGCAGGATCTGGTTCAGCAGGGCGCGTTCGCGGTAGTCGCCGTAGATGGTGTTCGTCGGTTCCTGCATCTGGAGATGCTCGGCGAGGCGGATCATGTTGTAGACGTTGCAGCACTCGACGGAGGCGGGGGAGAGGTGCTTGTCCGCGTCGGAGGGGCGGTAGAATTGCTCGCGGTCGCTGTTGCCGCCGGTGCAGTAGGTGTGATTCTTCGTGACGATGTCGAAGAAGTTCTTGCTGACCTTTCGGGCGAACTCGTCGCCGGTCACTTCGTAGTTGACCGCCTCGGCGACGACTTTCGGCACCTGCGTGTTCGCGTGCTTGCCGGCGAGGTTGTCCTTGCCCGCAGCGAGGTCGTCCACGAGCCAGTGGTGGCGGAACCGCTGCGCGAGCGCCTTGTGCGTCTCGTCCTTCGTTTCCGCGTAGAGCTTCCAGAAGACTTCGCCGAGGCCGCCGAACTCCATGTCGAGCATGCGCTGGCATTTCTTTTCGTCCAGGCCCTTCGTGAGGCCGTCGACCCAGCGTGCGAAGTTCACGAGCACGTCCTTCGCCTGTTCGTTTCCGGCGACCTTCCACGCGTCGTAAAGCCCTTCGGCGATCTTGTGCTGCGTGTACCACGGCGCCCACGTGTGGTTGATCGTCTCCACGTCGCCGTCCTTCAGCACCTCAAGCGCGCGGCGGGCATTCCGCGACATGCAGCCGATATAGCCGGACTCGCCGTACAGTTTCTGGCAGCGCGCCATCTCGCCGATGATGTAGTCCACGCGCTCCTTGAACCGCGCGTCGCCCGTGCTGGCGTATTCCAGCGAAAGCGCCGTCAGGTAGTGCCCGAGCGTGTGGCCGGAGAGGTCGCTGCTTTCCCAGCCGCCGTAGACCGGAGCCTTCGGCGTCTCGCCGCAATACTCGTACATGCGCGCCATAAGGCGGTCCGGGCTCAGCGTGAGCAGGAAATCCGCGTTGCGCTTCTTGTTCGCGAGGAACGGGCTGTCGAGGAGCTCGACTTCGTTGAGCCGGAACGGGACGGCGCGGCCTGCGCCGAACAAGAACGGGATGGATGACGTGAAGATCGGGTTCCCGCTGGGTTCCAGGTCAACGCCTTCATAGAGGACGTCCTTGGAGGAGGACTGGCAGGAGGTCGCCGCCAGTGCGAGAGCGGAGACCGCTCCGGCGAGGAGGAAGAGTTTGGCTTTCATGTTTTTTTCACCTTTGGTTATTTTGGGTGGATTGAAGGTAAGGAAACATCATTATGAGGTGGAATCCAGTACAGGCCGGGTTCCGCACATCATCCTGTATGGTGTGCGGCTTTTTGCTGCCCTCGTTTTCTCTTTTTTTGCTTCAAAGTTACAGTTTTTGGGCGTTAATTAACACGGCAAACTTCTTTTCTTCGGAAAAACACGGCGTTCCTGAACGAAAAACGCTTGAAAAACGCAAACGGGCGCGTTACATTATCTCAAACGGCTGAATCACACTTGCACTTCGTGCTCAAGCAAAGCTGAGAGCACTCCTGCAGTGGAGGGCCTGCCCTCCTTACTTCAAAGGCTCCGTGATGCCGGCCTTGGTCTGGACGACTTCCTTGATCGTGCCGTCTTCGTTGAAGAAGAGTTCATCGACGCAGACGGAGCGGCGGAGGCTCTGTCCGGTCTGGCCGTCGCGAGGGCGGCGGAGATGCAGAGACAGTGTTTCATGGCTTTGGTCATGTCGGGGTTAAGGATTAAAATAATGGAGAACCGAAACTATTTCCGATAATATACACTAGGAAATCATTTGTTCCATACAGGATTTACCCAAAAGAATACACTATTTGCTCAATCTCTGTTTTTCGGGAAACGCAACCGTCCCTGAGAACCAGCGCCGACCTCGGTGTGCCACGGTTCGGACTCTGTCCGACGGCAAGGTCACGACAGACACAGCGCCGCAACGCTCAAGACGTTACGGCGCTATCGCTGTTTTCGTTATTGTGTGTCTTACGCGATCACGGTCCAGTTCATGTCGACGCCGTAGCCGAGGACGTTCCACTGCGACGTGTCGCCGCTGGTGTAGTACCCCAGCATACCGGTCGAATACTGGCGGACCAGCAGGTCGTCCTTCGCGTCGCCGTTGTAATCCCCTGCCCCGACCACGAACCAGTCGTTGGCGTCGAGCTGGCTGCCAAGTATCACGCCTCAACACGGAACTCCTGCAGCTGGTCGTCCCAGATGTTGGAGATCGTGTTCCTGACCCGGCTGATGCACAGGTTCTCCGGTATCGTACCGTTGATAACCCGCTCAATCAGCGGCGGTGCGAGATGTGCCAGACGAAGGATGCGGCTGACGTAGCTCTGATCAAGGCTGAGAATCTCGGTCAGTTCCTTGATGTCCCTGACCTTCCCCTCGTCGATGTCACGCTGCCATTTGCGGCCGCGAGCAACGGCCATACAATCGTCGGTATTTGCATCGAAAACGATCATCCACGGCAATTCGCGGAGACAGCTTTCATCGTTTCCGGGGGTTTCGATTTCAGGGGTAGCATTTTCCGGCTGTTATTTTCCGAATTGAGGTAAAACCGGAAAGCGGAAAATCCCAAAAGAGCAAATCCTCTGTCCCCCGGATGCGGGTGGAGCTTCGTCGTCAAAAGCCCGATCATGGAACGGGGGTAGAACATGACTCCATGAGTGACGCTGATCCTGTCGATATCCTCTTTTCTCACAAGGGAACAGGAGGATCGTCTGGTTCATATCTTCGCTGCTATGCAGGCAGAAGATGGTATGTCTTATTGATATTTAGAATCTTGTAAAAGAGTGTCTTTTTTGAGTAATTGAAAATAGATGGGATATCGTGTTATGTGTCAAATGAACGTAAATAATGCCAATAAACAGGAGTGTTGTTAGGCAGAGGATGATGAACAATCCGATCTTCTTGTGATGTCTTCAGATGGCATCTATCTCGTTGATATAAATGAGTTATCTCTTCACAAGAAAAGATTATTGAAATAATAGAATCCCATTAAGAAAGAATAATTACTATTGCTTAGAAATCTACATATAGAAGAAAGAGACAATTGATTAAAACAATATTCAGAAATAGTGAAAAGTAGATAACAGATAAGAATAGTTTGAAAACATCATCGGTATATCGGCTATGTTTGTGTTGAAAATGATGTAGAACATCTTGTCCTGTTGAATGATTCACATAGGACTTTATTGAACATAAAGAAAAACTCCTCTCTTTCTGAAAGTAGAAAAAGACTTTTTCTTCTATGGAAAGAATGAATTCACATTTGAAGAGATAAAAGACAAGATTGGATGAGAAATCATCTCCTCAGAAAACTACGCCGCATAAATTAATAATCAAAATGAATATAAATGTTATTAATTTTTATTTCTTATTTGTGATTCTTGAAGTAGAGAATGTTTTTCCTTTCACTCCTTGTTTCTGGTCTTCCTTGGCAAGATAGCTGAGTTGCCTTTCAACTTCCTTCATGTCATCCTGATTCGGGTTGTTTCGATTGAGCATAATACCATTCCTATGTCCTCTGTCGCATCTGTCTATTAAGCCTTTTACACTGTACTCTTCTCCTATGACATTTTGAAGGACATTTTCTGCATTCTGGAAATGCTCATATGTTCTCATTGTTTTATTCCCATCAAGGAATAATGCCATATGGTAATGAATCTTTTTATTCTTGCTTAGTTCTCTGACAAAGATATAATCTGGATCATATCCAGCATTTCTTTCTTTTTCTATAAATCGTTTGTTGAAACGAATGATACCTTTTTGTTGTAGTTCCAATGGAAAACGAATATCCAGTCTTTGAACAAAAACCTTATTATGTTTTTGAAGAGAGAAATTTAAGACATCTATGCCTGTGTTCAAGATGCTTTCATTCATGGGAATATCAAGTGTGTTGACGTTGTTCATGGAATCACTCCTTGTTTGAAAATATTTGTAAATGTTTATTGTCTTTCTTTGGGAGGTACATGTGGCGATTGTTCTTAACATGAAAGCCATTGCGAATTATTTCTTTATATGAAAGTAATACCTATTATCCTACTTCCTGACATCATGAAAACCAACGTGATATAATGAGATGTTTTCAAATCATGCCAAGGAACAGGAACATATCACATTTCGGCATATAATGTTACAATATGAGTAATTATTTTTTACTTTATGTGTTATTTTATGTGTAAAACCATCACACTAAAAGGAGTACCCACAATGACAAATGAATCAATTCAATTAGAACGAATCGGCAATCTCTTAGACAAGTATTTAGTCAGTTTTGGACAAGCAAGAGTTGCTTTCTACATTTTTCCATCATTGGAAAACTACTACGATTTTACCAGGTATCTCAATTCATTTACCTCCGCATTGAAAAGAGCAAACTGTCGTCCGGTGTATTCCTGGTCTTATGACAGTATTCGTGGATGTTACAACATGATCCTGCTTGTTAACGGATACTTCCGAAACGACATGAACGATGTCACAGACGCTGCTCAACGCATCTGGAAGCTGTATTCTCCATTTCCCATCCAGTTTGTTGCGGAAATGCCGATAGATAATGCTTCGATTGACCAAGGAAAATTGAAACTTTTTGAGATTATGAACGGAATGCATTTTTCATCCTCAGGGCCACAAAGGGTTTTACCTCCTCATCAACGTGCTTTTGCCTGTTCAAAGCTGTATTAACCGATCAGAAAAGTCAAAAATGCATCAAAAAAAACACTGAAAATGGTCCATTTTTCCTTTTTTTCAGTGAAAAAAACATGAAAATCGCTTGTTTCCTCTTCAAAATGACTTTCATGGAATTTTGCGTATATATTCCTCCCACGAACGTCAAAATGACATTTCACCACTAACCACCAATATGGAGGAAAATATGCAAATCCCAATCAACAAAAACTCGTTGGCCAGTGCTTTGACTGCACTGGGGAAGCTGGTCTCCCGGACGTCCTTGATTAAGGCGTATCAGGGGATCGAAATCGAAGGCAAAGCGAATATGCTTTACTTCAGAACCCGAAACGTGATCGAACAGATCGAATTCCGGCTGTTTGCCGACCTGGAAGACGATTTCCCGGCAATCCTCGTGGAGTTCGAGCAGTTCCGTCAGATGGTCCGCAGCTGCAAGAACAAAACGCTGAAACTGGAGATCGACTGCGGCGAGGTCTTCATCGACGATGTGAAACTTGCACCCATCAAGGGGCATTTCCCGACGAAGGAACAGATCCCGGATGAGGATATCACTGTCACGGAATTGCCTGCCGACACGTTGGCTGCGCTGTCGCTACTTGCTCCAATCACAGACAAAGGAACGGACGTCCGCAAGATTCTTGGAGGAATCAACATCAGTGGCGACGGATTCACCGCAACGAGCGGCAAAGAGCTGTCGAACATCCCGGTTCACCTCGAAACGACTGGTAGTGTCACGATTCCGTTCCCGCTTGCTCTGCTCGCGACGAAAGCCTTTGGCGATTCCGGACGCCTCTCGACTTGGCAGAAAGACGAGGACACGTATTTCGAACTTACGCTTGGTGCGTGGACCTGGCAAGCCAAAGCGCTCAAAGGAAACTATCCGAACTGGAAACATGTCGTGCCCGAACGAACAGAAGCAACGCACTATGTGAGCTTCCAGGAAGACAGAGTCGAACGGCTGACACGCTACCTGAAGAGTATCCCGGATGACAAAGAGCATAACAACGCTGTCAAGCTCAGCCGTCTCCCCGAAGTCCCGGACAATCTTCACCTCGAAAGCTCGAACGGAATGCTGTTCAGCATCCTCGCCGAGTTCGATCCGAACTGGAACGATCTCTGTTTCTGCGTCCGGAAAGAATTTCTCCTGCGCCTATTGGATGCAGGCCACCTGAAGATCGAGCTCAACGATGCTTATGGTCCGATTGTCGGCACTGGCGGCTCCGGCCAGTACATCGCCATGCCCATCATCCCCAAAAGACCGCAAGCTCAAACCGAGCAGAAAAAGGAAGAAGCCACATCTGCCCAAACGGACGTAAAGCCCGAAGTCCAGACCGAGCAGAGCGAACCTCAACATGTTCCCGAATCCACGGAATCAGTCACCGAACAGATTCCTCCTCACCCGCAGGAAACCAAACCCCAAAACATCATCACCAATACCAAGAAGGAAACCACCACCATGAACGAAAACACCATCATCCACACCGTGTCTGCTCCCGTGCAGACTTCCGCCCAGATCACTGAACCTGTAAACCCGATTGACGAACTCACGGTAAAAATCGAAGCCATGAAGGCCGCCCTGAAGGAAATGATTGACGAGGCCGCAGCAATGGGCAGAACGATCCGTGAAGTCGCGCTCACGCAGCGCCAGAAGGAGCGCGAGTATCAGCAGACCAAACGAGCCATCGAACGCATCCGTGTGGCAAGCGGAGCCGCCTGATTTCTCCCCCATCTTCCGTCCCTGACAGAGATTTGAACTTGAAAAAAGGCACGTGAGATACAATCACCGATTCTGTGGTCATTATATGCGCATATATAATCAGCAAAAAATTAACCAAGGAGGCTATTATGTCTACAACTGCTGAAATTACTTGTACTATTCAAAATGACCGTCAATCCATCACGTTCCGCGTCTCTGCTCAGGGTGAGGGAAATTCAACTCCCAATCTCCGTGGTATGCTTTCAGAGGTTCAGGACGCTATTACGGATTTTCAGAAAAAACCACCGGCAAGGCTTCTGTCAAATTCGGAAGCTGTTGTTCAGGACGTTTCCCATCCCACGCCAGCAACGCAATCCCCGCAGGCAAAATCGATTCCTAGCAACAAAGGAAAAGGTTTTTATCAAAAGAGCGTGCAACAACAAAATGATAATCCAGAAAAGGATTCTCCCGGGAGTATTACGGAAAAACAGATTGGAAAGATCCGTGTGAATCTGAAATTCCGTAATATTCCTGAAAAAGATTTTTGTTCTACACATGGCGTCGCGTGTATTAACGATCTGTCCTTAAATCATGCCCATTCTATTATCAAGAACGAAGATTATTAAAAACTCACCTCAATTCAAACAGTATCCTCGGCAGCGCAAGCTGTCGGGGATACGCTTTTACCAACAAAAACGAAAGGACTACATTATGCTCAAACTCAACGCATCCTATTCCAAAAAGGTCCCGGCTGACTCTCAATACAGCAGCCAGTCTTTCCACGCCTCGGTCGAGGTGGAACTTCCCGATGGTCTCACGCAGGAACAGCTGAACGCGAAAATTCATGAGACCTTCGATCTCGTCCGGGAATCCGTCGAAGCCGAACTCCACGGAAATGCTACCTCTCAGCAGCCCGCACTTCTTCCCGCAGAAAACAATGCGAACACTCAGCAGGGGAATTCTGCACCGCAGCAGAGCAAAGCCGCCTATACCAAGAGAAACGGTACGACCTCGGATGCTCCCGCATCTCCCAAACAGGTCAAATATCTCCTCGACCTCGCACGTCAGTACGGCGTCTCCCCCGATCAGATCAAAGCCAAGTTCAACGTTCCCTCAGTCGAAAGCCTCACCAAAACACAGTGCAGCCGAGCCATCGACGAGCTCAGCGGAAAGGCAGCGTGACCTTATGGAACGTGAAATCGAAACCATGCGCGATGCGCCTCATTGGTCGTACAGCGCGTTTCAGACCTATCTGACCTGTCCGATGCGCTACTATTTCCGGTACATCGAACACGCCGAAGTCGAGCGGACTCCCATCAGTATCCCGTTCGGACGTGCATTCCATCTTGTGCTCAGTGATCGCGCCCAAAAAGGAACGTCCTACACCATCCAGGACGCGAAGGAAGACTTCGCCGTATACTTCAAGGGAGAAACCGAGGTCTGCGAGAACTTGACCTACAAGCCCGATGAGGACTACTGGTTCTGGGACAAACGCGGTTGCGACATGCTCGACGTTGCTCTTGCCGACTGGCCTGATGATTACACGGTCAAATCGGTGGCCGAAGCGTTTAGCGTGAATGTGCCCGGACTCAGCAAACCGCTCGTCGGGGAATTTGACCTCGTTACCGTGGACGGTGGAGATGAGACGATCTGCGACTGGAAGACCGCTTCGATGAAATGGCCAAACGGAAAAGCTGACCGTGATCTTCAGGCGACCGTGTTTACCTACGCCTATCAGAAGAAGTATGGCGTAAATCCGCTGTTCAGGTTCGACGTGTTCACAAAAGCGAAGACGCCTGCTCATCACCAGTTTTACACGCTCAGAACGAGCGACGACTTTGACCGTTTCGTTTACCTTGCAGGACAAATTGAGAAAGCCGTCAACAATGGTCTCTTCGTCCCGATTGAATCCTGCATGAACTGTGCAGAGTGCGCCTACGGTAGCCGTTGCAAAGCGGTTCACAGGAAGGTCGGTTGAATTATGCTGATAATGGAAGAAGGAAAGTACGTGAGCAGGGATGAGATCGCCCGCGTCGACACTCCCAGCTCAACCGCCTCATGGAAACCCGTTCCGCATATCAATGTGATCGATGCAGTAACCGAAGTTGTCAAGGCTCATCGCTGGGGGATTGAGGACGAAAGATTCGGTCTTGCCAGTGAAGGACAGAAGATGTTCGGCGTGATGGAAATCGCCCGTTCATCCTCTCCTCAATGGCATCGCTGCATCGGCATTCGCAACAGTCACGACAAATCCCTTGCTGTCGGCCTGTCTGCCGGGATCGTCGTCCTTGTCTGTTCCAACCTTGCCTTTGGCGGAACCACCGTCATCAAGCGTAAGCATACCAGCCGGTTTGAACTGACCGACCTGATCGACCATGCTGTCGCATCGCTGGAGGACGATTTCCTGATGACAGAAACCGTGTGCGAAGATCTGAAGGACATCCAGCTCAGAAATGATGATGAAGCCCGGAGCAGCATCGTGCGTGCTGCTGAGCTCGGCGTCATCAATTCCTGTGACATCCTTCCAGTCTACCGAGAGTTCAAGAAGCCCTCACATGTCGAATTCAGAGAACCGACACGCTGGAGTCTCCTGAACGCGTTTACGGAAACCGTGAAGAAATACTCGCCTCAGCGCGTGGATCATTCCTACCTCGCGTTGAACAGGGCCTTCGGCCTGGACGGACGTCAAGCAGCGATCTTTGCCTGAAACACGCTCAAATTGAACACAACAAAACAACCACCGGGGCAGAGGCATTGCCGCCTCTGCCTCAATTTACTTCAAATCAATTATTCAGGAGGGAACAATGTTCATCTTAAATCCACCCATGCCGCTGATCGACGATTCGGATAAATCGCTGGTCAATCTCGGTAAGTTCGCCCTGGTCATTGCGGCGAATTTCGTTCTTGCCTACTTCGGAGGACCGCGTCTTCCGAGCAACATCCGTTTCTGAACTTAAAATGAGGGAATTTATCATGACAGAATTAACCATCTTACCGACCCCGCCAACACCCCCGGTTGTGAACACAGACCGGGTCGCTTTGGTTGTCATCGTTGTCGTTGGGATCATCGGTCTTGCCATCTCAAGAAAAGAACCGTGGATTTTCATGTAAGACATCAACCCCAAAAAGATACTCCGGCAGACCGCCCTGAACTGGTAATCTGCCGGAGGCATCTTATTTTTCTTTCTTGAGCCTCAGTCCGTAGTAGCCGCGGCGGTTCGTCCCTTCACGTTTGATGTCAGTGCGCTTGGAAAAGCCGAAAGTCTCGTAGATGTAATCCGGCAGACGGGTCTCAACGACTCTTTGTGGCAGCAGTAGCCATCCGCGTTCGTTACAGAACGAATAGAACTCCTCCAAGAGCTCTGCGGTCGTAACGTTTCCATCCTCTTCCTGAACCAGGCGTGTGCGAACGAAGTCTGTCAGCGGATCCGATTCATGGAGCAGGTTGTTGACCTTGTTTTCCTGAATCTTCGACTTTTTGATCTTGCCGCCGTTTTCCAGCAAGAGCATCGCTCCCTCGACCGCCCAGCGGAGGATGCCTTCGCCTTCGCGTTCGAGCAGGTAGTCGTCGATGTTCGGGATTTTGTCCTTCGGCGAAGGCTCGTTGTTGAAGTTGATGAGGATAATACGGCGGCGCCACGCATCGGTGTCGCCGTCAACGTTGACACGCAGGGTGCTGTTGGATGTAATAATCGCGCTGAATGCGCAGCACACATCCGCCGTAGCATTGCTGCCCTTGTGCTCGACCGTCACGGTATCTTTCCCGGTAAGGACCTTGAGCATGTGTGCGCTGGGCGTGTTCAGGAAGTTCGAGGGAACGTCCTTTGCCGTGAGCAGGGTTTTACCCATGAGACGCTGGGTCTCGAAACGGCCGTCCATGTGCTTTAGGCGAAGCTCCGTGCAGTTTTTGCGTTTGATCAGCTTTTCAATGATGTTGACGCTGGAGCTTTTTCCTCCACCTGCCTTGCCGACCATGACAATGAATGTCTGACTGTCGTTGACACCGAGCAGACACTGACCGACATACTGCTGGAAGTGGTTTATGTCATCCTCTGTCATTGCGGGCTTCAAAAGGCGTTCCAGGTATTCGGGGCAAACGGCATCTTCAACGTAGTCGTAATCAGTACGGTTACGGCTCATGTATTTCGGATCGAATGGCATCAGAGTGGGCTTACGTCGTCCATCTTCCTGCACGGGGAACGTGATTACGCCATTCCCACAATGAATGAAAGGCTCGCCTGTACGCGCGAAAGCATCCTCGCGACCGCAGCACTTGTCAGACTTCATGAAAGAGAGGATGTGGCGGATGGTACTCGCATCGCGCTTGGTGTTGACAAACGTGTCCCCGATAGCATCTGCGTATCGCTTCATCAGGTCGCTGATGCGTTCGAGCATGGTCGAGGCATTCTGGATTTCCCACAAGCCGGTCTCCGGCGAGTAGATGTAGAATTCCTCTTCCGTCTTCTCGAAGATCGGGTTATAAACCTCGACGGCGAGCTTAGCGAAGAACTGCTGGTTCAACACCGGTTTCTGTTTTTCCCCTCCTGAAAAGGTCGGGGGGCCTACCTGCACAGTAAGCTTCTCGCGCAGGGCATCAAAATTGATGGTTTCTTCAGTCATAATACTTTTCCTCATATATAGACTGTTGTTCCTCTGGCACTATGCCGAGCTTCCGCACACCACCGTGGGTGCGTTCGCCTGGAACAACAGATAATATACCACAAAAAAACGGGGGTGTCAAATCAAAACAAACTGATTATAAAGCACTTATGACTTGTTTTCATTTGTTTCTGTTTGTTGCCACTTGGTGCAGTGAATGGAGTAGAATGTTGCTCGTTGTGTACAAACTTTTTTTCGTTTTTTTTTGAATGAGGCAAAAAACAATGTCGAGGGGGTTTTTATGAAAAGGAAGTGGGGTGCAAAGCGTATGAAGCGTATGATCCGTATGTATAAACGCTTGTTTAACCTCATTTTTGCTCAAATAGCAAGAAATTTGCCCCGTATGTGACCCGTATGTGGACCCGTATGGTCTGGAGATAAAAACGCTCAGGAGTTGGGAAGAAGCGTATGAAGCGTATGAAAAGATGCCTGTATGCTCATTTCTTCCTCAACTGAGGCGACTGGAAAGCGCATATGAGAAGGTCCGTCCTTTTCCGTAAAAAGAGCGTAGAATGACCTATACGCTTCCTGCAACACGCGAAGAATCGGATCAAAAAGGGGCCAATCAACATCGGTGTCAGCTCATCGTTGAGCTGAAGATTTTCCGTAATTTTTCCGTAAATTCTGCTTCATGTAGCCTGTTTTGGCGGGTTTTTGCTGGTTGTAGTAGCATGAGACGGAAAAAAGAAAAACCACCGGAAACTTGCTTGTTCCCAGTGGTTTAAGTTGTAGCAGAATGGTGGAGCAGATGGGAGTTGAACCCACGACCTATACGATGCGAACGTATCGCTCTAGCCAACTGAGCTACTGCCCCACAAAAAACGTATCAATTAATATACACCGGAACAGAGAAAAATCAAGGGGGGATTCCGCTTTTTTTTCGGAAAAAGGCATCCCGTGGCGACCCGAGCGAGTCCGATACCAAAGGGGATGACATGTGTGTCTTATTCAAAAAAGGTCAGGGGATTCCTATGTCCTGAACTAATCCAGGAAATGAGTGGAATCCGGAGACGGTCCGGTGCAGGGCGGGAGACGGCACACAACGGAATGTGCTGCATATGCCTTTTCATCTCCCGACGTTGCACGTGCTGCCGGACAATGCTTTTACTCGCCGGAGCAGGAATCTTCGACGGCGTGGACGAGCTGGACGAGCAGGGCGTTCACGGGCACCTGGATGCCGTGTTTGCGCGCGAGCGAGACGACCGAGCCGTTGATGAAGTCGATCTCGGTGCGGCGTTTGTGGATGCGGTCCTGGAACATGGAGGAACACCCGGTTCGCGTGAGGACGCAGATTTTGTGTACGAGTTCAAGGATTTCCTCGCGGTCGAAGTCGATCCCGTCTGCCTTCGCCACGGTCAGCCCTTCGTCGACGATCTGGCGCACGATGTCCCAGCTCGGGCGGTTGGACTGGATGAATCCGTTTTTGACCTCGAGCAACATGGTCAGCGGGTTGATGGACATGTTCACGAGCAGCTTGCGCCAGATGAGCACGCGGACGTCGTTCGACACGGAGATGTCGAGGCCGCATTCGGCGAAGATCGAGCGGATCAGCTCCACGTGGGGCGAATCCTTGCTGAACGCGCCGATGATCGTCTTACCGTCCGCCGCGTGCAGAAACCGCCCGCTGCCGAGGAGCGTGCTGTTGTGGTTCGAGGTGCCGATCACGATGCGGTCGAGCGGCACGAACTTCACGATCTCGAGGTAGTTCCCCATGCCGTTCTGGAGCGAGACCACGACCGTCTTCGGGCCGATGAGCGACCGGTTCGCCTTCAGCGCGGCGTACGTCTGGTGCGCCTTCACGAAGATCAGCAGGATATCGACCGGCTCATTGCGGCCGTGGCCGCTGACTTTCGCCGGGACGCTGAACGGGACCTCCTCGTCGTTTTCGATCATCATGAGGCCGTTTTTGTTGATCTCGTCGACTTTCGCGGCGCGGTGGTCAAACAGCGTGAGGTTGATGTTCGGATTTTTGCAGAGGTAGGAGGCATAGAGACAGCCCATGGCTCCTGCTCCGAGGATGACAGCGTTCAGCATGGCGGTCGGCCTTTCACGGGTGGATTGCGGATAGAATGTTCAAGATAATGTAGCACAAAAAAGGCGGTTCGTCAAGTTTATGCGAGAAAATGTGCTTGATTCCGGTATTATCAGTGGGGCTTCCGCGCCAGTACGATCCCTTGCGTCAGCAGGATCGCGCGGTTAAGTCTTTTTTCAATTATCTCGCCGTGTTCGGCGCAGAGGGAGACGGCGTCTTCCAGCCGGATCGGGCGTTCGTCCGGGAAACGCCAGATGCCGAGCGCTTCGGCGGCGCGGCGGATGATGCGGTAGCTGAGCGTGGGTACGGGAAACGTGATGAGGACCAGCCCGCCGGGCTTCGCAAGCTCGAAATGCCGCCGGATCGCGATCTTCGTCTGTTCCTCGGGGAAATGCTCCACCAGCCCGACGCTGAACACCAGGTCGGCGGGCTCGAACGAGGCGGTGTCCAGCGTAAGGATGTCGGCGCAGACCGCCCTATACCAATCCGACCAGGGGTGTTTCATCCAGAACAGCAGCGTGCCGCGCGGATTGCTGTCCACAACGGTATAAAACCCGTCCCACGGAGGGTGTCTTGGATTTGGATCGGGAAAGCGGTCGCAGAACGCGCTGTTTCCGCCGCCGAGTTCAATGATGCGGTGGCTGTCCGGGAATCCGCCCGCGGCGAGGACCATTTTCACGATCCGGTGCGCCGTGATGCGCCGCGTGACATGCGCCGTGATGAACGGTTTTTCGTAGTAGCGGGTCCAGTCTGTGGCGGTGTCCGGCATGGCGTTTTCGAGGGGCGCTTGCTTCGCTTGCCCGGTCAGAGGATGGAATCGCCCTGGCTTTCGAGCGTGCCGTCGGCGATGGCGGCGCGGATGCGTTCCATGAGCGCGATGAAGTAGTGGATGTTGTGGATCGTGAGCAGGCGCGCCCCGAGGATCTCGTTCACGTTCAGCAGATGCCGGATGTAGGCACGCGTGAAGTGCGTGCAGGCGTAGCAGTCGCAGCGCGGATCGAGCGGGGTGAAATCCTCCGCGAAGCGTCCGGCCTTGGCGGGCAGGGTGTCGCCGCCGCGCATAAACGCCGCCGCGTGGCGCGCCAGACGGGTCGGCATCACGCAGTCAAACATATCGACGCCGAACTTCACGCTTTCGAGGATCTGTTTCGGGGTGCCGACGCCCATCAGGTAGCGCGGTTTGTCCTCGGGCAGGAGCGGCGCGACGAACGAGGTCACGTCGAACATCTCCTCCTGGGATTCGCCGACGGAGACGCCGCCGATGGCGCAGCCGTCGAAGTCGAGGGAGGCGACGTGCGCGGCGGATTCGGCTCGGAGGTCGTGGTACACGCTGCCCTGCACGATGCCAAACCTCAGCTGATGGTCGTCCAGCGGCTGTTCGCGGGAGATCTCCTCCCAGCGCTTGGTCATGGCGAGCGATTTCTCGGCGGCGTCGCGGGTGCACGGGTATGGTGTGCATTCGTCGAACGCCATCACGATGTCGGAGCCGAGGTCGCGCTGGATGCGCATGGATTCGACCGGGCCGAGGAAATGCCGCGAACCGTCGATGTGCGAAGTGAACTCGACGCCGTCCGGCTTGATCTTGCGGAGCGGGGCGAGGCTGAAGACCTGGAATCCGCCGCAGTCGGTCAGGATCGGATGGTTCCAGTCCTCGAATTTGTGCAGGCCGCCGGCGCGCCGGATCAAGCCGGACCCCGGACGGAGCATCAGGTGGTAGGTGTTCCCGAGGATGATCCGGACGTTCAGTTCCTCCAGTTCGCGCGGGGACATCGCCTTCACCGTGGCGCGTGTGCCGACCGGCATGAAGACCGGGGTATGGATCGTACCGTGGACGGTCTCCAGCACGCCGAGGCGCGCATGCGACGCCTCCGAGCGGCGTTCGACTGTGTAGCAGCTGCGGCTCATGGACGGACGAACATCCCGTTCAGCACGCCCTGCACGGTCGCCGGATTTATGCCGAGCGCGCGGGCGATTTCTGCGGCGAAGAACGGCGTTGCGCCGGGGGCTTTGCCCGTGATGATGTTGCCGTCGTGCTCGACGAGCTCGCCGGTGTACGTGAGGCCGGGGCGTGTGCTGAGCTTTTCGGTGCCGGGATAGCCGGTCACCGTTTTGCCGTCCAGCACGCCGAACGCATGGAGCGCGATCGGGGCGGCGCAGATGGCGGCGGCGATCCTGCCCTTCGCGACGGCCTCGCGTACCATCGCGCCGAGCGCTTCGCAGTTCATCAGGTTCGTTGCGCCGGGCAGGCCGCCGGGCAGGATGATGGCGTCCGCGTCCGAGCCGGGCGTGTGCTCCAGGAACATGTCCGGGGCGACCCGGATGTCGTGCGCGCCTGAGACGATGGAGCCGGAGATGCCGGCGAGCATGGTCATGATGCCGCAGCGGTTGAGGATGTCGGCGGTGCCGAGCGCTTCGATCTCCTCGAAGCCTTCGGCGAGAACTACGATAGCCTGTTTCATGGCGGGGTCCCCCGTGGTGTGTGGTTGGAAAAAGTGTTCCTCATAATATAGCATCCGGGCGGGCGGAATACAATATGTTTTTTGCCTTTTCCGCTTGCATATTCACCTGAATACGGGTAAATTAACTTGTTGTTTTAATTGGAGAGGCTGGATCATGACCGAAACGATTCACGACGACGGACTGCGCGGCTTCCTGTCCTACCTGGCGGCGGAGCGGAACGCGTCCGAACACACCTGCTCGTCCTATGCGCTGGACATCCGGCAATGCGCGCAGATTTGCCTGAAAGCCGACCCGTTCGAGGGGACGGCCGACTGGGCGGCTCTGAGCGTGTACGACGCGCGGGATTTCGTGGCTTCGCTGAGCACGGACGACCTGGCGCGCAGTTCCATCATGCGGAAACTCTCCGCCATGCGGTCGTTCTACCGCTACCTGATCCGCGAAAACCGCGCGACCTCGAATCCGTTCATCGGCCAGGCGTCCCCGCGCCGCCCGAAACTCCTCCCGAAATACATGACCGTGGACGAGGTCGGACGCCTTCTCTCCGCGCCGCAGGCGGTCTGGGCGGACCACGCCGAACTCGGCCTCGCGAAAACGCCCGAAGCCGCCGCGTTTGCCGCCGCGCGCGACGCCGCGGTACTCGAGGTGATCTATTCCGGCGGGCTCCGAATCAGCGAGGCGCTCGGACTGAACTTCGGCGACGTCGACGCGTTTTCCGGCGTGATGAAGATACGCGGCAAAGGCAAGAAGGAACGCCTCTGCGCCCTCGGCGGTCCCGCCCAGCGCGCCCTCCGCGCCTACCTCAAGCACCGCCGCACCCTCTCGTCCGACCAGTCGCCGCGCGCCGCCATCTTCCTGAACCAGCTCGGCGGACGCCTCACCGCGCGTTCGTTCCAGCGGTTTTTCAAGCTCTACCTCGCGCAGGCGGGACTCCCGCCCGACCTGACTCCGCACAAGCTCCGCCACTCGTTCGCGACGCATCTGCTGGACGCTGGCGCGGACCTGCGGAGCGTTCAGGCACTGCTCGGACACGAGAACCTCAGCACTACGCAGATCTACACGCACGTCAGCACCGAACACATGAAGAGGATCTATGAAAAAGCACACCCTCACGCATAAGAAGGGCGTTTCCGCCGTTCCGACCTCTTCCGCTCCGGTCCCGGAACAGACGACTGTATCCTGTCCCGCGGGCGCCATGAACAGCTTTCCAAACGTTGCGATCGCGAACGCGCTCTGGCGGATCGCGGAGTGTTTTGCCTGCATTTTGACCGTGCTCCTGCCGGTCAAGTTTGCGTCGTTCGTGAGCGCGCCCGAAGGCGGCGCGCTGTACTGGAGCGATCCGCTTTCCCTGGTCTTCATCGCGTGGCCGCTGCCGGTCTTCATGATGGCTTCTCCCATTCTGCTCGGTCTGACGCTTGCGGCGGCGGTGTCCCGCAGGGACATGCCTCTGTGCCCGCCGCTCGTCAGATACGCCGCGCTCTGGTGCATTCTGGGTGGCGAGAGCGCTCTCGGGCTCGTGAACGCCTCGTGCAAGGGGTATCCGCCGCAGATGATCGCCCACACGCTGTCGCTGGCGTGCTATGCGCTGTCGCTGGCGATTCTGCTGTCCGGACGCAGAGGATTTGCGCGGATGCTGACCGGATCGCTGGTCATTGGCGGCGTGCTGTCGCTCTGCTCCGGCATGTACCAGTACTGGTACGGATTCGAGGCGCTCCGTGAACACATTCAGGCGCGCACGGCGGCGGGCGGACGCGAGATCGCCGACGGGATGGCGGTCCGCATCCGGGAGGGGCGCATCCAGGCGGACTTCAATTCCTGCAACGTCTACGGCGCGTACCTCGCCGCGCTTCTTCCGTTCCTCACGGTCCTTTTCTGGCGGTTCGGCAACGAACGCGTTTCGCCGCCGAAGCTCTCCCGGCGTCTGTTCGGCGGCCTCGCGTTTGCCGTGACGCTCTTCCTGCTCGTGAAGACGGACAGCCGCGGCGCTGTGTTCTCCCTGCTCGCCGCGGGCGCGGCCGTGTTCTTCTTCTCCCGTCTGCCGCGCAAATGGAAACTTGCGGGCGCGGGGCTTCTGCTCCTCGGTGTGGCCGGACTCGCCGCCATGATCTGGCTCGGACGCGGCGCGCTGTCGATGTATGTACGCTTCGACTACGTCCAGGCGGCGGCGCGGATGATGTTTGAGCACCCGGTGACGGGGACCGGCTGGGGCGACTTCCTGCACGATTACTCAATCCTCCGCCTGTGGCGGGACAAAGAGGCGCCGCACTCTCCGCACAACATGGTGATGCTGTTCGGCTCGCAGTGCGGGATCGCGGGTTTGCTCGCGGCGCTCGCCGTGCTCGCGTATCCGGTCGTCGAGGCGTGCCGTCAGATCCGCCGGACGAACTGGCGCGACCTGAAGGACGTTTTCGCGCTTGTCCCGGCGTTTTCCTGCCTGGTCCTGTCCGCCGGGACCCTCCTCGACATCGGATTCGAGACGACCGCCTATTCCGGCGTCCTGATCGCGTTCTCCCTGCTCGTGTTTCTGCGCGACGCTCCCCGGACGGAGTCCTCCGTCGTGCCGCGTCCGTCGCAACGGGCGGTCGCCGCGCTCGTGTTTCTCTTCGGCGTGGTCTCGTTCTGGGTATCGTACCGTTATTTCGAGGCGGAGAGGGCTTTCTCCGCGCTGACCGGCGAACTCAGCCCCGAATACTCGTTCGAGCATCAGGACGATCCGGGCTATATTCCGCCGTTGGACCGGGTGCAGCATCTCCTTCGTGAAGCAGTCAAAGCCGCCCCGGATTCGCCGTTCCCGTGGAACGCCGCCGCGGACTACATGTTTGCGACCGGACACACAGACGAGGCTCTGGAATATATGGGCAAAACAATCGAGCTTGATCCGCTTCAGTCCGCGCATTACGTCAAACGCGCCCGCATGAACTACTGGATCGCGGGCATGAATGTGACCGACGAGGTGCGCCGCGACCTCGAAACCGCGCGGCGTCTCGCCCCGAAGAATCCCGAACTTGACCGGCCCGATCTCGACATCTGTCGCGCGGCCTTTATTCGAAAGGAACCACAACCATGAAAAGCGCCTGGGAACTCGCACTCGAACGCAGCGGCGGAGCGCTGCGGGAACTCTCCCCCGAGAAGAAGGAAAAGATCGCCGAGCTGGAACGCGCCGCGCAGGCGAAGATCGCAGCAGCGAAGATCACCGCCGAACACAAACTCGCCGCGATGACCGACCCGGACGAGATCGACCGGCTGAAGGAAGGGCTCGTGAACGAGATCCGTTCCATCGAGGAGTCGCTCGTCCGTAAAAAAGAGGCCGTGCGCGCCGAATGAAGCTCTATTTCGACAACGCCGCAGCGGTCCCCGTCCGCCCGGTCATCATGGCGCGCCTCGCCTCACTCGCGCAGGACTATTCTGCCAATCAGGAGGCGTCCGGCGCGGCCGCCGAGGCAGTTCGGACGGCTCTGTCGACCGCGGAACACCGCCTGCTGAACGCCGTCTGCGGTTCGAAGGCGCAGGGGCGCTCCGTATTGTGGACGAACACCGGCACCGATGCCGTCCGCGCCGCCGTCATGGCGTTCCTGCTGACCCCGGAGAAGCACGGCGAAGTGCTGTTCACCGACGGCGAACACGCGAGCATCCCGCCTGCGCTCGACATGCTCCCGGCGTCCTGTCCGCGCAACCGCGTGAAGCTCCTGCGCGACGGCCGCATCGATCTCACCGATCTCTCGCAGAAGCTCAGCGAACGCACACGCCTCGTGGTGTTCCACTGGGTGCAGAGCGAGACCGGCGTGATCCAGGACCTCGCCGCCGTTCGTTCCATGGTCAAATCCATCGCGCCGCAGGCGAGCCTGCTCGTCGACGCGATCCAGGGCGCGGGAAAGATCCCGTTCGATTTTGATGTGGTCCAACCTGAATTCTTCCTCGTTTCCGGTCAGAAATTCGGTGTCCCGTCCGGCGCGGCCGTGCTGTACAGTGACGAGTTCCGGCCCGCCATGAAGAAACTCCGCGCGGAACGCCACGCGGTCGGACGCGTGCCGCCGCCGTTCTGCCTGCTGCTCGCGGAGACGCTCGGCGGACGCCTGGCGACGATGAGCGGCGACCTGGATTACATCCGCGAACTGAAGGAACGGTTCCTCGCCGGGCTGAAGGAAGCCCTGTCGGACGGCTGCTGGCGCGAGACGGTCTCCGCCTCGAACACCTCCCCGTACATCGTCCATCTGCTGTTTTCCGGCGGCGCGCAGACGTATCAGGGCGCGATCCTCACGCGCATCATGGCGAAATTCGGCGCGTCGATCGCCTCCGGCAGCGCATGTGACGCCGAGACCGGGACGCCCTCGCGCGTGCTGACCGCGATGGGATTGAGTCGTGACGAGGCGTATTCCGCCGTCCGCGTGTCGTTCTTCGACCACAATACACCCGATGAAGCCGCCGAACTCGCGCGTCTGCTTGCGCGTGCCGTCCGCGAGTATTGATTTTGAGGTAAAAACCGCTCAGGAAACGGCTTTTGCCGCCGCAATCAGCGACGGCAGGATCTTCGGCAGGTCGCCCGCGCCGATGATGGCCGCGACGTCGCCTTTTTTCAGCTCAAGTCCGGCACGTTCACCCATGTCATCCCAGTTCCCCGAGAGCGCGACTCCGCCGACCGCCGCCGCGAGGTCCTCCGAGGTGTATTTCCCGTTCCCCGTCCAGGCGGCGAAGACCGGCGTGACGAACACGCGGTCCGCCTGTTTCAGTTCGACGATGAACTCGTCGAAATAGCGTTCGAGGCGCGCGTATCGGTGCGGCTGGAAGATCACGACGAGGCGGCGTCCGGGGTAGAGTTCGCGCAGAGAACGGATGCTTTCGCGGAGTTCGGTCGGATGGTGCGCGTAGTCCTCGATGACCGTGGCCGTGCCGTTGAACCGGACGGAGAGACGGCGTTCGACCCCGGGGAACCCGCGGAGCGTCTTTTCCGCTTCGGCGGCGTCGAATCCGAGCAGTTCGGCGGCCTTGACCGCGATCATGCCGTCCAGCCGCTGGAAATGCCCGAATCCGGGCAGGAAACCATCCGTCATGTCCGCGAGGTCGAGCCGGACCGCGTGCGGATGCCCCTGGAACAGTCGGTCGGTCTCCTCCGAGGCGCAGTAGAGCAGGGTTTCCGACTGCTCCGCGAACGCCTTGAAATTGTGTTCCAGCGCCTCGAATCCGCCGAGGTTCCACGCGTGGTCGTCCTCCACGTTCGTGACGATCCCGAGGTGCGGACGCAGAAGCGCGTGCGTGCCGTCGCTCTCGTCCGCCTCGGTGACGAACAGGTCGCCGTCGCCCGCCGCGCCCGCGCTTTCCCAGCCCGTCACGGCTCCGCCGATCATGTAGCCGGGATTTGCGCCGAGTTCGCGGAGCAGCCATGCCAGCATCGCGCTCACGCTCGTTTTGCCGTGCGAACCGCTGACCGCCACGGGCCGCGTGTACGAATCCGCCACGACCGCGAGCGCTTCGCCCCGTCTCAGCACGGGCAATCCGCGCCGCATGGCCTCCGCGACTTCCGGGTTCTCCGGTCCCGCCGCCGAGGTCCGCACGACCAGAAGCCCGTCGTTGTCCTGCGGGAGGTTTTCGAAGCGGTGTCCGGCGGGCGCGACGGTTGCGCCGTGCCTGCGGAGCGTCGCCGCGGCGGCGTTGTCGAGCAGGTCGGAACCTGTCACGCGGAATCCTTTTTCGAGGAGGATCCGGGCGAGGGGGGCGCAGCCTGCGCCGCAGCAGCCGATGATGTGGACCGACCGGAAGTCGGAAAGCGGAGGGAATGACATGGGATTACGATTTGAAAACGGCGTTTGCAATCCAGGGAAACGGAACAAAAACATAGAAAAATAACAGCAGAAAAGGGAAAAATCAAGCAGAAGAAACAAAAGTGAAGAAAAATCGCAAACATGAGGCTGAAAGTCATGATTCCGCCTTGATTTTTTATTATAGATGTGGTATATTAATCATTTATAATCTTTTCTGCCGCGATGGTCCGGCACGGTGCCGGGCTGGGATGGCGAACGTCGTAAGGAGACGCCCATGAGAAAGATACAAATCGTCGATGTGTCGTTGCGCGAACAAGCCGCGTGCAACGGCAGTTCCTTGAGTTTTAAGGAAAAGATCGAGGTGGCGCGTCAGCTTGACAAGCTGAACGTGGATGCCATTGAAACGGCTCCGATCGTGAACGGGAAAAACGACATTATTTTCCTTCACACGCTTGCACCCCTTATGACTCGCTGCATTCTTGCCTGCCCGGTGGGGCTTGATCCGGAGCTTCTTCCGGATACCTGGGAGGCACTTCGCGCCGCGAAACACCCGCGCCTGAACGTGGTCGCGCCGGTTTCGACGGTGCAGATGGAGTACCAGTTCCACAAGAAACCGCTGGTCGTGCTCGACATGATCCGCGCCCAGGTGAAAGCCTGCCGCGAACTCTGCGAAGATGTCGAACTCTCGCTTCAGGACGCCACGCGCGCCGAAATTGATTTCCTCGCGCAGGTCATCCGTGCCGGCATCGAATCCGGCGCTGGCGCCATCACCGTCTGCGACACGGCGGGCGTCATGCTGCCCGACGAGTTCAACAAATTCGTCGCCGCGCTGAACGAAGCCGTGCCCGAGCTCAAGAATGTGACGCTGTCCTTCGCGTATTCCAACGCCCTGCACATGGCGGCGGCGTGCATTTTCGCCAGCGTGAACACCGGATTCGCCCAGATCAAGACAACCTGCGCGGGCGTGAACGAACCCAGTCTCCGCAGCATCGCGCACGTTTTCCGCGCGAAAGGCGACGCCCTCGGCGTGGCCTGCGGCCTCAATATGACCGTGCTTGAGAAGTCCTACGAGCAGATCCGCCAGATCCTGAGCGGTCGCGCCGAACAGGACGAATGCTTTGAAGCGCCCGTGACCGGCGAGGTCAACTTCAGCCTTTCCAAGTCCGATTCCCGCGAAGCCGTCGCCGACGCCGTCCGCCGGATGGGCTACGACCTCGACGAATTCGCGCTGGATTCCGTTTACGATTCCGTCCAGCGCATCGTGCAGAAGAAGACGGAAGCGGCGGTCGGCCCGAAGGAGCTGGAAGCCATCATCGGCACGGTCTCCCTCCAGGTTCCGCCCACTTATCTGCTCAAATCCTTCGTCATCACCTCCGGCAACGAGATCACGTCCTACGCTCATGTCATCCTCGAACGCGACGGCGCGGAGGTGAAGGGCTTCGGCACGGGCGACGGCCCGATCGCGGCGGCGTTCCAGGCCATCGAGGAGATTCTCGACCACCATTTCGAGCTCGACGACTTCCAGATCCAGTCCGTGACCGGCGGCGCGTCCGCCATGGGCACGACCATCGTGAAGCTCCGCTACGAGAACAAAGTCTACGGGGGCAAAGGCGTCTCCACCGACGTCGTCGGCGCCGGCATCCGCGCGTACATCGACGCCGTGAACAAGATCTGTTTCGAGGCAGGTGTCAAATGAAACTGTCGTTCTCGACCAATCGTTGGGAATCCTACAGCTTCGACGATTTTGTCCGGATCGCCCGGGAATACAAGTTCAACGGGATCGAGATCCACAACATCGACACGCCGAAGCTCCGGAACGATTTCCGGCCGGAACGCCTCGCGGGCGTCCAGCATAAACTCCATAACCACGGCCTGTGCATCTCCTGCCTCGACCTCGTGAATGATATCGCCGCGAAGCCGGAGGAAGCGTTCGACGAGCTCAAACGCTGTCTGGAGACCGCGCGCCGTCTGCACGTGCCCTACATCCGCCTGAAAGTCGGCGGAAACACGCCCGCCGACGATGCCGCCGCCCGTGAGTTCATCGGCCGCGTCCTTCCGCTCGCCGAACAGTCCCGCGTGGTCCTGCTCGTGGAGACGGTCGGATACTACGCCGACACGCTGAAACTCGGCGACCTGCTCGCGAGCTTCATGACGGACAACCTCGCCGCGCTGTGGGATCTGCACTATCCCTACCGCGTCTGCGGCGAAACGCCCGAAGCTACGGTCAAAAACCTGGGCGCGTACATCAGGCACGTCCACCTGAAGGACTCCGAAAGCGCCGAGGTCCACGCGATCGTCGGCGAGGGTTCGCTCCCGCTCGACCGCGTGATGAACGCCCTCCGTTCGGTGAACTACGACGGATTCATCTCCATCGAATGGGACCCGAAGTGGGAGGCCGAGATCAGTTCTCCCGACGTGATTTTCGCGCAGTTCGTGAGCTATATGAGCCGGTTCGAGCTGGCGCGCGCGAAGGCGACCCTCTACGAAAACAACCGTCATACCGGGAAGTTCATCTGGAAGAAAGACATCCTGATCGAAAAGACGTTCTCCCAGGTGCTCGACGCCATGGTCCGCGAATTCCCCGACCAGTATGCGTTCAAATACACCACGCTTGACTACACGCGCACCTATTCCGAATTCCGCGACGACGTGGACACCTTCGCCCGCGCGCTGATCGCCCTCGGCGTGAAGCCCGGCGCAAAGGTCGCGATCTGGGCTACGAACGTGCCGCAGTGGTATATCACGTTCTGGGCAACCACGAAGATCGGCGCCGCGCTCGTCACGGTGAACACCGCGTACAAGATACAGGAGGCAGAATACCTGCTGCGCCAGTCCGACACCCACACGCTGGTGATGATCGAAGGCTACCGCGACTCCGACTACGCGGGCATCATGAACGAGCTCTGCCCCGAACTCGCGCAGACGAAGACGGGCGAGCCGCTCCACGCGAAACGCCTGCCGTTCCTCCGCAACATCATTTCGGTCGGATTCCGCCAGCCCGGCAGCCTGACCTGGGAAGAAGCCGTGGAATACGCCCACAAGGTGCCGATGGAGGAGCTCCGCCGCCGCGCCGACGCCGTGGACATCCACGACGTGTGCAACATGCAGTACACCTCCGGCACCACCGGATTCCCGAAGGGCGTCATGCTGACCCACTACAACGTGGTGAACAACGGCAAGTGCATCGGCGACAGCATGGACCTCTCCACCGCGGACCGCATGATGGTCCAGGTCCCGATGTTCCACTGCTTCGGCATGGTGCTGGCGATGACCGCGTCCATGACGCACGGCACGACCCTGTGCCCGCTGCCCTATTTCTCCCCGAAATCCGCGCTCGCGTGCATCAATCAGGAGAAGATTACCGCGTTCCACGGCGTGCCCACGATGTTCATCGCCATGCTCGAGCACGCCGACTTCCCGAAGACCGATTTCTCCTACATGCGCACCGGCATCATGGCGGGTTCGCCGTGCCCGGTGTCCGTCATGCAGGACGTCGTGAACAAGATGAACATGACCGAGATCGTGATCGTGTACGGCCAGACCGAGGCGTCGCCCGGCTGCACCATGAGCCGCACGAACGACCCGCTGGAAGTCCGCGTGGAGACGGTCGGCTGCGCCATGCCCGAGATCGAATGCCGCATTGTGGACCCCGCGACCGGAAAAGACCTCCCGGACAACGTCCCCGGCGAATTCCTCGCCCGCGGCTACAACATCATGAAGGGTTACTACAAGATGCCGCTCGAGACCGCCGCCGCCATCGACGCGGACGGCTGGCTTCACACCGGCGACCTGGCGCTCCGCACGCCCGAGGGCAACTACCGCATCACCGGCCGCCTGAAGGACATGATCATCCGCGGCGGCGAGAACATCTACCCGAAGGAGATTGAGGAGTTCATCTACACGCATCCGAAAGTCTCCGACGTGCAGGTGATCGGCATCCCGGACGAGCAGTACGGCGAGGAGATCGTGGCCTGCGTGATCCTGAAGGAAGGCGAGACCATGACCGAGGAGGAGATGAAGGACTTCGTGCGTTCGCACATGGCGAAGTACAAGGTCCCGCGCTACGTCGACTTCGTGAAGGAGTTCCCGATGAACGCCGCCGGCAAGATCCTCAAGTACAAGATGCGCGAGGATGCCGTGAACCGCCTCAAGATCAAGAAGGTCGACGGCATCGTCGCCGAGTGACCTTTCCCGCCGCGCACGACGGCGTTTCCCGGCGGAGGACCAAGCGCTTCCGCCGGGTTTCCGCATCCGCGCGGCGACCTGAAAAATATCTGAAATTGAACTGAACTGATACCGAACAAGGAGACCCGATCCGATGAGTTCCGCGAAACAGTTTGTCACGATGGACGGCAACGAGGCGTGCGCCTACGCCGCATACGCGTTTTCCGAAGTCGCCGCCATCTATCCGATCACCCCGTCCTCCCCGATGGCCGGAAAAACCGACGAATGGGCGGCGAAAGGCCGCAAGAACGTGTTCGGCCAGACCGTGACGCTCGTGGAAATGCAGTCCGAAGCGGGCGCGATCGGCGCGATCCACGGTTCGCTCGAAGCGGGCGCGCTCTCCACGTCCTTCACCTCGTCGCAGGGTCTCATGCTCATGATCCCGGTCATGCACCGCATCTCCGGCGAACGCCTCCCCGGCGTCCTGCATGTGGCGTCCCGCACGGTCGGCACACACGCGCTCTCCATCTTCGGCGATCATTCGGACGTGATGAATTGCCGTCAGACCGGGTTCGCGATGCTGTCCAGCGCGAACGCGCAGGAAGTGATGGACCTCGCGCCCGTGGCGCACCTCGCCGCGATCGAAGGCCTGATCCCGTTTCTGCATTTCTTCGACGGATTCCGCACCTCGCATGAACTCAGCAAGGTCGAGCCGATCGACTACGCCGACCTGAAACCGCTCGTCGACTTGAAGGCGCTTGAGGCGTTTCGCGCCCACGCGCTGAACCCGGAACACCCGATGCTCCGCGCGACCGTGCAGAACCCGGACATCTTCTTCCAGGTGCGCGAGGCGAACAACGCGTTCTACGACGCGCTGCCCGGCATCGTGCAGTCCTGCATGGACAAGATCGCGTCCGTGACGGGCCGCCGGTACCACCTCTTTGACTACTACGGCGCGCCCGACGCCGAATACGTCGTGGTCGCCATGGGCTCCGTCTCCGGCACCATCCGTGAGACCGTCGACTGGCTGAACTCCCGCGGCGGCAAGACCGGGTTCCTTCAGGTCCACCTGTACCGGCCGTTCTCCGCGAAGCACTTCCTCGCCGCGCTCCCCGCCTCGGTCAAACGCATCGCCGTGCTCGACCGCTGCAAGGAAATGGGCGCGGCCGGCGATCCGCTGTATCTGGACGTCCGATCCGTGCTGGCCGAGGTGAAGCATCCCGCCGCGCTCTCCGTGTACGGCGGCCGCTACGGCCTCTCTTCGAAGGACACCGACCCGGCGCAGATCGAAGCCGTCTTCCGCAACCTCGCCGCCGAAAAACCGATGAACAGCTTCACGATCGGCATCGTGGACGACGTGACGCATCGTTCGCTCCCGGTCGAAGCTCCCCTCTATCCCGACGACGAGCACATCGTCTGCTGCAAGTTCTGGGGCCTCGGCTCCGACGGCACGGTCGGCGCGAACAAGAACACGGTCAACATCATCAACGCCCACACCTCCAAGTACGCCCAGGCGTATTTCGAGTACGACGCCAAGAAGTCGTTCGGCGTGACCAAGTCGCATCTCCGGTTCGGCGACAAGCCGATCCGTTCCTCCTACTACGTGAAGGCCGCCGACTTCATCGGCTGCCACAACGCCACGTACATCTCCAAGTACGACGTCGCGGGCGAGCTCAAACCGAACGGCACGCTCCTGCTGAACTGCCCGTGGACGCCCGCCGAGCTCGACGATAAGCTCCCGGCGCATGTGAAGCGCACGCTCGCCGAACGCCATGCGAAGCTCTACCTGATCGACGCCGTCGCCATCGCGGAACGCCTTGGCCTCGGCAGCCACATCAACATGGTCCTGCAGGCCGCGTTCTTCCGCCTCGCGAACGTCATCCCCGTGGAGGACGCCGTCGGGTTCATGAAGGCCGCCGCGAAGAAGACGTATTTCGCCAAGGGCGACGACGTGGTGAACCGCAACCTCGCCGCCATCGACGAGGGCGTGAAGAGCCTCGTGGAAGCGCCCGTGCCGGAATCCTGGCTGAACGCCGCCGATCCCGCGCCCGCCGCGCGTCCCGGCCTCCCCGCCGTCGTTACGAACCTGCTCGAGCCGATCAACGCCCAGAAGGGCGACGACCTGCCCGTGAGCGCGTTCAAGGGCTATGAGGACGGCGTGATCGACATGGGCCTGACCGCCTACGAGAAACGCGACATCGCGGTTCATGTGCCCGTCTGGGATCCCGCCAAGTGCATCCAGTGCAACAGATGCGCGTTCGCCTGTCCGCACGCCGTGGTGCGCCCGTACCTGCTGACCGAGGCGGAAGCCGCCGCCGCGCCCGCTCCGCTCCGCACGATACCCGCCACCGGCAAGCCCGGCTATGTCTTCACGCTCCAGATCAGCGCCGCCGACTGCACCGGCTGCGGCGTCTGCGCGTCCGTCTGCCCGGCGAAGGAGAAGGCGCTCGCCATGACCCCGAACGCCGAGACCGACCACGACCTCGCGAACTGGAATTATCTGCTGTCGCTCCCCGCCAAGTCCGACGTCTTCAACCCCTACACGGTCAAGGGCAGCCAGTTCCGCCGTCCGCTCCTCGAGTTCTCCGCCGCCTGCGCAGGCTGCGGCGAAACGCCCTACGCCAAGCTGCTGACCCAGCTCTTCGGCGACCGCGTGTACTGGGCGAACGCCACCGGGTGTTCGCAGGCGTGGGGCTCGCCCATGCCCGGCATCCCGTACACGGTCAACCAGCGCGGATTCGGCCCGGCGTGGACCAATTCGCTGTTCGAGAACAACGCCGAGTTCGCGCTCGGCATGCTGCTTTCCTCGAAGAAACAGCGCGAGATGCAGCTCATCCGCGTGAAGGTCCTGCTCGAAAAGGCCGTGCCCGAATCCGTGAAAAACGCGCTTCAGGGCTGGCTTGACGCGTTCGACGATCTCGACGCCTCGCGCAAAGCGACCGATGCCCTCTGCTCCGCGCTCGAATCCGCCCGCGCCGGGCTCGCGTCCGACAACGAGATTTCCGAGCTTGTCGATGGCATCCTCCTGCACCGCGACCAGCTCGCCAAAAAGACGTTCTGGATGTACGGCGGCGACGGCTGGGCGTACGACATCGGGTTCGGCGGCCTCGACCACGTGATCGCGAGCGGCGAGAACATCAACGCCCTGATCGTGGACACCGAGGTCTACTCGAACACCGGCGGCCAGTCCTCCAAGGCCACGCAGATCGGCGCCGTGGCGCAGTTCGCCAGCTCCGGCAAGCGCAGCCCGAAGAAGGACCTCGGGCGCATCTTCATGACTTACGGCAACGTCTACGTCGCGTCCGTCGCGATGGGCGCGGATCCGAACCAGCTCATGAAGGCGCTCCAGGAGGCCGAGGCGTTCCCCGGACCGTCCGTCGTGATCGCCTACGCCCCCTGCATGACCCACGGCCTGAAGTGCGGCATGTGCAACGTCCAGCAGGAGATGAAGGCCGCCGTCGACGCCGGGTACTGGTTTCTCTACCGCTACGATCCGTCGAAGGAGAAGCCGTTCACGCTCGATTCGCCGGCCCCGACGAAGGATTACCGCAGCTTCCTGAAGGGCGAAGTCCGTTTCGCCGCGCTCGAACGCACCTTCCCCGAGAACGCCGCCACGCTCTTCGAGACCGGCAGCCAACTTGCCGCGAAGAAGTACGCCGAGTACAAGAAGCTCGAAGAAAACCAGTAATCTGAGCTCCGTAACTCTGGAGGGGGGAGAAGCTTGATTATTAACACGGGCGGCCGGACCGACACGGTCCAGTATTTCACGGACTGGCTGCTGAACCGGTTCGCGGAGGGATATGCGCTGTCCCGGAATCCGCTCTTCCCGGACAAGGTCACGCGCTGGGAGCTGAATCCCGAGGTTGTCGACTGCGTGGTGTTTTGCTCGAAGAACTACCGCCCGATCCTGCCGCGTATCCGCGAGATCACGGACCGTTTCCGCACGTATTGTTTCTACACGATCACGGCGTACGGACGCGACGTGGAGCCGAGCGTGCCGCCGATCGACGAAAGCATGGAGACGCTCGCCGAACTCGCCTCGGTCGTCGGGCGCGGGCGTGTCGCGTGGCGCTACGATCCCGTCCTGCTCACGAAGACCTACACCATCGAACGCCACAAAGACACGTTCGCGCGCATGGCGGAACGCCTCGCGCCGCACATCGACCGCTGCGTCTTCAGTTTCGTGGAGATGTACAAGAAGGTCGAATCGAACATGCCGGAGCTGGTCCCGCTGAACGACGCCTACCGGAACGAGCTCGCGGAATCCCTCGGCGCGACCGCCGCGCGGTTCGGATTCCCGATCCAGACCTGCGGCACCAACGGCGATTTCTCTCGTTTCGGCATCGCATCCTCCGGGTGCATGACGCTCGACATCCTCGGCCGCGCCAACGGCGTGACCTTCCGCAAGCTCAAGCATAAGGGCATTCGAACAGGCTGCCGCTGCATCGAAACGCACGACATCGGCGCGTACGACACCTGCCTCAACGGCTGCAAATACTGCTACGCCAACCAGAACCCGCGCAAGGCGTTCGAGAATTTCAGATACCACGATCCGAAGTCCCCGCTCCTGCTCGGCAACCTCAAACCCGGCGACACTGTCACCCCCGGCAACCAGAAATCCTTCCTCGCGGCCCCTCCCTCCGCCTCCCGGAAAAAAGAAACCTCCTTCTCCGCTGACCACCCCGACCTGTTCTGACCTCAGCTGACACCCAGCCCAATCTGTTCTGAACTCAATCGGGGCTTATTCCTGTTTCCATTTTTCTTTGCCGTTCGCGCCTCGCGTTCAAAAAACTGGCGAGCGCAAGCGAGCTTACCGAGGCGGCGAAGCCGCCCCCAGCAACGCGGGGACGCATCGCGTCCTTTTTTCCTTCATTGAAAGAAGCCTTTTTCCTATTATTCCTCTTTCTTTTTTTGAAAACCAAGGAGTATTTTTTGTTCTTTCTCTGATTTGATAAAAAGTATCAAACCTATCAACAAGAAAAATAAACTGAATATTTGAGCGGGAGATAAATACGTTTGCAAAAGAACTCCCCTGTTGTCGCCTCTTAAATATTCAAAGAAAAAGCGTCCTGCTGGCATAAGGAGAAGATATAATCCAGCGCGTTTTCTGAATTTAACAAACCCAAATAGCAAAACAAAAAGAAGAAAAAGATATAAGCTTTCAAGCAATTGTACCGGGAATAAAGGAGTGTCACCAAATGTCTTGTAAGGAAGAGACCCTTGAGGATATATTACTCCAAAATGTTTTGTCGGACATCCAAAACAACAACCACCCAAAAAACAACCGATACGTCCGAAGGCCTGAGCAATCGAATATGTCGGCAGAAATAGATTCAGGAGAAACATACTATCAATATTTACTATTTGGGAATACACAAACAAAAACACAATACAACCCAATAACCATCCATAGAATGTTACACCATAACCAAAAGGGGAAAGAAAAGCTTTAATTCCACCCCGAAACAATATATCCGAAGCATACGCTGTAAGTATCCCCAAAATGACTGAGAGGGGAATGCAAACCATTATTTTGTTTTCGGTTTCAATTTTCACTTTCTTGTTAACAAGTTGCAAATAAACGAGAACACAAATACAAAACAACCCAATCCCTGCACATAAAGGGAAGGTGCCAATTCTAACATGACAGAATGTAATAAATTGGCACATCGTTGACTCGACTCATGCAATTCTTTTTTTGTTAATGATGGAAAATGTTCCGCTTATGATGTAGAGAATACCTGTAATGGTTCCCCAAAACATTGATCCAAAACCAACAAAACCATTGACAAGAATAAACAAGGCCATCAGAATCAATAAGATGCCTGTTATCACTGATATTTTGGATTTGCCAAAAAATGATAAAATGAAGGCAAAGATACTTACAAGAAGAACCGCGACAAGCAAACCTGTAACGCGGTCATCAGGTTGCTCGGAATTCGGAACGATTCCATTTTCAATTTTGTTTTGGTTGATTGCCTCATTAGCAACAGCAGCACAAACCGTAGCACACAAGAAATTAGGTATACTCATACAGAAAGCGATCAGTCCTAATATCCAAGGGACGTTAGACTTGTGTTGCAACGCATTGACAGTGATGTTAGAGTTTTCCATTTTTCTACCTCTTTGATTTATTTGTTAGATTAAACTCCATGTGCAGGAGATTGGGAAACAAAAAAGAACCGCAAATGACCATTTCTGGATTTTGCGGTTCAAAAAGAGGCTAGAGTTGAGGGAAGAATTAAGGAGAAAAGTTTATTCTTTTTTTTCTTGCATTTTATCTTCGCAAGGAGAAAAAAGCAAAATATCAAGAAACAGGTGAATACTATTCTGTACTTTTGCTTCCATGAGGCAAAACCCAGCAGATTTGGAAGCAACAGGAAAAAAGCCGAGAGCTTCCAAGCATACGCATGGAGGCCCGACCAAGAGCCTGCAATGAAATACAAAGAAGCACCCGGCAAGAGCTGTAAACACAGTCATCCTACCGGAATAATCCATCAATTTCATTGCAAATCTCATTTTTACTTGGTCGGTTTCCATGCGTATTTGCTGAAATATAACGATGTCGAATGAGCTCGAACTCGGATTCCTGAAAATCAGGAGACCGATTCCAAAACACAATTTACACGCTTTCTGGGAAAAATCAAATGCTTTTTCTGCTTTTTTTAGATTTTTTCCTTTTTGAGGGGGAAGAAAGGACGCGTTGCGTCCTCGCTTCGCTTGGGGCGGCTGCGCCGCCTCGGTAGCCTCGCTTACGCTCGTCTTTTCTCTTTTCCGCGGGACGCGGACGGCATGGGTTGATTTAAAATGGTCTCGGCGCATGCTCCTCCACGACTGGTGAGCGGGGGATTTTTAACGTTACGAAAAGGGACGGGGAGGATGATTGATCAAAAAATATATGCTTTTTCGTGAAATGGGAATAGCATAATTCAGGTTTTATAGTATATTATGTTTGAACGGGAAGGATGTCCGCGTGTTCGCGCGGCGCACCGTCCCGGGTCCGATTTGAACGTAACCAGCTACTTTCCATACCAACCCAACCACGCATGAATCAGGAGAACCAGGAAATGAAACATGCAGCAGTCTTTGCCGCCGCCGCGATCTGCGCGGCCGCCGCGACCGCAGCCGTGAGCTGCGCCACAGCCGATGACCAGCCCGCCGCCACCCCCGGAAAACTCACGTTCTATCCGTCCTCCGCGACGGACCTCGAGGACGGCCCGATGGCGGACCGCAAGAAAGTCAACGAAGTCTTTCTGACCGAAACGCTGAACCCCGACGCCCTGCTGTCGAAATTCCTGACTGTGGCGGGACTTGAGGCGAAGGCCCGTCCGTACGGCGGCTGGGAAGCGCGCGACATCGCGGGCCATTCGCTCGGCCACTACCTCTCCGCGCTCGGCATGGCGTACGCGCACGGTGGCAACAAGAAGGCGAAGGAACGCTCCGACTATATCGTCGACGAGCTCGCGAAGTGCCAGGACAAGCTCGGCACCGGGTACGTCCACGCTGAAGACGAACGCTGGCTGAACGACCTCGAACGCGGCACGGTGCGTCCGCAGCCGTTCAACCTGAACGGCGTCTGGGTGCCGTTCTACTCCATCCACAAAGTCTTCGCCGGCCTCCGCGACGCGTACCGCCTGACCGGCAACAAGAAGGCGCTCGACGTCGAGAAGAAGCTCGCGGACCGTGTGATCGCCGCCCTGAGCAACCTCAGCCCCGACCAGGTGCAGAACATGCTCCGCGCCGAGCACGGCGGCATGCTCGAGGTCATGGTCGACCTCACCACGGACACCGGCGACAAGAAGTATTCCGAGGCCGGACGCCGTTTCTTCTTCGACAACCGCATCCTCGGCGCGATGGAGGAACAGCGCGACATCTTCAACGGCATCCACGCGAACACGCAGATCCCGAAGATCGCCGGTCTCGCCCGTCTGTATGAGGTCGAGGGCGACGAAAAGGCGCGCACCGGCGCCGAATACTTCTTCAACGAAGTCTCCACGAAGCGCTCCTACGCGAACGGCGGCCACAGCGAAAGCGAACATTTCTACGACATGAACGACGTGGCGCGCACGCTGAAGCCGAACACCGCCGAGACCTGCAACTCGTTCAACATGGTCAAGATCGCCATGCACGTCTTCGAGTGGAACCAGAACACGAAGCCGATGGACTTCGCCGAGAAGGTGACGCTGAACCACATCGCGTCCAACATCGGCAAGGAGCCCGGCGAATACGGCTACTTCCTCTCCCTCGGCTCGCCGCACTACAAAGTCTTCTCCACCGAGTTCAACTCCTGGTGGTGCTGCGTCGGGTCCGGCATGGAGAACCCGGAACGCTACACCGAGATCAGTTTCGCCACCGATGGCGCGGGCACTGTGGCGGTGAACCAGTACTGGGCCGCCGAACTGAAGGACGACAAGCTCGGCCTTGAACTTGAACTCAAGTCCGCGTTCCCGCTCTCGAAGACCGCCGAGATCAAGCTCGACCTCAAGAAGTCCAAGAAGTTCACGCTCGACCTCCGCAAGCCCGTCTGGACGAAGCAGATGACCGTGAAGGTCAACGGTTCCGCCGTCAAGACCGACGCCGACGAACGCGGCTACATCGCCATCAACCGCACCTGGAAGGACGGCGACAAGGTCCAGGTCGAATTCGACTTCCCGCTCTACAGCGAATCCCTTCCCGACGGCAAGCACGTCGCCTTCTTCTACGGCCCGCTGCTCCTCGCCGCCGTGATCCCGCCGAAAGCCGGCGACGACCCCGCGCTCCGTCGCTACCGCGACCAGTGGGGCCCCGAGACGCATGAGCCGATCCCGACCGTGGCGGCCGCCGACGCCGAGACCGCGATCAAGGCGTTCAAGCCGGGCAAGAACTTCGGCGAGTTCATCGCGCAGGGCAAGAACGGCGAATTCACGCTGATGCCGCTCTTCAACATCTACCACGAGCACTACTCCGCGTATCTCCCGCTGGACAAGTAAGGAGGCGGAGCCTTCACTGATATGGTGTCTGGATTCGCTCAGGCACAAGGAGGCGAAACTCAAAAAACGGAAGCCCCGTGCGGAAAACCGCATGGGGCTTTTTCATGGGCGAAGTCGAGGGGATAAAGGACGGGTTTACGATTCGATGACCTTCTTGCCGAGACGCTGCACGAGGACCTCGTTATGTTCGCCGAGGACAATGATCTTCGGCGCGTGGGTCGCGGCTTCTTCCGGCGTGTAGTAGCCGAAGCACATGATCGTCACGATGTCGCCGACGCGGCCGAGGTGCGCCGCCGCTCCGTTGAGGCAGAAAACGCCGTTGCCGCGTTCGCCGGGGATTGCGTAGGTCTCCAGACGGTTCCCGTTGGTGGCGTTCACGACGAGGATGCGTTCGTAGGGCAGGATGTTCGCCAGGTCCAGATAATCCGGGTCGATGGCGAGACTCCCCTCGTAATTGAGGTCACACGCGGTCAGACGCGCACGGTGTATTTTGCCTTTAAGAAGTTCCAGTGTCATGTTTTCGGTCGTCTCCAGAAAAGAGTTGAAGTATATTAATATACACCGTATTCTGAAAAATACGAATCGAATCCGCTTTTTTCAGCGATAACGCCCCCAGTGCTTGAGCGAAGCCAGGCACTGTTACAGAAAGCGATGTATCTCCATGCGCCGTCGCGGAGCACGGCGCTGCCGCAGTGGAGGCGATGCCTCCCGGCGTGGACCGTCCCGTGAATCTGAACTTGTTTTTGTGCCGAGGAGTTTCTTACTCGACTTCGACCGTGACGCTGTAGTTCGTGTTGAACTTGGAATCGGGGTTCCACGGCTGCATGTAGGTGAGGTCGATCTTCGCCTTGCCCTTCTTCAGCGCGCGGTAGACGATCGTGGTCCTGCCGCCGACGCCGACCATGCCCCCCGGGCTCGCGTTCTGTTTGTAATCGTTCCGTTCGAGCTTGAGGATGTCCTTGTCGACCTTGTCGACTCCGGTCCAGCTGAATCCGGTGGTGGGATTGGATTCGAGCGAGAGGATGACGGTTCCGTCGACGGCGACTTTGACGGTCTTGCCGTTGTCCCCGTCGTTGAGGCGGACTTCCTTCGCCGTGGCGGAGGCGGCCTTGGCGTCGGTCGCGGGCGCGGCCTTGGCGTCGGCTTCGACCTCGACGGTCAGCTTGAACGCCTGCGCGGGCTCCTTGTCCTTTTCCCACGGACGCGCATACCCGAGCGAAATGTCGGTCTTGCCCGGCGCGAGCGCCGTGAACGTGCAGAAATCATTGCCGCCGACGCCGACCATGCCCGCCGGATGCTCGTCGACCTTGTATTCGACCTCGCCGGATTTGAGGACCTTCGCGTCGGTCTTGCCGGTCAGCGCCCAGGAATACCCCGTGGTGCGGTTGGATTTGAGCTTGACGCGGATGACGTCGCCGACCTTGACCTTGAGCGTCTTGCCGTTGTCGTCCCGGGTCATCTCGTACGTCTTGGACGCGGCCTTCGCATCGGCGGCTGCCGCGGCTGCCGCATCGGCGGCTTCCGCGACAATCTTCACGTTGAACGTGCTGAGGGGGGGCTTGTCCTGTTCCCACGGACGGCCGCAGCCGAACTTGAGCTCGGCATTGCCGGGCGCTTTCACGAGATAGCGGAACGTCGACTTGTCGCCGACTCGGACCATGCCGATCGCATAATCCCTCACCTGCTGATCTTTCTTTTCGAGTTCCAGCACGGAATCCGAACGGCCGGGCTGTTCGCTCCACGCGTAGTAGCCGTCGGCGGCGTAGCTTTCCAGTTCCACCACGACGATCTCGCCGACTTTCGCCTTGATCTCCTTGTTCGCGTCGCCGGTGGTCACGCGGATTTCCACGGGCTTGTCCGGGTCCGGCAGGTTCGGCTGAAGGTCCGGCTTGGGATCGGCGGCGGCGAGACCGACCGCTCCGAACAGCGCGACCGTGGCCAGAAGAACAGAGTATTTCATATTGGATTCCTTTCCTGGATGTGATGGTGTTTTTCGGGCTTGTTCACAGAATTAGACGCAAAAATCATGAAAATCTTAGCACACAAACCGGAAAAAATCAAGCCGCAACGAAAAAAAACACGATATTATACCGTTTTTCAGCCGGTTTTTTAGCAAAAATCGGGAAAAGTTAGGCAAGGCTTATTGACAAAGCGGAAAGATGTGCTATAGTATATGGCGCAATCGTTGGCATGCGGTCCGGTTTTCAATAGAAACCATTCGGCCGTTTGTCCGGTGAAAAGCAAAGTTAGGACAAACTAACTCAAACCCCAAAACATAGCGGCATGGCATGAAGCCTTGCGGGGAATCCCGGAACGCACCGGGAAAAAACGGACGGGCGCGGCATGAAGCCGTGCGGGAGAATACGTATGTACAGGGAAAAGGGGGAGGACAAGTCCTCCACTGTAGCAGTGCCGGGCGCACGCTCCGGCACACACAGAGTGTGCCGAGCAGTGCGCGGCATCCGCTCGCGCACGGGAAAGCAGTCGTGCATGAGCGTCAGCCATGCACTGTATCAGCACGGCTTGCCGTGTGTGCGGCTTTCGCTCGTACATGGATCGCTGCTGTCAGGATTACACTCAATGGAAAACGCCTTCCCCCGTTTTACGCTTTCCGACAGCAAGTTTCCCTCCGTTCCTCCTCAAAACGCCGTTGGCACGGGATTTGCTCATGCCGGGCGGCTGTGTTTTGCAGTGCGTCCGGGCAGGAATCCGATCTCCACGTCGTCCGTTCTCCCCGCGTCCGCCGCTCCGGCGGACAATCGCAGATTGTTTACCCAGCCTAACAAATAACAACGAAACCATAACCCACCAAACCGTAACAACCAACCAAACCAAAGGAGATCCCCCCAAATGAATCCCAAGGTAAAAACCGGCCTGATCGCGCTGTTCGCGGCCGGCCTCCTGATCCCCTCGTTCGCCCAGGCTCCGAATCCTGACGACGAGACCACCGCGGAAATCGAAGCCGAAGAGAAAGTGCAGACTGTCACGATCCTGCAGGACGATGCACAGAAGGACATGGTCAGCAAAACGTTTTTGCTGAAACACGCGAAAGCGGCCGATCTGGCACCGTTCGTGAAGAGCGCCGCCATCCGGTTCGACGGCAATTCCAGCGTGACCTGCATGGAAGACAAGGCGAACAGCCGCCAGCTGCTGATCGTGTCGACCACGGTCCCCATGATGCCCTACATCGACGAGATGGTCGAGGCTCTTGACCGTCCCGGCAAGATGAACGACTACGACACGATCATCTCCGGCACGGGCATCGCCTACGGCACCTACAAGCCGCAGTACCGTTCCGCCAAAAGCATGCTCAAGGTCATCAAGCAGACCGGCATTTCCAGCGGCCCGCTGGACTCCGTGGTGAAGCTCGACAGCGCGACCGGCATGTTCTACTTCAAGGACACGCCGAGCCGCGTGGCGGACATCAAGGCGAAGCTCGAATGGCTCGACAAGGAGATTCCGCAGACGAAGATCGAGCTGAAAGTCTATGAAGTGCGCGACAGCGATCTGCTGGACGTCGGCGTGGACTACCTGGCGTGGAAGAACGGCCCCGGCCTCAACCTCTTCGACGCCGCTTACGACGTGCTGAGCATCAAGGCCGCGGAAACGATCCTGACCGGCCTCACGCAGACCGGAGCCGACCTCTTCGGTTCGTTCAACTACGGGTTCGGCGGCTTCTACACCGCCCCCGCGTTCGATTTCAGCTTCATCCGCCTGCTTCAGCAGAACGGACGGGCGACCATCAACAGCACCGCCGGAGTCACGGTCTCCAACAATCCGGAAGCCGAGTTCAAAGCGAGTTTTTCGCCCGAATACCAGAACATCCTGAAGGACGACGATCATCGCACCAGCGTGGACGTCGGCGGCGATGCCTCGCTTGAGATGAACATCTCCGAGGCCACCATCGCCGGCACCCGCGAGAACGGCGGCGTGACGTTCGCCTACGAGCTTGCCGGATCGAACGTGGTCGAGCGCAACAACATGGGCGCGGAGATCTCCGAGGGCACGAGCTTCACCGGCTCCATCTCGCTTCCGTTCGGCCAGGAAAAGCTCCTCGCCTGCTGGGAACGCAAGACCGACGTCGAACAGACCATCGGCATCCCGTTCCTCTGCGAACTGCCGGTCCTGAAGTACATCTTCGGCACCACGACCTCGAACACCGATGTGGTACACTACCTTGTGACCGCCCGCGCCGTGCCGGTCAGGTACAATGAATCGGTCGAGCCCGGCGTCATGGCCGAATTCGACGAACTCGCCGCGAAGAAGAAATGACAACCGCTGACAAAAGGATACCCAATACCATGAAAACGATCACCAAGTTCACGGCGGCGGCTGTCTGCGCCGTTTCCGCCATCAATGCGCTTCAGGCGGCCGATCCCACCGCCGATTACGGCGAGACCGCCGTCCGCGCCGAGTTCCGGGTCAACGTCAAGGAAGACACCGATGTCGTCCATATCATCAAAGACAACGCCGACCCCGATGTGGTCACGAAGACTTATGTGCTGAAGCATGCCGATCCCTATGAGATCCGCAGCTATCTGCGCGAGATCGTGCAGACGCGCAGAGTCGACGAAAGCGACACCGGCATTCAGGCGATCAAGTACAACGACGGCACCGGCATCGTGATGGTCTCCGCCGAAGACTACCGCTTCGAGGACGCCGAAAACGGACAGGGCATCGACAGCATCATTGAGATGCTCGACAAGCCGGGCGTCGCCTCCGTCCCCGGCACCGCCGTCTACGTCTACCAGCCCAAGTACCGTTCCGCGAAGGAACTCCGCAAGATGCTCATCGCGGCGGGCGCCAACGTGGCGGACGACGTGACCGAGAACGTCGGCGGCAGCGACCTCATCCGCTGCGACGAGGGCATGAACCTGCTCGTCTTCAATACCACGCAGTTCTCCCGGAAGAACATCGACTCTGTGCTGAAGGAATACGACCGTCCGTATCCCGAAGTCCGCGCGAAGATCACCGTCTACGAGCTCTACGCCGAAAACGACGCCAAGCTCGGCATCGACTTCCAGGCGTGGAAGAACAACGACGGCGTCGACTTCTTCAGCACCGGCGGCCGCTTCATGAAGAACTTCGCGTCCGACGGTTCCGCCCTGGTCCGCCGCGGCGGCTGGTCCGACACCCAGTACTTCAACTTCAATCCGAAGTGGAACACCAAGTACGTCGACTTCCTGACCAGCAAGGGCAAGGCGAAAGTCCTGCACTCCTGCGAGCTCGCGGTCCGCAACGGCGTGACCGCCGAGATCGAGCGCACCAGCCAGGTCTTCCTCGCGCATCAGGAGCCCATCGAAGCGCCGGAGTACGTCGAGGAGTACATCCACCTCGAAGACGTGACCCCGGGCGTTGACTTCACGCTCACCGCCTACACGAAAACCGGAAAGACCATCGACATCTCCGCGGCCGGCGCGGTCACGCTCGACATCGTGCATCTCTCCAGCCCGACCGACACCCTCGCCGAACGCTACTCCATGCGCCTGAAAGGCGGCGAGTTCATGATCGACGGCGTGAGCAACGGCCGCAAGGTCGGCGCGCGGTACGCCGAGGTCCTCGACGACAACGGCGACGAGATCGAGTACACGAGCAACAACGTCCCGGCCGAAAAGGGCAACATCGTGACGACCGATCCTTCCGACGAGTTCGGATTCAAGCTCACCCTCACGCCCTCCATCTCCGACAAGGCCACCCTTCTGAACGTGAACGTCTCCAACAGCTCCCTCATCGGCTACACCTCCGAGGGCAATCCCCGCATCCAGCAGGGCGCGGAGCTCTCCTCCGAGTTCATGATCGACAACGAGGGCACGCAGCTCCTCATCGGCGGCATCGAAAAGCGCGACGTGGTCAGCGTGTCCGGCGGCGTCCCCATCCTGAAGGACCTCCCGATCATCGGCTGGGTCTTCTCCACCGAGAGCGAATCCACCAAGCGTTCGCAGCTCCTTGTGGTCGCCGAGGTCATCCCCGTCCGTCCGGAATCGGCCATGCCCGAATCCGCGTCCGAGACGGCGAAGAAGATCGAGTCCGACCTCGAAGGCGCGGGCGGATGGAATACCTGGGGCTATCATCAGTTCCTCCTGGATTCCGACCGCTGAGCTGAAAGCTCTGTTTTAACGGAGGACTCGTCCTCTTGTTTCCGGGGGCGGCACGAACTCAAATCCGTGTCGCCTCCGTTTTTCCGAAACACTTTTACAATGTTTTTCCGTTTTTTTCGTCTTTTTAATTTGAAAAAGGGATTGTCGCGGAGTATAATATCTACGAAATTGTATTTTCCGCCCCGCTTCGTCTGTATCCAGAAAGGAATCCGATGATGAATCTCCGCCGATCCACGCTCGCCGCGCTCTGCGTCATGGCGCTCTGCCTTACCTCCGCCTGCACCAAGAAGATCGACGGCTCCTCCATGGAGAAATATTACCTCTCCTCCGGCGAAGTCATGAAGACCATTTCGGGCGAAGACCGGCAGATGGAGTTCGCCAACGGCCTGGACATGATCCTGTTCTATTCGACCGATGCTTACGAGGCCGTCTCTCAGCTGAACGGCCTGACCGCGGAGGAAGTCTTCGACCGGATTCAGGATATCCGCGATACGAAGCCCAGAATCGACGCGTCCCGCAAGGAGCGTTATACCTCGTCCCTTTCCGATGTGCTGAAGAGCGTTCCCAATGAGGGTGCGCGTCAGACGTTGCTTTCCCAGATGGCAAAATACGGGTTCAATCCGTGGAACAACCGGAATATGACGAATATCCGTTCGCTCGACGGTCTGAACGCGTTCGAGGTCAGCAAGAAGATCAGCGACATCCGGAGAGACGAAGATCCGACCAAGATGGACGAGAAAAAGTAAGTGTCTTACCCTGTTCCGCGGTCACAGACCGCGAACGACAAAAGAACGCACACGGCGACCGGTTGTTCCCGGCCGCCTTTCTTTTGAGAGATTGACCCCCCCTCAATATTGGTTCCCGTGGATTTGTAATCCCTGAAATCCTGCCTTTTTTGTGGATCATAATCCCTGAAATCCTACCTTTTTTCTGGAACATAATCCCTGAAATCCTTACTTTTTCCTGGCATATTCATGAAACAGCTTTTCAATGGGCTGCCGCGATTGTACGGCTCGCGCATAAGAAAAAAGCCGCCCCGAATGAGGCGGCTGAATTGTTTCTAACGGGGATGCGGCGCGTGCCGCAAACCGGAATCAGTTGTCGTCGGTGGGGTCGATCGTCCACATGTTGTGGTCGGGGGCGTCGTAAATGGTTTCGTGTCCCTGACGGATCGTCGCGCCGGGGTGCATCATGGCGACGTGGCCGTCGCAGAAGAGGTAGTTCCAGCTGTGGTTGTGCAGGGATCTGGGGGACATGTAGTCGGACTTCGGAATCTTGTTTTCGGAAGCCACACGGAAATTCTTGCCGCCCTGATCCTTGCCCCATTCCGCGTAGATGCCGAGCGTCTGCGTGCAGGCGGCGGACATGGCGGCATAGGTGGCGGTGACGAATCCGAGGTCGCCGCGGGTCATGGGAGCCCACTCGGCAAGGAGAATGGTGCGGGTGGGCATCGGGACCATGGTCCTTCTGGTTGCCTTGAACGGGTTATTGATCCATGCGAGGGTTCTGCCGTCGTCGCCGGCCGCGTGGCTCATGCCGAAGGAACGGTATGGAAATTCATCCTTGACGGAATTCAGACGCGGGATGTTGTCGCCGGGGCATGCGAAGATTTTGATGCTCTGGAATGCGCTGCCTTTTTTCCGGATGGAGGAATCCGGCGTACCGCTGGTACCGAGCTTCTCGACGACCTCGTTCATGCCGGGGAGATACTGGATGAGGACGCGGTCCCACAGGGAGTCGCAGGACACTCCGCCGGAGTAGTCGTATTTGTACGAGGCTTTGCCCGTGGCGGGCATGAAATACTGCGTATCGCTCGAGTACATCATGGCGAGCGTGCCGAGTTGCTTGGCGCTGTTCGTGCAGCCCGCGGCGAGCGCGGATTTGCGGGCGGACTGAAGCGCGGGCAGAAGCATGGCGGCGAGGATGCCGATGATGGCCACCACGATCAGGAGTTCGATCAGGGTGAACGTCCGTCTGGTGCGTGTTTCGTGAGCTGGGGTGAAGCGGGATGCGGTCTCGTGATTCATGGCGCGGCTCCTGGTTGGAAAAGAAAACAGATGAATAAGTTATATGCGGCTCGTAGAACAGCGGATCGGCCTCTTCCGACAATCCGTTAGTATATAATACACCTCTGAAAACAAAAAATCAAGCGGGACAAATGAAAAAAATCAACAATCGTTTCGTAAAAATGAATAAACGAAAGAATCTAAAGGAATTGCCTGAAGAAACTCTGCTGCCGCCAGCGTGATTCCGTACAAAGAAAACCCCGGCGGCCTTGTGACGGGCTGCCGGGGCAAAAGACAACACAGTTTTGTGAAAACTGCCGGAATCAGGCGTTCAGGGCGTTCTGGATGAGCGCGGTGAAGGAGTCGGCCTTGAGGGCCGCGCCGCCGATGAGGCCGCCGTCGATGTCCTGCTTGGAGACGAGAGCGCCGGAGTTCTCGGCTTTCATGCTGCCGCCGTACTGGACGACGATATCCTGGGCCTTGTCGCCGTAGAGGGCGGTCAGGACGGAGCGGATGAAGGCGTGGGTTTCCTGCGCGACGTCGGGCGTGGCGGTCTTGCCGGTGCCGATGGCCCAGACGGGCTCGTAGGCGATCGTGACCGCGTCCATGTCGGCGGCGGAGATGTCGGCGAACGCGCCGCGGATCTGCTTTTCGAGGACGGTGTTGGTGACGCCGCCTTCACGCTCGGCGAGGGTTTCGCCGATGCAGACGATGGGCTTCAGGCCGTACTTGAGGGCGGCCTTGATCCGCTGGTTGACGGTCTCGTCGGTCTCGCCGAAATACTGACGGCGTTCGCTGTGGCCGATGATGACGTATTCGACGCCGATTTCCTTCAGCATCGCGCCGGAGATTTCGCCGGTGTACGCGCCGTTGTCGGCCCAGTGGATGTTCTGGGCGCCGACCTTGACGTTGGATCCCTTGAGGATCTCAACGGCGGTGGCGAGGCTGGTGAAGGTGGGGCAGACGGCGATTTCGCACTTGCCGGCGAACTGGGCGAGGGAGGCTTTCAGGGCGGAAGCAAGCTCGGCGGTCTCGGCCGCGGTCTTGTTCATCTTCCAGTTGCCCGCGATAAAGATTTTGCGTGCCATGATAAATGGTTTCCTGTGGTGTTGCGGACGTCCGGCGAATATTGAGGAGAAATGCCGGACGCGTCCGCTGAAAGTGAGGTGTGATTATTTGTCGGAGAGGGCGACCACGCCGGGGAGGTCCTTGCCTTCGAGGAACTCGAGGGAAGCGCCGCCGCCGGTGGAGATGTGGGTCATCTTGGAGGCGAGACCGCTCTTGTTGACAGCCGCGACGGAGTCGCCGCCGCCGATGATGGTGGTGGCGCCGGAGTCGGCGACGGCCTGGCAGACGCCCATGGTGCCGTTGGCGAAGTTGGACATTTCAAAGCAGCCCATCGGGCCGTTCCAGACGACGGTCTTCGCGCCCTTGATGGCGTTGGCGTAGAGTTCGATCGTCTTGGGGCCGATATCGAGGGCCATCCAGCCTTCCGGGATGTCGTCGGAGACGGTCTGGATGTTCGCGTCGTTGGAGAAAGCATCCGCGGCGAGGTTGTCGACGGGGAGGAGGAACTGGACGTTGAGCTCTTTCGCCTTGGCGATCATGTCGCGGGCGTACTGGAGCTGGTCGTCCTCGCAGAGGGACTTGCCGATGTTGTGGCCCTGGGCCTTCAGGAACGTGTAGGCCATGCCGCCGCCGATGATGAGCGTGTTGACCTTCGTGAGGAGGTTGTTCACGACCGCGAGCTTGTCGGAGACCTTCGCGCCGCCGAGGATGGCGACGAACGGACGGACCGGGTTGTTCACGGCGTTGCCGAGGAACGCGATTTCCTTTTCCATGAGGAAACCGGCGACGGAGGTGCCGATGTACTTGGTGATGACGGCGGTGGAGGCGTGGGCGCGGTGGGCGGTGCCGAACGCGTCGTTGCAGTAGATGTCGCCGTAGGAAGCGAGCTTCTGGGCGAGGACTTTCTGCTTCTCCTTGAGTTCGGCCTTCTTCGCCTTGAACTCTTCGTCGCTCTGGCCTTCCTTCTGTTTGAGCTTGCCCTGTTCTTCCTTGTAGAAGCGGGTGTTCTCGAGCATCACGACGTCGCCGGGCTTCATCGCCTTCACGATGTCGTCGGCGTTGGCGCAGTCGGGGGCGAAGGTGACGGGCTTGCCGAGCATCTTGGCGAGGTATTCGGCGACGGGCTTCAGGCTGAAGTCTGCCTCGTAGCCTTTTTCGGCGGGACGGCCGAGGTGGCTCATGAGGACCAGGCTGCCGCCCTGTTCGAGGACGTACTGGATGGAGGGCAGAGCGCCCTTGATGCGGGTGTCGTCTTTGATGACGCCTTCCTTGATGGGCACGTTGAAGTCCACGCGCATGACAACGCGTTTGCCTTTGAGATCGACGTCGCGCAAGGTTTTCTTGTTCATGAAAAACTCCGTTTGTGTAAAAATGAAGAGGAATGTTGATTCGGAAAGAAAGCGGGACGGGCGGAAAGCCGCCCGCCCCGCGGGAATTCAAGCAAAGTTTCCTTGGAAACAGCTTACTTCGCGATGACGCGGGCCATTTCGAGGACCTTGTTGGAATAGCCCCACTCGTTGTCGTACCAGGAGAGCAGCTTCACGAAGGTCGGATCGAGGACCATGGACTTGTCCGCATCGAAGATGGAGGTGCGGGCATCGCCGCGGAAGTCGGTGGAGACGCCGGCGTCTTCG
>JAEEGG010002449.1_pt1 | contig 47826 bp, 36 predicted proteins | sample 9134161 | NCBI WGS metagenome assembly JAEEGG01 (sample SAMN16246543, study PRJNA631951) | gut metagenome | biome: gut microbiome; feature: rumen; material: CR-attached | host: Bos | place: Iran: Karaj | collected 2018-10
GGGTCACCGCTCCGTCGGCGGCTTCCGCGCTTCTATCTACAACGCGATGCCGGTCGAAGGCGTGCAGGCTCTCGTCGACTGCCTCGGCGACTTCGAGAAAAAGGTTCTCGGCTAATAAGGCTAAGAATAGCCAATTCGTTTCAAGGCGCTCCGGCCATGCCGGAGCGTTTTTTTATCATTACGGACATGCGAAAGATAATCCTCGGCCTACTCTGCACACTTTCCCTGCTGCTCTGCTCCTGCAAGATAAACATCCAGCAGGAGGTCAAACAATCAAACGACGGCTATCGCCAGAAGCTCATCATCACCATGTCCGAAGACCTCATCAACATGATCAATGCGGACGATGACGGAGACTGGGTCGCCGAGATCAAGAAATCCATGCACGACGACTACGGAAAGGATGCAGAGATAAGCGAGGCGTACAATGGCGAAGACCGCATCATCACCGCATCGTTCGTTGCCAACAAGAAGAACGCCAAGTACGCCCCGAAGAAAATGGGCAAGGATATAACCGTTCCCCTCCTGGACTACAACGAGGACGAATACAACGCCGATGCCGTCGAAGGCCTCAACACCGTCAGCTCCACGTACACGGTCATCATCGACAAGAGTATCGCTCCCTCGGTTCAATCCATCAAGCTCCGCCGGAAATCCGGCGACACCGTTTCGCTTAAAGCGACAAGCAACAAGACTGCATATGCAATCTCGTTCCCGACCGCATGGGCCTACGCCCAGGATCCTGTCGTTGAAATAATCCTGACTACGCCGTAATAGCGGCTAAGCTTCTTCTTTATTCTTGCCGCTGAACTTGTTCACCACGTCGGGAACAATGTCCATGACCTTGGAGACAAGCGAGCTATCCTTGCTGATGGGCATGATGCGCACATCGTCGCCCTTGATAACGAGGAATGCCACCGGTTCGACCGAGGCGCCGCCGCCGGAAGCGGACGTGTCGCCCTTGGACTGGTGACCGCCGAAACCGAAGCCGACAGACACGCGGCTCACGGGAACGACCGTAGATTCACCGGCCTGAATAGGTTTACCGATAACAGTTTCCGCCTGCGTGATGAAGCGGAGCTTTTCCAAAAGAGTTTCTGCAAGTTTTTCGATAGCCATGTCTTGAATATAATAAAAAAATCAATGTCAAGTCAAAAAATTAGTACCGCGCCTCGTAGATGCGGTCGCTCGCGGTAAAAAAGCGACGTTCCAGGTCAAACCAGCCCAGATAACCCCACACGACAACGACGCGTCCACCGGGAAGCCTCGAAGCAATCCCGTTCACGCCCTCGCCCACGCCGAAGTAGATGTTTTCCACATCGCGGACGACGCCCTTGGGTTCGGCCTTCTTGAGCTGGGCAACCCACCTGTCGAAGGTTTCGGCATCCACCTGTTCCCAGCTACGCGCAACATTCCACTGCAGGTTCGCATCCCGATAGCTCTGCACCAGCACCGGGAAGTAGGATTTTACCCCCAGGAAGTTCTTCGTCTGGATGGAGGTCCGGCCCGCCTCGCGGTGTTCGAAGGGCAAACTCAAGAATTCCTGCGGGAAGCCTCCGCGGTAGCCCGGGAAGCCCCGCACGTACTGTTCGAGGTCGCTCCTTTCGTAGCGGCGGAAGCTGTCGTGACGGAAAATGAAGATACGGGCATCCGAGCGGATACTTTGTTCCAAATACGAGCCGCGGAGGATCGGCACGATTCCCTGGAACCTGCCGCTATTGGTATAGTAGTCCATCGCATAGACATCGCTCTTGAATTCGAGGATCGTGACGTCGAGAGTGTCGCCCGGCATCACCGGGTAGCTGAAGTCCACGCGCTTCACGAGCGACGGGATGTTTTCGCCGACCGGATTTTCGTTCACGTTCACATGCGAAGGACGGATATTCTTGTAGAGTATCGAGGAGGGATCGAGCGGCGGAGCCTCCTTCTCCTCGCAGCCGCAAAGAGCCGTCGCAACAAGGGCGAAGGCCGCAATCAGGCACGGGCGAAAAAGACGGGCAAACATCACGCCCCTAAATTTAGCATACGCCCCGCTAGTCATGATGCACCGCATAGTCGCAGAAGTCCTTCAGCGGGCAGAGGGCACATTCCTCCGTCCTTTCGCGACAGATAAAGTCTTCGCAGCCCTCCTCGAGGTAGAACTGCAGGGCGTGCGCGGCCGCGTACGGATTGCCGGGAACCAGCTGCACGAAGAAATCATTTGCAAGCGCCTGCTTCTGCGCGGGTTCCATCTCGGCAAAGCCGCCCTCCCTAGCCGGGCCGAGCATCGCGATAAAGCGGCGGCTGCCCATGGTCAGCGGAAGCGGAGGCAGGCGGCGGTCGTTGTTGAACTCGAGGCCGAGCCCGAGCGGGCGGGGCGCAATCAAGCGGTAGATGGCGGCACAGGCCTTGACGCGCGGCCCGTTCTTCCCCATGAAATAGATTTCGCCGAGGTCACGCCACATTCCGTTCGCGGTTCGCTCCCGTACCCAGGATTCCAGGTCGGGATGGCGGCGCACGAAAAGCCCGACGCTCCAGAAGATTCCCGCGACATTCTTGAACAGCGACCAGTTGCGGCTTCCGAAGGTCGATTCCACGACGGCCTCGATCTCGGGGCCGGTCGGCACAGGCAGCGCCCAGAGCTTATCGCCCGGGAACCGTTCGTACAGCGCGGACAGGAGGCGGCCAATCTCCCCGTAGCTGCGGTCCTGGAAAAGGTCCGTGCCCAGGAGGGTCCACGCGATCCGCGCATCGAGAGATTCAATCTTCGATGTCACCGCGAGAACGGGGTCAGGGACATCGCAAAAAAGCTGTACAAAATCGACGGTCGACTGAAACAGCGCCGGTTCGTCGCTCGCGAATCGCCCGGCAGAAACCATTAGAGGGCCTCGCCCACCTTGACAGCCGTACCCACGCGGCTCTGGAAAAGCCCCGGATTCCTTTCGCGAATCTTCTTGTCGACCACGAGAATCACGGTGCTGCCCATCTCGAAACGGCCCAGTTCGCCGCCCTTCTCCACACGGATTTCGTGCGGAGGACGCCAGTCGAAGCGCTTGCAGTCCCTGGGGAGCTTGCCCGCGTTCACGAGGAGCTCGTCGGCATAGGCGACCCCGATGCGGCCCACGTTCGTGGCACCGACCTTGACCACCAGCATCTCGGAACCGTCATCCAGGCGGATATGGCTCGTGAGGCGCTCGTTGATGCAGAAGAGTCCCTCGACACGCTCGACACTGCCGACATTCACCGGCCAGAGCGTTCCCGGGCAATAGCTCGCACCGACCACCTCGCCTGCAACGGGGCTATGAATGCGGTGGTAGTTGAAAGGCGCCAGGTAGATGGTCGCGAAGGCACCGCCCTCGAAGCGTTTTGCCATCTCCTCGTCGCGGAGCAGGTCCTTGAGCGTGTAGGTCTTGCCCTTCGCCTGGATCAGTTCCTGCTTCTCGTCGAAGGTTGCCGTCTGCGAAAGCACGCCATCCACCGGAGACACGACTTCGCTGTCGGCAATCGGACGCATCCCGGGCTTGAGCCTGCGGATGAAAAGTTCGCCGATGTTCGCATAGTGTTCAATCGGGTATTCCGATTCTTCCATGTTCAGCTTGTAATAGCCCGCGAAGGCGTTGCGCATGACCTTCGAAACGACAGGGATGCGGAGGCGCGTCAGCACGCCGAAGGCACGGCTTGCGGCATTCTTCGGCAAGAGCTTCATGAAAACGTAAAAGGCGGTATTCATAGGGTGCAAGATAGAAAAATGTCGCTAGTGGTTCTCGAGCTTGTCGACATCCGTACTGAGCATCTTCCACAAACGCTCGGCAAAAGGCTGCGCCCATTCCTTCTCGGGGGCGACACGGCTCGTCGTAGCCGCCATAAACTGCGAATAGGTCAAGAACACGAGCTCCCCATAGCGCGCATCCCACATGCACCAGAGGATTTCCCAGGTGAACCCGCCCTTCTTGCCCAAGTCGGGAAGCATTTCGACCTTCAGGTAGATGGGCATGGTGATATAGCGGATTTCGTAGCGCGAGGCGATATCGTTGAGGAGGTTCTTGAGTTTCGCGGGCGCTTCGCGCTGCATGTCCTGCTCGACACCGTCGCGTTCCTGCCACGGGCGCATGTCCGAAAGCGGCCGGCCATCGGCAAAGGCGTTCTTCAGGAGCAAGAAGGAAAGCGTATCGATATAGAGCGAATCGGCATCAGGGAGCCGCATTCCCGGCAAGAGCAGTTCACGTTGCATTTTCGGGAAGGCCTTCGCGAACAGGGAATCTTCCACGCGGGCAAGGTCAAAGTCAAGGGCATCGGCGCTGAAGCTGTGGCACATGCGGCAGACGTCCGGACGCGAAGCCACCACCTTGAGCGTAGGCATCACGCCCACGACCGCAGAAGAATCCAGGCGGGAATACGCCTTGCGGTTCCACTCGCGGTAAGCCTTCTCTTCGGTAATCTTGAGTTCGATATCGCCGCGGTTGCCGCATTCTTCGCACGGGGCATCCCGCATGCCGGAATCCCCGTCACCATCGCCACGGACATCGTCACGGAGGCCCGCGCACGACACGAGCAGCGCGGCGACAAGCATCAGGGATATCTTCAAGAAAGTTTTCACTTCGTGCAATCTACAAAATGTTTGTGCAGGGTGTCAAGAACAAGGGGGCTACAGCGAAAAGATTCGCTTGAGGTCGGAAACCCTGTCCGTCACCGTGAGGGCGAGGCGCAAAAGGACTGCGGCCTTTTGCGGCGGAAGCCGTCCGGCACATATCCGGCCCGGGGCCAGGTCCTCGTTCAGGGTAACGAGCCCGTGGTGGATCCGCGTCGACACCACCACGGGGATATCGATGCCGGACAAGGCTTCCGCCCAGCCACGGCTGAACTCGCCCGAACCGGCCCCCGCAATGACGAGTCCGTCGGAAACACTCGCGGCGTACTGCAGAATTTTCGGGTTCGAATCGACCGCAAAATACACGATGTTCACGCGCGGGAGCGAGTCGAGCCCGGACACGTCGAAATAGTTCTGTTCCTTGAGCGCGTTCCAGTTGGAGCCTTCGCCAGGATAGTTCACGCCCATGGGGTTCAGGGCGCTCGCGCTGCACTTCTGCACGCTGCGGGCATCGAACAGCTCGCCGCCGAAATAGACCCAAACCTTGTTTTCCGGAGCGTCGTCGTCCACCGCGAAGCCCGCCGCCGTGCGCACCGCACCCAGCAGGTTCGCAGGGCCGTCCGGATTTTTCGCCGTCGAAGGCTTCATCGACCCCGTCAGGATAACCGCCTTCTCGCACTTGACCGTGAGGCTCAGGAAATACGCCGTCTCGTCCATGGTATCGGTTCCGTGCGTCACCACGATCCCGTCCACAGATTCGTCTTCCTGCAGTTCCGCCACGCGCCTTGCAAGCGAGATCCATATTTTATCTGTAATGTCGTCGGAATTGACGTTGCAGATTTGCTCCACGGAGACATCGGCATATTCCGCAAGTTCCGGCACGGAGGCCACCAGGGATTCGCCCGAGACCGCCCCCGACACGTAGCCCGTATCCTTGCCACTCTCGCCAACTCCCGCAATTGTCCCGCCCGTCGCGAGGACAACGACTTTCTTCTTCTGCGACATCACTTCACCTCTTCTATCAGCTGGTCCGTACCGACACCATAGAACTTTTGCAGCGCATCGTCAGGTTCCAATTCGCGCAAGCCCTGGATAAACGCCCTGAAATGCACAAAGCTCCCGTTCCGGGCAAGCAGGCGTTCCACCATCTTCTGCGAATACCAGTAAAGGCGAATCGCCACGTCGGCATTCGGCTCCTTGACAAACGGCTCCGTCAGGGCCGTCTTCGAAGGGACTCCCCCCGCCGGGCGCGGATTTCCCGTACGCGAGCCGTCGACCACCTGCGCGATTCCCTCGTTCACCCAGAGCGGGATTTTCGCACGCGTCATCGCCCGCACAAAGGAGTGCGTCAGCTCGTGGAAAAGCACCGGGCGATAGATTTCGCGGTAATGCATCATCTCCACGGGGACTCTTAGCTTGCCGTCGTAAACTGCCGCCACCCAGTCGGGCCGCGGGCCAACACCCTGATACTCCTGCGACCTGTAAAGTACGAGGCTCAGCTTGTTCTCGGGCCTGAAATCGAAAAGCGTACATAGGGAATCGTAGGCAACCTCGAGCACCGCGAGCGCCTCCATCACGTCGACCTTCGACATGTTTCCCTCGAATTCCACGCGGAAATGCATCGAGCGCTCTATCCCGAGTTCCGCCATCTCCTTCTTGAGGAGCGCGGACCTCTTCCGCAACGTCTCGAGATCGGGATTCGTAAAGCCGAGACCGTCGATATAGGCCATGCACTCGTCGTAGCGTTCCTGCTCGAAAATCGCCCCCGCAAGGTGCATCTGCAGGTTCGTATCGCCCGGAGTCTCGCGCAAAAGCTCCCGCACGTCCTTTTCCACGCATTTCCAGTCCCCGGATTCCAGACACTCTGTGACTTCCGTCACAAGCGCATCCCAGCGCTCGATCGCCCTATTTTGAGCTTTTTGCGCAATTATCGCACGCCCCGCGAGAACGAGGAGAATTATTGACAAAAAGGTAATGATTAAATTCTTCATCCCTAAAAAACCGCCCTAGCCAAAATATATATTTTTTTACAAACAGCCACCCCTCGTGGCTATGGGACTGCAACATGACCATATACGACTACACAGATTACCGCGATATCATTCGGGATTTCTATCTCGAAAAGAAGAATGGCAACAGCCGGTACTCCTATAGCGTGCTCGGGCAGGCCATCGGCCTCAACGCGAGCCACGTCTTCTGCATTGTCGAAAAAAAGCGCAATCTCCCCGTCCGCTGTGTCCCCGCCGTCAAGAAAGTCCTCGGCCTTACCGGCCGTGCAGCCCGCTACTTTGATTTCCTCCTCGCCGCATCCCGTACCAAATCCGAAAAGACCAAGACCGAAATTCTAGCCAAGGCGTTCCAGCTGCGCGACGTGAAGACGCACAGCCTCGCCGACAAAGAACAGAAATACCTGAGCGACTGGTGGACCCCCGTCATCCGCGCCCTCATCGAGGTAAACCAGGGCCGGGTCGACGCGAAGGAGATTTCCGACAGCCTCGAACCCTCCATCGAGGTGGAAAAAGTACAGGAAAGCATCGATATTTTACAGGAACTCGGATTTATCCAGGATCTCGGGAACAGCCGCGTGAAGCTCGCGGACGCCCATATCAACATCGCGGGCGAACAGAGGGCCCAGGCCATCCGCCAATTCCAGGCCAATGTCATGCAAATCGGTGCAAGATCGCTCAACACCATCGCCCCGGCTGACAGAGATATTTCTACACTTACAATGGCTGTGGACCAACAGGGTTTCGAAGACATCAAGGCCATGATCCAGGAATTCCGCAAGGATGTCCAGATCCGGGTCGACAAATGCGGCAAGCCTACCCGCGTGTTGCAAATGAACCTCGCCCTGTTCCCCGTCGCCTTTAATAAGAAGAAAGCAAAATAATGAAGTTCGCGTCGAAAATACTTTTAGCGGCACCCCTTGCGCTCCTCGCGGCCTGCACGAACTCCAGCACGGCTGGCAGTACGACCGAGACCGAGAACGCAATTGCCAAGGATGAAGGCGGCACCGTCTCCATCCAGGTGTTCAGTGGCGCGAGCAAGGCCGGCAAGACCTCCTACAAGATCCTGCCCAGCTGGTTCGTCACGGACTCCACGGGCAGCATCCGCCCCGAAGACTATGCCTACATTGGCGAAACGGACAACCTCGGCAAGATCCTCATCGAGAACCACAAGGAAGGTTCCTACACCATCCAGCTCGAGAAGGACGATTCCGCCGCGGTGTTCCAGTACACGCTGAACAGCCTAACCAAGAACTTTACGCTTTCCAAGGCGAACCTCCGCAAGAGGGGCTCCCTCAAGGGCTGGATTACGCTTCCCGAAGGCGAGACGCACGCCTGGGTCAACATCGAAGGCATCGGCCGCGTCCAGAAGACGGACTCCCTGGGATTCTTCCAGGTCGACTCACTCCCCGCGGGTAACCTCTCCATCAGGTCGTGGAGTGCAGACAACAGCGAGTGCATCGCCGAGGCAAACGCATCCGTACCTTCCGGTGACACGGTCCACATAGGGCACGTGCTCTCCCCGGCAAAGAAGGGCAGCGTCCATTCCATGAAGTTCAAGCCCATCGACCTCGTTTCCGACTGGATGCGACCGTTGAGCGTTCCCTACGTGCTTGTGCTCCGTCTCGACTCCACGAACTTCAAGTTCTCCGAGGCAAGCAGCGACGGCAGCGATCTCAGGCTTTATGCAAGCAACGGTGCGGAAGTCGAAATGGAAATCGACGGCTGGGATCCCACCATCAAGAGTGCGACCATCAACGTGAGGCTCGAAAGCCTCAAGGACACCTCGGACACCTGGACTCTCGAATGGGGCAACACCGACTCCGAACAGAAGCAGTCCAAGAATATCTGGAAAGGCATCAGCGACTCCCTGTGGTACGACCTCAACACCGTCGAGCTGTTCCACTTCGACAGCGCGAAGACCACAAGCGACCTGCCCTCCCCGCTGAGGCAAGACACCTGGTACATCCAGTTCCACAAGAAGGATTCGCTTTCCGACTCCGTGACGACATCCTTCATCAACGCCCTCGCCGCCATCCAGAGCGACACCAAGGGACGTCCGGGCAAGGTGCTGCATATCGAGCGCGACGTCGAATACCCCGATATCGTCGTCTTCGGCACGCGCCTCACCCGCCACCCGCACGACTGGAGCCGCATGGATTCCGTGGTCGTATGGCTGCGCGGCGACTGCGAATACGAAATCATCTTCGAAACCCTCGACGAGGCACTGAACTACAAGGCATCGTACAAGGGCGAAGCGCAATCCGGCTGGCAGAGGCTGGTACTGCGCCCCGAAGACTTCACCTACAAGCTCCGCGACTACCACGGCTGGGATATCACGCGCAACAAGATTACGAACTTCACCGTGTTCATGTACAACGGGTCCAACCTCTGGCTCGACAACGTTCGCGTCTACGGCGTGAACCGCGACGACCTGCGCTAGCGGCGGCCCGCATAAAGAAATTGCAAAAGGCTTCGGCGACTGGACCGAGGCCTTTTTACTATCTTGTGAACAAGGTTCATCCCCATCGGGATAAAAGGAGGATCAATGAAATTCAAGCCCATCGCCCTGTTCCTGCTCGTTTTCGCCCTCATCGGCAACGCATTCGCCGACGAATCCGGCGAAGCGAAAATTTCGCCTTCGCTCCAAGGGAAAAAACTTTCGTTCCACGAAAAGCACTGGTTCATGGGAGAAAAGCCTATCGAATTCGAAGTCGCCCGCAACGCCATGAAGTCGAACGAGGAATCCGCAAGCGCATACAGTACAGCCATGGGCTTCTACTACCCGGGCATGGTACTTGCCTATGCAGGCGGCGGCGTTTTCAGCTACGGAGTCGTGACATGGATCTGGGGCAGCAACACCGACCTGGGCATGTACCTCACCATCGGCGGCGGATGCGCCATCGGAATCTCGCTGCTGCTCACCAAGATCGCGGACAGCTACATGCACGACGCCATCGACCTCTACAACAAGGGCATCGGCATTGCGGAGACATCGCTCCGGCTGAAGCTCGTGCCCACCGAACAGGGCGGAATCGCCGTGGCGCTTGCGTTCTAGGAACACCCCGGCGCCCTCATTTTTCTAGATTTACCCGCGTTCAAAGAGCGCGGGTTTTTCCGTGCATTTTCAATCGGAGTTTACCATGGGTTTCAAATGCGGTATCGTAGGCCTCCCGAACGTAGGCAAGTCCACCATCTTTAACGCCATCACCAACGCGGGCGCCGAAGCGGCCAACTACCCCTTCTGCACCATCGAGCCGAACGTAGGCATGGTGAGCGTCCCGGACAGCCGCCTCGACGAACTCGTTAAGGTCTACAACCCGAAGTCCATCGTCCCCGCCGTCACGGAATTCGTGGACATCGCGGGCCTCGTGAAGGGCGCAGCCCAGGGCGAAGGCCTCGGCAACCAGTTCCTCACCCACATCCGCGAATGCGAAGCCATCATGGAAGTCATCCGCTGCTTCGACGACGAGAATATCGTGCACGTGAGCGGTTCCGTGGATCCGGTCCGCGACGTGGAAGTCATCGAGACCGAGCTCATCCTGAAGGACCTCGACACCGTCGAAAAGCGACTTGCGACCGAAGCGAAGGGCGCCCGCACCGGAAACGCCGAAGCGAAGGCCCGCCTCGCCGCCTGCGAACTCCTGAAGAAGACCATGGAAGAGGGCAAGGCCGCCCGTACCGTGATGCACGACAGCGACGAGATGGAAGGCATCGTCAAGGACTTGGCTCTCCTCACCGCGAAGCCGCTCTTCTACTGCGCGAACGTGAAGGAAGACGACATCCTCACGGGCAACGCCTACGTGGACAAGCTCAAGGAATACGCCGCCGCGAACGGCCACGAGGTCATCGTCATCAGCGGCAAGATCGAAGAAGAACTCTCCGCGATGGAACCCGCCGATAAGGTGGAATTCCTCAAGGAACTCGGCATGAAGGAATCGGGCCTCGACGCCGTGGTTCGCAAGGGCTACGAAATCCTCGGACTGCGCACCTTCTTCACCGCGGGCGAAAAGGAATGCCGCGCCTGGACGTTCCACGCGGGCTACAAGGCCCCGCAGTGCGCAGGCGTCATCCACACCGACTTCGAACGCGGCTTCATCCGCGCCGAGACGCTCAGCTACTCCGACTTCCTGAAGCATGGCAGCTGGAACGCCGCGAAGGAAGCGGGCCTCGTCCGCACCGAAGGCAAGGACTACCTGGTACAGGATGGCGACATCATGTACTTCCTGTTCAACGTGTAAACACGATAAGTCGTGCAAACAAGTTTGCACTCCCGTTCATACTACGTATGAACGATGAAATGCTCGATAAGTCGTGCAAACAAGTTTGCACTCCCGTTCATACTACGTATGAACGATGAAATGCTTCTTGTTCATGCAAAAGCTTTTTCGCATACGTTCTCGTATGCGTGAGGTAAGCTTGCTTGCCGAAATTTTTTTCGTGTTTTAGGAGGGTCTTAGGGAGGGCAGAGCCTTCCCTAGTTTTCTCGCCGGCAGGCGCCCACGAAGAAACTTGTTTCGAGTGCTGGGAGGGTCTTAGGGAGGGCGTAGCCTTCCCTAGTTTTCTCGCCGGCAGGCGCCCACGAAGAAACTTGTTTCGAGTGCTGGGAGGGTCTTAGGGAGGGCGTAGCCTTCCCTAGTTTTTCTTCAATGCGCGCTTCGCCTTGAATTCCACGACAATCGGGCGGATGATGGCGGCAAGGTTCATCGCCGTTCCGATAAGGATCAGCGTGGACGCAGCATAGATTCCGGCGCCCGGCTCCACATGCAACACCTGCATTCCCATATTGACGCAAGCACTCCCAATCTGCGAGAAGAACGCCCACAGCGCGAACATGGACAGCATGCCCATCGTAAGCGAACCGAGAGGCGTAAACCACGCGAAGACGGCCGCAAGCACCAGCGCACCTACGATTGCAAAGAGGTGCGGAACCGGTTTCAGCTGCGGGAACCCGGGCAGCGACTCCTTGAACTTTTCCAGCGACTTCGGGTTGCTCTTCTCCATCTTTTCGAGATAACCCTTAGCCGGTTCCTTCAAGGCTTCATGCAAATCGAGCCCGGACGCAATCTCGTAGAACGAAGGTTCAGCAATGACCTGGGTATCGCCGCACGAAACCGTCATCAGCGGCATCAGGAGTCCCAGAAGAGCCAACAGGTAAGGAACGGAAATTATCTTCCGGAAAAGCCTGAAACGGCGATCGCCCTTGAGGGTTGCCGCTGCAGACACGGATGTTGTTTCAGGCATTAACGGCCCTCGAACAGCTTCTTCGGGAACACGCAACGGAAACCGATTGCATCGGACCAGTAGCGCGGATCCTCGTCGTCACTCTCTGTCAGGTTCTGCATCGATTCCTTGTCCTTCCAGGAACCGCCCTTGTAGACCTTGGTAGAGCCCATCATGGCGCCCGTCGGGTTGGAGGATTCTACCCAGAACGAGAACATGAAGTACTTGTCGCGGGTCCATTCGGCAACGTTACCGGACATGTCGTAGATGCCCCAGGCGTTCGGCTTCTTGGAACCGACAGGCTGCGGGCCGTAGGCCTCGCTCTTCTTGCCCTTCTTGTAAGAGTTTTCGCGGTAGACAGCGTAGTCGCCAATATCCGCATCTTCGTCCAAGACCCAGATGGCACCTTCGTTGTTATCGGCGCGGCCGGCAAATTCCCACTGGGCTTCCGTCGGCAAATCGCCACCAATCAGTTTGCAGGTTGCACGAGCCTCGTCCCACGTAATGTTGTGAACGGGCTTGGCAGGATTCTTGTACGTGGAGCGGTTCTTGACATGCTTCGTCGTATCCTGTTCGCGGAGCATGATCTGGTCGAAGAGCTGCTGGCTCATCTCGGTCGTCATGATGGCGAACGGAGACATCTGGACAACACGGCCCTTGTAGCGGAACGCACCCGAATCAATCAGGGCCACGGCGCCATAGGTGTTGTCGCGGATGATGCGCGGAATGCTCATCTTGGTAAAGGTCGGCATGTCGACATCCTTCGCGTAGACCGTGTCGTTCTTCGGCTGGGCGGCGGCCTTGGCCTTCGCCTCCGCGGCGGACTTCTGCTGAAGCGCGATATCGTCGGCATCGTACTGGTTCAGCCATTCCTGCACCTCAGGTTGGTCCACGATATAGCCGGGCAAGATAAAGTCGCCGAGGCCCACCAGGTTCTGGCCCTGGTACTCGAACTCGATGCGGGTGTAGCGGTAGTGGTGACGGCCGGTAATCACGCCATCCTTCCTGATCCACACGGGCTTGTTCTGCTTGAGGCTGATAAACACCTTGACTTCGCTTGCGTGGTTCTGGAACAGGGAATAGAGGCTATCGGCATTCATGCCCTTGGCCGTACCCTTCCACATCACGTCGAAGCGCTGGCCGTCCTGGCCGAACTTGAACTGGACTTCCTTCATGGGAGCAGAGGCGGAATCGACGCCTTCACCCTCGACAACGCGCTCGCGCACGGGAGTAAAGGAAACCGGAGCCATCGAGCCGCGGAGCGGGAGCGCCTGCAAGCTGTCAAGTTTCTTCTTGAACGCCGTGTTGATTTCGCTGACACCACCCAGATAGGAGTTGCGCCATTCTTCCATCGCCCTGATACGCATGCCCTCGAAAGCGGACTTGTAGCCTTCGTAGGTCACATCGCCTTCATAAAGGCCGACCGCCACCGCCGGCTTGACCTGCGGATAGCCCTTCACGAACTCGTTCGTATCCAGGAGGTCCACGACCTTCTGCAATTCGGCGATAAACTTGTCGTAGAGGATTTCGGTTTCTTCAAGGTTCTTGGTAGCCTTAACGCTACCCACATCCATCGAGAGATCGACCTTCTTTTCTTCCTTGGAAGCCTTCAGCTTCATAAGCTTCGGCTGCATCACCAGGATTTCACCGGACTTGACCGTTCCGATATCCACGACCGGGAGATAACCGGGGGCGGAGAACTCGAACGCATAGGTCCCTTCCTGAAGGGGGTAGACAGCCTTCGGCAGCTTTTTCAGCGGGGAACCCACGAAAGCAGATTCCATGTTCTGTGCATCACTCTTGAAAACCACGACACCGGGCAGGCTCGTCTCGTTCAGGATTTGCCACTTGCCGTTCTTGATAAACATGAGCTTCGGCACACGCGGGGAGTAGATAAAGTACTTGTCAAAATAGAGATCGTCTTCGTCCTGGAACGCCTTCTTGTTCTGGGAGGCGTAGAAACGCATCTGTGCCACTTCGAAAGAGTTCAAGTGCGCATCCGCGAGGCTAAAGGCATGGAGCTTCTTGAAGTTGTTGAAGTTCAGCTGGCCCTGGACCCACTGGTATTCCTTAGGACCCTTCTTGTGCCTCCAGTAGAGGGTATTCGACTTCAGCGGGAAGACGGGCTTCTGCGAAACGAGGGTCGGTCCCTTCATTTCGACAGCCATATTGGCGATAGGATCAACCACGCTCCCGGTCTTGAACTGGTTCGGTGCGACCTTGAAATTCTTGTCGGCATCGGCAAAAGTAAGCGCCGGAACCAACAGCAATAGAGGCAGCAAACGGGCAAAGGACATATTATCTCCTATTAATTCTTAGGGTCATAGGAAAAGACCTACAATCCAACCATATTTAAAGATAACATCTTCGTAAGGACTTTGTCTGTGTTTAGACGTTATTTGCGCCCATATCGAGCAAATATCCGCCCTTTTCGCCACCGACAGGACCTAGTTCCACTTTCCAGTCGGCAAGGCGGATAATATCGGGGTGGTGTTCGATGACGATAACGGTATCGCCGCGGGCCGAAAGCTTGCGCAACATGTTCCAGAGAATCTGGATATCCTTGAGGTGGAGTCCTGTAGTCGGTTCGTCGAGCAAGTAGACCATCTCTTGGGCAGGCTTGCGGGCAAGTTCCGCCGCCAGCTTGAGGCGTTGCGATTCGCCACCGCTGAGGGTAGTGACGGACTGGCCGAGTTTCACATACGGGAGGCCCACGTCGCGCAGGCATTCCAGTTTCGGCAAAATTTTCGGCTGGTCCTTGAAGAATTCGCAGGCTTCGGCGACGCGCATGTCAAGTACATCGGCGATATTCTTGCCCTTGAAGGTGACGGTGAGGGTTTCCTGATTGTAGCGTTTGCCGCCGCAGACATCGCAGACTTCCCACACGTCCGAAAGGAAGTGCATTTCCACCGAGATAGCGCCGCGACCTTCACAGGCCTCGCAGCGGCCGCGGGCCAAGTTGTAACTGAACCGCCCGTAATCGAAACCCTTCAACTTGGCCTGCGGCAACTTGGCGAACAGCCTACGGATGTCGTCAAGTACGCCCGTGAAACTCGCGGGCGTGCTGCGAGGCGTACCCGAAATCGGGCTCTGATCCACCAGCAGCACTTCTCCACTCTGCTTCTTACGACCGCGGGCCTGGAACTTCTTCTTAAGGCGCGGGAAGATTTCATCCATGACCATGGAACTCTTGCCCGAGCCCGACACGCCGCAGACTACGCTAATCGCGCCCTTCGGGAACTTTACAGATAAATTCTTCAAGTTGTTGTGCTTGAGCTTTTCGAACTCGTAGAACTCCGTAGAATCGGTGATGGGCCTTGCCGCAATCTCGTTTGCCATCGGGATGGTGTGCGTGAGGTACTTGACCGTCTCGCTGCGCGGGAACTGCTGCAAGGAGTAAGGCTTGGAAAGCTGTGCCGGAGAACCTTCGGCGACGACCTCGCCACCGAACTCGCCCGCCGCCGGGCCCATGTCAATAATGTGGTCGGCGGCCTGCATCATCTTCATGTCATGCTCCACCACCACGAGCGTGTTACCCAAATCGCGCAGACGGTAAAGCGTATCGAGCAGCATGGCAGTATCGCTTTCGTGCAGGCCCACCGTAGGCTCGTCAAGCACGTAGAGCACGCCTTCAAGACCGCTACCGATCTGGCTTGCAAGGCGGATTCTCTGCGATTCACCACCGCTGAGCGTGTCGCCTGCGCGGTCAAGGCCGATATAGCCGAGGCCCACGCCCTTCAAGAAGTTGAGGCGCCCGACAATTTCGCGGAGCAGAGGCTCGGCGACCGTCATCTTGCCATCGGCATTCTTGTCGCCCTTGAAGTTATCGCGCTTGAAATTCTCGTTGCTGAACCACTCGTAAGCCTGGGCGATGCTCATATGGTTCACGTCCATGATGTTCTTGTCGCCAATGCGTACCGCAAGGTATTCGGGTTTGAGACGTTCGCCGTGGCAGTCCGGGCAGACATGACCATCGTAATCGTGACCGAGGCCAAGGCAGGTTTCGCAGGCGCCCCAGTGCGTATTGAAACTGAAATGTTTCGGATTGAGCGCAGAATCCATGTACCAGCCACAATCAGGGCAGCCCGGCTTTTCGGAGCAGGCCAAGCGACCGCCCTTCTCGTCTTCTACATAGAGGATTCCGTTGCCGTCGCGGTAGCCACGTTCAAATGCTTCTACCAGGCGGGCACGGTTTTCTTCCTTGACCACGACCGTATCGACCACAGCGAACAACTGCTTTTCGCGGGTCGGGATTTTCGGCAGCGGTAGTTCCACCAGCTTATTGCCGAGGTAAACCTTGCGGTAGCCCTTTTCCGTGAGAATCTTGGAAAGCTTCAGCACGTCCTTGATTTCGAACGGAGCAAGCACCGTGACCTTCTTGTTCAGGTCGCGATCGAAGGCGTATTGCATCAGGTCGCCCGCGCTGTACGAAGCCACGGGCTTCCCGCATTTCAAACAATGCGGGGTGCCGACCCTCGCCCAGAAAATGCGGAAGTAGTCATAAATTTCGGTGAGGGTCGCCACCGTAGAGCGCGGGCTCTTGCTCGCACTCTTCTGGTCGATTGCAATCGCAGGCGCCAAGCCCGAAATAGAATCGATGCTCCCGTGGTCGGGGCGCCCGAGGAAGCGACGAGCGTAAGTGCTCAAGGTTTCCACAAAGCGGCGCTGGCCTTCGCTAAAGAGCGTATGGAACGCGAGGCTCGACTTACCGGAACCCGAAACACCCGTGACCACTGTGAGCTTGTGGCGCGGAATCGTCACGTCAATATTCTTGAGGTTATGCTTGCGGGCGCCATGCACCTCGATATCGAGCGACAAATCTTCGCCGCCCTTGAGCGTGCGGTCAAAATGATGGTTCTCGCCATGCTTTTTCGCAAGCACCGGCGCGAGATAGCGGCCCGTCTCAGACTTCTTGCTCTTCGCAATCTGTTCGGGCGTACCCGTCGCAATCACGCGACCACCGTGAACGCCAGCATCCGGGCCCAAATCGATAATCCAGTCAGCGCACTTGATCACGTCCAAGTTGTGTTCGATAATCACGACGCTGTTGCCGAGGCTACGCAGGCGATTCAGGCAATCCATGAGTTTGCGGATATCTTCAAAATGCAAGCCCGTCGTCGGTTCATCAAGCAGGTAAAGCGTCTTGCCGGTACCCGGGCGACGCAGTTCAGAAGCAATTTTAATGCGCTGCGCTTCACCGCCGCTGAGCGTCGTCGAAGGCTGGCCCAGAGTGAGGTAGCCGAGGCCCACTTCCACGAGCAAGTTCAGCGGTTCTGCAATCTTCGGGATGTCCTTGAAGAATTCCGCCGCATCGGCGATGCTCATATCGAGAATTTCAGAGACATTCTTGCCCTTATAATAGACTTCGCGAGTGGCATCGTTAAAGCGCTTGCCGCCGCAAACTTCGCAAGTCACCTGCACGCTGGGCAAAATGTGCATGTCCACGATTTTCACGCCCGCGCCTTCGCAAGCATCGCAGCGCCCGCCCTTCACGTTGAAGCTGAAACGGCTCTTGCTGTAACCGCGAATTTTGCTTTCTTCCATGCTCGCGAAAAGGTCGCGCACGTCGTCCCAAATCTTGGTGTACGTCGCCGGATTGCTTCGCGGCGTGCGGCCAATCGGCGTCTGGTCAATTTCAATCACCTTGTCGATATTCTCGAGGCCTTCCAAATGGTCAAACTTGCCGACCGGCTCTTCGGAATTGAAAAACACGCGGGCCAGTTCGCGGCGCAGAATCTGGTTAATCAGCGTACTCTTGCCGGAGCCCGAAACGCCCGTCACCACCGTCAAAGCACCATCGAGCGGGATTTCCACATCGATATTCTTGAGGTTGTTTTCGGCAGCACCGCAAATTTTGAGTTTCGGCGTATCCTTGTCAATCTTCTTGCGAGTCGCAGGAATTTCAATCGCCTTACGGCCGCTCAAATAAGCGCCCGTCAGCGAAGCCTTATTCTTCTCCAGTTCCTCGACGGTTCCTGCAGCAATCACGCGACCGCCCTCTACGCCAGCACCCGGTCCCACATCAATCACGCAGTCCGCATGACGCATCGTGTCTTCGTCATGTTCCACGATAATCAGGGAATTGCCCTGCGCCCTCAAATGTTCCAGCATTCCAAGCAGTTTATCGTTATCGCGGGGGTGGAGCCCGATACTCGGCTCATCAAGCACGTAAAGCACACCCTGCAGGCCAGCGCCCACGGCACTTGCAAGCCTGATTCGTTGCGCTTCGCCGCCCGAAAGCGTAGACGCCTTGCGGTTGATATTCAAGTAGCCAAGCCCCACCGCATTCAAGAAAGAAAGTCGCCCGCGGATTTCCTTCAGGATTTCCTTGCCGATTCGCTTTTCCTTTTCGGACAAGTCAACCTTATTGAAAAAATCCACCGACTTTTCAACGGACCATTCCGTCATCTCGGTCAGATTCACACCATGGAAAGTGACCGCATTCGCCGTGCGGTTGATTCGCGTACCGTGACATTCAGGGCAAACGCCAATCTGCATATACTTGCGGAAGTGGAAAATGTGCCACATGTCCCACAGTTCCTGCATAATCGGGATGATGCCGCGTTCCGATTCGCTCGGCGTGCCGTACAACACCGCATCCTGTTGAGCCTTCTTGAGCTTGTTCCACGGCGTATCGAGCGAAAAATGCATCTCGTTTGCGATGTTGCGCAAGTTGCGGCGACCGAAGTCGCTAAAAATCAGCGTACCGTCATCCTTCTTAATGGTCGCGATACAGCCTTCCTTGATGGACTTCGTCTTGTCCGGGATAATCAAGTCCAGGTCGAACTTGTAGCTTTCGCCCATGCCCTTACACGCGGGGCAGCGGCCCTTCGGGTCGTTAAAGCTGAAGAATCGCGGTTCCAGTTCCGGGATTGAGATGCCGCACTTGGGGCAAGCGAGCAACGTGCCCTGCAGGCGATACTCTTCCCTGCCCTCACCCGCCGACAGCAAGAAACTCACCAACTTTCCGTCGGTCAATTTCAGTGCGCCTTCCAACGCCTCGCGCAGGCGGCTCATGTTCTTGCGTTCAAGCGTCAGGCGGTCAATCACGGCCTCGATGGTATGCTTCTCGTAACGCACGAGTGCCGGGACATCTTCCAAACGATAAATCGTGCCATCCACGCGGGCACGCACAAAGCCGTTTTCCTTGAGCTCGGCCAGTTCCTTGCGGTATTCGCCCTTGCGTTCCTGCACAATCGGCGCCATCACCGTAATCTGCTTGCCCTCGTCGCTCACATACAAATTATCGACAATCTGGTCCACCGTCTGGGCCTGGATCACGCGCCCGCAATCAGGGCAATGCGGCACACCCAAGCGCGCAAAGAGCAAGCGGTAATGGTCCAAAATCTCGACCACCGTACCCACTGTGGAACGCGGGTTGCGGTTCACCGTCTTCTGGTCAATCGAAATCGTCGGCGAAATGCCGCGCACGCTCTCCACCTCGGGATGCTTCATGCGGCCGATAAACTGGCGCGCATACGCCGAGAGCGACTCCACGAAGCGCCTCTGGCCTTCCTGGAACACCGTATCGAAAGCGAGACTCGACTTGCCCGAACCGGAAACGCCGGTCACCACCACGATAGAATCGCGGGGAATAGAAAGGTTCACATGCCTAAGGTTATGCTCGTGCGCGTCGCGGATTTCGATGGACTTTGTCATGCCCCAAATATACTAAACATTTGAGCAAGTTTCAATAAGGAAAGTACGACTTTGGTGTTGTGGAATAGGCGTAATGTCTATTCAGTATAAAGCCAAAGTTGAACAGATTGATATTCCTTTTTCTAAAATAAGGGATGATAAAGAATATTGGATAGATAAAAAAGCGTATGAAGATGCTAAAGGCGGATTGTATGCTCGTTTCCGATTGATTGAACAAATAAGTTCTAAAAAAATGGATTTATCGGAATTAATAAAGAATGGATTAAAGGCTGCTCCTCAAAAGGGGAAACATTTAGATGGTGAATTGCTTGATTATATAAACGCTAATTTTACCGATAAAAATCAAGTTGATTATTTTCCAGAAGAATTGGAAGAGAATGAAAAAATTCCTGAAGGTATGAAATCAACTGTTACCGTGAACAAATATGAGCGAAGTTCGTTAGCAAGATCTAAGTGTATTGAAAAAAATGGATTTTCATGTAGCGTATGTGGAATGAATTTTGAAAAAGTTTATGGAGAATTAGGTAAAGGTTTTATACACGTCCATCATATAATCCCTGTTTCAAAAATAGGGAAAGAATATAAAGTTGATTTTAAAAAGGATTTAATTCCAGTATGTCCTAATTGTCACGCTATGTTACATCGAAAAAATAGCGAAGGGAGAAATGTATCTATAGAGGAGTTGAAGCAGATTGTAAAAAAGGCCAAGTGAAGTAATTTTTTAGAGAACACTCAAGCAAACATTAACTATTTAAGTTCTACATCGCCATTTTCTTATCCTACCCGCCTAATAAAGCACGATTGTGCCAAAGCGGAATTTCTGCCAGCCGCCGTTGCCCAGAAAGTCCTCGGGCGTGTATTCGGCATAGAAACCGATAGGGCTCTTCAGTTTTACAAAGGCGTTTATACCAAGAGTCATCACGTTCTTGCGAACGGCGTACGCGGGAAAATTCTCTTTGTCATGAAAAGAGAAAATATCGATTAACACGAGGTCGTCTTCCGAAGAGCCGCCGTCATTCAGCGCCATCCTCTCGTAATTCGCATAGGCACCGAGAGTGAACGTTTCGCCAATATCGAACATGGCACCACCACCGACGTTGTACAAGATAAATCCATCAAAACGTCCGAAGGAATTATCCGGCTTGGGCTCATAATCGGCTCGCTGGCGGTTGGAGTAGAAGCCCCCGACGAACGATGCGCCCGCACCCAAATAGACCGGGCCCAGCCACTGCACAAAGCTGGGGCGAATCCCGACATCCATCGGAAGAGAAACCGGAAGCGAAAGGAACAGTCCCCCCTTCTGACCCAGCACGGAATAGTCAAACGAATAAAAACTCGGCTTGATATTCATCGTAAAGCCCCTCACGCCAATATTTGCATGCGGGGATTCTATACGACAATCCGTCCCGGCAACAGTCGCTCCCACCTCGACAAAGCGGAATTTCTTTTCTGCCGTGGAATACTTGATCGAGGCGGCCTCACCCACCATGTTACCCGAGGAGGTAACGGCACAACCGGTAAGGGCAAACATTACAACAAAAAGAACAAAAACACACTGTTTCATAATAAACTCACATTACTTTTGTCCCGATAATATATGTTTTTAAGGGGCCTAAAAAGCGCCATCAATCGGCAAAAAAAAGCACTTTGTCGACAAAAAACAGCGAGTTTACCATTCACAATCCCTACCGAACAAGCAGCTGCCGAGTCTTCGTGCCAAGACGGTTCTTAAGCTGAACGATGTAACGGCCGGTCGGGACCTGCGTCGTGACGGTTGTATGCAAGCCCGAAGTATTATGCTGCTCCAGCGTCTGGCCCATGAGGGAGAATATGGTTATCTCGGTCGGGCCTTCGATGCCGCTGACGGAAATTTGGCGTCCCTGGATATCGAGACGTGCGCTACCCACCTGCGGCAGGGACAGAATTTTTACTTCTTGGGCGTCGAGCATCGCATTGCAGGAGTCGAATTCGGCACGGACTATATCGGGAATCATTGGGCACGGATTGCTTGCTTCTTCAATAAAATCATAATACTTGGTTTCTCCGGCTCCATAATCATTGCCTAGCCAGCACCGGTTGTTATACACAAGACCATCGTAGATTTTCCTTCCGGTCGAATCGCTATAGGACTTGAATAAATCAATGATGTGATTCGAAAGGGAATCGGCATATTCCAGAGGTGTTTGATAGAAACCATCCCGCTGGAGACGCATGAATTCATATTTAAACACCTCTGTTATCGGGTGTTCTTTTTCATAAGTGTCACATTCTTCATCGGTAGAACATGGACGAATGAAGAACAAGGCCGGTGTATTCGATGTCTCTTTGCCCATACCTAGAGCTATAGTAATAAAAACTAGGGTGTTGGAATCTAATTCGGAATAATAGAAACGATCAAGGCCATCCTTTCTAAATTTTTTTGCAGAAGGATTCCAACGGTTGATTGATGAAAAATCGAAGTCGATATCCTGATATGCGCCATCATCCAAATCCATAAAGGGATTGAGATTCACAAGCATAAACGGCTCGGACAAACGCGTCAATTCAATTTTCTTTGAACAAGCGAAAGCCATCGCCGTTGAAAGAAGCACTATAACAAGAAAAATCTTTTTTCCCTTAAAAGAACGCATATCCTAATCAACCATTCATAAAGGTTACCGAACGATCATCTTTTGCACGATCGAATTGTTCCGCGACCTGGCCTGCACAATATAGCTGCCTGTCGGAATGTCCGTGACGACTATGGCGTTTTTGCCGGAAACATGGTGCTGTTCCAAGGTCTGGCCCATGAGGGAGAATATGGTTATCTCGGTCGGGCCTTCGATGCCGCTGACGGTAATCTGGCGGCCCTGAATGTCGAGATGGGCACTACCCACCTGCGGCAGGGACAAAATTTTTACTTCTTGAGCATCGAGCATCGCATTGCAGGAGTCGAATTCGGCACGGACTATATCGGGAATCATTGGACATGGGATGCTCGCCTCTGAGATATTGTCGTTATGGTGATAGGTTGCATTATCGCCTAGCCAACACCTATCATTATACACCAAACCATTATAAATGCTTTTCCCTGTTGAATCGCTGTATGTATTGAATTTGTCGATAATATACTCTGAAATGGAATCTGCATATTTCTGGGTTGTTGGGTAAAACCCGCTTTGTTGAAGACGCGAGAGTTCATATTTAAATATATCAGTTATTGGATTCTTCTTTTCATAATCGTCACATTCTTTATCAGTGGAACATGGTCGAATAAAGAATAGACCTATGGTTGCGCCAAAATCTTGCCCATAAACAGGAGCTACGGTAATGAATACCAACGTATTCGAATCAAGTTCTGAGTAGTACAAATTATCAAGTCCATTTGGTCTAAATTGCTTTATAGATGGGTTTATTTGATTAATAGAAGAAAAGTCGAAAGCGACATCTTCGTAGCTGCCATCTTCGAAAAAAATAAAGGGATTGAGATTTACAAGCATAAACGGCTCGGGCAAACGCGTCAATTCAATTTTCTTTGAACAGGCGAATGCCATCGCCGTTGAAAGAAGCACTATAACAAAAAGCCGCGTCACCTCAGATTCCTCATCAACATAGAACAATCTACATTAATCAGCACCAAAGGTCAACGCGGGCTTTTACGGGGAATCTACTTCAGCACAATCTTTTGGGTCATCTCCAGGCTGCCCTTGACCTTGAGCAGGTAGCTGCCGGACTTTACGCCGCCGAAATCGATGCTTCCGGCTGCATAGCCGCTACGGACCACATTGCCCTGCAGGTCAAAGAGCCTATAGGAAACGCTACTGCCAAATCCGTTCAAGCTTACGATGCGCCCATTTACAGAAACAGAACGCGAGGCCGCTGCAGATCGAGTCTGGATCTTAATAGGAGTAGCACAACAAAGATCGGCAAGATGTCCTTCCCTATCAGTTTTTAGATTCTCCCATTCTTCTTCGACAATAGAGACTTCACCCGTACAAGTTCCTATAGGACCAACTTCAAATATACGAAGCTGTCCGTTAGCTTCTGCCCCGCCACCATTAATTTTAAACCAAATAGCTTGAGCCAACACAAACGCAGACTCACAACTGATAAGTTTTTTAGAATCAGGAGTTCCTTTAGGCTGTTTAAAATCGGCTATAGCTTTAGACACCGTCGTCGGAGTTGTCGTTGCAGCAAGCGTTACCGAGCACGAAGCGTTCCCTGAAATTGGATCTTTAATTTCAAGCGTAACATCATTGTCAGAAGTATAAGTTGCACAAAGTCCGCCAGTACCACTAATATCCAAGTCCCCCATTGATCCATCAACCGTGTTGAAACCAAACAAAACATAGTTATACGGCTGTTCCGCTTTCTGACCTGTAAGGGTCGGATCGGCCAAATGATACTTTATAGACACATAACCAAAGTCATCTATTTGACGACCTGTTAAAGAACCATAGTACCCCACCGTATCAAATGGATAAATGGCATAAGAGCCTCCATTGTCATTCTTGCGGTCATCCATATCGTACCAGTAGCCCATTGAGGTCCATTCGCATTCAGCGAATTTGTAAAGGCAATCACCACCAGTATTAACTTGCTCATTAGTACCGTCAAACCACAAGTCCATATTTACTGAACTACTACTGTAAGAAATTGAAGATGACGATGACGAACATTCAAAACCACCTTCGCCATCGGTCACGCAACCAGATTTCCAATCAGTCCATTTTTCGCTATCAATAGATTTCTCTCCAGTGCAAGTACCGGCAGGTCCAACTTCGAATATACGGAGCTGACCGTCAGTTTCTGAAGTTTCACCATCTATTTCGAACCAAATAGCCTTAGCAGCCTTAAACGCCTTGGCACAGCTAGAAAGCTTGTTAGCAGTAGGAGTCCCTGCCGACTGCTTAAAGTCAACTATCGCCTTGGAAATCGTCGTCGGAGTAGTCGCCTTATCAAGAATCACAGAGCAAGAAGCACCGCCATATACAACGCCAGAAGTCTCTTCAACAACTTTGAGCGTAACCGCATGGTCAGAAGTATAGGTAGCGCAAAGTCCTCCTGTAGCGGAAATATCCAAAGGTTTCATGGCACTGTTCACAACGTTAAAGCCAAAGCCAACGAAGTCCACTAAGTGATACTTAATGGTCACGAAACCGAGGTTGTCGATTTCCGGTCCAATCAAGGAACCATAATAACCCGTGGTATCGTACGGATAAATGACATAAGAACCACCGTGGCCATTCTTACGGTCATCGTAATCGTACCAAAAACCCATTGTAGTTTCTTCGCATTCATCAAGTTCAAAAATGCAATCGCCACCGGTATTGACCTGCGGGTCAGAACCGTCGAACCATAAGTTCATGTTTACGCCTTCTTGCGCAATTGCCAACGACGCGACAGATGCAGCTACTGCTGCAAAGAATTTGATTCCCATAGTTTCCACCTACCAAAAGAAAGACTTGTTTTTTGACAAGTTCATTCTCAATATAGCATATTTTATTTACAAAAGACACCAAAAAACAGATAATTAAAAAAGCCCATTCCGCTCAGGAACAGGCTTAAAAACTTTTTTAGTGACTATTACTTGAAGGAAGCAGAAATGGTCATATCGCCTTCAATGGTAGCGACACACATGGTTTCAGCCCCTTCAACAGGGGTACAACCCGACCAGCCGCCAAAAACGCTTCCAACGTCAGGCACGGCTGTCAACACCATCCCCATTCCGCTAAAGAACTTGCCCTTGTAGCTGGTGCTAGGCAGAGTCATTCCTTCCATCAATACGGATCCCTTGCCGTTGGCAGTAATCGTCACGTTCACCATTTCACCCAGCTTGAATTCACTCTTGTATTCAGAGATCACCTTGGAGTCGCGTTCAGAAGCCCAGGATTTCAAATGAGTGCCCTTCCAGTCAAACCCATCCGGGTAATACATTTCATCCTGTTTGAACTTTTCGACATCTCTCTTCTTTTCTTCCTCCGGAATCGTGGACACCATCTGGTCTACAATTGTAGACACGCGACTTGAATTAAGGTAGCTATGCAGCATAACGCAGCTACGGTTGATAAACATGCGCTTGAAGTCGGCGTTTTCCATCAACTTGATATAAAGATTGGCAAAGCAACCGACATCCTTACAAGGCTTGTTGCCACCGCCTTGCTTGATCCAGGTGAACATATTCGTTCCATCATTAAACTTATCACCATTAGGATCCTTCACGCCCCACTGCCAACCGAAACCGTGGTCCAAGTCATAGACCATGAACTTCCAGGGCTGTCCCGGAGCAGACCAGGCTCGTACGTTGTTGTTCGGCCAGTCGCCATTGTGGTAATAAATTTCGGCGGCCATGTAGTCGATGAAATTACCGACATCCAACAGCGTCTTTGCCGTCTCGAAATTTTCCGGCACAGACATATCGTTGGAACCGACAAAAGTAAGCATCGACTTGTAATTCGCAATGGCAGAAAGATCATCTCCACTAGCAGAAATTGCCGAATCGCTGCCCAAGTGCTTAACCATCTGCACAGAGCTGCTGTTGATACCGTAGTTGGTTTCTACATAGGCACGGTTGTAACGTTCGCGCATATCGTGAATGCCGTAATACTTGCCGTTATAGAACACCACCACCTGGCGGCTACGCTGGTAATCCACGCCCGAGCCTTCCAAGAGAGCGCCACCCATGGCATCTTCAACATAGTCACTTACAAAGCGGTTACCGTTGTTACGCAGGTTAAAAGCCTTGTACTTGTCATTTACGCCCTTACGCGTTTCGAATAACGGATACTCAATCTTGCCAGCCTGGTATTCTTCATGCATGGCAATTGCGACAGACTTTTTATCGTTCACGCGGCTCCAGCCGCCCATCAAAGAAATACCCGCATCGATTTCAAAAGCCTTTTCTTTAGAACTGCTACCCTCGGCAAAGTATTCCACATGCACAGGGTATTCAACATCTTCCATCAAACCGGCAGGACATGTTTTAGGGTCAGCATCGCCACAGGTGCTCTTTTTCACATAATGCTTCTCGAAGAAAACCGGATCGACACTCACAGCCACCACCGGCATCTTTATTTCGTCTTCTTCGATAAAGTAAGTGTTGGTCACCACTTCCTTCGTAAGAAGTCCATCCATAAAGACTGCACAACGGAGAACCATGTTCGATTCAATCTTCAGTTCAGAATCAAATTTTTCGGAATCCTTCGTCGGAATAGAACCATTCTTCGTGCAGCGCACAGAAGCACCTTCGGGCACATTTGTAGGCGGCTTAAGTGTCACCGCTTTACTATAGAAGCCACCCTGAGATCCGCTGAAGTTAAACTTAGGAGCCATTCCGTCGTATGCAGACGATTCCGTATTCACCTTTTCGGGCGTAGGCTTTTCAAAGAACTTCCAGATGCCACCATCGACAATACCGTAGCTCATACCCGAAGAAAGTGCCGGATAGGTGACCGAGTCACGAATAGAGTAGTAACGGTCAATCAGGTAAACCGTGCCGCCATCCTTGTTCAGCTTCCAATTTGTATGGGTGCGCTTATGGCCGCCTTCGGCAGTAGTTTCAGCTTCTGTCGCAATAGAAAGGTTGCCCTTGTCACAGAACACGGTACGGAAGCTGTGAGCCTTGATCGGTTCATCACCAAAAATCCACTTGCGGGGCTTTTCACGACTTTCAACAAGCGAATACCCCTTGAGGTTTGCATCTTCATCACCGGCATTGTAGATTTCAATCCAACCCGGATCGTCACCGTTTTCGTCGAGCCAATCCAGGTTTACCGGAGCAATTTCGGTAATGATCAAGGACGACTTGCCAAACCATTGAACTGTGGAATCGGCAGGAACGAATACCGTGTCATAAATGACAATGGTCTTGCCCGTAGCAGGGTCGTATTGGACGATGGAATCCACAGACGCCCGAGTGGTGTCATAGGTTACGACTTCATTTCCGTTTGAATCCGTCGTGATAATCGGGGTGATGTTCACCGGCAATTCGTCGGGGGTTTTAGACGACGTCGAATCGTCAGTGGAGCAGGCCATCAATCCTGCAAAAACCAAACTAAGTCCGCCCATCAAAGCGAGGCTATTCATTTTTTTGAATACGTACACGCTGCCACCTATTAAAAATTTTACCGGAAACTCCCGATTTCCAGAGCCCTAATCATTTACACCCGGATACTAAATTTAGAAGATTATTCCAAAAAAAGGGAAAAATATCGGTAATATTCTATTTACCCTTGACAGAGGTCACAAAGTGTTCTATATTTGGCCTACCAAGTCGGCGCTGTAGCTCAGTTGGTAGAGCAGCGGACTGAAAATCCGCGTGTCGTCAGTTCAATTCTGACCGGTGCCACGAAAAAGAGACCTCGAAATTCGAGGTCTTTTTTTTATCAATTGCCGTTTTTTCAGCAAAAAAACAAAATACGTAAGATTTATCAGGAATCCTGACGGCGGTAAAGGCTGTAGATTTCGTCCCAATGTTCCATCAGGACATCGACCAGTTCCGGCTGGAACTGACCACCGCGCTGCTTCTGGAATTCTTCCTTCACCTTTTCTTCGGGCCAGGGCTGTTTGTAGCAACGCGGGCTAGAAAGGGCGTCCAGCACGTCGGCCACGGAGCAAATGCGGCCTGCCAGGGGGATTTCTTCGCCGGCAAGGCCCTTGGGGTAGCCGCGGCCATCCCAGCGTTCGTGGTGGGAGCGGGCAATATCTGCGGCAAAGCGGAGCAACTTGCGCTTCGAATTGTGGAGCATGTTGTAGCCGATTTCGGAGTGCGTCTTCATGATCGCGTATTCGTCATCGGTAAAGCGGCCAGGCTTGTTAAGAATGGCATCGGGAATGCCCACCTTGCCCAAGTCGTGCATCGGGGCCGCCAGGCGGATACGTTCCACCTCGTTTTCGGGGAGACCCAGGAACCCAGCCAGCATGTAAGAAATCTCGGCGACGCGCTGAATGTGGTCGCCAGTCTCCTGGCTACGGTATTCAGAAACTTCACCCAAGATGTGAATGATTTCGCGCTGGGTAGCTTCCAGTTCCATGTTCAACATGGCCGATTCAACGGTCTTTGCCGAATAGACTGCCGTAAGGCTAAGGCGTTCCAAGTCCTGGATCGAGAACACGCCGGCTTCGCCCTGCTCGTTTTCGCCATGCTTGTTTATAGCTTGGTACACACCCATCACGCGACCCGCCGAATTCATCAGCGGAACCGTCAAGACAGACGTTGTACGGTAATGAGTCTTTTCGTCAGATCGACGGTCGAACCTGGGGTCTTGGTAGGCATCCTTAATCAGAAGCGGTTCGCCAGTCCTTACGGAATAGCCCACAAAGCCAGCATTGTAGGGAATGCGAAGTTCGCTTACGCCGTGAGCCACCTTGGTCCACAATTCGCCGCTATCTTCGTCGACGAGCCACAGGGAGCACCGGTCCGCTGCCACAATGGAGCGTCCCAAATCAGCCATCAGGACCAGCAAGCTATCCATTTTACGTTCTGCCGCAATCTTCGGCATATACGCAAACAAGAGCTCCAGTATCCTCTGGGATTCTACAACCTGTTTCTCGTCCATATCCGTCATACAATGTAAAATTTAGATAAACTTCGCTTTATTTACAACTCCGCTTGACAGAAAAGGGCGAATTTTTCTATCCTTGGGTAGCCCTGGAGGAATAGGCTAATTGGTAAGTCAGCGGTCTTGAAAACCGCCGCCGTAAGGCTTGGGGGTTCGAGTCCCTCTTCCTCCGCTAAAAACTCCCCCTAAAAAACTCCTCCTAGGGAGTTTTTTTATTTTCCCCATCACTCATCCCACATTTCACATCTAATAAGCCTCCCATTCAACGCGGTTATCCGCCGCATAGTCTGCCGCTGCCGAGGCCGGCTCGTCATAAAGCAAGGTACAGACCTTGAGCGGGAGCGGAAAATCACGACCGAATGCGGCAAGGCAGGCCGAGGTCGTCGCACCCGTCGTAAAGACGTCATCTACGACCACCACCGTCCCCGATGCAGGCAGCTTTTTCTGCACGCATTCAAAGGCATAGGCAACGTTCTGTTCTCGCTGCTCCCTCGACAACTTGGTCTGCGAAACCACAAAAGTCCGCCGTTTTAGCCACCGGCACACCTTGCCGCCTAAAACAACCGCGAGGGCGGCCGCAATTTTTTCAGCCTGGTTGTATCCACGCTCCCTAAACCTCGCCCTATGGAGCGGAACAGGGACAAAGTATAACGGCCTGGGAGACATGGACAGTTCTTCGCGCACGACTCCGCTGCGGACCGACAGCGAATGCTTGACCAGGTAAGTCGCCATGCCCGAAACTCCCTTGTACTTTAACGCATGTACCAGCTTTCGGGTCAATGGCCGCATGGGGAACAGGCTGTAGGCATCTACCCCCGGGGACACGTCCACAGTAGATTCCCGTTCCAGCTCCGCCACACACTCCGGACAAAGCCACGGATCCAAATTTCCCGAAGGCTTTCCACAGCCAAGGCATTCCGCCCCGAACACAAAGCGCCCCACATTTTCAATCCAACGCATATATACTCCTCGGAGCAGACTAAGCTCCTTCTATATATACGCCAGATTCGCAAAAAGTGGGGAAATCGGCCAGCGGCCAGAGCTTCTTATCTTCGGCGGGCCTGGTAACGCAGGCAAAGCAGGAATCCCACCAGCACCATACAGGTAAGGGCAAAGGATCCACCGTAAGAAAGGAAGGGCAAAGGAAGGCCCGTCACCGGCATAAGCCCGATAGTCATGGCGATATTCACCATGATATGGAACAGGAATATCGTCGACGCTCCCATGACCATCAGCGTCACGAAGGGATCCGAAGACTGCTTGCTAATGGATGTAGCTCGCCACAGGAACAAGGCATAGAGCACAAGCACAAAGGCGCACCCGACAAAGCCAAACTGTTCACCCAAAACGCTGAAGATAAAGTCCGTATGTTCTTCGGGCAAGAAAGCCAGATTGGTCTGCGTTCCGTTTCCAAAGCCCTTTCCGGTAAGGCCTCCCGAACCGATTGCGGTCAAGGACTGCAGCACTTGATATCCGTCGCCCAGCGGGTCACTCATCGGATCCAGGAACGTATTCACGCGTTTTTGCTGATGGGGTTCCAGCATGTTCCACGCCATGGTACTTGCATAACCCGCAAAAATATTCGCCATCAGAATCAAGGCGGTCAAAACCTTCGGAAGCCTTCTGCGGAATAGAGCAAACACCACCACACAAATCAAAAGGCCCCAAAGAATTTCAAACACCAGCGCCTGCGAATGGGAGAAAAACACCGAGAACACCGGACTGACAATCAGGAACATGTCGGTCAGGGTAAGACCAGCAAAAAAGAATCCCACCATGGTCACGGCGATAAACACGAGAGCCGTACTCAAGTCAGGCTGCTTAAGCACCAGGGCAAAAGGCACAATAAACAAGAAGAAGGGCACCACGAAAGTCTTCATTTTAAACAAGCTAACAGGGTGCTTCGAAAGCCAATAGGAGAACGTAAGCAAGTAGGCAATCTTCGCAAATTCCGACGGCTGCAATTTAAAAATGCCAAGGTCAATCCAGCGACCGGCGCCCTTGACCACATCTCCGGCAAAGAACAGCACCACGACAAGCAACACCAAGGCCAGCACGTAACAAGGGATGGCAGCTCGTTTCAACCAGTCAATACGCACAAACACCAAAGCAGCAGCAAAGACACTGCCGAAAACGAAGTAGATAATCTGCTTGAACCAGAACAATTCTACCACAGAGGCATCTTCGGCTATGGTCGCAGAATACACAAGGGCAACACCTACACTCATCAGGGCGAGCGTAAGCGCAATAAACATCCAGTCAAACTTGAGCGAACGGTTAAGGAGTCGATTGGGTTTCATTTTTTCCCGCCTCCTTTTCCTTATTTTCGAAATAGGCTTCCAACACTTTCTTGGCTATCGGGCCCGAAACGGCGCCGCCGCCGCCAGCAGCTTCCATAATCACGGCCACGGCAATTTCAGGGTCGTACAAGGGCGCCACAGCCGCATACCAGGCATGGGTCTTTTCTCCCTTCTTCCATTCGCCAGAACCCGTCTTTGCACCTACGCGCACGTTAGGAAGCGCCCCGCGTTTGCCGGTACCGCCCGGATGGTTCACCACCGAATCCATAGCGGCAAGCAAAATGCGGTGAGTATAGGGTTTCATGTTGCCGGGTCGAATAATCTCGGGTTCATAACGGCGCACCACGTTCCCCTGGCTATCGCGCAGTTCCTTCATAAAGTGGGGCCTGTACACGCCCTTGCCAGTCGCCAAGGATCCAATCAGGGTCGCCTGCTGCAAAGGCGTCACAATCTGGCCCTGGCCAATCGAAAGGTTCAAGATCAAGCCGCGGGCCCAGCGCCAGCCCAGACGCTTGTTCCTCTGGTTAAACGACGCCGAATCCGGAAGCCAGCCCGCCTTTTCGCCAGGGATATCGACACCGAGGGGCTTTTCGCCCAAACCGAATCGCCTGCCGAATTCATTGATGCGGTTCATGTCGATATCAAGGCCGGCCTGGTAAAAGAACACGTCACAGCTCAAGCGAATAGCATTCACCACGTTCAAGCTGCCATGAGTACCCCAGCACTTCTGGTAACGCGCCCCGTACTGGTAGCCCCCCGTACAGGGTTTCGAATAATACTTGTGTTCCGTCAAGATACCGCTTTCGAGGCCAGCACCCGCCGTCACCAATTTGAAAATAGATGCCGGCGGATACGTACCCGAAATCGCACGGTTAGTGAGCGGCCTCATGGTATCCAGAGCCACGTGTGCCCAGCCCTTGTTACGGTCACGCTTTTTCAACGAGAAAATATTGGGGTCAAGTCGCGGCGAAGAAACCATGGCCAGAATTTCACCGTTACGCGGGTCAATCGCCACCAGCGCACCCTTTGCCGAATCGGGAATCGCCTCTTCGGCCACCTTCTGCAAGCGCAAATCGATTGTAGACACCAAGCGAAGGCCCGGCACAGGCTCCGTTCCCTCGACACCCTCTACGGTTCCCACTTCACGGCCAGAGGCATTCACTTCCACAAGCTTCATGCCGTTGACGCCGCGGAATTCCTTATCGTAAAACTGTTCAAGCCCCTTTTGTCCGATTCGGTCACCTTGCGTGTAGCCTTCGTACTCCGGCAACTTGAGCTGTTCTTCGGAAATTTCGCTCGTGTAACCCAATGCGTGAGAAGCCATCGTACCATAAGGGTATTCACGACGCGATTCGATTACCGTCATCACACCGGGTAATTCCTCGGAACGTTCTTCGATAATTGCCACCTGTTCTGCAGTCGCATCTTCCAGCAAGCGGATGGGCCTCGTCTTAATCCAGCGGGAACGCTGAAAAGCCGTATCCAGCGAAAGGGAATCGAACAGTCTCTCCCCCGAGGCATCCTTAATGCCCAGCAACTTTTTAAACAGCGAATCACGTTCCGAATTCTTGCGGGGCATGTTTACCGACGAGAGTGCAATCTGGTACGAAGGGCGGTTGCGCACCAACACTTCGCCATTGCGGTCGTAAATGTAGCCGCGTTCGGCCACCAGGACCACCTTGCGAATGCGGTTGTTTTCGGAACGTTGCAGGTTTTCGTCGTAATGGGTGAACTGCAGCGAAAACAGGCGCATCAAAAGGATAAAAAACAAGACCACAACACCGGTCATGTAAATCAATACATTCCAGTTCCTGTTTTGCAGGGTCTCGTTTTCAGACATTCCCTTAAGCATGCTTCTTCTTGTTGTTGCCCAAATCCAGGTAGAAGAATATTCCGCCAATCAGCATCGTATAAATGCATTCCGGCAGCGATTTCGTCAGGAACAGATTCGTCACTACATCCTTAGAAAGTCCGGTAATGCCGTAATAGATCATGTCGCACACAAAAAAGCCGAGGCCCAGCACGCCCACTTTGGCAGGCAAGTTCAAGGAAAGGAAACGTTCTTCGAGCTGGCCCACTGCGTAGCCAACGACAGTCATCGAAATCGCATTGGCGCCAAGCCATTCCACTGGCGCATACACATCCTGCGTAAAGCCTGCCACAAAGCCCCAGAAGCATCCGGCAGCGGGACCCCTTCTAATGGCAACAGCCACAATAAAGATAATCACAAAGTCAGGAGCCACATCAAAGAAGCTCAACCAGTCAGCAATCGTCATCTGCAAGGCAAATACGATTACAAACATGAAGAATACTTTAAGCCACCCAAAGTTATTCATCGAGCAGCTCCTTGATAATCCAATCCGTTTCCTTCTGCATCACGAACACTTCTTCAAGAATCGAGAAATCCTGGAAAGGACTCACTTCCATCTGGCGCATTACATCAAGGTCGGATTTACGGACTTCTTTTACCGTTCCCACAGGAATGCCCTTCGGGAAAATGCCTCCTAGGCCCGAAGTCACCAAGGTGTCTCCGGCATGGACTCCGGCATGAGTCGGGACAAGGGCAGTCAAACGAACGCCATCCATAGATTCCAGGAACCCTACCACACGAGTGCGGCGGTCCATTACAGACAACTTAAGATTCGGGTCCACAAGCAACTGTACTCGTGAATGATTCATGGTCGCCTTTGAAATTTTTCCGACTAGGCCATTCATCGAGAACACAGGCATATTTTCTTTTACGCCATGTTCAGTGCCGCGGTTAATCACCATGGTCGTAAGGAACCTACCGGGATTATGGCCAATCACGCGAGCCGTCACAATCGGGAAATCCCACTTGTCATCGAATCGGACTAGCGTATGCAGTCGGGCCAATTCCTGCAAGCCTTCGCGGGCATGATAAGTTTCTTGCCTCAAGCGGGCATTTTCTTCTTTCAGTTGTTCGTTTTCTTCGGCTACAGCCTTGTAATGCCCCACCGCCGAAACAATCCGCTGGGCAGGGAAATAAAGCGTCGAAACCGCCGTCGAAACAATGCTTTCGCGAATCGGCGTCGGAGACTGACGCATTAGCAGGCCGAGAGCCAAGAAAAAGACAAAGGCAACGATACCGTGCCTTTGCGTAAACAAGTCGACAATAAAGCGAATCGCCCTAAGCATCGAACCCTGTCAAGTTAGTTCGAGGAAGCAATCAGAACCGGGCGGTATTTATCCAAGTCTTCAAGAATGCGGGCTGCACCCTTGCAAACACAGGTCAAAGCTTCATCGATTACGTTCACCGAGAGACCAGTCTCTTTACGGATGCGTTCATCAAAACCGCGCAGCTGAGAGCCACCGCCCGTCATGATGATACCCTTGTCGTAAATATCGGCAGAGAGTTCAGGCGGAGTAATGCTCAAGGCCTGCTTTACCGCTTCGATAATGGCGGTCACAGGTTCGTTCAAGGCTTCACGGATTTCGGCGCTGTTGATCGTCGTCGTGCGCGGCATACCGGCCAAGAAATCATGACCCTTCACTTCCATGGACAATTCTTCTTCCAGGGGGCTTGCAGAGCCGATCTGGATCTTGATCTGTTCAGCAGTGCTGTCGCCAACGCAAAGGTTGTACATAGTGCGCAAATAGCGGACAATGGCTTCATCCATTTCGTCGCCGCCCACACGCACAGAGGCGTTGCAAACGGTGCCGTTCAAGGCGATCACGGCGATATCGGAGGTACCACCGCCAATATCCACAACCATGTTACCCACGGGGTCTTCTACAGGAATACCCATACCGATGGCAGCAGCCATGGGTTCGTGCACCAGGTGGACTTCCTTGGCACCGGCTTGCTTGGCAGCATCAATCACGGCACGCTTTTCCACTTCGGTAATGCCGGAAGGCACACCAACCACCACGCGAGGTTTCACCATCCACAGCGGGTACTTCTGCACGCGCTTGATGAAGGTCTGCAAAAGGGTTTCAACCAACTCGAAATCGGCAATCACGCCATCGCGCATCGGGCGCACCGCACGGCTTTCGCCCGGGGTACGGCCAAGCATCTTTTTCGCTTCAAAACCGATAGCAGAAACACGGTTATTCTTGCTGTCCACCGCAATAACCGTAGGTTCATTGATGACTATTCCCTGACCGCCCACATGAACAAGCGTATTCGCCGTGCCGAGGTCAATACCGATATCGCAAGAAAAGAGGCCGAACAAAATCCAATCCTTTTTTAAGATTCAACTTCCGTAAAGAAATATAAAAAAAACTAACGAAGCGAGTCCGCACCAAACTTCCATTCTTTCTTGTAGCGGTCCCAGCCACGCGTACTTACGTCGTAGCGGTATTTGCGCTTTTCATGCATGGCGATGTCTTTGTAGATAAAGAAATCCACCTCGGCATAGGCGGCATAGATACGGGCTTCGGCGCCATCGAACAATCTGAAATCCTTCACGCGGTAATAAGGCGTATCCAGGATACCTTCGCGAGTCTTGGAAGCTTTCATGGTCTCAGCTACCATGAACTTCAAGTCATCCTGCAAGTATTCGGTTAATTTGTTCTCAATCCGTTCCGTCGGTTCGGAACAGCCCGCAAGCAAGGCCGCAAAAGCCAATACACAAACAAAAAATCTCATGCCCATAAAGTAGAAAAATCAAGCGTGAATAAAGGGCTTGCCGAAAACAACAAAAACGCCCCTCTAGGAGGAGCGTCTTCGTATTCAAGTCCGAGGTTCCAATTAGAACGAGTAGGTAGCGTCAACTCTGGAGAAGATGCGGCCTTCACCCTGGAACGGGTTACGGAAGAGCACGTCTTCAGCAACGGTCACGTCGATCTTCAGGCGTTCTTCGATGTTGATGCCGAAACCGAAACCGACATGGTCATCGGCAGAGCCGTCAGCCAGCGGGTTGGTAGAGAAGAACGTACCGTCGTCCTTGCAGATACCATAGCGGTCAGAGGTGTATTCGTTCTTGGAGTTCACGTCGCAATCGGTGTAAAGGATGGACTTCTGGCCGCCCACGCGGATAACGAACCAATCCCACCAGATGTTACGTTCGATACCGAAGCTGATCTTGCCGCCGACATCAGAACGCTTGTCCCAATGAGGATCTTCTTCGTTGCGGGAGTCATAAACCCAAGCGCCGCCATCCAAAGCCTTGTCATAAACCCAGTCATGAGCCTTCGTCTGGTTCCAGATGAAGTCGAGGCCCAACCAGAAGAAACCACGGTCCATGGCCACGTTGATACCCATGCCGGCCTGAGCGAGCTTGTCTTCGATGCCCGGAGCCTGAGCAAGCTTAATGTTAGCAGCAGGAACCAATTCACCGTCAATTGCTTCGAGAGTGAAGAAGGCGCGAGCCTTGGCAAGGATGGAGAAATCGCCATCATCAAAGAAGTCGTGACGATCCGGACCATACTGGATGCGAGCAATACCACCAGACAATTCGTAAGAGGTGCCGCTGCCCATCTGGAAGTTCAAACCACCGTCCAACTGAACGAGAGAAGCGTAGGCCTTGCTATCCGGCTGATAGACGCCGCTTTCATCAAGATCGCCACCATCCTGGTGAGCGATATAAACGTGCAAGCCCCAAGCGTCGCCGCTAGAGAAGGTGCCGCCCAAGAAGCCATCAAAGTTGGTCACAGTTTCAGGAACAACCACGTAACCTCTCTTACCAGTCTGCACATAGTCCGGCAGATACATGGCGAGGTCCTGGTTGAGACGGCCGAACAGACCACCGATCGTGAACTTCGGATCGGGATTGTTGTCGTCACCGAAAGAAACGGAGAAAATACCACCGAAGGTCGGGTGCTGCGGATCAACGTTTCCGCCAGCCTTCAGGTCGTTGTCGGTATAAGCACCAAAGCCACCGATCAAGTAGTTGGAGTAAAGGTTTGCATTGGCAGGGTTATCAAAAATGCTCACATCATCCATGATGTAGGTCGTGTTCTTGCCCATGGATTCCACACGCGCAAAAGTGGCGAAAGCGGAACCGACTCCAAGAATACCGAATGCGGCACCAACCGCGGCAGCTGTTCTTAAGTTCATTGGAAAACTCCTATTGAAATTTCTGTTTTAAAGTTAGTTTAATTAAACGAAAAACGCAACAAAATTTTAAACAAAAGCCAATTTTTTAATACAAAAAGGCCGAGCGAAGGCATAGGCCACTACATACAAAAAAGGCCGGACTTGATAGTCCGGTCTTTTTTCAAGTTTTCGCCGAATTATTCGGAGAAGGTGAACGGGATCGTAACAGTGGTGTTACCAGACTTCACCTTGCTGAACTTCCAGCGGCTCACAGCGGTCTTGACTTCGCCGTCAAATTCGCCGTAACCGGTCGTAGAAGAAGCAATGGAGATGCTGATGATTTCGCCACCCGGAGCGATCGTGAACTTCAAGGTAACCTTACCCTGGAAGCCCGGTTTCTTCTTCAGGAACTTGTTGTAGATGTGGCGGAGACCCGGAGTACGCTGACGCACAACCTTCATGATGTCTGCAGCGGAACGAGATCCACCACCGGCACCCATGTCGATATCGCGTTCAGACGGAGTTCTGATGGAGCCCTTAGCCTTGGTAGCGATACCACCGCCACCACCGCCGAGAAGACCAGCCAGGCCGTCACCGATACCACCGGAACCACCTTCGGCATAACCTTCGTTAAAGCCACCGTCAGCCTTACCGCGACGACCACCGAGAACGGTCTTACCCGTCGTCTGGAGGCCTGCCACGTCCTTCAGCACCTTGTCGATGTCCTTAGAGAACTTCTGGTTCTTCATAAGGTCATATGCACCGGCAGATGCGTTCTTGGTCTGAGCAGTCAAGAGCTTAAGCACACCACGAGTCTGGGGAGCGTTGGGCTGACCCTTACCACGCGGCTTGCCACCACCACCAGCCTTCTTACGAGGCTTCTTGGGTTCTTCCTTCTTCTTCTCTTCCTTCTTCTCTTCCTTCTTTTCATCGATGGTCATAGAAGCAGTAAGATCAGCAGCGGCAGAGTCGTCGAACACGACTTCGTCCACCACCTGTTCGTACATGGAAGCCCAAAGGCAGATAGCCAAAGCTACGACTAAAGAGATACCGGCAATAGCACCCATCTTCTTGTCGGATTCCGGCATCAGGGACGCTACTAACGGATCCATTTCGGGAGTATTCTTTTTAGCCATAATTATTCCTCCCCTCCGTTCTTCTGCATAACGGCGAATGCAATGTGCGTATAGCCAGAGAAGCCGCAGGTGGCCATGACCTTATACATTGCATCGTAAGGGATGTTCTTGTCGATCTGCACAACGATGTTACCGGCTTCGTCAGCAGGAAGACCCATCTTCAGGGCATGTTCCTGTTCCGTTGCGCGGCGTTCCTTAAGAACGGAGTCCACCTTGGTCACAAGAAGGTCTTCTTGCTTCAAGACGTCTTCGGTAGGAACGATCTTTGCGTTATCGACCACAACGTAGTTGTTATCGACCACGACCGTCAGAGCCACTTCCTTCGGCTGCACCTTGGAGGTAGACACCGGAAGAATGAGGTTTTCGGCCTGGGTCAAAAGCTGACCTTCAGCGTCCAAGTTCTTGATCATGAACACCAGAATGATGGTCATCATGTCCATCATGGACGTGAGGGAGAAAGGTACGTCTTCGCTAAATTTACGAGTCTTTCTAGCCATGATTAACCTCCCAGCTTAGCAAGGTTGATCTTGCTGAAACCGGCTTCTTTAGCACGGTCCATAAGTTGAATAATCTTATCGAACTGGGTGTCGTCGTTAGCAACGATGATGATGTTATCGACGTCTTCGAGGTCAATGAACTGCGTATGGATCTGAATCAGGTCCTTAGCGATCAAGTCGTAAGCAGACAGCGGGTAGATGATGTTCTTGGCAGCCACATCCGGTTTCAGCGTACGAGCCGAGTTCGGGGTGAGGGTTGCAAGCACAGCGCCTGCGCTCGGCTTCTTGAGCATCGGCGGCGGGGTCAGACCCATAGCGCCTTCGCCAGGAGCAGCGAGGAATGCGTTGTTACCGTCCACGTATGCGCTATCAGGCACATTTTCGGACTGAGAAGAATACACGGCCCAAATCACGCGGCCCGGGTCTTCTTCGGATTCCTTGTTGATGGCCCAGAGTTCGATGGATTCGATTTCATAAAGATACTTTTCTTTATCCATTTCGGATCCGTCTTTGCACTTGGGACCATGACCGCCATCAACGGCCGTCTTCACATCTTCCGGCGCATACGTAATGAGCTGCGCATCGGACTTGCAACGGAACGTCCACATTTCCTTGAAGTAAACGTTCGGCTGGAAACCACCGCGGGCACCGATCACCAGGTAATCACCAGTGATAGCGAGCGAGAGGTTAAGAGCCTGCTGGTCCGGTTCCGGAGGCGTATCGTTGTCCATGTTCATCATGCTGCGTTCCGGCATGTTGATTTCAACGATAGCAAGCTTGGAGAAGGCGGTCATAGACAACAGCATAGGAATCAGGATTGTGAACAAGCCCATCGCCGGCAACAGGTCCGGTTCTTCAGGCTTGGCTGGTTTCTTAAGTTGTCTTGCCATGTTTTTATAACTCCGTTAAAATTATCTCTCGATCTTCGATTAAGCGAGGGAGTTGATAATCTTGAGGCCCTTTTCTTCCATTTCCTGGATGAGGCGTTCGGAGTTCATGTTGAGGAGGCCCACGATGACCAGAAGAGGCACAGCGGAGAGAAGGCCGAGGAGCGTGGTACCCATAGCGATAGCAATACCGTCGGAAAGAGCCTTGGCACGTTCAGCAGCCGGCTTGTTAGCCACAGCGTCGAAGGTGTAGATCAGACCGTAAATGGTGCCCATAAGTCCAAGCAACGTGGAGATGGAAGCCATAACCTGGATAATGCTAATGTAACGAGTCAGACGGGGAGCTTCAGTCAGGAACACTGCGTCGCAAGCAGCGGACATGGTTTCGCGACCACCGTTACGGGCAGCAACGATTGCAGCCATCACGCGAGCGATCGGGAGCTTGGTTGCGTTGGCATAGCTCAGAGCTTCATCATAGCGCTGAGCAGAAATATGAGTGCCGAACTTGGCCAAGAAATCCTTACGGCCCTTAGCGCTCTTCACCATGATGTAAAGGCAGCGTTCAACAGAGAAGCCGAGGCCAATCATGAACACCACGAGGATGATCCACATGAACTGGTAACCATCAGATTCAGGGCTGAAGGATTGAAGCATTTTAGACATTAGAGTACTCCTTGATTGAGTGTTTTGGTTTATTTTGAAAAATCTTTGTTCATATTTAATCTTTTTTAGGGCAAAATTGTGTAGTCGAGCCGGTAAAATCTTGTTTACTACTCAAAAAACGCCATTTTTACCCTAATAGAATAGGGGAACCCTATGAACTAGGTTCCCCGTAAAATTGTTTTTACCGCTACTTTTTCTTGCCCTTCTTCTTGGCAGCCTTTTTCTTGGCCTTCGGGGCAGGAGCAGCTTCCGGTTCAGCAGCAGCTTCCGGTTCATCACCCATGGACGAATCCATCGAAGAAGAAGTCGTAGATGCAGCACCACCAGCGAGCTGTTTCTGGAGGTCAGCAAGTTCAGCCTTCAGCTTTTCGTTTTCAGCCTTGGCGTCCTTGATGATTTCGCGGTAGGTGTTGATCTGTTCTTCCGGAGTCATGACTTCGGACTTAGCAATCTGTTCCAAGCGAGCCTTGGTCTTGAAGTAAGCCGGGTCAGAGAACAAGGTGGACGGGTCAAACTTTTCGATCTTGGTGTTCAAGGTCTCGTTGTTTTCATCGAGGCTCTTGAGGAGTTCGAAGAGCTTTTCGGTCCACTGGTTTTCGATACCGTAGTGAGCAGCAGCCTTGATACCGGTTGCGCACTGCGGGATAGCGAGTTCCTTAGCGCCGTTAGAACGGTTGGTCAATTCTTCGCGGTAAGCTTCCAAGTCTTCATGGACAGCTTCAACGGCGTCTTCCTTGGCCATGCCTTCGTATTCAACGTATTCCTTCACGATAGAAGCGGAGTCAGGCAGCGGAGAGTTGGCGAATGCGTCAGCCACTTCGACGAACACAGCGCAACCCTGGTAGTACATTTCGATGTAACCTTCTTCAGCTTCAATCACGTCCTGGTTGTAGAAGCCCTGGTCGCGAGCGAGGTCGATGTTCTTCTGGAAGATCGGACGAGCCTGTTCATAGTAGCTCGGGAGCTGCTGCACGATACCGATACGTTCAGCAAACTTTTCTTCTTCCTTCTTGCCGTTGAGTTCCTGTTCGCGGATCTTGGCGGCCATGGTCACGAAGAGCATACCCATCTTGTTGGTGGCCTTGAAGGTCCAGCGTTCAGATGCGTAGGTAGCAGACTTGGAGTACTGGCTCATAGCCTTCTGGAGGATATCAACCAAGGTCTTGATGGTCTTGGCCTTTTCCTTTTCCTTGCCCTTCAGGACATACGGATCCATCTTGTGGTATTCGTATTCACCGAGGTAGAAGGCAGCTTCAGCCGGAACACCCGGGTCAGCATTCTTGATCTGAAGACCGTACTTGTCGTAGGCTTCGAGAGTCTTGCGGTAGTCTTCGACAGCCTTGTCTTCTTCCTTAAGTTCCATATAGGCACGAGCGGCGCCGATGTAGGCAGCGATCAGCTTTTCCTTATCATCCTGGCCGTAAGCCTTAATGAAGTTGTGGTATTCAGAAGCAGCGAGTTCCCACTTCTTAGCATTGCCGTAAGCCATCGGGATGCTGAATGCAGCGTCGAGGGCATAGGAGCTCTTCGGGTAATCACGGACGAGGTCCTTGTTACAACGAATTGCTTCGTCAGTCATCTTGGCTTCGTCGTAGCTCAAGCAGGCGCTATAGAGGTAACCCGGAGTGCGTTCATCCTTCGGATAGCGCTTGTAAGCGAGTTCGTAAGTCACAGCGGCAGACTTCTTGTCGGCGATGGTGTCGTAGACCTGGGCTGCAGAACCGATAGCCATGAAGGCCATGGAATCCTGCGGGAAGTTGTTCGTGATGAACAAGTAGGTCTGAGCAGCTTCGCGGTATTCCTGTTCGTAGAAGTTCTTGTCGCTCTTCTTGGCGTTAGCAGCCTTCTTGTGAGCGTCACCCGCACGGACGATACCCTTGATGGTGAGCGGAGACTTGGAGTACTGCTTGGGGAGGATCATGAAGGTTTCGGCAGCCTTGATGTACTGCTGATCCTTTTCATAGGCGGCACCGGCTTCGAACACGGCCTTGTCAGCAATGTCGATGAGCGGGTAGCGCTTCACGAGAGCGAGGTAAGCTTCTGCACCCTTCTGGTACTGGCCCTGCTTAACGGACTGTTCAGCCATCTGGAAGAGCACGTAGGCGATAGCCTTTTCGATTTCCTTGGCCATGGAGTCGTTACGAGTTTCCTTGACCTGGGTATACTGCTTGTACAGCCATTCGAATTCGGTGAGGGATTCGTCATACTGGCCAGATTCCAAGAGAGACTGGGCAAGCATACGGCTGATGAGCAAAATGTACTGATGCTTCGGGAAGTCCTGCTTCAGCTTGCGGAGCACGCCCACAGCCACCTTGAACTGCTTGGCATCGTAATGAACGATAGCGGCGTTGTATGCAAGTTCTGCAGCTTCCTTGTTCTGGCCGTACTTGGCCATGTACTTGTTAACCTGTTCGAAGTAAGCCTTGGTTTCTTCAGACTTGTAAGCCTTCACAGCATCGTCGCCATACTTTTTCTTCTTGGCGTTTTCACGAGACTGATCCATCATGAGCACGGCGTTGTAAGCAGCTTCTTCCTTCTTCAGGAGAGCTTCGGAGCCCATCGGGCGACGGCCGTAACGAGTGGTATCGGTATCGACGATCCAGTTGAACATCTTGGCAGCGTTAGCAAACTGGCCCATTTCCTGGTACACGAGAGCGAGGTTGATGTGAACCTTGTATTCGTCCCAGGTCGGTTCCTTGGCATAGCGCTTCAGGAATGCTTCGTAAGCCTTGATAGCTTCTGCATACTGCTTCTTACCGGCTTCCAAGTCACCTTCCTTGGTGAGCTTAGCAGCGCGAGCGTGGTGGTACTGCGGAATGTCGAGCATAGCGCCACGGATAGCGGTTTCAGCATTCTTCACTGATTCCGGATACTTCTGGTTCTTCTTGTACCAAGAAGAGTTGCGGTCATAGCGCTTCACCACAGTGTAGCGATGCTGCTGAGCTTCTTCGAACTTCTGCTGGATGATGAGGATTTCGATCATCGCAATATCAGCAAGAGGAGCGTCGATGTAATCCGGGTTGATGGACATCAAACGTTTGAAGGACTGCACGGCTTCTTCGTTACGGTCATGGTCCTTGTTCTTCATACCGATACGATAGTACACAGAATCCTTGAAGGGAACCTTCTTGTCCTTCAAGAAAGCTTCTGCTTCGGCAACACCACCACCTTCGAGGTCGGAGAAAGAGGCTGCCATGAAGTCCATAGCTTCTGCGCGCAAGTCTGCAGGGTATTTACCCTTATCGGCACCAATGATATATTCGTAGTACTTGATTGCAGCGGTTTCGTATTCTGCAATGTTGTAGTAAGATTCAGCCAAGTGGTACATAGCAAGGGCGGCTTCCTTACCCGTAAGGGTTTCGAAACCAGTCACCTTCTTGTAAGCCTTCACAGCGTCGCGGAACTTACGGTTCATGAAGTGGTATTCCGCAATACGGAGCCAAGCCTTCGGAACGAGACCGTTGTCCGGGAAGTTTTCAACGAGACGCATACGGAGCTTGTAAGCCTTTTCGTCTTCGCCGCTAGCTTCCTGCACAGCTGCAGCCTGGTAAATCACAGTAGGAGTCTTGTCTTCCTTCGGATACTTATCGATGTATTCGAGGAAGTAACCCAGAGACTTCTGGTGATCAGCCTTCGGGAGCTGATCGATATTGGCGCACTTTGCCGGCTTGTTATCACGGTCGGCGCACCATGCTACATCTTCTTCATACTGGGCGTTCTTATCGAGGAAGTGCTTTTCTTCAAGCTGGAACTGGTAATGACCCAACTGCTGGAGTGCGGAAGCGCAACGCTTGTTCTGCTTGCCCTTACAGTTGTTTACCTGCTTTTCCCACTGTCTAATGGCATCTTCCATGCCCTTTTCATCGAGGCCGCCAGAACGGCAAGCCTGTTCGGCCTGGTGCTTCAACACCTTGTAAGAGTTTGCGCACTGGGTCTTTTCAGAGCCCTTCGGCATCGACTTACACTTGGCCGCCAATTTCTTGGCTTCATTGACTTTGTCTTTACAAGGATCCGACGCTGCAAAGGAAGAGCCTACGAGCGAGCAGACGATTGCACCAACAAGCAAAAACTTTTTCATTTTTCTCTTTCCACCTATTAAGATAAAAAAGGGGAAGACCTGGTTGTTTCAAGCCAGGTCTAACTTCTTCTATGTTATTCCAATCCGCCGTCGTCGTCGCCGAGATCTAAGTCATCATCCAAGCTTTCGAGTTCCTGAGCAGCTTCGGAGTTGGCAGCACCCTGACCCATCTTGGTCTTAACAGTTGCGAGGGTGAAGCCTGCGTCATCCAAAATACGCTTACGGTTGGATTCGAAACGGTCACTCTGGATAGCCTTCTGAGTGAATGCAGCGTAGTCTTCGATAGCAGCGTTAGCCTTGTCGAAGCTCGGCTGCAAGGCTTCGCGCTTGCTCTGCACACGCGGAGTCGGGAGCTGACGAGCGAGGTCCAAAGCCTTGACCTGCACGGAGTCGAATTCGTCCTGCATTGCATCATAAGCCTGACGGGCGCTGTCGCGAGCAGCAACGGTCACAACCGGCTGTTCGGTGCGCTTTTCAGCCTGTTCCAGAGACTTCACAGCGTTGTTGTAGTCCTTCTTGATGAAGTAGCAGTAACCCTGAACGAGGTATGCTTCAGACACGAGGAAGGATTCAGGCATATTCTTGATAATCCAAGCAGCCGGCTTGATAGCTTCATCAGGCTTGTTCACCTTGAGGAAGGACCAAGCGATACCGAGCATGGCTTCGTCGTACACCGGAGAACCGGGCTGCACCTGACCATACATCTGAGCGGCAGCCGGAATGTCGGACTTTTCGCCAGAGAAGTAAATGTGGCCGAGCTTCACCTTGGCAGCGTCCTGCAAGTCACGTTCAGACTGGTTGGACACCGGCTGTTCGGTAATGTCGCGGAAGCAGTTTTCAGCTTCGTCGAACTTGCCGAGACGGCTGTAAGCGATACCCATGGTATAGCGGGCGTAGAAGTAGTTGGCGTTACCCGGAAGAATGGCGGCGAGCAGGTCGACAGCTTCCTGATAGAGGCCCTGTTCGAACTTAATCTGGCCGGCAACGTAGTCAGCGTCAGCCTTCACGTCGCTTTCACCGAACTTCTGAGCAATATTCTGGTACTTGGCCATAGCGTCGATGTACTTGCCTTCCTTATAGTCGATGTTCATCAACTGGAAGTGATACTTGGCGCGCTGGTCACTCTGCGGATAGCGCTTGATAGCGTCTTCGTACACAGACTTTGCAGCCTTGTGCATGCGGAGGTTTTCGAAAGACTTTGCCTTATAGAAGGCGGCCTGGTCCACAAGGTGGAATGCCGGGTACTTGGTCTGAACCTTACCGAAGGCGTATGCAGCTTCCAAGAACTGACGGTTCAAGTAGAGACGCATAGCGGCGCGGTAGTCGTTTTCCGGTTCGATCTTCAAACGACGGTAACGTTCTTCACCGATCTTTTCTTCACGAGTGTCACCGAAGCGGCTGGTGAGTTTGACAGCCCAGATGAAGCCACGGTTCTTCTTGGCGTAAAGGTCATCGTGAGACATTTCGAGGTCGAGAGCGAGGTAACGGAAGATGCTCACGTCCTTGACGTTAACCGTAGCGCCGGCAACCGGGTAACCTTCCTTCGTGAAGCGGAGGCGGACACCAAGGTGCGGAGAGAGGTAATAGGTCAAAGTGAAGCTCATTTCCGGATTCAAACCTTCGCCACCTTCGGAGTCGGAATGGAATACGTCGATGAGGGAAAGTTCTGCCTTAGCTTCGATCACGCGGTTGAAACCACGCCAGAAGAGGGAGAAGTTCAGGTTAGACGGAATGTTGTAAGCATCGTCGCGGTCACCGCCGAAGAAGCCCGGGGCAACGAAGCCACCGTCATCTTCCATGCTCACGCCCGGCTGGGCGATATTCTGGAGGGCAACGCCCACCAAGAGGTAACCGAACTTAGAAGAGTTGAGCGGGTTCCAGCTCAAGCCCACGTCGGAACCGACAGTCACCTGCTTCACATCATCGAACTGGTTGATGTAGAGCACGGACACATCGATACCCAAGGCGATGCAGTGCATGAGGCGGTAGGCATAGCCGAGCAAGAAGGCGTATTCGCCATAGGACTTGCCACCGTCAATGGAAGCACCGTTTTCGAAGAACGAGAAACCGAGAGTGTGCTTGTAATCCATCGGGAAGGTCAAGCTAACGTATTCCTGGCTAGCTTCACCACTGATAGAGCTAAAGAACGCGGCGCTGAATTCCAACTGGTCAGTTTCAGAAATTCCTGCGGGGTTCACATACATGGCAGTATTGCCACCAAATTCTGCAAACCAGTCATTCTGCTGATACTTATGCGGAGAATAAGTGGCTTCTGCAAACAAGGAAGTGCTGGCTACCGTGAGTCCAAGGACTGCTGTTTTAATAACACTAGTACGCATCACTTACTCCTTTACTTGATATCCGTACGGATAAACTCAATACGACGGTTCTGGGCACGACCTTCAGGGGTCTTGTTCGTGGCAACCGGTTCGGTGTCACCCTTACCGCTCGTAACGATACGGCTTTCATTGATGCCCTTTTCCACGAGGAAGTTCTTCACGGAAGCGGCGCGGTCTGCAGAGAGCTGCATGTTCGATTCTTTTCTACCGACGTTGTCAGTGTGACCGACAATTTCGAAGGTTGCTTCCTGGAAGGTTTCCATAATGTCAACCACCTTCATGAGGGAGACGTAGGAATCCTGAGTAATCGTAGCCTTACCGGATTCGAAGTTCACGCCTTCCAACACGAAGACTTTCTTAGGCGGCTGCGGGACTTCGTCCGGGCAACCATCTTCGTCCTTATAGCTGTTGAGGGTTTCTGCCTGTTCCGGGCAGAGGTCAACGCCCTTACAAATGTGAGCGAAGGTAGCAAGCATACCCTTAGCTTCAACCCACGGGTCGCAGAGACCGTCGCGGTCGTTGTCGGCATCCGGGCAACCATCGTCGTCCTGGTAACCGTCGAAGTCTTCAGCTTCTTCGGGGCAGTTGTCGAGGCCGGTGCAGACGCTTGCATACTTGTCGGAAACGCCTTCTTCGGAAACCCACGGATCGCAAAGGCCATCGCCATCGGTATCCGGATTGCGAGTTTCTTCAACGGCTTCTTCTTCCTTCACCAGTTCGGCTGCAGTCAGACCGATGTCTGCCTTGCCCTTACCGCGCTTGAGCATCGGCGAGGTGGACTGGCAGTAGAAGTTCGGCTGAGACAGAGAGTGGTTGATGAACTTCGGATCCAAAGAAACGTTCGTGCGGTTCACCTTGATGAACTGGTTGAACGGATAGTAGTTCTTGTAGATGTTGTTGTATTCCACCTTGGTCTGGCCGGCAGCGGGGTCGG
>JAEEGG010002450.1_pt1 | contig 47825 bp, 34 predicted proteins | sample 9134161 | NCBI WGS metagenome assembly JAEEGG01 (sample SAMN16246543, study PRJNA631951) | gut metagenome | biome: gut microbiome; feature: rumen; material: CR-attached | host: Bos | place: Iran: Karaj | collected 2018-10
GTTTATTCATGTATAGATACTTGCAATTCTAAACTTAAAGGCTAAACCTTCAATCTCCAGATTTGGGTTTACAATACCTTATTATATATATAAGAACATCTAAACTTAAACCTAAACTTATGGCATTAAATTCCATCCATTTTTCTTTTAATCGAAACCAAAATTTGGTAACAGGATGTTGTTTTCACCTTAATATATATTAAAATCATACACGTTCTGCAAGAAAAACGTGCAGAATGAACGTAAAGTCAGAATAAATCATTAACTTTGCAAACAGAGTTTGCAGAATGTGCTTTTGGGATTATCTCCCATCTAAAGTATGTGATGCGTCTATAGTAAAAATGGTCAGTCAAGATGTTGACCAGATTGTTGACCAAATAGAAAAGTAACTCTAAAGATTAAGATTGGATTAGATGAAGACAGAATTAATTACGTAAGTGACAATTTTTGCAGAAGAATACGAGTCAGAAACGTGCAGAACGTGCAGAACGTGTATGATTTGCATTCGGAATGTTGACCAGCCCTTTCGTAAGTCATTGATAATCAGTATCCGTTAGCCGCCGCACAGGCTGCTGTTGAGGAATAATCAATTGATACTCATCATAAAAAACGCCCCGTCAGAATTCCGACGGGGCATTTTTTTTATCCTAGAATTTGGTGTCTTTCTTCAGTACCAGTTTGTCCGACGAGCCACCCACCAGCACCGTCATCTTGCCTTTCTCCAGCTTCCACGTTTGCGAGGCCTCGTCCCAATGACAGAGGTCAGCACTTCGCAGAGGGATGATGATGCGTTGACGTTCTCCGCCTTTCAGCGCCACACGATGGAAACCTTTGAGCTCCTTCACCGGACGGCTGATGGCCGATTTCTGACGCGAAACATACACCTGCACCACTTCCTCGGCATCGATGGCAGAACGGTTAGTCAGCAGGAAACTCACCTCGAATCCTTCGCCCACGGGTTTCACCTGCAGGTCGCTATACTGGAAGGTGGCATACGAGAGACCATGTCCGAAGGGATAAGCCACCTTCACCTTCTTGGCGTCATACCAGCGATAGCCCACGAGGTCTTCCTCGGCATAGTTGGCGATGAGTTGCTGACGACGGTCATTACGACGGTTGCGGGTGAGGTCTACAAAGATGTCACCCTGCTGGTTATTCTGTTGCATATTCTGCGGATAGGTGCCTGTGGCGTAAGCTGGCACATCCTCCAGCCTCTTTGGCCAGGTCATCGGCAACTTACCCGATGGCGCAATCTTGCCTGTGAGCACCTCTGCCAGTGCCTGTCCGCCCATCGATCCGTTGAACCACGATACCAGCAAGGCCCCCGACACCGCATCGACGGTGCTGATATCCACTGGACCACCTGCCACGATCACCGTCACTAGTCTGGGATTGGCTTTTGCCAATGCCGCTGCCAGTTCGTCTTGTCCCGAGGGTAGGGTGATGGTCTTGCGGTCTGAGCCCTCCGTCTCCACCTCACGGTTGTCGCCAGCAAAGAACAACACGAGGTCGGCACCCTGCGCCACCTTCACCGCTTCTTCTACCAGTTGCGGATCAGCAGGCTGGATGGGGTCCTGACGCCGATTACGGCTACCGCTGTCAAAACTCTTATAACCTTTGGCATAGGTGAGCTGCACGCTGTTGCCGAGCAGCTTCTGCAAACCTTCCAGAGGCGTGATCTCCCGACGCGTCTTCACACCGGCACCCACGCCTCCCAGTGCCATCTTCGTCACGGCATTCTCTCCGATCACGGCGATCGTCCGCACCCGTCTTGTATCTATTGGCAACAGTGCACTTTTCGATTTCTTGATCTTTTCATTCTTCATCAGCACGATGCTCCTTCGTGCCACCTCCAGTGCCGTTGCCATCTCCTCGTCATTGCCCACAGGCTTGCTGTTGGCCACTTCCTTGGCAATGGGCTTCACCGTCAGTCTTACTCTGAGGATTTCCCTCACGCGCTTGTTGATCACCGCCTCACTTACCTTTCCCGCCTTCACCGAGTCGAGCAGGGCCTGACCCATAAAACGGCTTCCGGGCATCTCCACATTCATACCCGAGGTGACGGCATCCACGGTGGAGTGTACACCGCCCCAGTCGCTGATCACCATGCCTGGGAATCCCCATTGCTTCCTGAGCACTGTGGTCTGCAGATGTTCGTTCTCCGAGCACCAGCGTCCGTTTACCTTGTTATAGGCAGCCATCACACCCCAGGCATCGCCCTCGCGCACGGCCATCTCAAACGGACGGAGGTAGATCTCGTGCATGGCACGGTCGGAGATCCTCACATCCACGAATCCACGATAGTCCTCCTGATTGTTCAGGGCGTAGTGCTTCAGACACACCGCCGTTCCGTCGTCTTGCGCACCCTTGGTGTAGGCCACCGCCAGCAGACCGCTGAGTATCGGGTCTTCACTCAGATATTCATAGGTACGCCCGCCCGTGGGGATGCGTTGGATATTGATGGCGGGACCCAGTATCATGTCCTTGCCACGCAGGCGGGCTTCATGACTCATGCCCCGTCCGTAGGCGTAGGCCCATTCCGTACTCCACGTGGCAGCCAGTGCCGAACCCGTAGGGAAGAAGGTGGCGGAGTCGGTGGTCAGGTGGAGGGAGTTCCAGGAGTGGGGCTCCATCTCCTCACGGATACCGAAGGGGCCGTCGGCATATTCCATATCAGCGATGTTCAGACGGGGGATGCCAGCCGACGAGAACATGTTCTTGCCGTGCAGCATGTCGATCTTTTCCTCGAGGGTCATGCCCTCGATGATATGGTCAATCGTGACCTCGTGTTCAAGCAACTTGGTGGAATACTTCTGCGCTTGGGCAGGGAGCGACCATACGGCCAGTGCCGCAACAGTCAACAGTTGGAGAGTCATCTTTGTCATAACGTAGTTTTAGTGTATTATCGTTTGCAAAGATAATAAATAATGTGTAAAAGTCCAAATGAATTCGTGATTTTTTAAAAACTGCCTTCTTTCACGAATCCCTTCGACTTCCATTTCCCCGACCGCCAACGTCTTACGAGGATCACGCCCCTCACGTTCTCGTCGAGGGCAAACCCGATCCACATGCCCACCAGTCCGTAGCCCAAGGGGATGCCGATCACATAACTTAGTCCCACGGCGATGGTCCACTGGAAGATCACGCCCACGACAAAGGGATAAACAATGTCACCCGTGGCCCTCAGCGTGCTGCCTGCAAAGATGTTCGAGGTGCGGCCTATCTCTAGGAACCAGTCCACCACCAGCACCCACACGCCCATGGTGATAATCTCCTGATTGTCGGTAAAGGCACCGAGGATGCTGCGTCCGCCTATAGCCAGCAGGGCAGAACCGGTGAGGGTGATGATCATCGACCAGCGGAAGAAATAGTTGCCCAACACGTAGGCTGCCTGATGACGCCGCTGACCTACCAGATGGCCCACGAGGATGTCACCGCCTTGCGTGATGCTGAGGCAGAACAGATACACGAACATGATCATGTTATGACAGTAGGTGCGCGCTGCCAGCGCCTCGTTGCTGATCTGGTTGATGAAGAAGGTAATCACCACCTGCGACAGACAGTAGCTGATGTTCTCGCTCATGGCGGGGATGCCGATCTTGAGCAGGTTCCTCAGCTCCTGCCAGGGCATCGGACGGAAATAGCTGAGCGGGAACCGCGGGATATGCACCTTGAAGTGGATGGCAGCCAACAGCACCATTGCCACTCCACGACTCACGGCAGTGGCGATGGCAGCACCCTCCACACCCAGCTGCGGACAACCCCAGCGACCGAAGATCAGCGCGTAGTTGCCCACGATGTTCAGCACGTTCACGATGCCTGTCACCACCATCGGATACACCACCTTGTCGGCACTCCTCAGCGAGGCGGAGAAGGTCAGCGCCAGTGCCTGGAAGAACGACAGCGCACCCGTCAGTCGCAGATATACCAGTCCGTCGCCCATCAGTTCGGGGCGCAGACCCATCAGCTGCAACAGCTGCTCGGCATAGAAATAGAGTAGGGCACTCACCGTCAGACCTACCATCAGGTTCACCACCAGTGCCATGCCCACCACCTGCACCAGTCGTTTCCTCAGACCAGCACCGATATACTGTGCGCAGAGGATGGCGGCACCCATCGAGAAGAACTGATAGACCAGAAACACCAGCGATATCAGTTGGTTGTCCAGTCCCACCGCAGCCACACTGTTGTCGCTGTAACGACTCAGCATCACGGTGTCCACTGCACCCAACAACATCACCAGCGCCATCTCGATAAACACCGGGATGGTCAGTACCTTCAATTGTCGTTTCAGCGAGTGGTCTGCCATGTTAAGTCTGTTTTTAAAACGGACTGCAAAGGTAGTAAAAACCAAGCAAAATCCCAAAATTATTTGTTTTTTTTGATGAAATACAAAAAAATAGCGTAACTTTGCCGCCGCATTTTAGAATATAGTGATCAATATGAGATATGGAATCATCGGCACTGGTGCCATTGGTGGATATTATGGAGCAAAATTGGCTCATGCAGGACAGGATGTACATTTCCTGCTGCACAGCGACTATGAGTATGTGAAACAGTATGGCCTGCAGGTAGACTCCTGCGATGGCTCGTTTCATCTGGATGATGTTCATGCCTATCAGCATACAGAGGATATGCCGTCGTGCGATGTGGTACTTGTGTGCCTGAAATCTGTCAACAACGGCAAGCTGCAGTCGTTGCTACCACCACTGCTCCATGCAAAAACGCTGGTGGTGCTCATCCAGAACGGCATTGGTGTCGAAGAAAATGTGCAGAAGATGTTCCCCAATGTGCAACTGGCTGCCGGACTGGCCTTTATCTGTTCTGCCAAGACGGAACCCGGTCTTGTCAATCACCAGTGTTATGGCAGCATTAATCTGGCCAACTACTCATGCAGCGACGAAGCGCTGATGCAGGCCGTTGTCGATGAGTTCCGTCAGGCCAACATAGAGACGGGGCTTGTGGAATACCATGAGGCACGATGGAAAAAGGCCGTGTGGAACATGCCTTTCAACGGTATGACCGTAGCCCTGCACACGCAGACAGACCTGCTGCTGAAGAACAAGGCGACCCGTCAACTGATTCGCGAGCAGATGATGGAGGTGGTCAGTACTGCCCAGCACTTGGGCGTGAAGAACCTTGATGAATCGTTTGTCGACAAGATGATTGCAACCACTGATGCCATGACGCCCTATTCGCCGTCCATGCGTCTCGACTACGACTTCCACCGTCCCATGGAGATATACTATCTCTACACACGTCCTTTAGAGATTGCCTGCGAGGCAGGCTGTCCTATGCCGAAACTGGAAATGCTGGAGGCAGAGCTTCGCTTCCTGGAGGCTGAATCAAACAGATAAAAGACATGTGTTGTGTGTGATACAAAAGAGGCTCTTGCCATTCAGCAGGAGCCTCTTTTTACATTTGGGAAATGCGCTTATTTGAAAATAGGTGCCACTTAATTTTGTGGTGGCTGCGCAGGGATTCTTTGTAGGGTTACTCCCTGTACTCGAGGATGTCGCCGGGTTGGCAATCGAGGGCTTTACAGATGGCCTCGAGGGTGGAGAAGCGGATGGCCTTGGCCTTGCCCGTCTTGAGGATGGAGAGGTTGGCCTGGGTGATGCCGATACGTTCGGCCAATTCTTGTGATGACATCTTGCGACGGGCCATCATCACGTCTACATTCACAATGATACTCATAAGGCGTTGTCGGTTAAATGGTGAGTTCCTGTTCTTCCTTCAGATCCTTTCCCATGAGGATGATCTGCGAGATGATCATGAGAGCCAAGCCCGTGAGGAGGTACATGCTATTGCACTCGTTGACGAAGATGATGCTGTGGTCGGCCAGATGGATATTCGCGATGAAATACTGCGTGATGATGTAGGAGACAATCAGTTCATAGAGATAGACAAAGGACAGCAGATAGCCGGTGGTCTCCAGATACTTCGCCACCTTGCTCACAAAGATCTCTCCGCTACGGATCTTGACGATGAGCTTGAACACCATCCAGAAGATCCAAACAAAAGCGATGACCCACAAGATGATGGACGATCCGAGCAGATAATGTGGGAAGCGGAAGCTGTCGCGCGAGGCGGGGATGCCAATCTCGATCTTCTTCATATTCACCTTATAGGTCTGACCTTGCGCCGTAGAGAGGAGCACCTTATGGTCGGGACGGCTCCAGGAGTGAACGTTGAGTTCATAGGAAAAATAGGGATGACCGGTTGATACGGTTTCACCATCCGCAAGGGTGTCGGTGGTCATGTACTCCGCAGGCAGTTCTGCAAACTCCATCTTGTTGTCGGGTGCCGGACTCCAGCCCATTGACCAAAACAGGAACGAATTTGAAAATCCCACAGCAATGAATGCGATGACAAACAACGTGCTGTAAATTTTAAGCTTGTTACTCATAATTGATAATGTTTTATTGTTAAACGATAATTAATTTCGGTGCAAAGATAAACATTATTTTTGAAACGATAATGGAAAACGATGTTAAATTATCGTAAAACAATAAATTTTGTTTTGTTAATGATAGGTAATTATTTGTTTTTCTACTCAGTTTTTACTACCTTTACCACATTATTATAATAATAAGGAGATGAAAGGTATGAAACAATTGGTTTTGCTCGCGATGATGTTGATGCCGCTGACGGCAGGGGCTCAGAAACAGTATTTCCTGCCTACGGGCGACGAGACGATGGGCGCTCAGGACAGACCGATGATAGAGGTGTATCTGCCTAAGGAAGAGGTGGCCAACGGCTGTGCGGTGGTGCTCTGTCCCGGTGGTGCCATGCGATGGCTGTCGTGGGAGAGCGACGTGGTGAAGATGGCTGAATACCTGAACGAACGGGGCATCGCCGCCATTGGACTGCGCTATCACCTGAACAAGGGACAGATGCCAAGGGGGATGCAGATGCCGACGATGGTGGACGTGACGCATCCGGAACGCTTTCCGCAGGCTGATGCCAACCCGATGCACAATGCCAGCGGCGACAGTATCATCCGACTGGCTGCGGAGGACGCGAAAGCCGCCATCCGGATGGTGAGGGAGCATGCCGACGCGTGGCATCTCAGCAAGAACAAGATAGGCTATCTGGGCTTCTCGGCGGGTGGGGGCGTGGCGATTGCTGCGACAATGTCGGCAGAGAGTGTAGAACGGCCTGATTTTGTGTGTACCAACTTCGGACCCTCACTGATGCCGGTAACGGTGACGAAAGATGCACCGCCATTGCTGATCATGACGCGTGCCGACCACCCGAATGTGGCAGCGGGACTCGTGGCGCTGTTTATGGAATGGAAGAAGGCGGGCGCCAATGCATAACTGCATATCTATGGCGATGGCAACGGTCCCTACGAGCTGATGGCACCAACGGGTGAGACGACCACAGAGACGTGGAGCACACAGATGATGCAGTGGCTGAAGGCCAAGGGATTCGTGGGCATGTAAGGATCAGGGAGCTCATATTTTTTGAGGATTTCTTTGGAAGTTACAGATATTATTCGTATCTTTGTGGCATATTTGTAACAAATAAACAATTAAAGTATATGAAAAGACTACTACTTATCCTAACAATGGTTTGTCTGGCCAGCACCGGTTGGGCAGAACAAATTTCCCGTGAACAGGCGCTTCAGAAGGCGCGGCAATTTATGAGCCAGAAAGGCAAGCACGGTACGCTGACAGCGGCAGAGACCGCGATGACGAAGGCACGCAGACGCAGCATGCAGCAGGTGCCCGACTATTACTATGTGTTTAATGCCGGACAGAATCAGGGTTATGTGGTCGTGAGCGGTGATGACCGTACGGCACCGATCCTGGGTTATGCGAATCATGGCACTTTTGACGTGGACAAGATTCCGTGTAATATGGCTGTGTGGCTGGAGGGCTATGCCGAGCAGATCAAATATGTCCAGGAGCATCCTGAGGCAGTGGTGACACGTGGCGATGTGCCTACGCATGCTGATGTGGGGGCGCTGATCTCCACAACGTGGGGTCAGAACGCACCTTATAATAATCTATTGCCCACCTATAACGGACAGCGGTGTGTGACGGGTTGCGGTGCAACGGCGATGGCGCAGATCATGAATTATCATGGGGCTCCCTCCAGTTGTCCGGACATTCCTGCCTATACCACCTCTACGCACGGTATTGCCTGTGAGGCTCTGCCAGCAACAACATTTAATTGGGGCAACATGGGCTCTGATGACGAGGTGGCCAAGCTGATGAAGTATTGTGCCTATGCCCTGCAGGCCGACCTGGATCCGGGTGGCACATCGGCCTTTGACAATATGATTGTGACTGCACTGACGGGCTATTTTGGTTATGGCAGCGGCGTGCAGGAGGCGTATCACTCTACGTATGGGGAGGCCGACTGGGACATGCTGATCTATAACGAGATCGCAAACAGTCGTCCGGTGATCCTTATAGGACAGTCGCCCTCGGCAGGCGGACATTTCTTTATCCTGCATGGTTATTCCGTCAGTGGCGGTGTAGGTTATTACACTGTGAACTGGGGATGGGATGGTTTTGAGGACGGAAATTTTTTGCTCAGTGCGATGGACCCGAAATCGATAGGTTCTGGCTTTAATGACAACCAGGCGGTGATCGTGGGTATCTCTCCATCGGATGTCACCCCATATCAGGTGACGGAGACCGTGGTGCTGACAACGGAGTATATCAAACTGCCTGATGGCGATAATACCTATACGATACCAGCAGGCTATGCACAATTTGGACCGGTTTATTTCCATGCCAAGTTTGTGAACAAACTGACGCGTGCTTATAATATTCAGTATAATTACAAGATTTATAAGGATGGCGAGTTCCTGGAATACTTGTACCAGAATCCGAATACCTTTACGGACTTCGGTCCTGGACACTATTTCCCGTATCCCGACCAGACTGGCTTCTATCTGCCCAACTGGGATGGCGATTTCGGAATCTCGTTCAAGACCCCCGGAACCTATAAGATTGTGCCTGTGTCGAGAGAACAGGGCAGTGAGGAGTGGCATGAGAATATCGGCAGTGATACCTATTTCCTTACGGGTGTGGTATCGTCGGATATGAAGTTGACGATGTATGTGGGTGACGGTCCGGGTTCTGATCCGACCCCGACACCTGAGGTGACGCAGGCTGATCTGGATGAGTTGGCTGCACTCTATGCCGACCAGAAGACGGCCATCAATGACAAGATTGCTGCGTTGACAGCCAACGATACGAAGTTGGCTGCGATTGCCAAGACGCTGGACGAGAAGAAAGCGGCCATTGACGCAGCAGCTGCCAAGCTCAAGACTTTGAAGGATAAGCTGAACAGTCAATATCTGACCGTACAGCAGCAGTCATCGTATAATGTTGAACTGGATGTGATTGACGCTAGGCTGAAGACGCTGCAGTCGGAATATGACACTGCACAGAAGGATCTGGCGGCACTTCAGACCAAGAGTGCTGCGCTGGCCACCACCCTCAACGCGCTGCTGACAACGGTTAACACCGAGTCGGCAGCCATAGCCTCCATCACGACGAAGGCCACACTGGATGCCTCGAAGACTAAGGCTGCAGACATCAAGGATCAGCAGACCGACTGTAACGTATCGGCAGAGACCACCAAGGTGAACACCTTGGAAACAACGGCATCGGCCCTCTCTGTGGCAGATATCGAGACAAGTCTGGCATCGATGGATAGTAAGGTGGAGACTGATATCGCTGCTGCCAAGAAGGCGGAAGAGGATGCGAAGGACAAGGAAGCCAAGGAGAAAGAACTGGCGGAGGCCAAGAAGGAACTGACAGATAATTATGACAATCTGGCGAAACTGGTGAATACCAAACTGGACGTTTTGGCTGAATACAAGAAGACAATCACCAGTCTCGAAGCTGCTGTCAAGGATGCTCAGGCGGCTATTGATCCTGTGGAGAAGAAGATTGCCGAGATCAAGGAGAGCCTGAAGAGTGATATGCTCACTGCTGAGCAGAAGACCTCATTCCTGACGCAACTCGATGCCCTTGCAAAGGCGAAGGAAGACTATGCTGCCGCCTTGAAGACGCATCAGGATCGTCTGGATGTGGTCAAGAAGGACGTTAACGATACAGAGGCTGTCCTCCTGAAACTGAAAGATGAAATCACTACCCAGAAGGACAAAGTGACTGCTCTCACCATCGATGATGACTTGGCTGCTGTGAAGGCCACCTATCAGTCGATAGAGACACAGGAGAAAACTGCCAGCCCAGCCACAGATGTGGATAAAGACCTGGCTGCGATCAAGGAAGATCTCGATAAACTCTCGCTGGAAAGTACTACTAAGGATTTGGCTGCGCTAGAGACGGAGGTAGACAAGGCCATCGCTGGCGGACAGGAGGAATTTGAGAAGCAGCAGGCCGAGAAACTGGCCAAGGCGAAGGAGGAATGTCAGGATGCCATTGACCAACTGGATGCGCTCATCAAAGAACATCAGACGAATTACGACAAGTTGGCGAATGCCCAGGAGGAACTGAAGGCGAAGCTGAAGGAGTTGGAAGAGGTGATCGCTAAGCTGAAGAACCAGTATACCGACATCGAGAAGATGCTCGACGAACTCATCGCCAAGCAGACCCGTGCTGATGATGATCCGATAGCCAAGCTGCAGGAGGGTCTGAAGAAACTGGCTGACAATATCGCCATACTGGAGAAACAGCGTCAGCAGATAGCTGATCAGATCAGCGTGCTGGACACCGAAATGCAGCAGTATAGTGCGGTGATTGAAAAGGCCAAGGAGGCCCTGAGTCAGTTGCAGAGCAGTCTGGCTTCGGCTACTGCCATTGATGATGTGGAGAGTGTGACGGCCTCCATCACCAAGGCTTCGAATACCTTGAAGTCAGACGGTGTGGATGCCTACAATCTGTATGTAGAAAACTACGGGAAGGTGATTGATAACATCAATGTCTTGATTGATAATGTCAATAGCGTGGATAATCAGGCTGATACGCTGGAGACGGCGGTTCAGAAGGAAACCACCAGTATACAGCGTGTGACGGTGGATGAATCGGAGGTTCTGGGGCGTTATGACATGAAGGGCAATCCCGTGGACAGCACCTATAAGGGCATTCAGATTATCAAACTGAAGAACGGAAAGACCATTAAGTTGAACGTAAAATAAACATTATTCATTTATTAAAAAGACAAGATTATGAAAAAGTTCATTTTGACGATGGCACTGGCCATCACCGCAGGTGTTTACACCGCTCATGCACAAGACGTGATTACTGATCCCGCTGCCGCAGCTGCTGCCGCTCAGGCTCAGCAGGAGGCTATCAAGGCGCAGAAGGCTGCTGAAAAGGAAGCTAAGAAGCAGCAGAAGGCTATTGAGAAAAAGGAAAAGGAAGCCAAGAAAAAGGAGAAGGCCGTTAAGAAGCACAACGATGCTGTGAAGAAGGCCAACAACGCTCAGAAGGCTGCTGAGAACGCTGCCGAGAAGGCCCAGAAGGCTGCTGAAAAGGCTGCCCAGAATCCTGGTGACCTGAAGCTTCAGGCCAAGGCTCAGAAGGCTGCTGCTAACGCCACAAAGGCTCAGTTGAAAGCAGAGAAACTGGCGAAGAAAGCGAAATAGACATGAGAAAGAGAAAGCCCTCATAATCGTGAGGGCTTTTCTTTTATTGATATTGGCGGAGGGCTGCTATCAGTTCTCCGTTTTCTGTCTTCGTACCGATGGTGACACGCAGACAGTTCTGACAAAGTTGTATACGATGACGGTTGCGCACGATAATGCCTTTGTCCACCAGGTAGTTGTAGATCTTGGTGGCATCGGTCATCTGGGCGAGGAAGAAATTGGCCTCGGTGGGATACACCTTCTTGCAGATGGGCAGCAGTTGGAAGGCGTCGATCATACGGGAGCGTTCCTCGAGGAGGATCTTGACCCATTTGTCGACCTCGAAAGGATCTTTCAGCGCCTGAAGGGCCTGCTGCTGTGTCAGTTGGTTGACATTATAGGGATACTTCACTTTGTTGAAGATGGCGATGATCTCTTCTGAGGCAAAGGCCATACCCAGACGGATGGCAGCACAGCCCCACGCCTTTGACATCGTGTTGAGTACGATGAGGTTGGGATATTTGGCAATCTCATGGCGCAGGGGCTTTTGCGAAGAGAAATCACTATAGGCCTCGTCGACGATCACTAGGCCCTCGAACGTCTCGATGACCTTAACGATCTCCTCGCGCTGGAGCGTGTTGCCTGTGGGATTGTTGGGCGAACAGAGCCAGATGAGTTTCGTGTGCGCATCAGTGGCTGCCAATAGTCTTTCGGCGGTAATCTGGTAGTTTTCGTCCAGTAACACAGGACGATACTCGGTATTGTTGATATCCGCGCAGACCTTATACATGCCGTAAGTGGGCTCGATGGCGACGACATTGTCGATGCCGGGTTCGCAGAAACAACGGTAGGGCAGGTCGATGGCCTCGTCGCTGCCATTGCCCAAGAAAATGTTGGCTGCGGGCACACCCTTGACCTTCGAGATAGCTGCCTTCAGTTCGAGCTGCAGCGGATCAGGATAACGGTTGTAGGGGTTGTTGTAGGGATTCTCGTTGGCATCGAGAAACACACGGGCCTCGCGACCTGCATATTCATTGCGGGCGCTGCTATAAGGGGCCAGATTCCAGATATTCTTTCTGGTAAGTTCTTCTAAGGGCTTCATCGGAGTAATCTGAATATTCTGAGTAATCTGATCTTATTTCTTCAAGCTATTGATGCGAACTGTCATCGCGTTCTTGTGGGCATCGAGCTGCTCGGCCTCTGCCATGAGTTCTACAGCATGACCGATCTGGCGCACACCTTCTTCCGTGAGATGCTGGAAGGTGACCTTGCGACAATAGCTGTCGAGGTTGACGCCGTTATAAGTGGTAGCGTAACCATGTGTGGGCAGGGTGTGATTGGTACCGCTGGCATAGTCGCCAGCACTCTCACAGGCATATTTGCCCAAGAATACGCTACCGGCATTGACGACCTTCGCTGCCACATCCTCGTAATTCTCCGTCTGAATGACCAAATGCTCGGGGGCATAGGTGTTCGATAGTTCAATGGCCTCGTGCATATCTGTCACGAGTACGATCATACTGTTTTCAAGTGCCTTCTGCGCAATCTCCTTACGGGGAAGGGCCTCCAGTTGCTTGCCCAGTTCCTTCTGCACCTCGTCGATAAACTTGTTGGAGGTGGTGATAAGGAATACCTGGGAGTCGGCACCGTGTTCTGCCTGTGACAACAGGTCGGCAGCCACAAACTCTGCATTGGCAGTGTCATCGGCAATCACACAGACTTCCGAAGGACCCGCTGGCATGTCGATACCCACATCGTGGATGCTGACCTGCTGTTTGGCAGCCATCACATACTGGTTGCCTGGGCCGAAGATCTTATAGACCTTGGGAACGGTCTCTGTGCCGTATGCCATTGCGCCGATGGCCTGAACACCACCGGCCTTGAAGATCTTGCTCACACCGGCTATCTGCGCTGCTACCAGAATGGCGGGATTCACCTTGCCCTCACGGTTCGGAGGAGTGCAGAGTACAATCTCCTTACAGCCAGCAATCTTGGCAGGTGTGGCCAGCATCAGGACGGTAGAGAAGAGTGGGGCAGTGCCGCCAGGGATATAGAGGCCTACCTTCTCAATGGGGACGCTCTTCTGCCAACAGGTGACACCAGGCAGCGTCTCCACCTTCTTAGAACGGAAACGCTGTGACTCATGGAAGGTCTTGATGTTGGCATGAGCCAGTTGGATAGCTTCCTTCAGTTCTTTCGTCACCAGCTTCTCTGCTTCGGCAATCTCGTCTTTGGTCACTTCGAGAGAAGGGAGGTCTACATGGTCGAATTTCAGTTCATAGCCTTTTACTGCTTCGTCACCTCGCTGCTTGACATCTGCCAAGACAGAGGCAACGGTCTCATTTAATTGTGATACATCCAGGTGTGGACGCTCCACAATCTTCTGCCATTCGCTTTTTTCAGGATATCGGATGATGTTCATAGAATCATTTTTTCAATTGGTGTGACCAAGATGCCTTGTGCGCCCATCTCCTTCAGTTTACCGATGATATCCCAGAACTGTTTCTGGTCTAATACAGTGTGAACGGAACACCACTCTTCATCAGCCAGAGGAATGATGGTAGGACTCTTCAAGCCAGGCAGCACGTCGATGATCTCCTGCAGACGAGCCTTGGGGGCGTTCATGCGGACATACTTCTTGTCTTCGGCATCTTTCACAGCCTTAAAACGGAAGAGCATCTGCTCCAGGATGTCACGCTTCTCCTGTGAGAGCTGCTTGTTGCCGATGAGCAGAGCCTCGCTCTGCATCACGATCTCCACTTCACGCAAGTTGTTGCTCACGAGGGTAGAACCACTGCTGACGATATCGAAGATGCCATCAGCCAGACCGATGCCCGGGCTGATCTCCACACTACCGGTGATGACGTGTATCTCTGCCTGGATGCCCTTCTCGTCGAGGAACATCTTCAGTATATGCGGGTAACTGGTAGCAATCTTCTTGCCATTGAACCACTGGGGTCCCTGATAGTCGATCTCTTTGGGGATGGCCAGCGACAAACGGCACTTGGAGAAGCCTAAGCGGGAGATGATATCAGCATCTTCACCACGTTCAACGAATTCATTCTCTCCTACGATGCCGATATCTGCGACACCTGATGCCACGCTTTGGGGGATATCGTCGTCGCGGAGGTAAAGCACCTCCAGGGGGAAATTATTCGACTGCACCAATAGTGTGCGCTTGCTGGCACTGACCTTGATGTCCGCCTCAGCGAGCAGATTCATCGTATCTTCGAAAAGACGGCCTTTTGACTGTACTGCGATTCTTAACATACCTACGTTAAAGTCTAATTACTCTTAATTCGGGTGCAAAGGTACAAAAAAAAGTAAAAAGGTAAAAAAGTAAAAAGGTAAAAAAGTAAAAAATCAATTAAATTTAGTACCTTTGCAACGATTTGAAACGTAGAATAGTTCGATTAACCCCCATGCTTGCAGCTATGCTGCTGGTCTCCTGTGGCGAAAAGAAACAGGAGCCTATCGTCACACCCTGGGGTGAAGTGCTGGATTCGGTGGAGGTGACAGAAGGCTTCGACCTTCATGAGATACAGCAGGGTGGGGAACTGATTCTGGCTACGATCAGTGGTCCGCAGACCTACTATGACTATCATGGCAAATCCCTCGGAACACAGTATCTGCTGGTGCAGAAACTGGCTGATAAGTTGGGTGTGAAAGTGCGTGTGGAGGTGTGCAGGGATTCTTTAGAACTTGCAAAGCAACTGGCTGAGAAAGAGATAGATATCGTAGCTTGGCCTACACCTGGACATTTGGAGGCAAAGGCTTCGAAGCCTGTGTTGGCGGAAGAACTGAAAGCGTGGTTTAAGCCGGAAATGGTGGCTGAGGTTCAGAAAGAGGAGACGCGTCAGCTGACCGTTCAGCGTGTCAAGCGCAGGGTGTTTGCACCAATGTTGGATAAGAATGGTGGTATCATCTCTCATTACGATCATTATTTCCAGCAGTATTCTCAGACTATCCGTTGGGACTGGCGCCTGATGGCTGCGCAATGCTATCAGGAGTCGACCTTTGACCCCAAAGCCGTATCCTTTGCTGGCGCCAAGGGTTTGATGCAGATTATGCCAGCAACGGCAGATCTTCTGGGATTGCCTCGTGACAAGATGTATGATCCCGAGCAGAACATCGCTGCTGCAGCGAAGTATCTGGGACAATTAGAAGGCAAGCTGTCGGATATCCGCAACCGTGTGGAGCGTACCAATTTCGTGCTGGCCAGTTATAACGGTGGACTTCATCATATCCGCGATGCGATGGCTTTGGCCAAGCGTGACGGTAAGAATCCCCACCTCTGGCGCGATGTATCGGAATATGTTTTGAAATTGGCTTCGCCTCAGTATTATAACGATCCGATCGTCAAGCACGGTTATATGCGTGGTTCTGAGACGGTGGATTATGTGGCGAAGATCCGTCAGCGGCATCAGGGATATATGGGCGTGAAATCACCACATATGGGTTTCCATCCGAGTCAGCCACGAAAATCCCAGAAGCGCAAAAGCAAATATGATATCTGATACAAATAAAAGAGGCCAGGAATCATCCTGACCTCTTTTTATGATATGAAGGAAAGAAGGGGATTACTCACCACCCTTCTTCTCCATCTGAGCTTTCAGCTGTGCGAGTACGTCGAGATCACCGAGTGTGGTACTTGCTGCAACGTTCTCAACCTTTGGCGTTTCTTCCTTCTTAGCACGAGGAGCCTTCTTAGCGGCTGCCTTCTTCTCCTCACGAGCAGGATCCTCGAAGGTACGGCTGTGAGAAAGGATGATACGCTTGCTGTCCTTGTTGAACTCGATCACCTTGAACTCGAGGGTCTCACCAGCCTGAGCCTGTGAGCCATCCTCCTTCTGCAGGTGCTTCGGAGTAGCAAAGCCCTCAACATCCTCGTCGAGCTGTACAACGGCACCCTTCTCGAGGAGTTCGATAATCTTACCCTCGTGGATAGAGCCAACGGTGTACTTAGCCTCGAATACATCCCAAGGATTATCCTCGAGCTGCTTGTGGCCGAGAGACAGACGACGGTTCTCCTTGTCGATGTCGAGCACAATCACCTCGATCTCAGCACCTACCTGAGTGAACTCTGAAGGATGCTTCACCTTCTTGGTCCAAGAGAGGTCGCTGATGTGGATCAGACCGTCAACACCCTCCTCAAGCTCTACAAATACACCGAAGTTGGTGAAGTTGCGAACCTTGGCGGTGTGCTTGCTGCCAACAGGATACTTGGTCTCGATAGCCTCCCAGGGATCCTCGCGGAGCTGCTTGATACCCAGAGACATCTTGCGCTCGTCGCGGTCGAGAGTCAGGATGACTGCCTCTACCTCTTCGCCTACCTTCAGGAACTCCTGAGCAGAACGGAGATGCTGGCTCCAAGACATCTCAGAAACGTGGATCAGACCCTCAACGCCGGGCTGGATCTCAACGAATGCACCGTAGTCAGCGAGTACAACAACCTTACCCTTCACGTGGTCGCCCACCTTGAGCTCAGCATCAAGAGCATCCCAAGGATGCGGAGTGAGCTGCTTCAGACCGAGAGCGATACGCTTCTTTTCATCGTCGAAATCGAGGATCACGACATTGATCTTCTGGTCGAGCTCTACCACCTTGTGAGGATCGTCTACGCGGCCCCAAGAAAGGTCTGTGATGTGGATGAGTCCGTCAACACCACCGAGGTCAACGAATACACCGTAAGAGGTGATATTCTTGACAGTTCCCTCGAGAATCTGACCCTTCTCCAGCTTACCGATGATCTCCTTCTTCTGAGCCTCAAGCTCCTGCTCGATGAGAGCCTTGTGAGAAACAACAACGTTGCGGAACTCCTGATTGATCTTCACGATCTTGAATTCCATCGTCTTACCCACAAACTGATCATAGTCGCGTATGGGGTGAACGTCAATCTGTGAACCAGGCAGGAAGGCCTCGATGCCGAATACATCGACAATCATACCGCCCTTCGTGCGGCACTTGATGTAACCCTGAACCACCTCTTCTGCGTCAAGGGCAGCGTTAACACGATCCCAAGACTTGCTCAGACGTGCTTTCTTGTGAGAGAGAATCAGCTGACCCTTCTTGTCCTCTGCACTCTCTACATAAACCTCAACAACATCACCGATCTTCAAATCGGGGTTGTAGCGGAATTCTGAAGCGGGGATAATACCGTCGCTCTTGTAACCGATGTTGACAACTACTTCCTTCTTGTCAACTGAGATGACCTTACCGTCAACTACCTGATGGTCGGCTACCTTGTTCAGGGTTTCGTCGTAAGCCTTGTCAAGTTCTTCCTTGCTGATGCTGGCACTCGTGCCATTCTCGAACTCTTCCCAATTGAAATCGTCGAGCGGCTTAACGTTCTTTGTTAATTCTGACATAATTTAATAAATTGTTGCCCCTCGTTTGTTTGTCAGGGCAGGGTCTGAACAGACGTTTATCAGACCATCTTTAAAGGGTTAATAATAGATAGGAGCAAGCGCCTGTTCCGGCCCCTATTTCCCCCTTTGGGGGACAAAGCGGCTGCAAAGGTACTGCTTTTTTGGTGAATAGTGATGAGTGAATAGTGAATAGTCAGCGGATTTATGATAATTTAACAAAAAAGAGGGCAAATCTTTTTCAGACCTGCCCTCTATCGTGAATTTTGCGTCGGTTTAATTTTCAATTATCCATTGTCCATTGTCCATTGGATTAAACGATTCCCTGAGCCATCATGGCCTTGGCAACCTTCATGAAGCCGGCTACGTTAGCTCCTTTCACGTAGTTGATGTAGCCATCCTTCTCGGTACCATATTTCACGCAGTTCTCGTGGATATCGTTCATGATGCGCTTCAGATAGTCGTCAACCTCCTTAGCAGTCCAGCTCAGACGCTCAGAGTTCTGTGACATCTCAAGACCAGATACTGATACACCACCAGCGTTAGAAGCCTTACCAGGAGAGTAGAGGATCTTGGCATCCTGGAAGATCTTGATAGCCTCAGGCAGTGAAGGCATGTTAGCACCCTCAGCAACGGCAATCACACCATTCTTTACCAGAGCGGCAGCCTCGTCACCGTTGATCTCGTTCTGTGTTGCGCAAGGCAGAGCGATGTCAGCCTTCTCATACCAAGGACGCTTGCCCTCGTAGTACTTGGCTGTAGGATACTCCTCAACATACTCCTTAATACGTCCACGCTCCACGTTCTTCAGCTCCATGATGTAGTCGAGCTTAGCGCGATCGATACCATCGGGATCGAAGATATAACCGTCAGAATCAGACATGGTCATGGGGATAGCACCGAGCTGCAGACACTTCTCAGCAGCATACTGAGCCACATTACCAGCACCAGAGATCAGAACCTTCTTACCCTTGATGTCGATGTTGCGAGTAGCCAGCATAGACACGAGGAAGTATACGGTACCATAACCAGTTGCCTCAGGACGGATAAGAGAGCCACCGAAGGGAATGCCCTTACCTGTGAGCACACCCTGGAACTGGTGAGTGAGCTTCTTGTACTGTCCGAAGAGGTAACCGACCTCACGACCACCTACGCCGATATCACCAGCGGGAACGTCCTCATCCGGACCAATCACGCGATAGAGTTCATTCATGAATGCCTGACAGAAACGCATCACCTCAGCGTCGCTCTTACCACGGGGAGAGAAGTCAGAACCACCCTTTGCGCCACCCATAGGCAGGGTTGTCAGTGAGTTCTTGAAAGTCTGCTCGAAAGCGAGGAACTTCAGGATACCGAGGTTCACGCTCTTGTGATAACGGAGACCGCCTTTGTACGGGCCAATGGCGTTGTTGTGCTGGATACGGTAACCCATGTTGGTCTGGACCTTACCCTGGTCGTCAACCCATGTGATACGGAACTCGCAAACGCGATCGGGGATGCACAGACGCTCGATCAGGTTAGCCTTCTCGAACTCGGGGTGCTTGTTGTACTCCTCCTCGATGGTGGGGAGAACCTGAGAAACTGCCTGGATGTACTCCGGCTCATTGGGGAAGCGCTGCTTCAACTGCTCTACAACTTGTGCTGCATTCATAATCTTTTTCTTTTTTAGTTGTTTTACTGAATATTGATTGTGATTTTTAATTTTCGGTTGCAAAATTACATCAAAAATCTGAAATGGCAAACATTTTATCAATTATTTCGCAAAAAACCTGTCTTTTTGTTACTTAATTGACATAAATCAAGGCAAAAAGACATAAAAACGCCCTTTTGTTGTGCTCGGGCACAAGTAAATTCATGAAAATCTTTTAGTTTTGTTGGGTGTAATTTAAAAAAAACTTTGTATCTTTGCCACCGAATTATAAGTATGAGAAGACAATTATTCTTGTTGGTGTGCCTTTTGGCTTGTGTTCTGTCAGCAATGGCGGATACTAGTCGACGTGTCTTCTCGGTTTATAATGCCAGTGATGGTCTGGCTGATAATAGTGCGCAGACCATTCATTGTGCCACCTCAGGCCGTGTGGTGATCACCACCATGGGACAGATTAATTTCTTCGACGGTAATCATTTCTCGTTTATTGATCCCTCGAAGGAGAATATGTATCCCTTGCCCAGCTATACTGGTAATTATCATATCTATGTCGACAAATACCACCATATGTGGTTGAAGAATACGCATACCATTACGTGTGTCGATCTGCTTACGGAGATGTTTGTCGGTTCTGTTGAAAATGTGTTCCGTGAGTTTGGTGTCGATGAAGAAGTGAAGGATTTCTTTGTCGATGGCAATGGCGTCGCTTATCTTCTGACAAAGAAAGGTTTGTATTCGGTAGAGTCCAAGCAGTATTATAAGGTTCGCGAGAAACTGAGTCTCCAGGATCTCGCCACGTATCAGGGTAAATATCTGCTGTTGTTCTACGAGACCGGTGTGGTGGATATCCAGGAACTCTCTACGGGTTCTACTGTCAATTCCTGCAAGGCCTATGATGGAGAGAATGTTCAGAAATACAAAAATTCGTCAGTACTCTATTCGGATGACTATATGTTCTATCAGATCCGCAATGGTAGCAAAGGGGCTATTCTGATGTCTTTCAATATCGGAAAGTGGGAGTGGAAGACGTTGATGGAAACGCCTTATCATCTGAATAATCTGGATAAGCGCGGCAATTTTCTGTATATCCCTTGCGAATATGGCTATTGGGTCGTTGATGTGGAGTCGGGCAGGGCCGGACACGTTGATGAACTGAGATTGAGGAATGGTCGTGTGATCAGTACCGACATCAATGCCATGTGTTTCGACCGACAAGGTGGCATGTGGATAGGAACGGAAAAGTGGGGCGTTCTTTATTCGCGACCTTTTGGCGCACCTTTTACTGCCTATACATGGGATCAGCCCGAGGCCATGAAATATGATGCCATGATGGCCAACACCCCGTCATCCCGTACCTTCAAGGGCAAGACTGTCAACACCCTTTTCAAAGACTCTCGCGGACGAATTTGGGTGGGTACTTATTCGGGTTTGTATCTTTATCAGAAGGAGTCCGACAATCTGCCACGTTCTTTTACCCGTCGTGACGGACTGCTGAATAACGTGATCCATTCTATCATTGAGGATAAGGATCATAATATCTGGGTGGGTACCAGCTATGGTATCTCTTGTCTGAAAATGGATGCCGACGGAAATCTGGCTGATATTCTCAGCTACAATCAATATGATAATGTTCCCGAGGAGTCGTTTGTCAACGGTAAGGCCCTTTGTCTGCCTGACAGCACTATTGTCATGCAGTCGCTGGATCATGTCGTTACCTTTAACCCCAGTCAAATGACAACGCTTCATACGTCGTATGGTTTTGATCTTCATCCGGAGTTGGTGGGTCTGATGGTGAATGGTAACCGTATCCGTACGGGTGAGAAGCTCAATGGCAAGGTTGTTCTCGACCTGGCGCTGATCCGTATGAAGGAGTTTAACTTCGACTACGACCAGAACTCCCTGTCTCTGACCTTCTCGGCGCTCAATCATTTCCGTCCACAGCAGACTTATTATCGTGTGCGTGTCAGGGAGATGGACGATGCCTGGAAGGTGATGGCGCCCTATAACTCCCAGGGATTGGTGGATAGCAGAGGACAGTTCCACCTGCCGCTTCCTAACTTGAAGCCAGGTACCTATACGATTCAGATGCAGGCGTCCATGAGTATCGACGAATGGAATACGGAGCCTCATGAGTGGGTCATTCATATCAATGAGCCTTGGTGGCGCGCTACGGGTTTGTTTGTGCTCTTAGGATTGGTTCTGTTGGCACTCTTCTTATGGAATGTCTACCTCTATGTGCGTAACGCCAACATGAAATCACGCCGTATCAGTGAGGAGAAAGTCATCATTCGTCGCATCAAGATGTTTGCTGAGCGTTGTGTCCATACAAAGGATGAAATCATTGCACCCATGGTGGACGAGATTTCGGGGGCTGGTGCTGATGCCTCCAACAACCTGAGCGAAGAGTTCGTACAGACCATGATGAAGCTGCTTGACTTTGTCGATGAAAAACGTATCTCACAACTGTCCATGAAGATGTTGAGTGAGAAGGCGGGTATGGAACTTCAGAAATTCTATACGCTTATCAATGCGAATGTCTACAAGAGTCCTCGTGAACTTGTCAAGCGGGTGATGATGAACCGTGCAGAAGAAATGATCCGTACGACGGGCGAGGATATTGCTGATATTGCCGAGAAGTGTCGTTTCTACTCGCCCAACTATTTCATCGCCTCCTTCTTCCACGAATATCACATGCTTCCGGAAGAGTATCGTCGGAAGGCTGTCAGTCGCCAGTAATTATCATTGATGCCACGATAATAGACAAGTACCTGATAACGGTTCTCTGTCTGGTAGAAGCTGCCCTCTGAGGGCGCAAAACGTGTGCTGCCGTCAGGTTGTTGCCAAAGGTATTGATACGAGTAATAACCTTGTTTCTGCAATACTCTTGCCGTATACATCCCTTCATGGGCATCATACGTCATCTCGTAGGTCTTCGGATCAGCGTCTGTTGTCCACCAGCCGTCAATCACCATGTGTCCGTCAAGCAGGGGAGGACATTTCATGCGATACACCACCCACACATATTCACAGGTGGTCTCGATTTCCCAGTTGTCGCTATTGCGGATAAAGAACGCGCCGTTGGCATCCTCGTCGTAGAGATAGTTCGGACGTGGTTCATCGATAAAGGGATAAACCTCATATGCTTCTCCGTTCCAGTGGATATGGTCGATACCCATGGTTGGATGGCTCACGTCAAGCACTTCATATTTCCGGTATTCATTGCCTGCGTCGAAGATGAGTTCACGTGTGTGCTGCCACTCGGCACTGTTGCCAGTAAGGATCGTTGGTTTCGGATTCACCTTCATATTATCCTCGCGTCCGTTTTGCATTACCACAACCCGCAGTTGGTTGGCGGGATCCGTCACACGCTCTACACCGAAATTAAGTTTCAGCGACACCTGCTGATGACTCACGTTGGTGTCGATGTCGGTATTAGAGGTGATACTCATCGCCAACGGCATCGACTGTTCAGCAACACAGAAGTCGATGGTCATTATCTCGCGTTCCTCTCCCTCGTTTTCGTAGATATGAATGCGGTAATTGCCGCTCAGACGGAGACGTATGCGGTCGTTGGGTATCTGAAACTTGTAGTGGGTATAGGCCACGATGGTGTTTACTGAGGGGTTGTAGTCGTCGATGGGGTTGTTGTTGAATCCCTCTAGCCAGTCGCTCTCGAAGAGTGATGTCGACGGTGTCCAGTCTGCCTCACAGTGCTCCACGCGATACATATAGCGATGATAGTCGTGTGAGAGTTCATCAAAATCGATGTTCAGCACATCGTCTGTCCCCAGACGCATCACAGGGGTCGACAGCCAGTCTTGGTTTACCACCACCTGCAGCGACTTGATCTGCGGGTCAATGATTCTGCTTTTAGCGCTGATGGTCAGCGGAAGGAGCAGCAGGGCAGAGAGGAGGAGTCGTTTCATAGGCTATTCGTGGTGGTAGGGTTCACCTTTAATAATAGTACAGGCGCGATAGATCTGTTCCGTAAACACCAGTCTCACCATCTGGTGTGAGAAGGTCAGTTTCGAGAGCGACAGTTTCTCGTTGGCTCTGTTATAGACGGCTTCCGAAAAACCGTAAGGACCTCCGATGACGAATACCAGCCTGCGGGCGGTCTGCTGTTTCTGTTCCAGCCATTTTGCCAGTTCTATGCTGCGCAGTTCCTTGCCGTGCTCATCGAGTAATACCAATGTGTCTGATGGCTGCAACTGTTTCAGGATCAGTTCGCCCTCCATTGTCTTCTGTTGTTCTTCCGAAAGACTCTTTGTGTTCTTCAACTCGGGGATGGTTACGATGTCGAAGGGCATATAATGCGTAATGCGATCAGCATAGTCGCTGATGGCTGCCTGAAAATGCTTGTCTGTGGTCTTCCCAACCAATATCAATATCGTCTTCATCGGATGGTCTCTTTTTCTATGAATTCGTCAAACTGGCCCTGATAGCCGTTAAATACGTTGATGTCCACCTCACCCGTGATGCCTTTCACACGTCCGTCGGGAGATAACTGCCACATCACCAGCTTCACGTCGGGCTTGTACTCGCCATAACGGGCAATCCACACTTTATAGTCGCGTTTGAGGTCGGGTGCCTCAGGCAGCCATTTGTTCACAAACCGCTGATTGATATAGAGGATAGGCTTCACGCCACAGAATTTCTCCACCGCCTGCACCCAAGCTCTGATATTACTGAACAATGCCTTCGCACCGCCCATCTTGGCGATATCACCGTCTGAGGGTTCGATGTCGAGTACAGGTGGCAGGTCGCCTTTGCGGAACAGCGTGCTGGCGATGAAGTATTTTGCCTGTGCAGAGCCGCTGGTACGGGTTGAAAAGAAGTGATAAGCACCTGCCTGGATTCCGTGTTTGCGGGCAGCGGCATAGTCGGTGGCGTAGTATTTATTGCGAATGCTGATGCCTTCCGTCGATTTGATATAGCAGAAGGAAACGGGATAATCCACCACGCCTGAGATCTTCTTCTTGCTCTTCGAACCGAGGTGGCTGATGCGCAGCTGTGCCCATCGGATAGGGAACCGCTTGCGGCCCTGCTCATGCTGGTAGCGTGAGATATCGATACCGTAGATACGCTCTGAGGTGTAGTTCATGCGCTCACCCTTGAACACATCCTGCTGCCAGAGGCCGGTCTTCAATACCGTCAGCACTTCATTTTCCAGCAGTTGCAGTCCGAAACCCTCGCGCTGGTCCTGTGTCCAGTGACCTTCGAAATAATGGCCGGCAGTCGAGATATACGAGCCGTGACCATCAGCCAGACCGTCGACAAAACTGCCCTGATAGATTCCTGCGGAGTCGAAGCGCAGACCGCTTCTGAGAGTGTCGGCACTCCAGTTCCCGATGATGATACGTCCGAGGCTGTCGCGACTGATGGCGGTACCCTCGCGCTTCTTACCTTTCCAACGGCCTACGTTATACACACTGAGAGTATCGATGGTCTCCTGATGACGATTCCCTGCAGCAAAGGCCGCAACCATCTCATAACCCTCGTCTTCTACATTATGACGGTCCAGATAGTAGTCCATCTCAATCTTACGGTCTTTCTCTATCTGTTGTCGAAGGGAGTCGAGGCTGGGGGAAGGTGCAATGAGGGGAATGGGATAGTCGGAGTAATCCGAGTACTCTGAATACTCTGAGTCATCAGAATTTCTCAACCACATCCCGAGCGCAAAACCCACAGCTCCCAGGAGGATAATGATAAGGCTATATCGTAATACTCTCTTCATATTTAATCCCCGCCGAAGCGGGGATTTCTTGTCTTATTGATGTTGGTCGCGGAGCAGGTCGTTGACGGTTTTTACGGGGTTGAAAGTACCAAGGGGAACCTCCACGAAGACCGTTGACCAGTTGCTCATAGCGCCATTCCACAAGCCTGGTAACTCTAAGGCTCTCAGCTCTTTGCCGGATTTTGATTTAGAAGAGATAAAACCTGTGGTCTTGTCTACGAACTTAGGCAGATCAAAGGGCTGGCCCTTGTAATCCTTAACGGCGCAGACGAGGTCTACGGGGTTGAAGTGTGTACCCTGAGTGAACATCTTCATATATGCCTCGTTGTTGGTATCGATCTGTGAACTCTCGAGGATCTGCAATGATACAGTACCGTCCTGATTGTAGGTGAGGAACGGACCGCCACCAGGTTCTCCGACATTCTTCACAACACCGCAGACACGCATCGGACGATTCAGCTTCGTACGGAGATAATTGGCATCTACCTTGTTGTTCTTGGCATCGGTGCAAAGGTTCTCACTGACGAACTTCGCTATCTCTGCCAGCTGTGCATCCGAAGCGCCTTCATCGAGGATACGCAGATACTCAAATGCCTTTTTCTGCAATGTGACGAGCACACCGGCAATCACCTGTTTCCACTCCACAGTCTCGGGTTTCAGACGGTCGGGCACCACATTGTCGATATTCTTGATGAAGATGACATCGGCCTCGATCTCGTTGAGGTTCTCGATGAGGGCACCGTGACCACCTGGACGGAAGAGCAGCGAGCCATCATCATTGCGGAACGGTGTGTTGTCGGCATTAGCGGCAACGGTATCCGTAGAAGGCTTCTGCTCAGAGAATGTGATATCATATTTGATGCCATATTTCTTTGCGAAAGTGTCGGCCTTCTCTGCCACCTTGGCCTTAAAGAGTTCCATATGCTCGTGAGAGACAGTGAAATGTACATGTGCCTCGCCATTCGAAGCAGCATAGAGCGCACCCTCCACGAGATGTTCCTCCATCGGTGTACGGGCTCCCTCGGGATATTTGTGGAAGAGCAGCAGACCCTTGGGCAGCTGACCGTAGTTCAGACCCTCTGCCTTTAGCATATTTGCTGCCACTGCTTTGTAGTTGCCTGCAGCAATGAGTTCTTTGATGCCCTTGCCCTCATTCTTCTGACACACAGCGTCGAGCGCATCGTAAAAGGCGAACTTCTCAATCTGGTCGAAGTATTTCTTCTCGAAATCAGTAGTGGGTACGTCGTAATCGGCATCGACGAACGCAAACATGTTCTTAAACATACGGCTGGCGGCACCTGAAGCAGGTACGAACTTCACCACACGTTTGCCTGCGGCCTTATACTGCTTCCAAGCTTCCTCATATTGTTGACGTGCCTGGACGTCGGGAGCAATGATGCCGCGTGAGATACTGGCGGCTGCCTCCAGTTTCAGGAAGGGGAATCCGGTTTTAAACTCATTCAACTGATTCTCGATTTGCTCCTGGGTGATACCCTTCTGAGCGATTTGTTTCAAGTCTTTTTCTGACAACATGATCATAGGTGTTTAGTAAATCAAATATGCTGCAAAGGTAACGAAAAAAAGTGAATAGTGCATATAGAATAGGGAAAAAATTGCGCTCGCTGTGCATTTTTTCTTAATTCTTAACTCTTAATTCTTAACTTTTCACTATCTTTGTGGCGAAATTATGGAATATATGGTGGAGAAATTCACTTTTACATACGAAGAAAAGAAAAAAATGGCTGCCCAGACGGCTGAGATTCTCACTGAGGAAATCGGCTTGAAAGGTGATACGATACAGGCTGTACATCTCATCCCCGAGATCGACGAGGGTAAACTCTCGATGGCGGATGTCGAAGCGCAGTATGGCTCGTCGGTGGTACGTATCCTGCAGGGTCTCGACCGTATCCATCAGCTCTACCAGAAGAATCCCGTGGTGGAGAGCGAGAATTTCCGTAATCTGCTGCTGTCGTTTGCTGAGGACATGCGGGTAATCCTGATCATGATTGCCGACCGCGTGAACCTGATGCGTACCTTGCTCAAATCCAATAAGGAAGGTGATCCTCAAGGCATCTTCGTGGGTGGGAAAGCGTTCATGGAAGCCGTGAGTCTGGAGGCGGCTTATCTCTATGCCCCCTTGGCTCATAAGTTAGGTCTCTACAAAGTGAAGAGTGAGCTCGAAGACCTGTCGCTGAAATATCTGGAGCACGATGCCTATTATCATATTCGTGAGAAACTGAGTGAGACGAAAGCCTCACGTGATGCCTATATCCAGCGCTTCATCGGACCTATTGAGGAGAAGGTGAAGGCAGCGGGCATCAAGTGTCATATCAAGGGACGCACCAAGTCGATACACTCCATCTGGCAGAAGATGCAGAAGCAGAAATGTCCGTTTGAGGGCGTCTACGACCTCTTCGCCATCCGCATCATCATCGATTGTCCTGAGGGACAGGAGAAGATGCAGTGCTGGCAGGCGTATTCGATCGTGACGGATATGTATCAGCCGAATCCCAAGCGTCTGCGTGACTGGCTCAGCGTGCCGAAGTCGAATGGCTACGAGAGTCTGCACATCACGGTGCTCGGTCCTGAGCAGAAATGGGTGGAGGTGCAGATCCGTACGGAACGTATGGACGAGATTGCAGAACGGGGCGTCGCAGCTCACTGGCGCTATAAGGGCGTGAAGGGAGAGTCGGGTCTCGATGAGTGGTTGACGAACATTCGTTCGATGCTCGAGCATTCCGACGGTCTCGAGGCGATGGATCAGTTCAAGATGGACCTCTACGAAGACGAAGTATTTGTGTTTACCCCTCGTGGAGATTTGCTGAAATTCCCTGTGGGCGCAACGGTGCTCGATTTTGCCTATCATATTCACTCAAAGGTGGGCAACCAGTGTACGGGCGGACGTATCAACGGACGTGTGGTACCTATTCGTTACCAGTTGAAGAGCGGCGATCAGGTAGAGGTGCTGACATCTGCTAATCAGAAGCCTCGTCAGGAGTGGTTGAACATTGTGAAGACCTCGCGTGCCAAATCGAAGATCCGTCTGGCACTGAAAGAGACGCAGGTGAAGGACGGCCTCTTCGCCAAGGAGATGCTGGAGCGTAAGTTCAAGAACCGCAAGATCGAGATGGAAGACTCCATCATGTTCCATGTGGTGAAGAAGATGGGTTTCAAGGAGGTCAGCGATTTCTACAAGCAGATTGCCGACGGCATCCTCGATACCAACGACGTGATAGAGAAATACCTCGAACTGAAAGAAGGCGAGAAGGTCATCACTGGCGACAATGTTGCCCGTAGTGCCTCAGAGTTCGAACTCGACGAATCGAAGGTGGCAGGCTTGAATGTGCCGATGAATGACGATGTGCTCATCATCGACCGCAACCTGAAAGGCATAGATTACCAGCTGGCACGTTGTTGTTCACCCATCTATGGCGACTCGGTATTCGGTTTCGTCACCATCAACGGCGGTATCAAGATCCATCGTACTGACTGTCCGAATGCCCCGGAACTGCGTCGTCGCTATGGCTACCGCATCGTCAAGGCGAAGTGGAGTGGGAAGGGCTCGTCGCAATACAGCATTACCCTGCGCGTCATCGGCACCGATGATATCGGTATCGTGAACAATCTCACGAGTATTATCTCGAAGGATGAGAAACTCGTGCTGCGCTCCATCAATATCGACTCCCACGACGGATTGTTCAGTGGAAATCTCGAAGTGATGCTCGATGATACCTCACGTCTGGAGACGCTGATGAAGAAACTGCGTGTGGTAAAGGGCGTGAAACAAGTAGAAAGAATATAAAACCAACAATATGAAAAGAATCAATTTATTGGCCATAGCAATGGTGTTGCTGACAACGACAGGCTGCTTGGAACGCGGTCCTGTCTATCGTCCTGTGGATTTCGTGGCAGACTCGCTCGTGCATGATGATGTGCCCAAGGCGGCGGAAGAGACACAGGAGATGCTCGATGAGTTGGAGAACGAACCCATTATCACCGTTCCTGACATTCCCCAGGAGTCTGACCTGTTGAATGACAAGAGTAAGATGGACATCGAAAAAGTCATGCGGGAGGGTTTCTGACGAAGCATTAATAACGACGTATAAAAATATAGAAGATATGAAATACGGATTGATTAAGGTGGCTGCCGCTGTGCCGGTTGTGAAAGTTGCTGATGTGGAATACAATGTCCAGCAGATAGAAAGTCTCATTGCCCAGGCTGAGGGCAAAGGCGTCGAGATAGTCGTGTTCCCGGAGTTGTGCATCACAGGCTATTCCTGTCAGGATCTGTTCCGCGAGCAGCTGTTGCTCGACAAAGCGGAGGAGGGGCTGATGCTGTTGCTCGACTTCACCCGCAAGCTCGATATCATCTCTGTCGTAGGACTGCCCGTAGTGGTCAATGGTCTGCTCTATAATTGTGCAGCCGTCATCCAGCGAGGCTCCATCCTCGGCATTGTTCCAAAAACCTATCTGCCCAATTATGGCGAGTTCTATGAGAAGCGTTGGTTTGCTTCTGCACAGGATCTCTCGCCAGCTGATTTCTATATCGCAGGCAGTCCTGCGAGTATCAGTCCCGAACCCGTCATCTTCACTACGGGTGATGGCGTGAAGTTCGGCATCGAGATTTGCGAGGATGTCTGGGCACCCATTCCTCCCAGCAATAACCTCGCCCTCGCTGGTGCGGATATCATTCTGAACCTCTCTGCCAGCGACGATCTGCTGGGCAAACATCAGTACCTGCGTTCATTGGTGGCGCAGCAGAGTGCACGTACCATCAGCGCCTATGTCTATGCCAGCTGTGGCTTTGGCGAGTCAACGCAGGATGTGGTCTATGGCGGTGCTGCGATGGTATTCGAGAATGGCAAACAACTGGTAGAGGGCGACCGTTTCTCCCTCCAACCTCAGATACAGATTGCTCAGGTGGATGTGGAGCGATTGCGTACAGAGCGTCGGCATAACACCACGTTTATCAATGCCCAGCGTCATGCGTCGGCTCGTCTGGTGGTTGCCAAGTCGGTATCACCTCGCGACTTCGAACTCATCCGCGAGGTCAATCCTCATCCCTTCATTCCGAAGGAGGCCGATATGCAGTCTACCTGTGAGGAGATCCTGAATATCCAGGTGGCAGGCCTGGCTAAGCGCCTCTATCATATCAATGCCAATAAGGCGGTGATAGGCATCAGCGGTGGTCTCGACTCTACATTGGCCCTGTTGGTGACGGTGAAGGCTTTCGACAAGCTGGGTCTCAACCGCAAGGGCATCATCGGTATCACAATGCCTGGTTTCGGCACTACCGACCGCACCTACAACAATGCGATGACGCTGATGAAGACCTTGGGTGTTACCGTTCGTGAAATCAACATCGCCAAGGCGGTGACGCAGCATTTCGAGGATATCGGTCACGATGCCAGTGTGCATGATATCACCTATGAGAACAGTCAGGCCCGCGAGCGCACGCAGATTCTGATGGATGTAGCCAATCAGGTAAATGGTCTCGTGGTGGGTACAGGCGATCTCTCCGAACTAGCCTTAGGATGGGCCACATATAATGGCGACCATATGTCGATGTACGGTGTGAATGCAGGCGTTCCCAAGACGCTCATCCGTTATCTGGTGACATACGTGGCTGGTGAGATGGCTACCGACACGCTGTTGGATATCGTTGACACACCGATATCACCTGAGCTCATTCCTGCTGATAAGAACGGCAAGATCAAGCAGAAGACGGAAGACCTGGTGGGTCCCTACGAACTCCACGACTTCTTCCTCTATTATTTCCTGCGTTTCGGCTTCCGTCCGCAGAAGATCTATGTGCTGGCACAGAAGGCCTTCGACAAGACCTACAACGATGCCACCATTAAGAAGTGGCTCACCACCTTCTGTCGTCGCTTCTTCACCCAGCAGTTCAAACGTTCGTGTCTGCCCGATGGTCCGAAAGTGGGAACGGTAAGTCTCTCGCCTCGTGGCGACTGGCGCATGCCGAGCGATGCCTCCTACACCCTCTGGATCAAGGAATGCGAAAACCTATAAAAGAAATGAGCTAGCTGAATGCTAGCTCATTTTTATTCTCATGCAGTGTGATGTGGATCGTGGCACCTGGCTCCAGACTGCCATTCACGATCAGGTCACTCACCCCGTCTTCGATATAGTTCTGTATGGCGCGTTTCAACGGACGGGCACCAAACTGCACGTCATAGCCCTTCGACGCCACAAACTCCTTTGCCTCTTCCGACAGGTCGATCTTGTAACCAATCTGTTCGATGCGCTGATAGAGTCCCTTCAGCTCGATGTCGATGATCTGCTTGATAGCCTCCATATCCAGCTGGTCGAAGGTGATGATCTCATCCAGACGGTTCAGGAACTCCGGCGAGAACTGCTTCGAGAGGGCTTTCTGCACAATGCTGCGTGCATGTTCCTTATCCTCCTCGTTGAGCATCAGGCCGTTGCTGCCAACAGCACTGAATCCCACACCTCGTCCGAAATCCTTCAACTGACGGGTTCCAGCGTTCGAGGTCATGATGATCACCGTATTGCGGAAGTCCACCAGTCTTCCGTTGCCATCCGTGAGGCGTCCCTCGTCCAACACCTGCAACAACAGGTTATACACATTAGCGTGGGCCTTCTCAATCTCGTCGAGCAGCACGATGGAGTAGGGGTGACGACGCACACGCTCTGTCAGCTGTCCGCCTTCCTCATAACCCACATAGCCCGGAGGCGCTCCGATGAGTCGCGACGTATTGAAGCTCTCTGTATATTCACTCATGTCGATGCGGATCAGCGCCTCGCTGCTGCCGAACATGAATTCCGCCAGCTTCTTGGCCAGGTAGGTCTTTCCCACACCCGTAGGTCCGAGGAACATAAACACACCGATAGGATGATTCGGCTCCTTCAGTCCCACGCGGTTCCTTTGGATAGCCTTCACCATCTTGTCGATAGCCTTGTCCTGTCCGATCACAGCACCTTTCAGCTCCTCCGACATGCCTTTCAGTCGGATACCCTCCTGTTCTGCCATACGCTGCACGGGTACGCCTGTCATCATCGAAACCACATCAGCCACCTGTTCGGCATCCACCGTCTGACGCTCCTCGCCTTCGCCCTTGCTCCAGCGCTCATTCATCTCTTTGAGCTCTGTTTCCAGCACGGTCTGACGGTCGCGATAGCCCGCAGCCAGTTCGAAGTTCTGATTCTTCACCGCCTGGTTCTTGCGCTCCTTCAGACGTTCTATCTCCTGTTCCTTCTCCAGAATCTCTGGCGGGATCTGTGCATTAGATAGATGTACGCGCGAGCCTGTCTCGTCCAGTGCGTCGATGGCCTTATCGGGCATGAAACGGTCTGTCACGTAACGGTCTGTCAAATTGACACATGCTATCAGGGCCTCGTTGGTATAGCTCACATGGTGGTGATACTCGTAGCGGTCCTTGATATTACGCAGTATCTGCAATGTCTCCTCACGAGTCGTGGGCTCTACGATCACCTTCTGGAAACGACGCTCCAAAGCCCCGTCCTTCTCAATCGAATTGCGGTATTCATCGAGGGTGGTGGCACCGATACACTGGATGGTACCTCTGGCCAGCGCGGGCTTCAGGATATTGGCGGCATCCATCGAACCAGGTGTCGAACCGGCACCTATCAGCGTATGAATCTCGTCGATAAACACGATCACCTCAGGATTGGCCTCCAGCTCCTTCATCAGCGCCTTCAGTCGCTCCTCAAACTGTCCGCGATACTTCGTACCTGCCACCACACCCGTCATGTCGAGGGTGTAGATACGCTTGCCGAAGAGCATCGGACTGGTATGACGGTTGGCTATCTGCTGGGCGAGGCCTTCCACGATGGCGCTCTTACCCACACCGGGCTCACCGATCAGGATGGGGTTATTCTTCTTGCGGCGACCGAGGATCTCAATCACACGCTGTATCTCTTTCTCACGGCCTACGCAGGGATCCAGCTTTCCGTCTGTGGCAGCTGCCGTCAGATCGGTGCCGAAGGTGTCGAGCACGGGGGTCTTCGACTCGGGCTTCTTCTGCGTAGTGGCTGTCGCTCCGGATTTGCCTGATGAGGCTGATTTTCCGGAGATGCCTGCCTCCTCGTATTCCTCCTCTTCTTCGTCGGGGAGTCCGATGCCGTTCTTGATCTCTTTATTCTGCGGGGCGAAGAACATCGCCATCGCGTCTTCGTAGTTCATATTGTTCAATTCTAATATTTGTTTGGCACTGTTGTTGGCAGCATCATGCAGGATGGCCAGCAGCAGGTGCTGTTCGTCAACTTTCGTGGTGTGCTGGATACGGGCTTCCAACACCGCCAGTTTCAGGATGTTGCTCGCCTTCTCGTTGAGCACCAGCTCGCTGGTATAGATGGGCTGCCGTATCTCGTCCTCACGCACGCGGTTCTCGAGCTCAGTCTTGATCGATGGCAGGTTCAGCTGCAGACGATGGAACACATCGATCACAGGTCCGTCCTTCATTCTGAGAATGCCCAGGAGCAGGTGCTCTGGACCCACCGAACGACTGGCCAATCTTGCCGCCTCCTCACGCGAATAGGCGAGGATTTCGGACACTTTGGGTGAAAACTGACTGGTCACTATATTTACTATTTTACTATTTACTAATTACTAATTTGTGCAAAGTTACAAATAAATCTGCAAACATCGTGCCAAAAATCCAAAAAACTTTCCGCTAAATAAGCTTAAAAGGTTTGGTGGGATGCAAAAAAATGACTACCTTTGCACGGTTAAAAACGCGTCAGCGGGCTTAAAAATGCCCTTAAACGCGAAAATTGTCAAATTGTAAATAGTCAAATTGTAAAATATCAAGATGGATCAGACATTCGACAACGACAGAATTATTAAGATCAACATCGAGGAAGAGATGAAATCCAGCTACATCGACTACTCCATGTCAGTCATCGTAGCCCGTGCCCTTCCTGATGTGCGCGACGGCTTTAAGCCCGTACACCGCCGTATCCTCTACGGCATGATGAACATCAACAACGTCAGCACACAACCTTATAAGAAATGTGCGCGCGTAGTTGGTGAGGTACTCGGTAAGTATCACCCCCACGGCGACAGTTCAGTCTATGGTGCCCTCGTCCGTATGGCACAGGACTGGAACATGCGCTACACCCTCGTCGACGGACAGGGTAACTTCGGTTCCGTTGACGGCGACTCTCCCGCAGCCATGCGATACACGGAGTGCCGCCTCTCGAAGATGGGAGAGCATATCATGGATGACCTCGAGAAAGAGACCGTCGATATGGCGCCCAACTTCGACGACTCGCTCGAAGAGCCTACCGTGATGCCGACAAAGATTCCTAACCTGCTGGTGAACGGTGGTAACGGTATCGCCGTAGGTATGGCTACCAACATGCCCACTCACAATCTGGGTGAAGTCATCGACGGCTGCTGTGCCTATATCGACAACCCCGATATCGATACCGATGGCCTGATGCAGTACATCCCGGGTCCCGACTTCCCCACAGGTGCCTATATCTATGGACTCTCGGGCGTGCGCGATGCCTACGAGACAGGTCGCGGCCGTATCGTGATGCGTGCCAAGGCTGAGATCGAGGCAGGCGAGGCCCACGACAAGATCGTCGTCACCGAGATTCCTTACGGCGTCAACAAGGCCGACCTCGTGGCTTATATCGCCGACCTTGCCAACCAGCATAAGATTGAGGGTGTGGCCAATGTCAACGATGAGTCAGGTCGTCAGGGCATGCGTATCGTGGTCGACTGCAAGCGCGACTGCAATGCCAACGTGCTGCTCAACAAGCTCTTTAAGATGACTGCCCTGCAGAGTTCGTTCTCTGTCAACAATATCGCCCTGGTCAAGGGTCGTCCCCGTCTGCTCTCATTGAAGGAGTGCGTCAAGTACTTCGTCGAGCACCGTCATGATGTGACCATCCGTCGCACCAAGTACGATCTGCGCAAGGCTCAGGAGCGTGCCCACATCCTCGAGGGCTTGATCATCGCCGTCAACAATATCGACGAGGTGGTTCACATTATCCGTAATAGCAAGACCCCGACCGACGCTCAGCGCAACCTCGAAGTACGCTTCGAACTCGACGAGCTCCAGTCGAAGGCCATCGTAGATATGCGTCTCAGCCAGTTGACTGGCCTGCGTGTCGACCAGCTCCACCAGGAGTTCGACGACTTGCAGAAGCTCATTGCTGAGTTGCAGGAGATCCTCGACAACCCCGAGCGCTGCAAGGAGGTCATGAAGCAGGATCTGCTCGAAGTGAAGGAGAAGTATGGCGACGAGCGCCGTACGGAGATCATCCCCTTCGACCACGAGTTCAATGCCGAGGACTTCTATCCCGACGATCCTGTGGTCATCACCATCAGCCACATGGGCTATATCAAGCGCACCAAGCTCGACGAGTTCCACGAGCAGGGACGCGGTGGAGTAGGAGCGAAGGCAGCCCGTCATCGCGACAACGACTTCACAGAGTATATCTATCCCGCCACGATGCACAACACGCTGCTCTTCTTCACCCAGAAGGGTCGCTGCTACTGGCAGAAGTGTTACGAGATCCCCGAGGGCGACAAGAACTCGAAGGGCCGTGCCATCCAGAACATGCTCAACATCGAGCCCGACGACTCTATCAACGCTGTGCTGCGCATCAAGAACTTCAACGACGAGGAGTTCATGCAGTCGCACTACGTGGTGTTCGCCACTAAGCAGGGTATCATCAAGAAGACCCGCCTCGATGCTTATAAGAATGTTCGTGCTGCCGGTGTCATCGCCATCAATATCAACGAGGGCGACGAGGTGGTAGGCGTTCGCCTGACCAACGGTCACAACGAGCTGCTGATGGCCAACCGCAACGGTCGTGCCGTGCGCTTCGACGAGAACGATGTGCGCACCATGGGCCGTGTGGCTACGGGTGTGATCGGTATGCGTCTCGACGGCGACGACGACGAGGTAGTCGGCATGGTCTGCGTCAACGATCCGAACGAGGAGACCATCATGGTGGTTTCTGAGAACGGCTACGGCAAGCGCTCTGAGGTAGAGGACTATCGTAAGACCGCCCGTGGCGCCAAGGGTGTGAAGACCCTCGCCATCACTGAGAAGACGGGTCGTCTGGTAGCCATCAAGGTGGTCACCGACGAGAACGACCTCATGATTATCAACAAGTCGGGTATCCTCATCCGTCTGAAGGTGGCCGATGTGCGTGTCATGGGCCGTGCCACACAGGGTGTGCGCCTCATCAACCTCGCCAAGAAGAACGATACCATCGCCAGCGTCTGCAAGGTGATGCATTCACAGGCAGAGGAAGAGGACATCGAGGAGGCAGAGATCGCCGACGAGGCTACGCAGCCCCAGACGGAGGATTAAACCCCCGATTTCACCAAACGTCAAATCGATAAATCGATAGAATAATTGGAAATTATAAAATCGAAAATTAAATAGTAAATTGTAAATTGTCAAATTGTAAATTAATTGGCTTATGAAAAAATTAATGATGATGGCAATGATGCTGGTGGCCAGCGCTACCGCTTTTGCCGGTGACAGCGACGCTTTGAAGGCAATCCTCAAGGCAAAGGACTATGCTGAGGCTCAGTCTCTGATCAACAGCTCTCTGGCTCAACTGGCCAGCGATGCCGAGAAGGCTAAGGCCTACAACAAACTCGTAGACCTGGCTTGCGAAAAGTTTAATAAGGAAGAGAATACCAAGATCACCAATGCTGCCATGCAGAAGAACGAGCCCGTCGATGTCGAGGGTATGGTAGCTGCCGGTAAGGTGGCCCTCCAGGCTGCTATGGACTGCGATAAGTACGACCAGATGCCCAACGAGAAGGGTAAGGTGGCCCCGAAGTTCCGTGAGAAGAACGTGGCCCGCACCCAGTCTATGCGTCTGTCGCTGCTGCAGGAGACCGAGAAGCTGGTGAACGACAAGAAGAGAAAAGAGGCTCTCGAGATCTTCGACCTCTATATCAGCACCGCCAAGTCTCCCTTCTTCGCTGGTGTGAAGAGCGTTGAGGAGGATCCCAACATGGGTTACGCTGCTTTCTACGGTGGTCAGTCAGCCCTGTTGCTCGAGGACTTCGCCAAGGCCAAGGAGCTCTTCAAGGTGGGCGTTCGCGACACCTCTAAGCAGATCAGCGAGTACTCTCTCGACGGTATGCTGCAGGCTATGCGTAACAATGTGAAGTCGGCTGCCGACTCTGCCAAGTACATCAACGAGCTGACCGAGCTCAATAAGGAGTTTGCCGACAAGGAGAAGATTTTTGCTTTCCTGAGCGAGGCTTATATGGCTACTGGTGAGAATGCCAAGGTGATGGCTCTGGCCGACGAGCGTCTGGCTCAGTATCCCGGTTCTACACTGCCTTATGTCTACAAGGGCATCATCTATCAGAACGACCGCAAGTTTGATGAGGCTATTGCTGAGTACAACAAGGTGAAGGAGGAGAACTCTCCCGTGTTCCTGAACTGTATCTACAACAAGGCTGTCTGCAAGTGGAACAAGGCTGCTACTTGGAATGAGGAGAAGACCGACGTCCGCACAGGTCGCATGAAGCCCGCCGACGAGGCTACCTTCAAGGAGCTGATGAACTCTGCCCAGGCCGACTTCGAGAAGGCTAAGGAGCTCGATCCCGACCAGCAGACCGTGAAGTGGAAGTACCTGCTCCACAACATCTACACTCAGACCGGTCAGACCGATAAGGCTGCCGCCCTCGAGTAAAAACCTAAGAACCCCCGCTCAGCCGAGTGGGGGTTCTTTGTAAATCACGGGGTCTGGCACCAATGCGAATCATGGGCGCTCGGCTTTGCCGCTTGCTACCAACGGGACGCAAGAACTGCCCAATGATAGTATCTTTGATCTATCAGTGCGTGCCTGTCCCCTGTGATTTGCAGCGCTCCCTAGAGCGCAATCGGTCCCAATCCCATGCAACTGGTCGTCGTGATGGCCGTCAGGAAGGCCGTGAGCGCGGCTACTACAACCTTCACCCCAATCTCAACAATCCTCTTCTTCATACGCTATTCCGTTTGAATGTTAGTTGTCGTCGGAGTGACACATGGGGACTGGCTCGCAGTGTGCTATTTCCAATGGCACATTGGTGCCTGTCCCCTGTGTGTCACCTCTATGGCCTAGTCTTTGTCCAGTCCTTCGCCACCATCACCACCGTCACCGCTGACACCTGTGCTGATCACGAGGGCAGAAGCCTGTCCGGGCATAGCGAAGCTACCGGTATACACACCATTGTCCTCAGTCAGCTCGATGCTCGAACCATTGATGGTTGCCGTAGGCACCTGACCCTCAGCGGGCGTGATGCTGATCTCGATCTCATCGTCCTCGTTGAGGCTCGTTCCAGAAGTCACGGCGTTGCCATCATGGGTGACGGTTGCACTACCACTACCGCTTGTTGCAATAGTCAGCGCATAGCCGCTCTGCTGGGTCTGATCACCCTGCTGGCCCTGCGAACCACTGTTGTCACCACCGCTCTGAGTGCCACCATTCTGTGAACTACTACCGTTGTTGTCGCCGTTGCCGCTCTGAGAGCCGCTGCCCTGGCCGTTCTGGGCCTTCCACTCTGCCACAGCGGTGGCGATGGGCTTCAGGGTGGTCACCTTCTTCTTCTTGCCATCGACTGTCACCTCTTGGGTGTCGACGATGTTACGCAGCTCCAGGGTACAGGCGTCCTTGAAGGCTGGACCGCAGAGGTTGTCGAGCTTGGTGGAGTCGGGCAGGAAACGGATGTGGATCGCCTTCACGATGTCGTTCGGATTCAGACCGTCCATGTCTGGAATGTCCCTCACGCCGCCGTCCTTCGCTACCTCAGCGGTGGGGTAGAAGGTACCCAGGTTGCCCAACTGCACAGGCACTCCCTGTGCCACCAACTCGGGCAGACACTCGGTGATTTTCATCAGCACGCCTTCCACCTCGTCGCGACCCCAGCGGCTGCCGTGATCGGTCAGGTGCTTAGCGAAGCCTCGCAGACTCAACGTCTTCTGTTGATCCACCTCAGGATAATACTTGCCGTAAGCACTCGTGTTACTGTTTTTGTTCTGTCGGAGATTAATCCCCATTGCAATCTTTTGTGATGCCATAATAGAAAATTGATTAGAGACGTTAAAATCAATCCTCTTCCTTTTAGCGCTTTCCTTAGTCTTTTAAAGCTGCTCCACGATGCGAAATTCGCGACTTTCGAAGTGGTTTTGCAACTTTGTTGCAAAGTTACGAAATTTTTCTGATATCTCCAAATTTTACGCCAACTTTTTTCGAATTATTTTCATTTTTCTTCCCCCCGCGCCGCCGGCGGCTCCATTCACCTCTTATCCAACCCAACCGCCCTCCTTAGCCAACAAAACGAGCCATCGTAGCCAGCAGGATCCCGACAACAGCATTTTACCAGAAATATTCAAGTATTCATGTATTCAACTATGACAAGAACATTTTTTCGTTTCTCGACACGGAAATTTTATATTTATATATAATATATATTATATATAAATATATTATATTGTTGAATACTATTTTACTATACTTACTTTAATCTCAAAACTTTGACATCTTTGTGTTTCCTTTTTTTGAAAAACCTTCCTGTCATAGTTGAATACTTGAATATTTGAATAAATGAGAGCAGAGCCAAATTCATTTGAGCTATGCCGAATGATGAAAATATCGACGAAGTCAATACTTCGATTTGTGTCGGTTTTATTTAATAATGTGTAAAAATGTGCTTGGTTGTGAATAATCTCAAAAATTATTCGTATCTTTGCCAGCAAAAGAGAATAATCAGTCTATGGATGTATTGAATGACATATACGCCACTATTACAGCTGAAGGCTTTTCGACCGGATCGCTGCAAATGATTGATAACTACGCTAAAGATATACAAAATGGGACAGAAGATTTTTCTAGATTCAATCTATCAGAGCATGCAGGACTCAGCACGGGAGGTGCGCCTCTCATTGGGGCGTCCATCGTCGCATGCTACGCGACAGCAAGCCTTGCAGCAAGTAGAAATGTTGAAAGCAGCCAAGGAGGCCCAGCAAACTGGGAAATAGACGAACTGCAAGAACGGCTCATAGAACAATGGGCCAGAGCTGCGAATCTGTGGGAAGACGACTCTGAACAGATATTAACTGCGGAGTTTGGCCCCATGATAGCCCAGGGTGCAGAAGCCAAGGTTTATTATAGCGATGGTAACACGTCGGTGGTAAAAGAACGAACTTCCATCTATTCCACCTGGCAGAAGGCGCTTGATGCGATTGTATTACACAACTGTCTCTTTCCTGAAACAGCTATGAAGGTGATTGGTTTTACCCGCGACAGCGACGGACTGATGCGTATAGTGCTGACTCAGCCCTACGTTAACTGTCTGCGATTGGCTACTAAGGAAGAGATAGATGAAATGGTGGCTAAAAAGGGCTTCCGCGACAATTGGAACGGTCAGGGCGTAAACTATATTTCAGACCGTCTGGTACTCGAAGATATGCACCCGGCAAATGTGTTTGTTGATACGGTGACAAGTAAGCCGATTTGTATTGACTGTATCGTCAAGTTTGTGAAGTAGTGAGACTTGTCTGTATAACAAAAGAACCGTCCCGCTGTTATACATTTATAAATCCTTTTCATGACTACTTTGAATACAACTCAAAAAGGTTAAAAATAAAATCATTTGTTGAAATTACACAGTAGGAACCGACCCTACTGTGTACAATAACAGAATCCTATTCCGACACTGAAAGCCTTGCTCTTTGTCAAGATGGCCATATCGTCATTGTTGTGGGTTACGTAGTTGGCAACCACTCGTATGCTATGGCTCCCAACGGCAATGTCGACACCAGCTCCAAGATAAAAGCCCAGCCCCAGTCTGGTACGGAAATCCTGCTCGTGACGACCTATTTTATAGTGATCCATATTCTCTGTCTTAATGCTGAACATCTCATTGACAGAAAGACCACCACGGACAATGGGACGAATCTTGCTGTTGGGCAGCAACCTGAGTGCAGGCCCCAGTTGAAGTTCCAGATCATAATACTCAAAGCTCATGTTTGTCACCTTGCCCAGATAGTCGGTTTCATCCTCCTTACCACTTTTCTTATTGAGTGTCAGCATCGTCTCCAGGTTGAGAATCTTGCTGAAGCGAGGAATCGTGAAATCGGCACCGATACCAAAATATGGGGTAGTGCAATTGGTCTCAATCCAGTTGTCTCCCGTATAGTGCTTGTTTCTGACGGTGTTGAAGTTGAGACCTGCTTCTGCCCTGAACCTGACCTTGATGCCGTATTTCTTTTTAGCATCAAACTTGAATTGAACGCATTCTCCCGCATTCGTGCAGTAGGTCTCATCATATTCACGGGTAAGATCCATCAGGTCTGTGGCACTATAGTTGGTTTTCCACAATCGCTGTTGAGCATCAGCACTGTTTCCCAAAAGCTGACTCACCTCCATGATTCTCTTTTTCCTTAACAATTGGTCTTCATAAGGCACTTTACCCTTCTGCCCGTCATAGACCATTCTCGCCACCTTGCCATTTTCATCTACCCAATAATAGTATTGGGCCCGAGCGTCTCTGGCATAATACAGGCTCACACCTCCCTGCAGCAGATATTCAGCAAAAATGGTCTTCTCTGTATTGCCGATCATCAATGTACGGGTCACATAGAAGATGCCGTTGTTGCTAAGCCGATACCCACTGATTTCTCCAGGCTTATACTCACGATATGTCTGTTCGTTATCGGCCTTAAACAGGCAAGCATTCATATTTCGTAAATCCGACAGATAGTCGATGGTTCCCCATACCGTATCGTTTTCATTCGTAATAATGAATCCTGGTTGTGGATTCGTCTGCGCCTGAGCAAGAACAGACATTCCCAACAACGACAATATTACTAATATCGACTTTCTCATACACCTTATTTTGATATCGTTCTTTTATATATAACATCCCAGCATCGCAAATCTTGTGTATAACAGAGGGACGGTTCTTTCGTTATAACAAAAGAACCGTCCCTCTGTTATAATGGTCCTTTCTTATATAACACCCGAGCATTGCAAATCTTGCACGAGAGGGTGCTATTTTTAACAAACTTTGTGCAAAGATACAAACTATCTCTGATTCTTCCAAATATTTCTATACCATTTTACACAAATGTAACAGCGGGACGGTTCTTCCGTTATAACAAAAGAACCGTCACTTTGTTATATTATTCAAGAGGTTATGCGATCGCTCGATGTCAGGCCAAGACAACTCTCAAGAGTTACTGGCATGAATTACGAGACCATCAGGAATATTGCAAAAAAATTGCCATGAAAACAGGCACCCATACCCAGGTGCCTCAATGACTAGAACCCATGACTAGAAAGGAGCCTCACCGCCCGTCGTCCGGGCAGTGAGGCTGTAAAGTTAGATGCAAAAGCGGCTGGCTTTTGAAGGCCAGCCGCTGTGTGAACGGGTAACGCGAAAGATTATTCTTCAGCGACCGCCCGGACGGGGAAGCCGGTGGCGCGAGAGCTACTGTTCCAGCTCCAGTTGGCCGAATTGAAATAGATACGGTGACTGTTGTTGCTGTTGGCAGAAGCGGACCAACTGCCACCGTGGGTGCCGACATTTTTGAGCGAGCCACTGCCGCTGATGTCGCTGACACGCAAGCCGGAGGCGGGGAAAAACAGGTTATTACCAGTGGTAGATATATCCCACGTTGCGCCCTTGTTGGCGTCGTCCCATTTCCCTGTCCCCATCGAACGGTCGCCATTACCCATGAAATAATACAGGTTGCCCGTAGGCACGCAGAAACCTGCGGGGCAGGGGTCATAGACGGTTTTCTTCGTCGCCGTCTTGATGTTGCCGTCGGCCTTCTGCTGGGCGTCCCACATATTGTAGTACGTGGTTATGCAGGGGCCAGATGTAGGCGTATAGTAGTACGTCGTCGGATTCTTGATATTGTCGGCGATGGTGGCGGTGGTGCTGGTACCATAGGTCATACCCGCAATTGCAGTACCGTTGATATCATACACCGTGAGGTCGGCGGGAGCGCCCGTTCCCTTGAACGGATCCTTACGGCCCCACTGATAGTAGGGAGCATAGCCCTTTTTGCCATCGCCGCCTGTGGGCACCCAGCCGAGGTTCACGGGCGTCACCTTGTAAACTTGGTAATCAGTACCCAGTGTACCTGTGCCGGTAGTGACGGTGGTCAAATCATCTGCGGCAAAGGTCTCCGTGGTCACCCAGATGTGCCACGACCATACGATATTGCCGTCGGCATCCTTGGCGGCGATCAAGGCATTGCCTTCCTGCTCCGAGGCATTCTTACCGACGGTCAGCGTCAGGTAGTCGCCGATGATGCCCACGGCAGTAATCAGTCCCTCAGCATCCTGCCACAGCAGCTCAGCCGTGGAGACAACGATGCCCATGCCCTTGTCGGCACCCGTGCCAGTGGTAGCCTTCGTAATCCACGGCGCATTGATGGCGTTGCCGGCATGGTTGGGGAAGGTCAGCGTGGTGTTGGCAGTCTCGATGCCCGTATAGGCGGCAGTATTGGGGGCACCGTCCTTGATAGCGTTGCCATAGACGAGCGGCAGCTTGTAGTCGCCCGCCGTGTGCACCATGTAGCAGTTGGCAGTCCACTGCTTTTCACGGGCATTGCCGGCATTATCCACCATCGAGAGGTCAACCGGTGCTTTCGCCATCGTCACCGTGCTCTGGTAGTACTTGCCTGCGGTGAGACTTAAGCCCATCTTCGAGAAGGTATAGGTGTCGCTGCCCACGGTAGCCTCGAAGGAGAAGGTGCCCGAGGCGTCAGGAATAAAACTAGGAACCACGCAGAGGTAATACTCGCTCTTACCTGTGCTCGTTGCCTCAGCCTGGGTGAAAGTTTCATTCTTGAACGTCAGTTTGGTGGCGTTGAGGGCGTTCGGTGTGGCGGCATCGTCCTGCAGCGTCAGTTTCCAAATGCAGATGAGGCTGGGGATTGACACGCTTTCCTTGAGCGTGGCTTTGTCGCCGCTGACAGCCAGTTTGCCGGAGCCCATTCGAAAGTCAAGGTTATTCTGGATATACTCCAGCGTACCATCCTGGCTTTTCACTTTGTCAAAGGTGGTAGTGTTAGGAGTAAAGGGGAGCGAAGAATAGGATGCAGCGTCAGCCACGGCATCGGCGGGATAAGCCAGGTAAACGTCATCATTATCTGAAGGACTGCCGGTAATGTCAGCCTCGATGGTTGCCTTGCCGGTAACATCATCGACCGTCTTTACCTTGGCCTCGTCCACCACTCCGTTATGTACCAGGGCAATCTTGTCGCCCACTTCCCATTTCACGTTGATTTTCCCTGCATCGTCGCCAGATGTAATTTCGGTGTACTCCGTGCGCGTGGTTGCGCCGGTGCGGGGGGCTTCGATGGTAGCCGTGAAGTGCAGCTTGCCGGGTGCTGCGGGGCTTTGCGTCTCAAGCGTATTCTCTTCGCTGCTGCAGGCTGCCATCGCGAGGGCCAGCGCTGCTATGCTGAATAGTCTGAATGTCTTCATTGTCTTCTTTCTGTTTTTAGAGTTCAACATGTTCATGGGGTCACGAGCCTAACGGGTTTCCGCCGTTGCCAAACGGATCGAGCTTATCCACTGCCTGCGACACGGTGAGCGTATAGCTGGCGGTATTGGGGCTGTAGGAGTTCTTGGCACCATTGGCAACTTTGACGGTGATGGTGGTCGAGCCAGCACCCTTAATGGTCACCGTGCCATCGGTAGCGACGGTAGCCACGTCGGTATCGCTGGAGCTATAGGATTCCACGGTGCCGTCGCCCTCAATGGTCGGTGCGTTTTTGAAGGCAGCGTCGCCAATCGTCTTGTTGATGGATGTTACCGCAAAGCTGATGGAGGCAGCCTTCTTCGACACGGTAACGGTGCAGGTGGCAGTCTTGCCGCCAGCCTTGGCGGTGATGGTGGCCGTGCCATCGGCTACAGCGTGTACAATACCGGCGCCGTCAACAGTGACAACCGACAGGTCGCTTGACTCCCAATCGACATCAGCGTTGGTAGCGTCGGCAGGGGTAACGGTGACGTTCAGCTGCACGTCAGCATCGCCGATGGTCATCGCCAGCGCGGTCTTGTCGAGCGAGACGCCCGTGACGGGGATTTCGGCAGCCTTGACGATGACGGTACACTCGGCGGTCTTCTCGCCGGCCTTGGCGGTCACCTTGACCTCACCCTCCTTCATGGCCTTCACTTTCAGACCGTCGATGCTCAGGACGGTGGGGTCGGCAGAGGTCAGCTCCACCTTCGTGTCGGCCAGTTCGGCAGGCAGGATGGTGAAACTCAGTGTCAGTTCGTCGCCCACGGTCAGCTGGAGCTTGGTCTTGTCGGCATCGAGATACTTCTCGTCGATCTTCGACAGGTCGACCGTAATGGCGGTCACCTCACCTTTGTCGCCCGCTTCAGATGACCCTTCGCCCGATTCAGACGACCCCTCGGGGATTACTGGGAGGGGATTGTCAGAATTGTCAACCCATCCATCACAACTGGTCAGGCCCATGCCGACTGTCAGCAGGGCCATCATCAATAGATTACTGATTTTTTTCATTCTCACTTAAGTTTTTTGTTAAAGAGTTAATATTCTTAATTTTGTATTGTTTTCGAGGTTTTTCTTGGCAAATCTCATTTGCAAAGATACAAAATTGCCCACATAAACCGTTAACTTTTATTCACTACCCCCCCCAATTTTAATACACATTAACAAACGACCGCATTGACGTGCGTACACAAAAAAGATTCATTAACAACCTGCCGACCCTATGCCACCACACGACCTGCCCCCCAAGATTATGCACAGTTTTCGCTTTCTGTGCAAGGCGATGAAAAATAACTTTAGTCACTGGGACAGCCAGCGGTAGAGGTCGTTCCGGCAGTAGGGCTTCCTGAAAACACCATCGCCCGACTGCAATAGCCGGGCGATATGATGATAGATAAGTTTCTTGGTTCCTCTGGGAAGGTCGGGTCTGAAGTCGAGCCGGCGGATCCGGCTGGGCAACTGATTTGGGTTCTGCAACACGGGCCGGAGCTGACGGATCAGCTCTTTATAGGCCTCATAATACTCGTCACGGAAAAAGTTCGCCAACAGGCGAACGGTCTTGATCTTACGTTTCATTTTCCTTGCTTTTGGGCGAGGCACTCCCAAAGCAAGGCAAGAAGAAAAGGATACTCCCTCAAATCTCTGGGAGTATCCTCTCAAATTAGTTTAATAAAATCATGTTGGTTCAATCACATCATGTGATCTACACGCTGCAAAGGTAATACAAAATTTCGATTCAGCGAAGAGATTGCGAATAAAAAAGGCAAAGATAGTCATAGTAACTATGACTAGGATTATTCTTTGTTTTTGGATTCTTCGTATTCCATTTTTAATTCATCAACCAGATACTCGTCGCTGCGGCAATGCATATCGGCAACACCCTCGCTGATAAACTCGTATGTAGTGGAGTTATAAAAGAATGAAAGCGCATCTTCCAATGGCATACCTGTCTCCCTGGAAAAGAGGCTTACAATCCTTGCATATTTCATTTGTAGAACAGTCTTATTCGCCTCCATGATTATACCCTTTCTGCTTTAATGAAATGAAGATGACGACTGAGCATCTCGCCATTCAGAATACACAATTGATGGTTGGGCTTCTCGAATTTCAGGCGACCCAATGCCTCTTCCTTCGAAATGAGACCAGCGAAATACAGATCGACGGTATTAAACACTCTATCGTTAGCTACACCCCCTGAAACTGCATCGTATTTTGGTGCAGCAGGATTGCCCTTACGACATAGAGTTACATAATCAAGCCACTCCTCGTTATAGCTTTCAAATGTCTTGATGGTAAACCCTGGTGTTTCTTCGTCCAGTTCGTATACGTTGATAAATGCCTCTTTACCTCTGCGCGTGAATCGCTCTGAGTAACGTATCGCCTGTTCGTATAGACTTGTCAGATAAAAACCTTTGCCAAAGTCCAGATTATCTCTCGAATGGAGTACGTCGGGCTTGTCAATGCAGAGTGTAGATGCGTGAAAAATTGTCATGCCAGCGCTCCTTTCTCCTTTAATACTTCTGTAAGATCCTGAACGATATACTCCTTGCTGAATGTATGCAATACATCGTAGCATGGTATGATATATTCGTTCAGCACGCCCGATGAGCGCAATGCACTATACACTTGCGCTGCACTCTTATGAAGAGCCTCAGAAAGGCTGCCTACGCAGAATGTAATGAAATACAAATGCTCTGTTGTCATACTTTTATATCTGTTCTTATGGCGACAAAGGTACAAATAATATTCGAAATAGCAAACGTTTCCCCGATTATTTTCTCACAAAAGCACCACCCAGACGAAAAGAAACGGAAGCCGCTGACTTCCGTTTCTCTATTCTCATCTTTGGGGAACTGGCACCCATACCCAGGTGCCTCTCCCCATGACTAAGAGGCCAGGGTGAAGCGCATCGCCAAGACCAAGGGACTCGGAGTGACCACCGTCGTATGCATTGTTGCCGAGACAGAGGGTTTCCACCTCATAGAGAACAGAAAGCAGCTCACCAGCTA
>JAEEGG010002451.1_pt1 | contig 47810 bp, 45 predicted proteins | sample 9134161 | NCBI WGS metagenome assembly JAEEGG01 (sample SAMN16246543, study PRJNA631951) | gut metagenome | biome: gut microbiome; feature: rumen; material: CR-attached | host: Bos | place: Iran: Karaj | collected 2018-10
AAGCTCTATATCTGTAAGGATCTGAAACTGCTTTGTTCTGATCATTTTCTCCCCCAATATCTATTACTTATTCAGGTGAAAACTCTATTGCATCACCTGCCGGTGCAAATTCCATGATATCGTCATCACCGTCTGATGATTCTGTTACAGGAATGAATCCTTTGATCGCTAATACAGTCTCTTCATATCTGCTCATCATCAGATCATGCTTATCATGTATAAAATCACTGTCATTATTATCAGCAGCCTCTTCCATTTTTGCTGCCATATCTGAAAGCTCAAGCGCACCTATCATTTTTGAAGAGCTCTTTAGAGAATGAACATATATCGCATAATCATGCCAGTTTTCTGATTCATAATTGTTCTTAAGCTCTCTTTCCTTCTCTTTTTTGCTCTGTACATAATCAGTAAGCATAGAACGATAGAAGGCTTCATCGTTCTGACAGAACTTAAGCCCTGTTTCAGGATCGATCCCCGCATCACTGAGAACGGAGAAATCACTCTTATCTGAATCTGCTGGTTTGATAGCTTCACTGACTTTATTTAAAACCCGTTTTACCTTGTCTTTGGGAAGATGCTTTATCAGCATCTTTTCTAGAGCACTTGCATCGATCGGCTTAGTTATATAGTCACTGAATCCTTCTGATATATATCGCTCTTTTGCACCTTTTACAGCATCAGCCGTCAGGCATATGACAGGTGATCTGCTGCTTAAGCCGCCATCGGTTTCACGAATGAGATGCAGAGCCTGTGTTCCGTCCATCTTGGGCATGCGCTGATCCATAAGTATCAGGTCATATTCCTTATTCTTTGCCATCTCGACTGCATCAGCACCGCTTGTAGCAGTATCGACGATCATTTCGGTACTCTTTAAAAGATTTACGACTACCGTAAGATTTATCTTTGTATCGTCAACCACAAGGATATGTGCATCTGGTGCACGGAAGGATTCATGATATGATTCAGCCTCCTGCATGAAGGCTTCAAATCGCATCTGGAAATCACCTATAGGTGTATCCGAGATTATCTTTTGCGGGATAGTAACGCTAAATACTGAGCCCTTTCCGTATTCGCTCTCTACAGAGATATTTCCATTCATCATTTCAAGAAGACGCTGGGTTATTACAAGACCGAGACCTGTTCCTTCCACGGTGCTGTTATGCTCCATTTCAAGACGCTGGAACTTGGTAAAGAGTTTCTCAAGATCATCTTCTTTTATACCGATACCGGTATCGCTTACAGAAATTTTGAGCAAAAGTCCTCTGCCATCCAGTTTTGTTCCGTTAACGGTAAGTTTGACACTACCTTTTGGCGTATATTTGACCGCATTGTTTAAAAGGTTGGTCAGGATCTGACGTATACGGACCTCATCACCGCTGAGTTCGTTAGGAAGCGACTCATCGATCTCTATTTTAAAATCCAGTCCCTTCTCCTGTGATTTAAACAGTATCATGTTGTTCAGATCATTAAGAAGTGAACATAGCTGGTAAGGAGCTGCAACTATGTCAAGCTGTCCTGCTTCGATCTTTGAGAAATCAAGTATGTCATTAACGATCGCAAGAAGATTGTTTCCGGCTTTTTTTACATCCGAGGCATAAACGCCGATATTCTTTAATGATTCCTTTAACTGGGCATCTGAGAGTTCCTGTGCATTCTTGTCCTCTCTTAGGATCATCTCATTCATGCCAAGAACCGCATTGATAGGTGTTCTTATCTCATGGGACATATTTGCAAGGAATTCACTCTTTGCATGACTGGCACTTTCCGCGCGAACTTTTTCTTCAAACAGTTCTCCATGCATACGCACAAAAGGTCTGACTGTAAACAAAGAAAGAAGGGCGGCAACAAGCAGAGAAATCAAAAGTATTATGATATAACTGAAGACCGTCGAACGGGTCTGTGACGACAACTGTCCTTCAAACCATTCAACGGAGAAATCCACAGCGATTATGCCCGCAACATTTCCGTCAGAATCAAAAACAGGACTGTATGCACTGTAGAATTCACCCCACTGATCCGTATAGGGAATCTCATCAACTGCAGCTGTTCCCTTTCCGGCTTTCGCAAGTGCTTCGGTATATTCAACACTGTCTCCGTAGCTGGCCGGAGTGATCTGATCAAGGTCCATGGTAAAGATGAAATTACCCGGTGTTTCTTCCTTGATGCTGTATACATACTCAAGTTCAACATTATCCCTGAATACAGCAAGTGTTCTGTATACATCCTTGTATTTACCGCTGCCGACACTTTCTTTTGTGATATCCTTTAAGACATCACCGTTAACAGAGCCTGCTGCACAGTTTGCTATATCGAGCATTCGCTGCTGTATGGCCTTTCTGATACCTATCCTTGCCCTGTAAATAGATACCGAGCAGAAAAGAATGCTGGATATCAGAAGAATGCACTCTACCATCAATATGATCTTGGTGGAAAGACTGTTCCTAGATTTCAAAATATACCCCCGTAGTATGTCAGATAAACTTATATCTCATATCCGTATATCTGTGTTCCTTGTCTTTAAATCCCAGTTTCTTATATATCGGATAACCTTCTTTCGTTGCACTGAGATCTATTCTTCCAAGTCCGTGCTCTCTGCCGTATTCAACTAGATTTTTCATCAGAGTCGAGCATAGGCCCTTTCCTCTGTATTCAGGCATCGTATAAACACTTAGGACTTCTCCGTACAGACCATTTAGAAGAATTGAGTTTGCCGGCATCTCAATAATATGAAGATATGCAACGGAAACGATCTTTTCACCATCCCTTGCGACAAAAGCTACCAGTTCCGTATTAAGCTTTCTTTCAAAATAATCCGGCAGCTGCTTCTCCATGCTCTCTTTTTCTATATCAGAAACAGATCCGAAGTCATCGATCATGTATGCGATCCTCATACGTATTAGCTCATCGATATCCTTCTTATCTGCTGTATCAAATACTATGCTCATCATATTTTCTCCATACTCATGCTTGCATTGCTGTATTTGGGATCACCAGTCACTTCACGTTCAAACCATGAGGCAGGTCTGTAGTTTTTAGCACTTTCCTCATCAGGAAATTCAACTTCAGCTATTACCCGTCCTTCAAACATATCCTCAAAGACATCAAGTTCAATCTTTACTTCTTCATCTTTGATCATTTGCCTGAGGATGTCATGATCATTAAGATAATCCATGGTATATGCATCCTCATTCAGAGGGATAAGATACCTTTTCTTTTTTATAACATTCCCTTCTGCCTTAGATAAAAGGTGATCATAGGATTCCTTATCAAGCGGCATGTTATATTCAACCTGTCCTATCTCGCCTTCATTCTGAGAGTGGGCTCCCTTATAGGTCATGTAATAGATGTCATCCTCTCTTCTTACACGGATCGCCGGATGAACATTAAGATATGCCTGTTCTATCATGTGATAACGATAAATCGAAAGATCATCAGGAAGTCTGCTCACCAGAAATTTCTTTTCTATCTCAACACCCATTAATCTTCTCCTTTATATCTTATCTTATGCGAATATACTAACGGCGCCTGTCCTTACCCGTTTCTTTATAGTATCGCTCCTTGTCTGAATACATCATCTTTTCAGCGGCTTTAATGATATCATATATATCTTTTCCTTCTCCGATATCGTAGCCTAAGGAAGCGATCCTGTCATTCTCCTTAAGAATGACTCCGAGTTTTTTCATTGTCTCTGTAAACGCTTCTATACCAGCATCTTTAACTATGCAGACAAACTCATCTCCGCTTATCCTGCATACGGTTCCTTCAGGTACTGCATCCTTAAGAAGATTTGCCACTTTTTGTATCAGCCTGTCACCTGCTTCGTGTCCCTGGTTGTCATTCACGGCTTTAAGTGAGTTCACATCTGCAAAAGCAACACCCACCAGTTTCTCATCCATACAGCGGTTGATGATCATCTGATAAGCCCTGCGGTTCTTTAATCCGGTCAGCATATCATTTTCCGATATCTCACTGTACATTTTTGCATCCGCCACGGCCTCCGCGATTATCTTGGATTCCAGTACCGCATATACGACATTCATTGAGATCGCCGCTCCGAGATATCCGAATCCCACATTGGAATCCACATGAAGCATTACAGTTGCCATTAAAGGGACTGCAACGATCAGTACGACAAAGAACTTACTCCTTATCCTGAATGATCTGTACTTGAATATATAGAATACGCACATTAGCAAAAAGCTCAAAGAACAGAACGTTCCCCGATAGGCATGCCAGGGTCCCGGTGTAAAATATCCGTTTGATATCGTAAAGAGTTTACCCGTTATCGTGCCTATTACATAAAACAGTATATCGATTGAACAAAGTACCGTTACTACATATGCCATTTTCTTTGTAATGTGTCTGACGCTTTCTTCAACCAGATAATAAATATAGTACGAATACGTCATAGTTAACAGATCGACTAAAGCATATCCCGTAAAGGCTAATATCAGATTTAATACCGACAGATTCTTATTTCCATCCAGAATGTATATAAGCATCTCTATACCAAGACCGACAAATACAAACCACATGCAAATACGAAAAAGCCTAGTCGGTTTTAATACTTCCTTGGGAACCTCATACAGGCCTATGATAATAACGATTATGAACAGTGCCGCAACAAAATCTGTTGCTATAAGGGTAGCATTCATATAAACCTCTTTATAATGATTTTTGCAGAATGTTACATTTATTTTATTCTACTTGAAACAGCGCTTTTCATCAACTCAGTATTGTATATCGATAATGCATTTTTTCGTTTCGTCTACACCCTTGCATGGACATGACAGCATCAAAAAACATATAAAAAAGATCCAGTTAACTCCTGGATCTTTAAGCAGGATACGGGAGTCGAACCCGCCTATCCAGCTTGGGAAGCTGGCGCCCTACCGATAGACTAATCCTGCATTATGCGTGATGACGATCACTTATAGAAGTATATCATCTATCACACATTTTCTCAAGCTCATCAGACTCCTACCATATCGTGAAAAAGTACCCCGCAAGAGGCGAAAGCACTATCATTATCACCGAGAATGTAAATGATGATATCGATATGAGAGTTGCTCTCTGCTGCGACGGGAACATATCCTGAAGTTTCGCATCCGTTCTTATCTGAAGCGCATCATCAGCCATTGCTGCTATGAAACCTCCGATCACCATGAATATGACACTTGCTGTGTGTTCGAGAAGCACTCCCGATAAGACACCGAATGTGCATACAACAAATATCCTTGCATATTTTACATGCTTGGCTTTAAGTATCAGCTTTGCTCCTATGACGCCGCCTATCTGCATTACAAAAAGTGCGAGTCCTAAAAGTGTATTGGATATGCCTGCAGTGTTAAGTTTGCTCTGGAGGAAGAACAACAGAAGTATATCTATCGCTCCGACAAACGAATTTGCAAACATAAGCTTTGTCGCCTTGCGGTTATCGATAAGAAATCTTATGCTCTCACCAAAGTATCCGCCTATCTTTTTCATAACCGTTTTAAATATATTCTTGTTTTCAGTATTATTCTTCTGACCCACGGCTTCTATTCCCGTTGCATCAACTTCCACAAGTGTAAATGTGATCAGAAGTGTCACAAAACAGGTCGCAGCACTGATAAGATATGATATCCTGTATCCCAGAAACAGTGCGATCCCGGCACACATCGTTGATATTCCGGTGGCCACTCTGTATATTATGGACTGGTTTGAGAAATATCTTTCATATCTTTTTTCCTCTCCGACAATCTTTAATGAATCATATGCCAGCGCATCAGCTGAACCCGATGCGAAGTTATAGGCAAGCGCATGTCCAGCTATCGACATGCAGACCATTGCAAATCCTCCGGAAAACGCCATCACTATATCCGCAATGACCCCGCACAGGTTGCTCACGATCAGCATCTTCTTTCTTCCGTATACATCCGCCAGTACGCCGGATGGTATCTCAAATATAAGGCTCGTGATATGAAATATGGTTTCGGCAAATCCGATCTGAACAAGTGAAAAGCCTCTGGATGCAAGAATTGCCACCCAGGCTCCGGTGATCGAAAGATTTCCGAGCACCGAAGTTATATATAAAGTATTTATCTGTTTTCTAATTTTGAACATAAAAAAACCTCCTTTACATGTCTGCGATAAATCGCCTTTAGCAACATGATTAAGGAGATAATGCGTTAACAAATATCACTGAAAAATGGGCGCACTATCCCCTTAGGGAAGTACATAGTAACCATTAGTCAATTGAATATTTGTCATCTTCCAGTACATAACTGATACCTTTCACTTGTTTTTGACATTGTATATAAAAATCTGTCTGATGTCAAGCATTCCAGAACATATCAAGTTCTCTTGATATCGTATCGATATTCACTCTCTTTATGTTATGCCATTCCCTGGGGAAGAGTTCCTTGTACGAACCATAGCCGAAACGGTAATCAAGCAGTGCCACTATTCCGGTATCCTCGTGAGTCCTTATCACGCGTCCGGCAGCCTGGAGCACCTTGTTGAAACCAGGATATATGTATGCATATTTCATTCCTTCACCGTCTATATCATCAAAGTATTTCTTTATGAGCTCATTCTCGTCGCAGACCATTGGTATTCCGGTACCGACTATGATCGATCCGATAAGACTGTCTCCCTGAAGATCTATGCCTTCGGAAAATATACCGCCCAGCACGCAGAATCCTAAAAGACTGCTTGTTTCATCAATATCATCCGATGCAGAAAACTTTGCAAGAAAATCCTCTCTTTCCTCTTCACTCATGCGATCATTTTGTATAAGAAGTCTGATATCACTCTCCCCGTAGCGATCGATGTATGCATTGAATACATTATCGAGGAAACTGTAGGAAGGAAAGAATACCATGTATCTGCCGAAGTGAGCCGACACTATCTCATGGATATAGCCTGCTATCTTTTCATACTGTGCTTTTGTGCGTTCTGTATATCTGGTTGTCACTCCGTCAGCAAGATACAAGCCTCTCTTATCCGGATCAAATGTGGATCTGGCATAGACTTCATAATCAGTCTCATCTCCGCCAAGAAGGCTCTTGTAATACTGTATGGGGAGCAGTGTCGCAGAAAACAGGATGGAGCTTACTCCCTTTCTCATGCATTCGCTTAAGTTTCCGGAAGGGTCCACACAAAACAGTCTTACGATAAATTCATCCCTGTTTCTTGATCCGTAGATGATATACTTATCATCCATGAGTTCATATATATAAAGAAAATGCGATATCTCAAAATAAAACTCGAGAACCTCTTCCCTTACAGGAGAGGGCTGTTCGTTTTCCAGAAAATGCATCAGTCTGTCATAGAGTCGTTCAACGCTTCTTATAAGAGAAGATATGTCATTAAATGTCTTATAACCGTTCTGAGACTCGTCAAGCTCTTTTCTAAGCTTAAGCATCTCCTTGTTGCAGCTTTCAAGTCTTCTTGAAAGAGTAGCATCCATTCCCTTTACGGCTCTTTTGATCTTTAGGATATGTTCCTTGTTAAGATCACCACTGTACATATTTCTTCCGCGATCCACAAGATTATGGGCCTCGTCTATAAGAAAGATGCTCTCAGGCTGCTTGCCGTCCGCAAAGAATCTTTTAAGAGATACATGCGGATCGAAAAGATAATTATAGTCACATATGATGGCATCGCAGAACAGACTTATATCGAGAGCAAACTCAAACGGACATATGCTGTACTTTTGCGCATACTCTTCAATCGTTTCTCTGTCATAGTCCTCTTCGTTTGTCAGAAGGTCATACATTGCATCATTGACTCTGTCAAAGTGCCCCTTTGCATAAGGACAGGCATCGGGATTGCATATGCGTTCCTCCATAAAGCATATCTTGTCCTTGGCTGTCAGGATGATGCTCTTGAACCTGAGACCGTTTTTTCGCATAAGTTCTATGGTATCACTGGCTACGGTACGGGTGATGGTCTTGGCAGTAAGGTAGAACATCCTTTGCGCCTTGCCTTCTCCTATAGCCTTTACTGACGGAAATACTGTAGCAATGGTCTTGCCCACACCTGTGGGTGCCTCCAAAAACAGTTTCTTTGTATGAACGATGGTATGATATACATGAGTGACAAGTTCCTTTTGTCCTTCACGGTAATCATAGGGAAAAGATGCAGACTTGATGGATGCATCCCTTTTTATCTTCCAGTCCTGCTCCATATCCACCCATTTCATGTATTCTTTCATGAGTGATTCAAACCACTGCTCAAGTTCGGCAAAGAAATAGGTATGATTGAATCTTTTTATCTCTTCCGTATCCATGTTCACATATGTCATCTGGACTTCGATGTTTAAAAGTCCGTTCTGTTTCGCATATATAAATGCATAGCACTTGGCCTGAGCTAAATGAACAGGATCGGGATATTCCATCTTATCTAAATGTCTGTATGTGCCCTTTATCTCATCAATGATGGTTAGTTCGTCATCGATTATCCCGTCCGCTCTTCCCTCTACGGTAACTGATGTCATATCTATGTTAAGCGGATTATCGGCTGACGTTTCTATCATATCCGATATGCGACTGTTATCGATATATGTGTATGAGAGCGGAACCTCCGATCTGTAGTTTCCTCCCATCGATCTTTGGATCTTTCGATGAAGTCTTCCGCCTTCCTGCATAGCCGTAACCGCATCATGTGCTATTCTGTTGTCTATATCTCCCTCTCTTAGCAAAAACTCCACCAGAGCACGGACGGATATCTGAACGTTACGCATAATGATATTATATTACACATTAAATGAACTTGCTAACATATAAAAACGGCCTTCCTGTTCGGAAGACCGCTAAGTGCTTAAACAACTTTCAGTTTAAATCTCTGTATCTCTTTTTCAGTGTTAACTTTTTCTATCATGGCTCCAAGACCTCTAAGCTTCTCATCAAAGTCCTCATAGCCTCTTTCGATGTACTTGATATCCTCTACAGTCGTATATCCTTCCGCAGCAAGTCCTGCAAGAACGAGTGCTGCTCCGGCTCTCAGATCGGGAGCGGATATTGATGCACCGGTATACTTGTCTACTCCGTCTATTATCGCAACGCTGCCCTCAACCTTTATGTTGGCACCCATGCGCGTAAGTTCATCGACATATCTGAATCTGTTCTCAAACAGACTCTCCGTTACTATGCTGGTTCCTTTTGAAAGACCGAGCGCAACCGTTATCTGCGGCTGCATATCCGTCGGAAATCCGGGATAGGGAAGAGTATTAACATGAGTATGTCCGAGTCTCTTTGAAGCAACGACTCTGACAGCTTCATCGGATTCCTCTATCTCGCATCCTATTTCCAAAAGCTTTGAGCTTATTGATTCCAGATGCTTAGGGATTACATTCTTTACTGTAACATCACCCTTGGTGATAGCTGCGGCAAACATGAATGTTCCGGCTTCGATCTGATCAGGGATTATAGCATAATCGGTTCCATGAAGCTTGGGCACACCCTTGATACGGATAACATCCGTACCGGCACCTCTTACGCTTGCTCCCATTCTGTTAAGGAAGTTGGCAACATCAACAACATGAGGCTCTTTTGCCGCATTTTCGATTATGGTCCTGCCTTCAGCTAAAACCGCTGCCATCATAACATTGATGGTCGCTCCTACAGAAACCTTATCCAGATATATATGACCGCTGTGCAGTTTCTCTGCCTTAGCGATTATGATTCCGTGGCTTATCTCAACCTTTGCTCCCAGAGCCCTGAATCCTTTGATATGAAGATCGATAGGTCTGCTGCCTATGTTGCAACCGCCGGGTAGAGCAACCTCAGCTTCATTATACTTTCCAAGCAGTGCGCCTATCAGATAATATGAGGCTCTGATCTTCTTTATAGATTCATCGTCTATGGTCTGTATTCTTATATTGGAAGCATTGATCTTTACGGTATGTCTGTCAATACGCTCCACGATGACACCGATGCTTTCCATTGCCTGGATCATAACATTGGTATCTCTCACATCAGGAACATTTTCTATCAATACCGTCTCATCAGTCATGGTGGCTGCTGCAAGTATAGCCAGAGCGGCATTCTTTGCCCCGCCTATCTCTACCTCGCCAACAAGCGGCGAGCCACCTTTGATCACATATTGTTCCATATTAACCTCTTGGTTTTATCTATATATAGTATACCGAAAATTCAATCATCTAAATATTGTATTCAAATAAATACAACCTAGTTTAGTATACACGCATCTGCATGATTTGTAAACCGAACATCAATTCAGATACTTGAGCGGGTTGACTGCGGTGCCGTTTACCCTGATCTCAAAGTGCAGGTGAGGGCCCGTACTTACGCCGGAGTTACCGCTGAGAGCTATCTTGTCTCCCTGACGTACCGTCTGGCCGACACTTACAAGGACCTTGCTCAGATGTCCGTATCTTGTCTCTTTACCGTCCGGATGCTGGATATATACAACATATCCGTATCCCTTCGCCCAGCCGGCCTTGGTAACCTTACCGCCCGATGAAGCCATGACAGTTGATCCCTTTGCGATCGCCCAGTCTACACCCTGGTGATTGCTTGACGCACCTCTTGTAGGAGCATTTCTTCTTCCGAATGTAGAAGACAGACGTCCTCCGGAAACAGGCTTGATATATGTAGGAGGTATCTTTGTTCCGCGCTCCACGATCTTGGGAACCGCTTCAAGAAGTACCTCTTCCTTTATCACTTCTCTGCTTATCTCCTTGTCGTTGAGATAATTGATCTGAGCAACGATGTTTCTATGACCCGCACTCGGCTCCTGTCTTGTAACACGATCGGTCGTATACCATTCGTCATTTTCGATATACTGAACTTCCGCGTCATAGTCTTCTTCTATATATTCCTGTTCCACTCTGTTTATTGACAGCGGCGGTTCGGGATTTGTGATTATTATCTCCTGTCCGACCCTTATCATTGAGTTTTCATCCTCAATGGCATCATTAAGGGATATTATCTTTTCCATGGGGATATCCATAGCCATCGATATGCCAGAAAGCGTATCACCTGACTGAACCTCATAGACGACATTCTTATCCTGACTGGCTGTTATTCCCTCTATGGCCGTATCCACATTTTCGAGCTGACTTTCTGCCACATATGCATCGACTATCTCGATCTGATTGTCAAAAGCAAGGCTTAAGAGACCGTAGTCATAATCATCAAAACTCTTTTTTTCCTGCTCGCTTTCCTCGTTTGAAAGAGCTTCAACGCACAGCTTCTCAAATCCTGCGCCATTTAATGTTGCAGGAGTGTTATTATCCTCTTCAGCCTCGGATTTTTCTACTATGGCTGCGGTGAGAGCATTCAGTTCTCTGTCATGATCCTTTTCAAGAGATACACTGTATTCATGATCAATATCATATTTATCCACAGCCGCCTGCAAAACGCTCTTTACATCGTCAACAGTGGCAAGATTTACGGTATATGTACCGATCTTTACGGTATAGGCAGGCTTCAAGCCCTCATGTACACTGCCTGACAGCTTATTTACCATATTTTCGAGCACGGTCTTTTCGGAATCTGTCTCGCCGAACATGACCTCGCTGCCTTCGGTGCTTACAGAAGCCTCGACAAACATAAAGGCATCAGAATTAGATGCAACCTTTCGTCTTGCATCTATTAACAGTTTGTCAATATCTGTCTGCTTTCCTACCGTGCCGACATATTCATTGTTGAGAAAAACTTTGAAGATATTGTTTCCTTCAGACTTGATCTTTTGATACTGAGGAATGAATATTATATTAAGAAAAATCACTAAAAAGGACATTTTGAGCATGACTGCTCTTGTCCTTTTGTAGTGTTTGGTAATAAATCTCATAATAACTTGTTAGAAAATTCCCATTGTATGGAGCACAAGCACTGCAAGGATGATGATATCCAATGCAAAGTTAACAACTCCGAGTACAACCGGCAGTTTTGAACCGTCTTTTCCTGCGCTTTCTATATATCCCCTTATAGCTTTTGTCTGATCCGCAAGGCTGTCATCAACCGCGGCCTGAACATTTCTGTATACTTTGACATTTTCAGTATGGATAGCTTCATGAACATCATCAAACTGGGCATCCAGATAGGTCTGGTCCATAGCGGGAGCTTCGCCCTTTACAACATCACCGCTTGCCTGCTTGATAGCTTCAAGGCCGTCTGCCACAACCTGCTTGATTGTTTCGGTTGCCTCGGCACTAGCCTGCTTGATGTTCTCTGTTGCTTCAACAGATGCCTGCTTTATAGTCTCGGTAGCTTCTGCACTTGCCTGCTTGATGCTTTCAACATTCTCAGTTGAAGACTGCTTCATGCCCTCTATGCCGCTGTCGCATGCTTCCTTAACGGATTCGGCAGCTTTTGTAAGGCTCTCTATACTGTCATTTGCTTTTGTGCTTACAGAAGAAACCGCATCATCGGATGCTCTCTTTACGGATGCAACCGCATCATCAGCTGAACGCTTAAGCGAATCGATCGCTTCTTCTGAAGAAGCCTTCATTCCAGATGCATTCTCCGAATTTGCTTTTACAGCCTCGAGTACGCTGTCGGAATTTGTCTTAAGTGCCGCTACAATCTCTTCCGTAGAGCTCTTTGTTGCTGCTATTGCCTTTTCAGATGCTCTCATGGATGCTGCCATGATCTCTTCTGAATCGATCGCGGGTGCTGCTTCCTTTGAAGGCATGCTTCCCGCTTCCGTAAGCATATCACTAACTTTGGAAGCCGATTCGATGTTCTTTAGGTTTACCTGCTTCATCTCCTGAAGGAGTTCCTCATAGCTTGCAAGCTGATCCTTAAGGCGCTGGCTCTCTCTTGCTTCGGCAGCAGAGTTGGCATTGATCATATCATTTGCCACTGTTTTTTGTGCAAGTTTGTCAATAAAAGTATCCATAGCTTCCTCCATTTAGTAATTTTTACTATATATTCATAGTCTGTTCATAATTTATTCATAAATGCTAATTATAATCAACTTATAAGGTTGATACAGACTATAGGTAATTTTTTCATAATAGCCCGGGTGCCGCGAGGTATCCGGGCACTCCTCATTTTATTGGCATTTAAAAGTCGTCATCTTCAAGCGCTCTGATCTCATCATTCAGTGCAAGCATCCTTGCGTCTAGATCAGATACCATGCGCGCACATTCCTTTAACTCGTTCTTGATATGCTCAGGTGCATTTCCCTCGAACTTGTAGTGGATCTTGTGCTCCAAACTTGCCCAGAAATCCATGGCTACGGTCCTTATCTGAATCTCGACTTTCGCATTTACCATCTTGTCCGACAAAAAGATAGGCACGGTCACCAGCATATGATAACTCTTATATCCGCTCTCCTTGGGATTCTTGATGTAGTCCTTGATAGATAAGACCTTTATATCATTCTGATTTCCGATCATCTCGGCTACTCTGTATATATCCGATGTGAATGAACATATAACTCTGATTCCGGCAATGTCATTGACATGCTCAACCATGTTTTCAATGGTAGATTCATATCCCTTCTTCTTGAGCTTTTTGACTATGCTCTCGGAAGTCTTCATTCTTGCCTTGATATGCTCTATCGGATTATAACGATGAACCTGCTGAAATTCATCGTTTAGTATCTCCAGTTTGGTCCCTATCTCTTTAAGGGCCGAATTGTATACCAAAGTAACCTCCATCCAGCTGTCTATAGGATCAGGTTCTCTGTTTGAATTACTACCCATCTGCTTCCTTCCGTATTAAATCTCCCCAAAGATTTATTATACCATAACACAGACTATCGCTCAAGTTTACGCCTACTCGTCATATCCGTTCGGGTTGTTCTTCTGCCATCTCCATGAGTCGGCACACATCTCTTTTATTCCTCTTTGAGCTTTCCATCCAAGTTCTTTCTCAGCCTTTGAGGAATCTGCATAGCATGTGTCTATGTCTCCCGCTCTTCTCGGCTTGATCACATACGGGATCTTAACGCCTGTTGCCTCTTCGAAATTCTTTACGATATCAAGAACGGAATAACCCTGTCCCGTACCTAGATTGTATATAGACAGACCCGAACCTTTAACAAGCTTTTTTAGAGCCTTTACATGACCGAGTGCAAGATCCACAACGTGGATATAGTCTCTGACTCCGGTACCGTCATGTGTATCGTAGTCATTGCCGAATACTCCCAGCTCCTTAAGTCTGCCGACTGCAACCTGTGTTACATACGGCATGAGATTGTTCGGTATTCCGTTGGGATTCTCGCCTATGGTTCCTGATTCATGCGCACCTATCGGATTGAAGTATCTGAGTAAAACAGCATTCCATTCCTTGTCGGCTATGCACTGATCCATCATGATCTGCTCTATCATGGATTTGGTCCATCCGTAAGGATTGGTACATGTACCCTTCGGACACTCTTCGGTTATCGGAACAAATGCAGGTGTTCCGTATACAGTCGCCGATGATGAAAAGATGATGTTCTTGCATGAGTGTTCATTCATGCTCTTTAAAAGATTAATGGTTCCCGAAATATTATTCTCATAATACAAAAGAGGCTTTTCAACCGATTCGCCTACGGCTTTAAGACCCGCGAAATGTATGACGGCTTCGATTTTCTCCTCATCAAATATCTTATCGAGAGCTGCCTTGTCCAAAATATCCGCCTCATAAAAAACAGGTCTCAATCCCGTGATATTTTCAATCCTGTCAACAACCTTTCTGTCGGAATTGCTCAGATTGTCAATTATCACTACATCATGACCCTCGTTTAAAAGCTCAACCACTGTGTGGCTTCCTATATATCCTGTTCCCCCCGTTACAAGTATCTTCATATTCTCTCCTTTATACGCGAAAGAGGATGTTTCCATCCTCTTTATGACTGTGTTGTATTATTCTGCTATTTCCACAATTCATCGGGATATTCGCCTGCAGCCTTGAGCTTTTTGAAGCTCTCGACAACAAACGGCTTGTCTTCCTTGTATGTAACGCCGAACCATTTATCCGGACTGTTGAGCACCTTTACCGTAGCTCTGTTTGACTTGATGATGACATCCACTTCCGTCGGTATCAGACACTCAGCTTTCATCGGATCATTCTTTACCTTTTCCCTGTAGAACAGATCCATTGCCTTTTCAAACTCATCAAACAGTCCAGGCTTAAATCCCCACATGTTCATTGAAACAGGTGTCTTTACATCTATCGCAACCGGATTGTTTCCATCTGCATCGGTATATGCTGCACCTTCTGCTGTCTTTATGAGGTTCTTCTGCTCAACTATGTCTGTGAGCATGCTGTTTTCATCAACCTTGCAGACACCTCTTGTGACGCTTCCCTTCTCGGTGAGAGTGTTGCCAAGTTCATAAGATACCATGGCATACTTGTCATCCTGATCAGCAGTTTCAGAAAGGAAATCATACATTATCTGATATCCGTGCTTGCCGTAATAATCATCTGCATTGATGACCATGAACGGCCCCTTTACGACATCCCTGCATCTTAGTATGGCATGTGTGGTTCCCCAGGGTTTTACTCTTCCCTCTGGGATCACAAAGTTTGCGGGCACGTTATCGATGTCCTGAAAAACATACTCGACCTGCATGTGCCTTGAAACAGCATCACCCACACACTCCCTAAAGTCTGCTTCCATCTCTTTCTTTATGATAAATACGACTTTTTCAAAGCCTGCTGCCTTTGCATCGTATATAGAAAAATCGATTATCTTATGCCCCCTGTCATCCACGGGATCCATCTGCTTCAAACCGCCGTAACGACTGCCCATTCCGGCTGCCAGAATAACCAATACGGGTTTATCCATAGCTTCTCCTTTCAGTACGTTTTCGTAAAAACAATTATAGCATTTATCGGTTGTATTTGTCTATCTTGCCTTTTCATGCTATATTACTTCGTATGGAAGAAACAGATCTTAAAGAGAGTATAAATCTCGTTAAAAAATACAATAAGATGACACCCAAGGAACGCGACCAGATAAAGCGTCAGCGCTTCTATGCAATGGTCTCGTTCGCAAGAAAGCATAACCCGCTTTATGCCAAACTTTATGAGAATCTGGGTGTTAATTTTTTCATGCGCGACGTACCGTATGTCGAGCGTGATTTTCTGCTGTCCAACAAGGATATCTGGGAAAGCGATGAAGTCATCCCTTCTTTTATCCCGCAGGCTATAAACACAGTCAGATCATTTACATTTCCCTCTGATTACAGACGCTTTCTGCTCCACGGTTCAAGATATGTGATAATCTCATCCTCTGACGGGGCGCTGCAGCAGGCAGCCTGGTCAAAGACTACAACGGTGCTGTCTGTCTTTTTGCCGATAGAAGAGATGACAAAACAGTTAAATGAGCTGCGCCCTGCCTTTTTATGGGCATATCCCTCTACACTGGAAAAACTTTTGGAACAGAAAAAGCTGGGCAATCTTACCATCAAGCCCGTACTCATTATCGCAGGCGGAGAAGCTTTAGCGGATGAGCTGAGAGCATCTTTAATAGATGAATTTGAAGGTACTGTTCAGGCAACTTATTCAAGCGCTGAGTTCGGAACAGTTGCTTCGGAATGTCAGATGGGACATTTGCATGTAAACGATGACTGGATAATACTTGAGCAGGCGGATGCAAAAGGCAAGCCATGTGCTGAAGGGCAAAAGCCGGAAAAGATCTTAGTCACAAACATGTACAAGACAGACTTTCCGGTTATAAGGATGACTCTGCCCGACAATATAAGATTTCATGACAAGGCATGTCCATGCGGGAACCCGTCGCCCTGGATAAGCATTACATCAGCCAAGGATGACACAATACTGTTTAAGACGGGAAGCGAAACAAACGTTACGATCCATACCGATGAGTTCTCGGACATATTAAAAGACATATCCGGACTCAATGGATATCAGATAGTATTATATGCAAACAATAACATTTCACTTCGTATGGATGTTGAGAGCGAAGATATGAGAGGTATCATATTCCTTCAGGCAGAACAGACTATACGTCGTTTTCTAAAAGAAAAGGGCGTAACCGCTTCCGCCATAACAATGGACGCGGATACTCCCTTAAGAAACGAACAAAACGGCAAATTAAAGAATATACTGGACTGCCGTCCGTAGATCATGAGATCTTTCCGTTTAATATATCATCGATGACACTGTTTACGTGTTGTCTGCTTTCTATAGTGACGCTTTTTATACCGAGACTCTCAGCAGTATCGGTATTTTCTTTTCTGTCATCTAAAAACAGGCATTCCTTTGGATCCAGATCATATCTTTTAAGCAGTGTCTCATATATATCCCTGTCAGGCTTTACCTGATGCACCTCATATGATACCAGGCGTCCGTCAAGATCATCCATGAACGCTGCATCTTTGGTATGCATCTCAAAGAGGTACTTTGAGTAATTGCTGAGAAGATATATCCTGTAACCTTTTTCCTTAAGGATATGTATCTTCTCCCATACTTCAGGCCTCGGGATGTTCATCCTCTCGCCATGGATAATGAATTCCTTTATGTTTTCCTTATATTCGGGATAACGCTTTCCAAACTCTGTTATAAGATCATCCCTTGATATGGTATCAGCATCATGCATCACCCAGAGTTCATCTTCTAGCATCGTTGTTCCAAGCTGTATTGCTTTTTCTCTGTCAAGTCCAGTATCTACAAGCGCATCTATCCATCTGTATTCCATCAGGACATTTCCAACATCAAAAATAATATTTCTTATCATAACTATTTCAAAAATCCGTTCACTATTTCTTCTTCAGCTTCTTCTTCAGTAAGTCCGAGAGTCATCAGCTTTATAAGCTGTTCTCCTGCGATCTTTCCTATCGCTGCTTCATGCACAAGACTCGCATCAACATTCGCCGCGGTAAGTTCCGGTATCGCAGTAACTATCGCCTCATCCATGAGTATGGCATCACACTCCGAATGACCCGCACATTTATTGTTTCCGCTTATTGCAGCAAAAAACTTCTGCTTTGACTTTCCTCTCGCTACAGATCTTGATACAACGTTTGTACTGCAGTCTATTCCGTCAAGCTGTACATCAAAATCCGTTGATGCATACTGGGTGCCGTGAGTCATTATCTTTTCCTTCACGATAAATGTTGCTCTGTCGGCAAGTCTTCCCTTTGTCACTCTGCTTGTTGAATCTATTCCTTTTATCTGGGTTGTCTCCATCTCAAGGTAGGAATCCTCATCCATCTCGACCACAGTGGTTGGATTCATGATGTTCTCGCCGCTTCCGTCAGCTTCTCCGTAATGCTTTTCTATATATTTGACCTTTGCTCTCTTTCCCACATGGAAAGTATGTATTCCGTCATGACCAGATTCCTGATCGCCGCAGTTGTGTATTCCGCATCCGGCAACTATCACGACATCAGCATCTTCACCGATATAGAAATCATTATAGACAAGATCGGTAAGACCGCTCTCGCTTATTATCACCGGTATATGAACGCTCTCATTCTTTGTACCCGGTGCAATGATGATGTCTATCCCCGGCTTGTCTGTTTTTGTGACAATGTCGATATTGGCTGTTGTATTTCTGCTTTGAAGTTTTCCGTTTGCGCGTATGTTGTATGCGCCTTCTGGTACTTCATGTATATCCGCTATCTCAGCTAAGAGATTCTTTGAGATACTATCCATAATCTATCCTACTTTCTGCGCAAGGACGCTGCATGTCCCCTCTGCCATAAGATCAGGCCAAACTTCTTCTTTTGTACCTGTCTGTTTTACTTTTCCTTCAGATATCACTATGATCTGATCGGCGATATTAAGTATCCTTTCCTGATGCGAAATGATAAGTATGGATCCGTTTATCTTTTCATGCATCTTTTCAAAAACCTTTATGAGACTATTAAAGCTCCACAGATCTATTCCTGCCTCAGGCTCGTCAAAGATCGAAAGCTTTGTGCTCCTTGCGATGATCATCGCGATCTCGATCCTTTTTAATTCTCCGCCTGAAAGTGACGCATTTACCTCTCTGTTGATATAGTCTCTTGCACACAGTCCTACCTCGGAAAGGATGTTGCAGGATTCTGCCACAGTCGTATTCTTTCCTGCTGCAAGTGATAAAAGATCCTTTACGGTTATTCCCTTAAACTTAACGGGTGTCTGAAATGCATAGCTTATTCCAAGTTTTGCCCTCTCGGTAACAGACATATCCGTGATATCCTGGCCGTCAAAAAGTATCTGGCCAGATGTCGGTTTGATTATTCCTGCTATTATCTTTGCAAGAGTCGATTTTCCGCCGCCGTTTGGTCCGGTTATTGCGATAAATCCCTCAGAGATATTAAGACTGACATCCTTTATTATCTCTTTTTCATCCTCTACTACATAGGATATATTTTTAAGTTCCAGCATTTTTAACTCCTATTTCTTCTTTCCCATCCTGTACCCCAGCGCGCATCCGCATCCGCCGCCTACGATATGAGTCAGCTGTGATACATTGTCATTTACAAATATTGCGTTTACTATCTCCTGACCTATATATAATACACATACGATTATTAGCGTGAGCGGTATCTTTCCGTTTTTGATATCCGTCATGGAAGAAAGGATTATGAAACAGAAAACTATTCCGCTAGCTCCAAGGAGCATTGCTCTAGGGAAAAAGAGATAATTTACAAGTCCCGTTATCAGTGCCGTGACCGCGATCATTATAAGCGTATTCTTGCTTCCGTACTTCTCTTCTATGCCGGGTCCAAGTAGCAAGAAAAACATCATATTTGATATATAATGCGAAAAATCTGCATGTCCCAAGACATGAGTGAACAGTCTTACATATGTCAGCGGATTAGCCGGTGAGGATCTGTATACGGAAAACAGAAGCTTGTTTGAATAACCCATCGTAATATATGAGAGTATCAGCGCGACAAGCGATATTCCCGCAAATGTCAAAATCACTGGTGAATTGTAATCTATGAGCTTTAACTTTTTCATCTGCTCCCTTTCAAATATCAACCCTTAAGCTTTGAGTAGCTCTCTTTATAAAACTCTCTTTCCTTCTTTGCGATGCGTCCCTTTATGGGTACGGCGTCTGCACACATGGCAAGCTTTGCTGCCATGCATCCCTTTTCGAGCACATACGCACAGGCCTCGGTATCGCTTTCAGATCCGCCGACGCAGATCGCTCCCTGACCTGCTATAAGAACCGCACTGTTATCCTTTAAACCTCTTGAGATAGCCGTCGGAGATTCAAAATGAGGCTTCTTTGACGGCTTTCCGACACACTTTATCGTCTCTCCGACTATCTGAGCCTGATCGTCTATATAGGGATCGAATCCCTCATAGGTCTTGCTTATATCAACGATATTGGGAAGGGTTACATGATAGATATTGCTTATCTGTCTGTTCTCATAGATCTTTGCATGTATGAGAGCTATCCTGTTCAGGTTTCTCTTAAACAGGCCCTTGGCTATAGGCTTCTTGTCGCCTGCCTTAAACCTGTATTCGTTGTCTCCGAGTACGAGAGTTATCTCATCACCTTCAATATGACTGATGCCGTAATCGACATAACCGTCCTTATTGATATCCTCTTCGAGCGCATCTTCTGTATCAGCGCCATCCTCATTTGTAGCACTGTCTGTGTTCTTTATCAGATCGGTTTTGGCAAATGAGTCAGTCATGCTCTCGTATTTGAACTTGCAGACCTGTTCCATCACGGAAGATATCTCGAATGCATTGTCAAAGTCCTCTCCCATGCACAGCACGCCGTGATTTCTAAGCAAAAGTGAAGAGCAGTCCTTTGATCTTTTGAGTTCCTTTTTCACCTTTCTTCTTAAGGCAGGAGAAGATGACATTCCATACCCTGCGCACGGAATCCTGTCACCCAGAAACTGCTTTTCCTCTTCGGTAAGCTCGATATCTATTCCCAGTATGCTGACAACGGAAGCATATGTCTGATGTGTATGTACAACAAAATTAACATCCGGTCTTGCCGCATAGACATCAGCATGTATCCCGCACTCCGAAGACGGCTTGATATCTCCCTCATACGTGCATTTCTTGATATTGACAACAACAATATCATCGGGCGTAAGACTCTCGTAAGCCTTTCCGCTGGGTGTTATAACAAACTGTTCGTCACTTATCCTGGCGCTTATGTTTCCCCAGGTTCGGACTATGAGCCCCTCTCTCAAGAGACGAAGCCCAGCCTCTATAACAAGTTTTTTTGCTTCCTGCAATTCGTATGCCATACCTTCTCCTTACAAAAGGAGTATGGCAAGCCATACTCCCGTAAACCCCATCTTAATGTTATCCTTCGGTAAAGAACTGTCCCTTGATGATGAATCCGACACCCATGGCAAGCGGTATTACCATGAGTAAGACATCAACAAGCGTTATGCCGTAGAACGTTATATTTATCACTAAAAGGATCGATAATAGCAGAAGCATAAGCACTATCAGAACCAGGACTCTTGTTAAGACACACGGCTTGACGAACATCGCTATCATGGCGATTATGAACAGGACTATCAGAATTCCTCCTGTGCTTACCGTATTTCCAAATCTGTAGAATCCGAAGTTTGATACATGCGCTGCCCTGAATACCATAAACAGTCCTACCAGCGCCAGAAGCGTACCTATCATTCTGTATCCGGCTTTTGTCATCTTTTTTCCCCTTTTATCTATTGTTACTGCTACAACGAAATTGTATCATGATTGCGTATTATTAGCAATTCATTGTTGCTGTTCAAGATATGAACGTCTTTTGTTCTCATACATATATTTGTCTGCTGTTTCAACATACTGTTCAAGAGTCAAATCGCCTGACGGATCCGTAATCAGGTGTCCGCAGCTAGCAGACAGCTTGTAGGGCAGTCTGAGCTCTTCACCGCGCTTTTCTATGGTGCTTATAAGTCTCTCGCACAGATAGTCTACATTCGGCTCTTCTTTCAGGGCACCGAAAATCAAAAACTCATCTCCGCCGTATCTGATCGCCACCCATTCCTTGGGGATGCACTCGTTAATGACAGTGCCTATGGTCCTTATTGCCATGTCTCCCTGTAAGTGTCCGAATGTATCATTGATATACTTTAATCTGTTGATATCAACAAATATGACAGCATCCTTTTCACTTCTCAAAAGGTCATTCTCATAGCGCTTTTTTATCACGCTGTCATAGCCGTAGCGGTTATATAGCCCGGTGAGCGAATCCTTGACTGAAAGCTCTCTTAACCTTGTATTTACCTGATCAAGACGCATGATCTTTCTGTACTTTTCAAATGACTCTCCAAGCCTTGACATATATGCATAAAGGGATCTGTCCTCGACATGATCCATGACATCCTTCATGATCACATATCCGAATATGTTGTTCCTGCTGTGGAGAGAACTTATGACATATACATGTGATCCCTTTGAATTTTTGTAATGCGGTATCAGCTTTTGAACTTCAAAGTCATCTATTCCGTAAGCCTTATTCTTTGATAGCGCAACGACAACCTTCATAGATTTGCCGTATCCCATCTCCTTTAGGTCCGTATCGTCTGAATAGATGTTCTGAGCATATGCATGCTTTAAAACGATGGCAAAGCCGTCTCTTTCATACTCGTGATTTGATCTGAAGTATTCCTGCAGTACACTCGGAAGCTCCTCATAGCTCTTTGATCTGAACAGCGCATTCTCTATATCGATGCTTGTCCTTTCAAAGATAATGTTGTTTTCCGCTGTAAGGAAGTTTTCCTGTGCCAGTTTCTTTCTGGCTGACACAGCAGCCCCATCATGAGCGCATCCGCAGCTTTCTCCGATTATCAGTTTCGATATACTGTTTTTAGTAACGCACTCACCGCTCTCTGCCATCTCATAGATCGCCTCAGCGCTCCCGTATCCCATCTCCTCATACGGCTGGGACATGGTCGTTATAGACGGCGAATATGCTCTTGTGAGATACATGTTATCATATCCCGTGACTTTTATATCTTTCGGAATTGAATAACCCATATCCTCGAGCGTCGCGCATACAGCCATAGCTCCGACATCATTTGCACAGATGATCGCATCGGGAAGTCCTCTTTTATCACTCCCTATCCTTTTGGCTGCTTTTACGACAGCTTCATATTCCCAGTTGCAGTAGAAAACATCCTTGTCCTCAAGGCTTACCCCGTATTTTTCAAATACATCCCTGCAACCGTTAAGTCTCTCGTTTGATTCCGCATTGTCCCTATGACCTGCGATGAATGCTGCGCGCTTTATTTCATGCTCCTTAGCCAGATGCTCGCATATGATGCGCATGGACTCATAGTTATTGCACGAAACATAGCTGAGACCTTCCATGGGTGTTCCCACGCTGACGGCTCTTATTCTGTTTTTGACAAACTCGCTCCTTAATCTCTCTGCTTCTTTAGGCGAGCTTAAAGAGTCAGGTATGAATATCACTCCGTCATAGTCATCATAATCGGGCAGTCTGTGGATATTAAACTCCCCATCGTTATATTCAACACTCTCACGAAATGTCGAATACGTGAGAAAAAGGAAGACATCGATACCTCTTTGTCCGGTATAGGCTGTGATACCCTTCATGATATCGGTCAGCCCTCTGTTATACCAGCCGTTTGCTATAACCGCGATCTTTTTCTTCATGTCGCACCCCCTGCGATCAATCCGCTAATCCTCTAGTTTCAGATAAACATCTATATCCTCTGAAAGGCTTGCATACTCCCCCATCTGACTTTTAGCCTGTTCCATTGCTTTTTTATACTGTGCTGCCTTCTCGTTGCCTGCCTGTGAATAGCCCTTGTACAATAGACCGTTCTCATAATAATCACATATGGCATAGGGCACCACATAGTTCTTGTTGCTCTCAACAGTGACACCCAATGCTTCATTTATCTTTTTGTACTCGAGCATCCTCTGATATCCCGAAAAATCCATCTTTCTTAAAAGATCCTCGGGAGAGCTGACCTCATAATAGCTCGTCATTGCAGGAGTCGTTGCTACTATAAGTCCTCCGATATTTGAAACAAGTATTATTACCATGATCGTGATGGCGATGTAATACAGAACACCGGATCTTTTTTTATCATTCTTTTTCATTGTTGTATCCATCCTCCATCAGCAGTTTTCTTCTGGCTTCACTCAGTTCCCAGAAATGCTCCATATCCTCATCACTGATATGGAAATATCCCTGAACAAGAACATCCACATGATCTGAAAGATCATTTATGTAGTTTACGGTCTTCTCATTATAGTAATGATCCTTATCCCATTCGGAAGACGGGTCCTTGTCTTTATGGATCCTCTCCACTATATCAGCAAGGCGGTTTATTGCCTCGCTTTCGTCCATATATGAATTCTCATTGAACAGATACTCGGTGTACTCAATAAAGCTCCAGTATGAACTGGATACCTCGATTATCTTGCGATAATCATCCATATGCTCGGAATAAGACAGCTTTTTTGCGCTGCTGTACATGTAAACAGCGACATAATCCCTTTCTTCAATGAGCTTATCAAGCGTTGCCACATATTCGGCTTTGTTCTTCGCAACCAGCTTTTCTTCGCGATACCTCTTTATCTGGTAATCGTTGCCAAGAAGGATAATAGTTATCGCGATTAGAGCGATCAGTACCGCAGCTATCGTGATCCTGGCAGTCATCTTATTAAATCGCCTGCTGTTTTCCATGACCTCATTTCTTGTAGAGTCATAGCGGGTCTTAAATTTCTTCATATCTCCCGTATGCTTTTTGGCAAAGCTGTTAACTTTACCGCAGGCAGGGCATATCTCATCCTCTATCCCGAGATTGTTTCCGCAAAATTCGCATTTCATCTTAAAGACATTCTCCTATCTGTATTCTTTCAGATGCTTTTTGGCATAAGCATCACAAGCATCGAGGCTTAAGTTTCCGTATTCATCGCATACTTCTTTTTTTACTTCCTCATATCTGTCCGGAGTGATCATAAGCCTGTTTGCTGCAATATCTTTCATTTCTGTAATATACGGACTGAGGCGTTCAGATTCATCATCATCAAGTCCGCGCTTTCCTTCTCCTATCTCATAGATATAGGACAGACACTCGTATGTCACAAGGCCGCCTCTGTTTTCATCCCATCCCTGTTTGTCGATCGTCTCACATATATCCGTCGCATAGTAATATGTGCAGTACGCCTCGAAAAAATCATAGTGCTGCCAGTCATAGATTCTGTGATCTTCAACTGTCCTCACATAATCTATGGTCTCATAAAGGCCTTCATAATCCTTATCTTCATACAGCTTGTCGAATTTGGGATAGTTTTCCTTCTTCCAGGTCACTTCGGCAAGGATATCCTCGCCGGAATGCAGATCGGCATCGGCTTTTTTTGCTTTGGATCTCAAATATACTGTCAGAATAATGGCAATGATACATATCATTACCATTACGACAATCGCTATCACTTTAACGATCCTGCCAAGACCTTTTGCATAATCCTCTCTGGCTTCATCATCGACAACATCGAGCTTGCTTCTTACCTCTTCAAGCTCATCCATGTATTTCTTTTCCGCGCCTTCAACGTTTATATATCCGCAGTACGGACAGCTTGTGGCGAGCGCTTCTATTTTGGCTCCGCAGTTTGGACATTTATGGAATTTTTCAGCCATCTGTCTTTTTCTCCTGATCTGTTATTTTGGCATCTTTCCCGGAACGTTTAAATATACATCTTCCTTCATATGGAAACCGCTGCCGATAATGACCTCGTTCATGTTCTGTTCTGTTACAGCGATCGGATCGAGCTTAACACACGGAACATCATACTTTTCGTCATTTATGGTAGTTACGTCCTCACCGGTTATCGGTTCATTCTTGACCAGTGATATGGTACACTCCGCAGCTCTTGTCGCAAGCTTTTCAACCGGCTTGTAAACCGTCATGACCTGCGTGCCCTCTACTATTCTCTGGCACGCTTCAAGATCGGCATCCTGACCTACTACCATTATCCTGTCTGCCATCCTGTTTTCAGAGAGTGCATGTACCACTCTTGTAGCAAGGTTGTCGTTTCCGCACATAATGGCATTGACACTCTCGATAAGATCAAGATTGTTATATACATATTCACCAGCAAGCTCCGCTCTCCAACCGTCGCAGTGCATGGTATCCACTATCTCGATCTGATTGTCGGCCATTACCTTTCCGAATCCTTCTTCGATCTGATTTACATTGTCATCTGTAAGAGGTCCTTCTAGCATTATGACCCTGCCCTGGGCCAGACCGTTTTCAACCAGAGTATTGCCCATCATGGTACCTACTTCATAGTTGTCAAACGATATGTAAAGATCTACATCGGCTTCATGTATCAGTCTGTCATAGGCAACAACCTTGATGCCTGCATCTTTCGCCTTTTTGACCGTATCGGCAAGTCCGTCGGAATCTATACAGATAATGACTATGGCATCCATTCCCTTGTCTATAAAGTACTCTATCTGCTTTTTCTGCTCCTCAAGATCGCCGTTGGCATTCTGCACATTTACCTCTGCCCCCATATCCTTTGCAACAGAAACAAATACATCTCGATCCTTCTGCCATCTCTCAATGACAAACGAGTCAAAGCTCATTCCGATCTGTATCTTATCAACTTTATCATCAATGTTCTCGCCCTCTCCGGCCTCCTGGGTCTGACATGAGCATAGCATCAGTATCATAGCAAGAATGAGAACAGTTAATCTTTTAGTTTTCAATGGTCTTTCCTTCCTTGTATTCCGTAGGCGTCACACCAACGTTTTTCTTAAAGCTTCTGCTGAAGTAGTTCGGATCAGAATAACCGCACATAGAACAGATCTCCTTCATGGAATAATCGGTTCTGCTGAGCAGTTCCTTTGCCTTGTCTATCCTTATGTTTGTAAGATATTCAATGAAGTTTACTCCTGTCTCTTCCTTAAAGATCTTACTGAAATAATAGGGACTGATATTTACAGTTCTCGAAACATCATCAAGAGAGATATCCTTTGCAAAGTTTTCCCTTATATGGCTCTTTGCCTGTTCTATGATGCTGTTAGATCTCTCCTCTTTTTTACTTAAGATGTTCTTGCAGGCCTCGCTTATCTTGCTTAAGAACCAGCTCTTCATCTGATCAAAGTCACTCATCTCAATGATCTGTGGAAGATACTCGTCTCTTGCATTAAACCTGTATGTCTGACCTCCGCTCTGGTATGCGAGCGTTTCGGCCCTTAGGACAAATTCAAGTATCTTAAGCTTAACGGCCATCACACTTGATGACTGGGTCTCTCTCATCCATTCAAAATAGCTGTCGGAAGCTTCAAGTGCCTTATCTGTGTCACCTCTCTCTATCCGATCGAACATGCTCTTTTCAAGATCGATGGGATAGTTATCCTCATATTCACATCCGATGGGAAGATCATCCACATGTGCGACGGAACCCGTAGTGGCAACCAAAGCCTTCAGGGCCTCCTGATATGATTCCGAAAGATCCTTTATCGGCTTGATCGCACCTATGCCTATACGGAAGCTTATTTCAGTACCCTTTCGCAGTTCTCTTACAAGTTCTCTTGCTCTGTTTATGAGCTCTATTCTTTCGTTATAATCCTCAAAGTGCTCATCGCAGGGAACAAATACCGCGATCTTGTTTGACATGATGGAGCCTACGACACACTTAAAGTACTCTTTCAGGCTGTTTCTTATCTCGGAATAGTTTCCGGATATCCTGATACTGGAGCCGATGGCATTTGTCATGTGGTTGCCCCTCTGCTCATCACCGCATACTATAGCCATCATGTATCCGTACTGGGCATCAAGTTCAAGTATCGACATATAGCTTTCTATGTCTTCCTTGAAGTGTTCCTTAAGGAGTATGTTATAGACAAGTCCGCTCTCGATTATAGGCTCGATCGTCTCGAGCTTTTCCTTAATGAGCAGTTCATTGCTGCGCTTTTCCCTATCGATATCGATCTGCTTCATAGCCCTTGAAAGAGCATCAACTATCTTGGTTCTCTCCATGGGCTTGGTTATATATTCCATTACACCGAGCTTTATCGCTTCCTTGGCATAATCAAACTTGTCATATGCGCTCATAACGATAAAGATGGTGTTCTTGGAAAACGAGCGGATCTCTTTCATCGCCTCGATACCGTTTATACCGGGCATCTGAATATCCATGATCGCGATATCCGGTCTGAAGCTCTCCGCAAGCTCAATGACACTTCTTCCGGTCTTTGCGAATTCGACCATGCACTGGTCTCCGAACTCCTTTTCAATTATGAACTTCACCGAATCGATCACTATACCTTCATCGTCAGCCAGCATTATCTTGTACATATACTATCTCCCAATCTATTCATCCATGGGAAGGAAGATTATTATCTCGGTTCCCTCATTCTCACCTTCGCTGATGATCTTTACAGACTCATCATCTCCGGTAAATATCCTTGTCCTTGCGATAACGTTATCCATTCCTATTCCGTTTGAATCGCCTTTCTTTCTGTCAACGCTAAGTGTGCCGTTCATGATGCTCTCGATAGTCTCCTGACTCATGCCCTTTCCATTATCCTTTATGGAAATGCACACTTCGTTGTCCTGTCTGAACACCTTAAGACAGATTACTCCCTTATCGCCCATCTCCCTTATGCCGTGATTTACACAGTTCTCAACTATGGGCTGCAGAATCATGGAAGGCATCATCGTATTAAGCAGTTTCTCATCAACCTGCTTCTCGTAATGGATATCTCCCGAGAAACGAACGTTTAATATCCTAATATAGTTGTCTACCAGATTGACCTCATCAGCGATCGTTACGGGCATATCCTGCTTCTTGACATTGTATCTGAAAAAGTCCGCCACGGTCTGAACATATTCATACGTCCTGTCGGCGCCTTCCATCATGGCAAGCTGCGCTCCGGCATTCAGTGTATTAAACAGGAAATGCGGGTTGATCTGTGCCTGAAGATACTTTAACTGAGCATCCTTAAGATGAGCTTCCATCGTAAGCTCTTTCTCTTTAAGCTCACGTTCCGCCTCCATACTCTGTCTGAGCTTTTCGATATATTCCTTGATGCTGATTATCATCTTGTTGAATGCATCGGTAACGACTCCGACCTCATCCTTGGAATCGACCTCGACCATTCTGGCATCGAAATTGCCCTCTGCAACATACTCGGCCGTGCTGGCAAGATCTCCCAGAGGCTTCATGATTCGCTTAACAAGACTGATTATGATAAGAACATTTCCGGCCACTACCAGAAATACAACGAGTATGCCTATCTGTTCAAAAGTCCTGAACTTGGATGCCATTTCATTGTAGTTTTCAGAGTTGTTCTTGAACTGTACCTGGTTAAGTGCGGTAAGATAGCTGGATATATAATTGTACTGCTGTGTTGCCAGTTCATATCTTACTCTGTATTTTTCAACGTTTCTTCCGCGCTTTGCTTCAATTGTCTGTCTGACGGTATCAAGATAGCTTGCAGCCATGCTCTTGATATTTCTTTCCATTCTGTCAAAGGTCCTGTCGGTTATATCACCGTTTAGTTCCTGGACCATGCTGTCAAAGATCTGATCGCTCCTGTAGTATTCCTCCAGGGAATCGCTCGTCTTTGAATTAAGATATGCCGTCATGTTATCCTGAACACTGTTTAACGCTTCAGACATCTCATTAAGCTGTCTGTTGTCCTGATATACCATCTCGATCTCCCGAGACATGTTGTTGATACCGATTATCAGAAACAGATTTACTATCAGGATAAGGAAGTTTGCCAGTATATAAATACTTGTAACCTTTGTTCTTAAAGGAAGATTCCAGAATCTATTCATTCTGCTCCTCCTTTCTTATATAGGAGGATACATTGCTTCTGTTGATCAAGGTGACATCAGCAGTAAAATACTGACTGGTCGCACCGAAATCATTGTATTCCTCAAGCGCACTGACGCAGTATTCTCCAAGCTGTGCCGTATCAACAGATACTGTGCAGTAGACAGCGCCTCTGTTTATCGCATTGATTATTGTATCCGAATCATAATATCCAAGGATATTTACTTCACCGACAACGTTGTAGTCTATGACCGCCTGATAGACACAGACTGTGCTCAGTTCATCAAGGCATACGATGATACGCGGAACATCTCCGTTTATAAACAGATCTCTTATGGATTCCTCAACAGAAAATGCATTGGAATTATCAACCGGGACAAGCATAACGTTTGCTTTTGAACCTGTCTGTTCTGTCTGTTCTATGGTCTCTCTGATCCCTGAGATGATTATATTCTGTCCGGTGCTGGGTTCAAAGGAATTGACTAAGACTGCGACATCGATGGTAGCGATATCCTCTTCCTTTGCATCTTCGGCTGTCATGAAATACTCTCTTCTTAAAGTCTTTATGATATCAGCCACCTGGACTCCGTATTCTCTGCCTATATCATATCCGCCTATGCCGACATAGCTGCACCTGACCCCCTGGGTGTTATCATCAAGAAAAGTCACGACAGGAATGTTTTCCCTGGTGGCTTCGGCAAGAAGCTGAGTCATCTGCGCCGATTCGTCTGCATCTATTATTATGCCGTCAACTCCCGAGTCTATCGCTATCCTCATCAGGTCATACTTGGTATATTCTCCGGGAAGATCATCGCCTAAAAGATCGACATATATGCCATTCTTTAATCCTGCTTCAAACGCCCCCTTATATACATTCTGCATGAATTCCGACTTTCTGTCAGACGATATCATGACATAGTACTGATCGTACTTGTTTACGTTATTGTCCTCTCTGAATGACTTCATATAGGACTGATAGAATACAAGTACGAGGATCATGGTGATTATGGTAAGCACGACGCTGGCGATCAGAAAACCGTTGCCCCTTGTTTTATCCGCCCTTTTCTCGTCTATGTTTAATTGTTCTTCACGTTTTTTATCATCCATATCAAGTATCTGTTTTACTTACAAACCATAAATATTCATTATAGAGTATATCATAAACACCGCACTGCCTCAAACAAAGCGTGCATCTGTGCTATAATACTTAACGGTCTAAAAGCCCATGTGATTATGTCAAAAACAAGGCGTGAAAATTTTTTGGCAGAAAATTGAAATTCTTTGTAACGAATCACAGTTTTACTGCATTAACATATCAGAAAGGGGGAGATGGAATGCAGCCCATGGAGGAAATATACCGCGACTATGCCACAGTGGTATACAAATATCTTATATCGCTGACTCATGACAGCGACATGGCCGAAGAACTGACGCAGGAAACATTCTATCAGGCCATCAGATCAAGCGACAGATACGACGAAAGCTGTAAGATGACCACATGGCTGTGTTCCATAGCCAAGAACGTTCTTATAACCTATCGCAGAAAACACCCTGTTACTGAAGATATCTCAGATCAGGAGATATCCACATCTTCCGCAGAAAGCGAAGCTTTAGACAGTCTTCACAGAGTCGAGCTTTTAAAGAAGATACACTTACTTGAGGACCCTTACAAAGAGGTCTTATATCTCAGGGTATTCGGCGAGCTTTCTTTTAAAGAGATCGGTGAAGTTCTCGGAAAAAATGAAAACTGGGCAAGAGTAACATTTTACAGAGGGAAGGAAAAACTTGGAAGGGAGATAAAAAGCAATGAATAAGATACCGTGTGAAGTAATAAGAGACCTGTTTCCGTCATATATAGATGAGCTTACGAGCAAAGTAACAAATGATATCATAGAAGAACATAATAAAAACTGTCCGAAGTGTGCAAAAATACTCGAATCAATGAAAGAGCCTCATATTGAAGCAAATATAATCGAGAATGAGAAAAAGGAGATAGATTTCCTTAAAAAGAACAAAAAGAGGAACAGGGCCATTATACTTGGCAGTCTTCTTGCAGCATGCCTACTGGTTTTTGCTATAGTATCTGTACGCTTCTACATCATGGGAAACAAGGCAAATATGGATAATGTTTCATACAAGATCTCCAAAAAAGATAACAGTATCGTCATAGACGCAGATACGAGCGATGACATGCATGAACTGGTAAAGACCAAGGTCGAAGAAGGAAACGGAACCGTTAAGATCTATGTCAACGAAGTCTTAGCCAATCCCGTTAACGACCATTCCTTCCATCTTGAGCTTGAGCAGGCTAACGGAGATACAATAAGCTATGTCCTTATAAACGACAGAGCCATATGGGACAACGGAAAATCGATCTCAGGCAATGTATCAAAGGCATACAGCACGCGTCATATGTACATGGGAAACATGTCTGACAATAACAATACAGCCAATGCACTTCATCTTTATGAGATATTCGGAACATATAAAAACGAGCTGAATTCTTCAAATGAGCCTTACGGCTGGAAGCTTATCCTTGATAACGATATACCTTCAAACATGGCTGAAGTGACTGAACGAAACATGCAAAACTACGGATATATCATATTAGGACTTGTCTCAAATCTTGATGAAGTTATCTTTGAATATACGATAGACGGTCAGGCAAAGACCAAAACCGTTACATGCAAAGAAGCCAGTGATTTTTTAGGACAGGATATAAAGAACTGCTATAAAGAAGTAAGCGTATTGCAGTCATTATATGATATGATGGGTATGTAAAATATCTTATAAAGGATAAACCATGCCCCATACATATGCATCAGTAAATGAATATCTGCAAAACAGATTCGGTGAAAAGATATACAAGCTCTCTCTGAATGCCGGTATGACCTGTCCCAACAGGGACGGCTCTCTCGGCAGCGGAGGGTGCTTTTTCTGTTCTGAAGGAGGAAGCGGTGATTTTGCTTGCGGCCCCGCTAACAGCTTATCCTGCACAGGAAATGACATCGTAGCCCAGATAGAAGAAGCAAAAAAGCTTGTAAAGCAAAAAACAAAAGGAAGCAGATATATAGCCTACTTTCAGGCATTCACAAATACATATGCCCCTATCGATTATCTGCGAAATGTTTTTTATGCCGCGATTAACCATCCTGATATTGCAATACTGTCTGTCGCTACCAGATGTGACTGTATAAATGAAGACGTGGTAGAGCTTCTCTGTGAACTTAACAGGATAAAGCCTGTCTGGGTAGAGATGGGAATGCAGTCATGTCATGATAAGACGCTAAGTGCCATGAACTGTCACTATACATTTGAACAGTTTGAAGAAAGTTCGCGCAGGTTACACGAAAACGGTATAGACGTCATCGCCCACGTGATACTCGGACTTCCTGGCGAAACCAGGGAAATGATGCTAGAGTCGGTAAGAAAGGCCTGCAGTCTTCCCATAAGCGGCATAAAGCTACAGCTTCTGCATATACTTAAGAACACAGAGCTTGCCCGCATATATGAAGAGCATCCGTTTGATATCATGTCAATGGAGGAATACTGTGATCTGATAGTGGAATGCATAGATATCATTCCCGAAAATATAATAGTCCACCGCCTTACCGGCGATGGACCTCGTAAACTGCTTATTGCTCCAATGTGGAGCACTGATAAAAAGAAAGTTCTCAACACACTAAACAAACTCATCAGGGCTTGATATTAAGTTGCTTGAACTCCTTTGCTTCCGGTGCAAGATATGTGAGCATATCGCTTATATCATTTGCGATAGAATCTCTTTCATCCCTGCTGACCGTCTGAAGCCACTCTTCAAGTCTCGGCAGCAGACTCTGTATATATCCCGGAAACTCATCTTCTATATTGAGATTGATTATAGCACCCTTAAAGCCCCAGCCTGATATAGAATTAAACACTTCATCCACCATAACATGTCTGATGACCCTGGCTTTGGCCGCTATAGAAATAAGCGTGGTATGATCAAATGCCAGATCGACTACAGTCTCCTTGAAAGGTACTTCGCAAATATAGCTTTCCTTTCCCCAGAACTCAACGATACCGTTTCGTCCTATCTTGACCGTCATATCTGCCATGGTAGCTGAGCCCAAGGCCTCTCTTATCTTCTTTGCGGCAGCCTTGTCATCCTTTGAATTGACACACTCCACAAACTTGTTATAGTACTCGAAAAAAGTATTAAGGATCTCTTCTTTATTGATCATGCGATCACCCCCGGAAAATCAAAATATACACCTTCCAGTTATACTCGCTATTCCCTCAATATTATTTTATCCTTTTCTTTCAGACTTTTCAATGACTTTCGTTAATTTTTCACACAAAAAGAAGAATTTATTGTGCCTTATGCAAAAGTCTGTATTTAAACTCCCTGATCTGCTTTGCGTATTTGCTGGTTATGATCACTCCTATAATTATCATGCCAAGCTCAATACCAAGAGACAGCCCCTGTACAAAGCTCCATACAGGTGTGGCTTCATTACTGTCAACAACAAAGAGCGAAACTATGAAAAACACAGCTGCTATCAGGCCTACCACAAACATTATGTGTATCCTCTTTAATACCTTTGCCTCCTGTTCTTTGCTGAAATCCGCCACCTTTAATACTGTTTCTTTCATCTCTTTATCCATCTGCTCGTCCTTTCTTTCTCCATCGAGAATCTCCCTTAAATCAACATCGTAATACTCTGCAATATCAATAAGGATATCCAGATCAGGCATGTTGTAGCCTGTCTCCCATCTTGATACCGTCCTTCTGGAAACACACATCTTTTCAGCAAGCTGTTCCTGTGTGATATTCTTTTCTTTCCTTAATTCCTTAAGAAATGTACCTATCTTCTGCTGATCCATCTGTGTCTCCTTTACCGTCTGTTGTTTTCATGTTTGCGCCCTCCTTTTTACGAGTCCACCTTATCTCAGTGCATACCCTGTTTAAAGGACACAAAACGAGCAAATGCATATTTTTATATATGTGACATGATCTGTCTCATTATTTTGAAGTGTTTATTTTCTTGCTGGACTGCTCCTTCCTTAAGAACGTATCCTTTCTGTGCGTGATGTTTATTCCGCCTTCGGCAACATAGTTATTTGCCGCAGACGCATGTCCGACGCTCTTCATATTTCCGTTCAGGATGAGTCCTGTTATACCTGCCACGATAAGACCTATGACTGCTGCCGCCGTAACAGTCGAATGAGCCAGACCGAGTCCGAGTCCCATGATTATTCCGAATATAACAAGTATCGTTATCCACAGCTTCGGCTTGTTTACCGGAAGATCTCCGACCATCTTTCCTGTCTGTCCGTTCATTGCAAATGTATAACTGTTTCCGTTCCATCTGGTTGTGAGCAGCCAAACCGGAAGCATAGCATAATAAGCCTTTCCCTGCGTTACGCGGATATCTTCTCTTTTGGTTGAAACCGAATTATATCCCTTAACATCCTGATACAGTGCATTTTTTGTAGATTCCTTGGCTCTTTTTACAGCTCTTTCCGCATTGTCTTTTGCCTCAACATCGTATTTGTCAGCCATATATCCCGTAAGGTAAGCCTTGGAAAACGGCTTTAGATCCTCATATTTATACGGCTCAATAGATTCCATGAGTTTGTCATCCATCTTTGTTGATGCATCTGCAGGGATCTTTTCAAAGGACATGCTGCCCTTTCTTTCAACCTGATATATCTCCTTGATGGTTATCTCCTCATCACCCTGTCTCTTTGTCTGGCTCTTTACAGCCTCATACAGACAATCACCGGTTGACTGACCGTCATACAGCCAGAAAGGAACATACACTCCCTTTACCTCATCAAGATGATTTGCATTTTTAAATGCCTGAGGAAGAAGATATCTCTTTCCGTAATGCTTCTTTAATGCCGCAAGCGCATCATCCTTTTCAAGCTTGAAAGGCAGAACAAAGTCAGGCTTTAACATATCCGTAAACTGACCCGGAACTACAGTGGGATTACCGCAATAGGGACAGCTAGATGCAGCAAGATTGTCATCGCATACAAGTGTTGCTCCACAGCTCGGACAGCCGTAAGCTTTCATTCCTTCTCCGTTCCAGCGCTCCTCGGTAACAGCCCACTCATCGCCGGATGCCGGCTTTGCGTCTGCTTCAGCCTTTGCCTGGGCAGCTTTTGCATCTTCCTGTGCATAGTGTGCTTCTATCTCCTCAACGGAAAAAGCACTTCCGCAGAATTCACACTCCATCTGTCCTGATTTTGCTGCAAAGTGCAGCGGTCCCGAACATGCAGGACATTTGTAATTGGTAATCTGATCCGCCATATAGTCCTCCTTCATAGACGTTTGTTAATTGACTCATCGTTTAATATTATAGACGTTTTCACTTCTTATATCAATTTGCCTAAATCTTCATTTTGTCCATTTATACAGCTGGGCATATATTCCGTTCATGGCCATGAGCTGATCATGCGTACCCGATTCCTCTATGCCGTTTTCCGTGAGCACCAGGATACGCTCAGCATTTTTAATGGTTGAGAGCCTGTGAGCTATGACAAATGTTGTTCTGTTACTTGCAAGCCTCTCTAAAGATTCCTTGACGATGTTTTCGCTTTCGTTGTCAAGTGCGCTCGTAGCCTCATCGAATATGAGTATGGGAGGATTCTTTAAGAATACCCTTGCTATTGAGAGCCTTTGCTTCTGACCGCCCGAAAGCTTTATTCCTCTCTGACCTATATCTGTGTCATAGCCGTTTGGCAGTTCCATGATAAAATCGTGGGCATTGGCAAGTTTTGCAGCCTCAATGACCTCTTCTTTGGTGGCATCAGGTTTTCCGTATCTAATATTCTCATAGACGGTACCCGCAAAAAGATATACATCCTGCTGAACTATCCCGATATTCTCTCTGAGACTCTTTAGCTTGACATCTCTTATATCCTTGCCGTCTATTCTTATGCTTCCTTTTGTTACATCATAAAATCTCGGTATGAGACTGCATAATGTAGTCTTTCCGCCGCCGGAAGAACCGACCAGCGCAACATATGAACCGGCTTTTACTTCAAGATTTATATGTCTCAATACTCTGTGAGCGGTATCGTTATATTTGAACGAAACATCATCAAATACGATATCTCCCCTTACATTTTCAAGAGCTACGGCATTCTCTCTATCCTTTATATCAGGTTCGATAGCCAGTATCTCAAGGAATCTCTCAAACCCCGAATAACCGTTTTGGAACTGCTCGGCAAAGTCAATGAGAGTCCTTATGGGATCTGTAAATATATTTATGTACAAAAGAAATGTCACAAAATCCGCAACATTCACCATCCCTTTTGCTATCAGGATGCCTCCGCTCATTATGACCACCACATTTATGAGCATCGTAAACGCATTCATTCCGGAATGGTAGAATCCCATATAAAAATAGCTGTTCTTCTTTGCTTTAAGGAATCCGTCGTTCCCTTTTCTAAACTTTTCCTTTTCTATCTGTTCGTTTGCAAAAGACTTTACCACCCTGATACCCGAAAGATTATCCTCTATCTGGGTATTTATCTCGGCTATCTGAACGCGGTTTTCCTTAAACGCTCTCTTCATCCTTCTGTTTAGAAAGAAAGCATATACAAACATAACCGGAACAAGTACAAATGCCGCGACAGTAAGATATCCGCTAATATTTAAAAGAATGATAAATGCACCTATTATCTTGATAAATGATATGGCAAGGTTTTCTGGACCGTGATGCAAAAGCTCTGAAATGTCAAACAGATCACTGGTTATCCTGCTCATCAATTGTCCGACTTTTTGCTCGTCATAGAATGAAAATGAAAGCTTCTGATAATGAGAGAATATCTCTTCTCTCATGTCGTATTCCATTTTTGCACCCATTACATGACCGACATCCGAAATAAAAAAGTTTGCTCCAAACTGAATAAGAACCAAAACAATCAGACCGATCCCGATAAGAAGGATCCTGTTTACCGCTATATCGGATTCCATGGCAACTACACCGGTGGTAACGTATCTTACAACCAGCGGGATGACCAGACTTATTATCGATGCTAAAAATGCAAAGAACATATCAAGCAGGAATATGCCCATGTAAGGCTTGTAGTAGCCTGCCATTTTCTTAAGATTAGTTTTCATTCTATCCTCTTTTAAATTCAAAGCTGCCCTGCATAGATATCTGCAGGTATATCGTACCAGACATGTGCTTCTATATACCGTTCCGGTCCGTAACGTCCATCATTGTTCCAGTCCTGTGCAAGACCATACTTATCTATTATCCTTAATATCTCATCATAGGTATAAATCTGTTTTCGATATTCCTTTTCATCATCAACAAGGGGCGAAAAAGTCGGCATTGAATCGCCATAGGTAAATGAGATCTTTCGTGTATCAAATTCCGTGATAGGTATCTTTATATATGCTCCCTGTTCATACCATGTATCCAGCCAGGGACTGTGTTCCACGACCATGTAATACGGAGAATCGATTTCTATGATCCCTCCCTTTTTCAAAAACTCTCTTTTAAGGATCTCTTCACATCTGCGTCGCTTTAAAATGTAATCGTCATCTCTTTTTGCACACATGGAATCCGGCCTTTGAACTTTCAGCCTTTCCTGTATTTCATAAGCCTCTTTTTCGCAAACCATGGTCAGACTCTTAAATGGTCCGGACCTTTTATCGTAATAGTGATATAGATACATACTTTTCCCGTTCATTTATCTGTATATCGACTCATCGATTTCTCTTTTGATAGGTTCCCGATTCTCTTCATAAAACACCGCAATGGCATCGGCGATATAGTCATACAGATCATCATCCACATAGGCAAACAGCATAGGATTTGCTTCATCATCCGATATTTCACCGTCCTGGTATGACCTTGCATATCTTCCGTATTTTCTAACAGCCTCTATACTCTTTTCAAGCCTTGTGCTGTCATCATCAAACAATCCCGATCCTAAAAGGGTATCCTTTATATATGTACAGAAAGATTCAAAGTTATCATCCCAGTTGATGTTTCCGTTTCGCTGTGCCTCATCTCTTAGTTTTTCAAGCTGCCTTAATAATTCACCCTGAACAGTATCGGACTGACCGCTTTGAGGTACGTGATCATGCCATATCTTTTTACATGTATCTAAATGTTTTGGTCTGTATCCCCTTATATTAAGATCATTAACAAAACTGTACATTGATTCAAAGTCTATCAGATCGTTCGTGTTTTCTTTATTGCCTTTTTCAGTTTTCTTAAGCCAGGATAAAATCCCCATTCTCTTTTCCCCGCTATCATCTGATGTACTTTAATACATCTTCAGGTTTGTATAATGCTGTATAATCATCAAATATTCTCGGTGGTCTGCGAGTGTTCTCCTTAAGATACCATCTTGCCTGATAAGCTTTCATTCCACAAGCTGTAGCCGCTTCAAGTTCGTGACTGCCTCCGTCTCCGACATAAATACATTCATCAGGAGCAAGTTTGAGTTTTTTTAGTGCAAGCTTAAAAATCTCAGGATCCGGTTTCATGATACCCACTTCATATGAGAGCAGAGCAACATCAAAATACGGATATAAGCGGCTGTTTTTTATAGGCCCGACTTCTTCATCAAAGCAATTGCTGATAAGAGCAATCTTTAACCCTTTTTCCTTCAGAGCATCAAGCATGTCTGGTATCTCTTTTCCATAGGTTGTAAATATCTTCTCCTTGCATTCTCTTCTTTTCCTTACAACCTTTTTGAGAAGCTCTTCATCATAAATGTCATTTGCATGCATGATCTCAGAGATTGTCTCTTCAAATGTACTCTTTCCCAGAGTCCTGTCATCATCTGACGCATCCCATATGTTTCGAAATCTTCCCTCAGACAGATTCAGGTCATTAGCTATATTCTCGCCAAAATACGTTTCATTTCTGTAATGTGTGACCAGTGTTTCAAACATATCAAAGATTACTGCTTTTATCATTTAACACCTCATGTTAATGTAATGTCTGTATAACGAGCTTTTTATCAGCCGCTGTCATTTGCTATACATACCAGTAATTTATCATATCATAAAGATAGATCTTTCCTTTTGCCGGTACCTGAAACAGCGCACTTAATGCCATATACAGATCCCCGCTGCAGGGAACCATGCTTATCACTCCAAATATTGCCAATGGCGAATAATAAAAAAGCAATCCCGTGACAAAAGGTATTACCCCCAGTACCAAGAAAGGCAGTAACAGCATAAAAAGATATCTGTTCTTAGTCATGTGTTCAGGAGACATGGCAAAAAGAAGACCGTTACCAATATAAATATATGACTCCTCTTTGAAGCAAATCGCATGAATATATTCATGCACGATATTGCAGGCCAATGACATAAATACAGCAAACACTCCTGCTTTGCTCAGCAGTTCCTTACCAAAAATATCGATCAGCAGCATTCCCAATACATACAAGAACACACATGAAAGAACAGTCATAACTATAGTAAGTACAGCCAGATTGTCTATCTTTTTTATTCTATTTGATCCCTCAACCATTTCCCCTTTAGGAAGCGATGAAGGATCATTGTTGTATTTTCCCATAAATCTTATCTTCATATCGTCTTAATCCTAAGCTATATAAATCATGTTCTATATTCGTTTCTCAAATCGGAACATCCCGTCTGGAAACTGATCATCCATTGATATTTCATGATCTTCAGGTTCATTAGGATCAGGATGGTGGCTGTTAAAAAACTCAACTATATGAAATCCACAGCGATTTACATAGAAATGAATATTTCTTGTCTCAAAATATGGAGTTACTGTTTCCCATATCTTTACCTGCGGATACAGTTTTTCCACTTCGCACCAGGCAGCATATCCTATACCCTTGCTGTGAACTTTCGGTGACACAAAAAGGATATCAAGATCGCCCTTATCTTTCTTGATACTGACTATAACTCCGCCAACCTTCTCTCCATTCTGGATTATACGGTAAGCTTCTCCTGAATCTATGGATGCCTCTATCGTCTTTCTGGATATTATCTCTTCGCCTTCCTCAAAATGATCATCCCGGCGTCCAAACTCTTCCAACGCTCCGTACTTAAAAGCTTCCTGATTATCCAAAATGAACTGTTCTCTGTCGCTGTCTTCCAGCAACGCAAGTTTTACGTTTGCCATAAAGTATCCTTCAAAACCTAATTCTCAACAAAAGTGAGCTGATCATCCTCAATGATGACCGTTCCTTTGATCTCTTTCTCTTTCCTTGGATCGTATTTAATGACTACAAGTCCTTCTTCGTCACAGCGTTCAATTTTATAGCTAAAATTGTAGCTATCAAGAATGTATCCCCTGTGTTCAACAGGATCATATATAGAAATGCTGACCCTGGGCATTCCACTGCCATATGACAAAAGTCTGACAAGGTCATCGCATCCATCGCCAGTAACATCATATTTTTTATAATCATCGTTCCTGCCAGGCAATCGACCGAGATAGCTCGGAAGTCCTAATCCGTCTATATATTTATCAAATTCTCTGTTTGCTGCTTTATAGTTTATCTGATCATCACATATGTTACTCTCGGCAAGGCCAAGTAATAATATCACAGATACCAATAATATCTTATTCATTAATTACAATCCACCTCTTAATCGATCAGTTAATGCTTTTCATCGGTTCTCCCCACTGCCCCAGATCTCTTCCGTCATAGCCCAGATACGTCTTGGCTGTAGTCTTGACGGGAGCAATGCGGGAAAGCTTTTTAGCTACAGTCTCGTCAGATGATAAGGATTCATCCTGAAGTACATTCTTTATCTTGCAAAGCATTACATCACCGTCATTCTTATTAATGAAATCCGTTACTTCAAGCTCAAAGATTACCGGAGAATCATTTAAGACAGGTACGTTTAGCACACTGCCCTTTCCTATATCTAGACTGATCTTCATCTTATCCGGGTTACTGCCGCTTACGCATCCCAGATAATCGGCAACAGGCAGCAGATCTTCTGTTACCAGATTTGCCGAAAAGATCCTGTCACGTTTTATGTTTTCTTTTGTAAGCTTGTTTCCGCCTATGCAGCACATTACTCCCAGCTCTTTATCCCATATATAGCTGAACCAGCAAAACAATCCGAAGTCAGGATTTCCTTTTTCATCATATGTTCCGTACAAAAATAATGTCTGCGGACAATAATCATTATTTGGTTTTAAACTTATTTTAGCCATAAATACCCCCCTGTTATGTGTTTTACTAGTTTATGATAGTATTATAACCCTGTTTGATACCAGAAATATATGATAAAAATATTTTTATATACTCTGATATACAAATGAAAATAATAAAGCCTCAAACAACCGAATTACTCAGTGTTTGAGACTTCTTCAATTTTCGTATTTCTATTTCATTAGTTATGGATCCAAGTGTACCCAAAACTAAATCTTAAACTCATCCTTTGTTATCAGATTTCCTTTTCATGTAATTCCTGAATGCTGTCTATAGCAGATAACATGGGTTTGATATCCTGTCCTCTAAGTTTTCTGTCCACATAATTCTTTGTTATCTTCATTACAGTACCGCTAAGAGCAAGTACACCAATAAGGTTTGGAATGGCCATCATACCGTTAAATGTATCAGACAGATCCCAAGCAAGTGCAAGATCCATTGTTGCTCCAACAAGTATGAATACTACAAATAATATCTGATATATCTTCACTGCTTTCCTGCCAAACAGATACTCAAATCCCTTGCCTCCGTACTGACTCCATCCAAGTACTGTTGAAAAAGCAAAGAACAGAATGGCTATAGCTATGAAAGCTGAACCGAATCCTCCAAAAACGGTTGAAAAAGCTTCAGCAACAAGTGCCGTCGAAACCTTGTCAGATATCACTGCTCCTGTATTAAGATCTACAAGTCCGCTTGATAAAACAGCGAACGCCGTGAGTGTACATACGATGATCGTGTCGGCAAACACTTCAAAAATACCCCACATTCCCTGAATAACAGGCTCTCTAACATTGGAACTTGAATGAACCATAACAGATGAACCCAGACCAGCTTCATTAGAGAAAACACCTCTTTTCATTCCCCACTGAATAGCAAGAGATACTCCGCTTCCGACAATTCCTCCACCGACAGCCTTCAATCCAAATGCGCCTTTGATTATCGCGCCAAATACTGCTCCCACCTGAGAGAAATTCACAACCAGAACTGCAATTGCACCAATAAGATAGATAACAGCCATAAACGGAACCAGCTTTTCAGTAACAGAAGCTATTCTCTTAAGTCCGCCGACTATAACAAGTCCTGCAATTATCATAAGTATTATGCCAGTCACATAAGTCGGAATATGAAATGCCGAATCCATGTTTATCGCGATAGAATTGACCTGGCTCATGTTTCCTATTCCAAACGAAGCAATAACACAGAATATACTGAATAAAACAGCAAGTGCTGCTCCTATCTGTTTGAATCCCTTCTTTGAACCCAGACCGTCCTTAAGATAATACATGGCACCACCGCACCACTCATCTTTTTCATTTCTTCTTCTATAATAAATACCCAGTACATTCTCAGAATAATTAGTCATCATACCAAAGAATGCAACTATCCACATCCAGAATATTGCTCCCGGACCGCCTGAAGCTATGGCTGCAGCCACACCTGCTATATTACCGGTTCCTATGGTCGCGGCAAGAGCTGTACAAAGGCTTTGGAACTGGGATATCTGCATATCTTCTTTGGCAGTATGAGAGGTGACCTTTGAATCACTGAAAATACCCCCAATTGTATTCTTGATCCAATGCTTAAAATGAGATATCTGGAAACATCTTGTTAAGATTGTCATTATAATTCCAGTTCCAACCAGCAAAACCAGCATGGGCAATCCCCATACAAAGCCGTTCACTTTACCGTTGATAGTTTCCAACTGCTCTAAAAAACCATTCATATCAGTCATCTCCTCTCTAAATTACCTTATTTAGCATCCTTTGTAATAAATCAAGTTATGTCATGGGCAATATATATCTTTTACGCATGCTATCAAATACTTACCAAATAAAACGCTTTGCCTGCCAATAACACAAAAGAAAAAGGCAAAAGCTACCTAATCGGCGCCTTTGCCTTCTTGATTATATTATCATATATTCAATGTGAATTACTAGTGTTTTTTCATTTATGTAGTCACATATTCACGAATTGTTGGATAACAAAACCTTCTGTCCTTATCAAATTCATGGTTCATAAAAATCTCCAGAAATCTCTTTATCTCATAAAGAACTCACGCTTTGTTAAACTTCTCCTTCGGCTGCTTGCATAACGAGTATATTTAAATCATCAAATTAGTTTGGACCCAAAAAACCTCATTTTGGACCCAAATTCCCACAAAGCAAAAGACTCAAACCTAGTAGATTTGAGTCTCTCACGAGAGGCGTGAGCCGGATTTGAAGTAATCGAAAAAATGCAAAAACGTTGATTTTATGGGCTTTGGCACTTGGTATATATCATAAAAATTCGTTTTGACATACTTTTTGACATACTACAAATGACACTTCCATCAATCATATAGTTTCTCCCAAAGAATTATTGAATACGAATTAAGTAAACCGTATTCAACCCCTACTTCTTTCTTATTCTTTTAAAAATCTCGAATTGCCTTTGCTCTTCGTCAACGTTATCATCATTTGCAAGTCCCTTTGCCAAGCTCATTTCTGGATAACGTTACCTGCTGGACACCGATCCTCTTTGCCAGTTCTGTCTGCGTTATGCCAAGTATTTCTCTTATTGCCTTCAGATCATCAGAAAAATTATAATCCATTCGTCTTATCACCTCTTAAACTTATTTATATCATATTACTTAGACAAGTTTCATCTTTTTTATTCTGTTTATGATCATAAGCACTTGTGTCACTTTACATAATTCAGGAGGCAGAGACTTCTCTGCCCCTTTTTCCTAAAGAATCAATGTGTCATATTGAGGATCATCATCTTCCTAAACACTTGATGTGTACTATCTGAAAATGATGTTATCAGTTGATCTTTACCTTTCCTCCGGTCTCGCCAAGAAAAACAATATATCCGTTTTCGGGTATCGGAATATCTCCCATGCCACCCTTCATAAACGTGCTGTATACCATCTCTCCGTACTTGTTATAGACAAAGACAGAGCTCTCAAGAGGTCTGTCGACCCTGATAGTCGTATTTGATACATCGCCGCTAAGTCTGTACCAGGCAGCCTCCTTGCTTACAAGATCGATCTCTTTTAACTCTGACGTAAGTACGGGTATCGCATCTAAATCAAGACATGCAAGACCTTTGTTCATTGTATCAAGGACATTGTAGCTGTTATTGTTTATCTTAACATCCTTTTTTAACCTAAAATCATACTGATCTCTCGAAGCATCCCCGGGTATTGTAAGAAAGCTGTGCGCTTCATCTTTTGATACGATCTTTTCAAGTGTATATGTCTGTTCGTTTCCCACAAAGATGTAACCGGGGATCTCATGAACAAGTTTGTATGAGAAGAAAGGAGTCTCATAAAATCCCGATGAATAACTGTTGTCATATACAGCATACTTCTTTCCTTCATTTGCCTCCCAGTTTTTTATCACGTCATCACTTATGCTGTTTTCATCAAGCTTCTGTCCCATATACATGCTTGCGGCACTTTTCCCGAGTCCGGTGATCATCTGAAGTTCATCGCATTTAAGATATGTTTTACCGTCCTTGTACTCTTCAAACGAGACAGTCTGACAATCCATTGTCGGATTACCGTAATCATCTATCTTTGCAAACTCACCGTCACCGATATATTTATATGTATATGTATCGCTTTTATACATACCGGTTACTTTAACATTCATGATACTGTCATCAAAGCTTATGTTCCAGATATCAACGGCGCCTGCGCCCTTTGAGACTGCATAGGATCCCTCGTATTTTGTGAAATCTTCATCGATCTCTTTAAACGTGACTTCAGATGCGGCAGGTTCTTTTACATCTATTCCTCTATCCTTTAGTACCACATCAAGAAGAGCCTCTGCCATGGCTGCATTATATGAGCTGCCACCGCCGCTTGACAAGACAGCCACGCTTATCTTCTCATCGGGTGCTACGATCAGCATCGCATGGTTATCCAGAGCATCTCCTCCCTTTCCCATGACATTCACGTTTGCTTCCCTGTACTTAAGTTCTTCGACATAATCCCATCCGAGAGCCGAATCGGCAGTATATATATCAGTATCCTTTCCTGCATCGTTCCAGCGTGTCTTCATCTCATCCTTAAGATCTTCGGATAAAAGTGTATTGTTTCCGGTATAGAATGTTGTACCAAAGAAGGCCGTATCCTTTGCGGTAGCATATATTCCGCCTGCACCTACTGCCTTTGTATGGATCATTCCGTATTCGATATTGCCCTTTCTGAACACGGGTGCGGTCTCATATTTATCGATCATGTTAAGCGCCGTGCCGGTATGAGAAACCCCCATCTTTTTTCCCATCACATCCGTGACATAATCGGTGTAGGACATGCCGCTTACTCTCTCGACTATAAGCTCAAGAAGATCAAAGCCGTCATTGCAGTAGCATGCAAACTCTCCCGGATCGGCTTTAAGTCTCTGCTTTGAAAGCAGGCTTAAAAGATTGTCATGATGATACGGATCGTTGTCATCATAAAGGAATGTATCCTTAAAGGAGCTTCCCATCAGGCCTGATGTATGGTTCATTAACATCCTGACTGTTATATCCTTATATCTTTCATCAGCCATCGTAAACTCAGGTATATACTCCGTAACAGGTAAATCAGGATCAACCTTTCCTTCATCTGCCAGCATCATTACAGCCGCCGTCACATAGACCTTGCTGACGGAACCAACACAGTATACTCTCTCACCATCCTTAGCAGTCTGTTCACTTTCCTTTCCATCATTTACCTCTGCAGCATATGAATATCTGTCTGTCAGACCTATGGCTGACAGTACAGTTACTGTCACAAGTGCTATGATGATATGTTTAAAATATCTTAATCTCATTTTTCTCTCTCCTATTCCGTCATAAGCTCCGTGACTGAGATTTTCTTTATCCTTCTGGAACTGATGTAAGTGATAAAGAAGCAGTAGATGATAAGAAGGATATCAACTACTATGATCAAAAAGATGCTGTAGCCCATGTCAATTCCCAGTCCGTATAACCAGAAAGCCTTTGTAAGAAAGATCGCAAGGATCGAGGCAAAAACAGCTGCGGTCACGGTGATCGGCATGAACTTTACAGACATCTGGATCATCAGATCCTTTGATGAGTATCCCATGCTCTTCATTATCCCTAAAGCCTGTCTCTGTCTTCTTATATTTGAAACGGTAAGTATATAGAGGATAACACCGACTACGATCGCTATGAATATCAAAGCTCCTACGGAATAGCCCTTGATCTGAGTCGCTATGGGTTCCATCTGCGACTTTGTAAGATCCTGTAAGGATGAGATATTCTTGATAACAAATTTCCTGCTGTCACCCGTTATTACCTCATCGCCTATATATATGGCGTAATCAACATCAGTCACACCGTACTCGGATATGAGGATGGCCATCTTCTCATCTGCCACTTTGCGTATCATTGATTCAAGATCACCGCCGCTTTCAGAAGTGGCCTGTGAATCCCTAGCGCTGCTTCCGTACATTTCCCCTAAGGTATCCTCGAATTTCTTTCTGTCATAATCCTTATCAAGGTATACTTCCACACTGCCGGGTCTCGCATTCGGGTTAAGCCTTAGATAACCTTCTTTTGTCAGATACAGATTGTATCCGCTGTTCATCATCGAATTGACGATACCGCATATCACATAGGTCTTTTCGATGGAGTCATTATAAACCGTGATACTGTCACCGAGTCTGTATCCTTCCAGCTTAGCCCTCTTTAATGAGATCATGATCTCATTGTCATGTTCGGGATATCTCCCTTCTGTTGTAAAGATGTTTTCGGAATCGTTAAAGTCTTCAAATACGATCGCCGTTCCGTCCTCAGCGGAGTTTTTTACTTTTATGTAGGGATATCCGTAATTTAACAAAACCTTTCTGACACCGTCAAGCTGACTTATTTCATCCGCGAAATCTTTAGCATCCACGCCGTTCATAAGCTCGATCTGAGTCTCTACGATATCACATCCCATGAAGGATACAAGTCCGTTCACTCCCGTCTTAAAGAAATCAAGCATCTGTACCG
>JAEEGG010002452.1_pt1 | contig 47778 bp, 42 predicted proteins | sample 9134161 | NCBI WGS metagenome assembly JAEEGG01 (sample SAMN16246543, study PRJNA631951) | gut metagenome | biome: gut microbiome; feature: rumen; material: CR-attached | host: Bos | place: Iran: Karaj | collected 2018-10
CGTCGGCGCCGTGAAGATCGGATTGTTGTCGGTCGGCTTGTCCAGTCCCCAACCGTCGCAGATCAAAAGCAGTACCTTGCCGGCATGTCCGAAGCGAAACAGCGGGGATCCGGTCATTTCCACGGGCTGGGCAATGCCCATCGCGGAAAGGATCGTCGGCGCAACGTCGCAGAGCTTGCCGGAATCCTTCAGTTGCTCCGTGTCCTCGCCGAGCGCAACGCAGGCGACGAGATTGGTCGTATGCGAAACATGCGGCTTGCCCTCGGGCGTGTGCAGGACTTCGATATTGCCGTGATCCGCGGTGACGAGCACCGTGTAGCCCTTTTCCCGTGCATGGCTGACGACCTTGCCGACGTAGCGGCTGATCGCTTCGCAGGCAATGGGCTTCGCGGAATCGGAGGACGTGTGCCCGATGACGTCGCCGTTTGCAAAGTTTGTGACGATGAAATCATAGCCCTTGTCGACGCCGTCGCACAGGGTCTTTGCCACATCCGGCAGTCTCAGCTCCGGCACGGTCTCGAACGGCACGCCTTTCGGAGAAGGGATCCGGATGTCGTCTTCGCCGTCGAACGGGATCTGATTGCCGCCGTTGAAGAAGAACGTCACGTGCGCAAACTTCTCGCTCTCCGCAAGGTGCATCTGCGTCTTTCCGTTTGCGGCGAGCACCTCGGCGAGCGTCTTCTGCACCTTGCTCGGCGCAAACGCGATCGGCAGATAGGTATAGCGCTCGCTGTACATGGTGAGGATGACGAAATCCAAAGGATCGAGCATCGTGCGCTCGAAGCCCTTGAAGTTCGGATCGGTGAACGCGTCGGTGAGCTCGGTTTCGCGCTCGCCTCTGCGGCAGCAGAAGATCACGCCGTCGCCGGGTTTCACAAGACCCACCGCGCGGTCGCCGTCATACAGGTTCATCGGCTCGAAGCCGTATTCCGAGCCGCCGTTGTTTGCGTAAATCCGTTCTACGGCGCGCGCCAGCGCGTCTCCGCCGGAAAACTTGTACTGTGCCATTGTCTGCTCCTTTCCGATGCTTACCTGATGCGCGGCGCGGGATCTTCCGCGGTCTCGGGACAGAATCTGCCGTCGCCCGGGAAGACCTTTAAAAGCTCGTCAAAGTGATGAATGATGCAGTCCGGACGGTTCTCCTCGGTGAGCTTGAATTCAAGCCCGCCGGGATATTCCGCGCCGACCGTGCCGGCAAAGTTCGACTGCTTTGCGCCGATGATGTCGCGCTTCAGGTTGTCGCCGACGAAGCAGCTTTCCTCGGGACGTACACCCGCTTCCGACAGCGCGAGGAAGTAGATCGCGGGATGCGGCTTTCTTAGCATCGTCACCGAGCTTTGCTGTACCGTGCAGAACAGGTCGCGGATGCCGTCGCGGTCGAGCCACTCGTCGATCTCGATCGTGCCGATCAGATCGCTGATGATGCCGACGAGATACCCGCGCTTTCTCAATTCGCGGACGGTCTCGACGCCCTTTTCGACGACCACGCGTTCGCCCTTCGCTCTGCGGAAGCAGTAGGTCAGCTCCTTTGCCGCTTTTTCGATCTTTTCGCGGTCCCATTCGGGCACGAGCCAGCGCGTCCAGAGCATTTCCTCCGGCGCTTCGCACATGTATTTCAGCGCCCATTCGCGGTAGCCGTCATAGCGCTTGTTCAGAAAATTATAGAACGTGTCGGAATCCATATCGGTGCCGCACAGCTCCTTGATGCGTCCGCGCGCCTCTGCGATAAAGGGACGGTTGTCCTCATCGACCACGCGGAATGTGCCGCCGAGATCCAGAAAAATCGCTTTGATGCCCTGTTTCATGCTCATACCCTCCGTACCTTGTCCCATGCGACGTGCGGCGCCTTCGGGAAAATCTCTTTGAGCTCGTTGAAATCGAAGATGACCGCGTCCGGGCGGTTCTCACCCGTGATCTTTTCCTTGGCGAGCTTCTCCGGCGTGGTGTAAAGAATGAACATGCCGTAGCCGGCAAGCCGCGTGCCTTCGACGTCGCGGTTCAGATTGTCGCCGATGTAGACGCAGCGCTCCGGGCGTACGCCGAGCAGATCGCACGCCTTGTTGGAGATCGCCGGGTCGGGCTTCCGGATGCCCTCCACGCAGGAGAGCAGCACCGCGCCGAAGTACTGTTCAAGACCGTCCGCCTTGAGCCAGCGCGGGATCTCCTGCGAGGTAACGAGATTGGAGATGATGCCGAGCTTGTAGCCGTTTGCGTAAAGATCTTTGATCGACTGCGCGCCGTTCGGCGCAACCACGCGGCGGCCGTCCTTGTTGCGGTACTCGATCGTCAGCTCGATCGCGTTCTTTTTGATCAGCTCGCGGTCATATTCGGGCGTCAGCCACTTCGTCCAGAGCTCCTCTTCCGGCGCTTCGCGCATGGTCTCGAAGCACCACTTGCGATAGCCCGCGTAGCGGTAATCGAGGAACTTGCAGAATTCGTCCGGATCGCCGGTCTCGCCGCACATCTCGGCAATCTTGCGGCGCGCTTCCGCTTCAAATGCGGCGTCGCGCTCGACAAGGCGCAGCGTGCCGCCCAGGTCGTAAAAGATTGCGTCAAATTCCCGTTCGTTCGTCATGCTCATTCTCCTTTCAGCGGCGGGAAGATGTCCAGAAGCTCGCCGATCCTTGTGATCGTGTAGTCCGGCTTTAAGACGATCTCCTGCGGCTCCTTTTTGATCGTGTCGGGTTCGTCGATGCGGATCATCATCGCAAAGCCCGCTTTGCGCGTGCCTTCGACGTCGCGGATCGGGTTGTCGCCCACGTATGCGCACTGCTCCGGCTTTTTGCCGATGGCGCGGCAGGCGAGAAAATAGATCTCCGGATCGGGCTTTCTCAGCCGCACCTTGGAGGACAGGATGACCGCCTTGAAATAGTGCGCCACGCCGTCATGGATCATCCAGTCCGGAATTTCGGTTTCGGTGATCGTGTTGGCGATGATGCCGAGCGTATAGCCGCGGCGGTCGAGCTCGAGGATCGTGGACTTCACGTCGTCACGCGGGACGCGCCTTCCGTCGTGATCGCGCCAGAGCCGGGTCAGCCGCCCCGCATGCGCGCAGACGCGTTCCGGATCGTAATCCGGCAGCAGGTGCTGGCTCCAAAGCTCCATCTCACCGGCGTCGAGCAGCGATTTTTTCACGCCCTTGCGGTAGGTTTCCCAGCGTTCCTGCAGCTTTGCAAAAAACACGTCGTGCGGCTCGGTTGCGCCGACCAGCTCCATCAGCTCGCGCTCGGCGGCGTCGGAAAACTCCTTGTCCGGAATCACGATGCGCAGGGTGTTGCCGACGTCAAAGAAAATGGTGTCCGTCATATGCTCCGTCTCCTTTACTGAAATTGTTTATCGTCCGTTGACCGACCGGAGAATCTCCGGCAGCTCATAGAGTTCATGGATCACAAAGTCCGCCTGCGGAGCGTCTGCGCCCTGAAAGGCGGCGTCCCGGTGCGCGATCGAGGGGTTGTTCAAACGCACAACCAGCCCGAGGTGCGCGTTCCGTGCTCCCAGCACATCGCGCGAAATCGTGTCGCCGACATATCCGGTCTCCGCCGCCGTCACACCCATGCGCTCCAGCGCGATTGCAAAGATACGCGGATCGGGCTTGCGGATGCCGGTTTCGCTCGACATCACGATACATTCCATGTACTGCGCAATGCCGTATTCGTTCAGCATGTGGGGAACAAGGGAGGTCGAAATGATATTGGAAACGATCCCCATCCGGATCCCCATGCGGTGCAGTTCTTCGATCGTTTCCCTTAGGCGCGGCTTGCGCATCATCGTCAGCCGGTCGTAGTCGTACTGAAAGCTCAGTTCCTCCGCAATGGGCGCAAGCCGTTCTTCTCCGATGTGAAATTCCCTGAGATAATGCTCGTTCCAGATCTTCGCTTCGGGAAGCTCCGTAAGCGTCCGTTCCGAAAGATGCTTGTACGCTTCGGCGTTTTCGTGCAGGGAAACGGCAAGACGCTCCGGCGTCGTGTCAAGCATGATTCCGTAATCGGAAAGGCGGCGGATCAGCCGTTCCGCATACCGGACCATCGAGTCCTCCTTGCGGATCACCGAATGCAGTGTGCCGCCGAGATCGAACAGCAGAGTTGTGATCATCTTGCCCCTCCGTGCGCCTATGTTTACGTAAACGTTTTCGCTACTGTAATTGTATCTCAGAGCGAGAGGTTTGTCAATATGAAAATACATCGTTTTTGAATGAATATTCCCGGATCCGTCGCAGGCGCTGCAGCCAAAGCGTTCCCTTTGTATTAAAGAAGAAACACGATTCTTTGCGGTGCGAACCGCTGAAACCGTCCCTGTATGGAAAACGAAAACCGCATTTTATCATTTTGTTTGCTTTCTTTCATTGACAAACGGGAAAAACGGTTGTACAATCAAGTATATGAAAACGTTTGCGTAAGATTTACGGAACCGACAAACGGAGGTATCTCATGGCAGTTGTCACCCTGAAGGACGTCGCAAAGGTCGCGGGCGTCTCCTATGCTACGGTCTCCCGCGCGCTGTCCGGCAGCCCGGAAATCGGCGAAAGCACCCGGAAACGCGTCATCAAAATCTGCGAGGAAATGGGCTATACGCCCAACGCCGTCGCACGGTCGATGGTGATGAAGCGCACGAACATCATCGGGCTGATCGTCACCAGCATTGACAACCCGTTTATGAGCGAAATGACCGCGCATCTGGAGATCTATGCGCGTCAATGCGGCTATAATCTGATGGTTTGCAACTCCTCCTATGACCCCGCGCTCGAAAAGGAAGTCTTTTCGCTGCTCGTCGGACGCAAGGTGGACGGCATCATCATGATCCCGGTCGGGTCCGAATCCTACGACGCGCTGAAGATGCAGACGGCGCAGGTGCCGACGGTCTTTATCGGCGAAAACATGATGGATCTGCCGGAAAACTACGTCTCCGTCGACAACACGGCAGGCATGCAGCAGGCGACGGAATATCTGTATTCGCTCGGGCACCGCAACATTCTGTATCTCGGCGCGCGCGACAACAGCATGACGCACAAGCTTCGCGCAGACGGCTACTATAACGCCTGCAAGAAGCTCAATATCGAGCCGAACGTGCTGCGAAATTCCAGTGCGCGCAGCTCGGTGCAGGTCGGCTATGAGCTTGCGAAAGCGCATTTTGAACAGCCGTTTTCGGAAACGGCGATCCTGTGCGCGGCGGACACGCTGGCGATCGGCGTCATCCAGGCGGCATATGAGAAGGGCATCCGCATTCCGGAGGATCTTTCCTTGATGGGATTTGACAACATCACGTTCTCCGCGCTGCCGCCGATCTCGCTGACCACGGTGAACCAGCCGAAGCTGGAGCTTGCCGTTTCTGCACTGGACATGCTCTTGAACCGCATCAAGCGCCCCGAAACGCCGCACACCAAGACCATTCTTTCCCCGTCGCTCGTGATCCGCAATTCCTGCCGTGCGATCGGAAACAATTGAGGGAGGCTCTATGTACCGTTACGAACTGCATCTGCACACCGATGAATCGAGCAAGTGCGGGCATGTGCCCGCCGCCGATCAGATCAAAACGTATCATGCGCTCGGCTATCAGGGCGTCTGCGTGACCGATCATCTGCACAACACGCAGATTGCGCATTACAACGTGCCCGACGACTGGGACGCGATCGTCGACCGGTATCTTGTCGGCTACCGCGCGGCAAAGGCGGCGGGAGATGCGCTCGGCATGGACGTGATCTTCGGCGTTGAGCTGCGCTTCCCCGAGAACGACAGCGACTATCTGATCTACGGGATCGACGAAGCGTGGCTCCGCAAAAATCCGTGGATCACGAAACTGGATCATAAAGCGTTCTTTGATCGGTATAAGGATGAGGTGCTGATCATCCACGCGCATCCGTACCGCAACGGCTGCAACGAGGTCTTTTACGACTGCGTGCACGGAATCGAAGTCGTCAACTGCAATCCGCGGCACGACAACCGCAACGAGCTGGCGCTGAAGCTGTGCAAGGAAAATCCGCATCTTTACCGCACGGTCGGGTCCGATGCGCACCAGATCGGCGACGAAGGACGCGCGGCGATCCTGACCGAAAAACGCATCCGCGACTCCTATGAACTCAAGGACGTCATCACGTCGGGACAGTACAAGAACTGGTGTCCCGAATTCGATCGGATCATCAAAGAAAGCGAGGAAATACCGCATGTTTGACAGTATGATCATCGGGCAGATCACGCTCGATCACAACATCGACTACGACGGCAGAGAAGAGTTTATCAACGGCGGCGCGGTCACCTTTTCGGGCTATGCCGCGGCGGCGATCGGACATTCGGTGGCGGTCGTACCGAAGGGCAACACCAAGGTGATCGACCCGTATAAAGTGTTCCGGGACAGCAAGGTGGAGAAGATCTTCCCCGTCGAGTCGGAAACCTATACCGAGATGCAGAATACCTATTTCACGCCAGACCGCGAACGGCGGCGCAGCTTGAATACCAAGGGAATCGAACCGTATCAGCCGTCCGATCTGCCGGACGCGCAGGCGAAGATCTACCATCTCGGCGGTCTCGTTGCGGGCGATTTTCCCCTTGCGTTTGTGGAAGCGTGCGCCGCGCGCGGCGACGTCGGACTGGATGTGCAGGGCATGATGCGCTACCGCAATGAAGACGGAACGCTGGAGCTTCGCGATTGGCCGGAGAAAAAACAGTGCCTGCCGCTGATCCGGTATCTCAAGACCGATGCGGCGGAGGCGGAAATGCTGACCGGTACCGACGACCGCGAAAAGGCGGCGTTCCTGCTGTGCGAATGGGGCGCAAAAGAGGTCCTGATCACGCATAACACCGAGGCGATCGTCTGCGACGGCAGCAAAATCTACCGCGCGCCGCTGCGTCCGCGCAATCTGTCCGGCAGAACCGGCAGGGGTGACACGACCTTTGCCGGGTATCTTTGCGAGCGTCTCGACCACGACATCCCGACCGCGCTTGAATTTGCAGCGGCGCTGGTCTCGCTCAAGATGGAAACGCCGGGACCGTTCAAAGGCACCCGGCAGGACGTTCTCGCATACCTCAACCGCTTCTATCGCTGATCCCGCGGTTCAAATCGCTCGAAGCATACAAGCTACTATGACAAATAAGCACGACTTTGCGCCAAGCACAGATGTCTATAAGGCAGTCAAGGTTATCAGTGGAGAATGAAAACAGAGCCGACCAACAATGGCCGGCTCTTTTGTGAAATACAGAACGGCTGACAACGAGCAGCCTTTGGGGCATGAACCCCAGACAAATAGGCACTTAACGTCCGTTCACAAATGGGAGGGACGTGCTGGAGTATGCAAAGATTCACCTGCCGATCCTGCTCGGAACGCATACTTCCGTCCGGCGAAAGCAGCCCCCGCGCGAAGTCCATCGGATTCATTAAAGGAGGTATCAAAATGAACGTCACATATACCACGGTCGGCAACATCCGGGTTCCCAATCTGGTCCTCGATCCCGCGCCCGACACCCCCATCGGCAAGTACGGCAGGATGCGGAAGCGTTTCCTGGAGCAGCGGCACGACGGCACACTGACCGCCCTCGTCCTCTCCGGCAAACTGACCGATCATCTTCTGGAAATCGACCGCACGGCAAGGGAGCAGATCGAAGCCACGGTTTCCAAAATGGCGCCGCTTGAGGGCGTCACCGAACGCCTGAAAGCCGAAAACCAAATGGAATGGATCCGCCGCATGAACACCATCCGCGCCCGCGCAGAAGAGCTCGTCCTCCGCGAGATCGTCTACGGCGAATAACCGCAGCACGCAACACCAAAGCCCGAAGCGCACTCGCGCTTCGGGCTTTTGTTGTAATTATCTGTTATCAGGTAATTGTTACCGATATTGCTGCAAAAGCTTTCTGCTTTATGTTATAAACCCCCACTTGTGATCAAATTGAGCACAAGTTGATCCGGCTATTGGCTCTGCACAGTAACTTCTGCCCAAGTTGGGCAGAAGTCAGATACGGAACTTGTGGTCAAGTTGGCCACAAGTTACCCGGCTTTCGAAACGCGCTGTAACTTCCGCCCATGTTGGGCGGAAGTTGAAAGCCGGGGACTTTCGGACAAGTTGTCCGGAAGTTGAATGTCGGGCACTTCAGGACAAGTTGTCCTGAAGTTAAACCTGTCCGATTGTTCCAGTTCAACTTGAACTGAATTTCCGAATGTACGCATCTTCCAACTTCGTGCCAAGTTGGCGCGAAGTTGCATGAAATAATGAAGGACAACTTGTCCTTATTTATGAAAGACCAGAATAGAAATCAGGTCAAACCGGGCTGCTTTTTCTTCGCGTCAAACTTCCCGACAACTTGTCGGGAAGTTCCCAATAACGCAACTTCGGACCAAGTTGGTCCGAAGTGAAACAAGATCGTTTGATAGCCATAATTCAGAACAAGTTAATCTGTATTTTGCGGCTGCCGACTTCCTGCCAAGTTGGCAGGAAGTTTGAGATGTGGTTATTTTGAGCCAAGTTAGCTCACATTTCTGCGATGGAACAGATCGGCTTCTTGATTGCCTAAATTCCCGACAACTTGTCGGGAATTTCAAACAGGGTGTGTGCATAATGTGGGACAAGCTGTCCCTCATTTCCGACAAGCACACTTCGTGCCATCATGGCACGAAGTTATAGAAGCAAGGCTGAAAATGCGCGCCAACTTGGCGCTCTTTTTCGTTATGGATAATTCGTGCCAAGTTGGCACGAATTTTTGAACAGTGAAATTATGATGGGAGAAGCCGATCGCGCGTCGGCTTCTTTTCGGTTTTGGAGGTGATGATAAGCGCGAAAGGAATGTATCGCACCGCGACGGAAAGTGGGGTCAAATCCCACCGACCGGTCGCGGGAACGGAACAAAAGCAGAATGAAGGAGGTGAAATACAGGGCAAATACATCTCGTTGCTTTCTCCGGGCAACCGAAGAAATGATCAATTTTCAATGGATTTTTACAGGTATCGGGTGTGTAGATTCGGCTCCCTGCACGGGCTGTACGGCGACAAAAATCGCAAGGTTAGCCGCGCTTCGGGGAGCCGTTTCTGTTCCCGGGAAAAGAGGACAGAAGGCACAGCCGATGTCCTTGCAAGCATAGCATTTGGCGTTCCAAAAGCGCTTGTCGGGACACCCGACCCCGTATGCCGCCACAGGCGGAGAAAGGATTGTATGGAACACAGAACCAGAAACATTCACGTCGGTACCCGGCTGAACAACGCCGAGTATGAAGCACTCAAAACGTTATGCAATCGCACCGGTCTCGGCAGCACGCGGCTTTTGCGGAAGCTGATCACGGGCACGGAGATCCGCGAAAAGCCGACGCCGGAATTGCGGGACCTACAGCGCAGCGTCGACCGGATCGGAAACAATCTGAACCAGATCGCGCATCGGGCGAACGCCGCAGGCGTTCTCGAAAAGAGCAAATGGGACCGGACGAAGGCGCTGATGACCGCCCTCAAGGAGGAGATCCAAAAATGGCGATAACGAAGATTCTTGCAAAAAGCATGCGGCTCGATCGGCTGATCGCTTACGTCTGCAATCCCGCAAAAACGAGCGAGCGCGTGTTCGTTTCCTGCATCGGCTGCGAGCGGGAAACGGCGGCAAAAACATGGATGGAGACCAAGCGCCGGTACGGCAAGACCGACGGCGTGCAGGCGTATCATCTGATCCAGAGTTTCAAGCCGGACGAGCTCACGCCGGAACTGGCGCACGAGATCGGGAATCGCTTTGCGGAGGAGTATCTCGACGGTTATGAAGTGATCGTCGGCACCCATACCGACCGGCATCACATTCACAACCACATCATTTTCAATTCGGTTTCCGATCGGGACGGAACCAAATACCATTCGTCCCGGCAAACGTATTTCAACGAGATCCGGACGCTTTCGGATCGGCTTTGCCGCGAATGCGGCGTTTCGACCGTTGACGAGCCGCAAAGGAAGGCGCTGACCTACATCGAGTGGCGCATGCAAAAATGCGGCGTCAAAACGCAGCGTGAGCTGTTCGACCGGGACGCGGAGGAATGCCTGTCTCTGGCAATGGACGTCGGCAGCTTTTACGCGCGGATGGAGGATCGCGGGTACACGGTCCGGCACGGCAGCAAGTACCCGACCTTCCTTCCCTATGGCGGGGAGCGTTCGTACCGCGTGAAACAAAAGCAGCAGTCCATGACAGAGGACGATCTTGCCGCGTATATCGACCGCGCGATGCGCGATCCGACCTTTGAGGTCATCATGCCGCGGCAGCAGCGGGTGCATTTTCCGCGCGGAAAGATCACGGGCATTCGCGCGTTGATCCTCGCGTGGACGTACATCCTCGGGCTTGTCAACGACGGCGTCAAAACGCAGTATTACGTTTCGCCGGAGGAACTGAAACGGTTTACACAGCTGAAAGCGCAGGCGAAGTATCTGACGGATAACGGGATCGAGACGGCGGCGCAGCTTTGGGATCGCATCGACGCGATTGACGGCAGAATCGCCGCGCTGACGAAAGAGCGAACGATCCTGAACGTCAAGAAGAAGCGTCAAAAGCCGCTGTATGACGCGCTGCAGATGACGGCAATGTACGCGTATCGGGATACGGAAGCGTTCCCGCTGACGGTTGAGGAGCAGGAAAAAATCAAAGAGGCACATGAAATTTTACAAAATCACTCCATCGACATCCTCAACACGGAGCGGAATACGCTGTATGCTGAACTTGCAGAGGTCAACCGCGACATCCGCGCCCTCAAAAACGAGCGGCGGCTTTGCGAACGGATCCTCGCGGAAAGCTCGCAGATCGAGGAACAGCTGAAGCCGTATCTGACTGCGGAGCGCGAAATCAGAAAGGATTACTTGGACTATGAACGGTAACAAACCGAATCACAACCACACAGACATTGCAATACGGAACGGAAAAAGGAGATTTTATGAAGCGAACGGAAACAACCGGAACGGAGACCCTGCGGGTGCCGGTGCGTGCCCGATACATGATAGATAAAAGAAGCGGCAGTATGACGCGATCGTTTGAAACCGCAGAGCTGACCGTAAAAGAACTGGCAGAGTTTTTGGCAAGGAAATTCGGATTGGACTTAACGGAAAACATAATCACAGAGACAGGAGGTGATGCCGTTTGAAAGCGGCGATCTACACACGGTTCAGTTCCGACAATCAGACGGAAATGAGCACACAGGCGCAGGTTCGGGCGTGTACGGAATTTGCGAACGGAAACGGAATGGACATTTACCGGATCTATTCCGACGAGGCAATCTCCGGCACGGAGGAAAAGACCAATCAGCGCGCGCAGTATCAGGCGATGCTGGCGGACGCCAAGCAGCACCGGTTCGAGGTTCTGCTGATTCACAAGTATGACCGCGTCGCGCGGTCCTTGGAAGAACACATCCGGCTGTCCAAGATGATGGAAAAGGAAAAGATTCCGATCATCGCGGTGGCGCAGAACTTCGGAGCAAGCATCGAGGGCGACTTCGCCAAGCAGATGATGTGGGTGCTGTCGGAGTATTACAGCAAAAACCTCTCCAAAGAGGTGCGGAAGGGGCATCGCGAGGTTGCGTTGAAGGGGCTGCACAACGGCGGCCCCGCCCCCTTCGGGTATCGGATCGAAAATCAGCAGCTCGTGATTGAGCCGAGCGAAGCGATCTATGTGAAAAAGATGTTCGACGCGGCGCTGAACCGCAGAGGGCATACGGGGCTGATCCGCGAGATGAAGGAAGCGGGCGTCCGCGGCAGGAACGGAAAAGAGATCAAGTACACGCAGATCTATGAGATCCTGCGAAACGAGAAGTACGCGGGCATCTATGTGTATTCGGTGGAGGGATGCCGGCACCGCAAGACACGGCTGGAGACCGCGGGCGCGATCCGGATCGACGGCGCGATCCCGGCGATCGTGGACAAAAATACTTTCTATGAGGTGCAGAAAATCATGGACATGAGAAAGCAAAACGGCAGAAAGCAGAACGAGTATCTCTGCAGCGGGCTGGTCTACTGCAAGTGCGGCGCAAAGATGCACATCCACCGCGCTCCGAACCGGAAAGGCGACAAGTATGTGTACTACGCCTGCAGCGCCAACTGCGGCGCGCCGACGGTGCGCGAGGAGGTGCTCGTCAAGGCGGTGACGGATTATCTCAAGGAGCTGCTGTCCGACGCAATGCAGCTCAAGATCGCGCACTTTCTGCGCTCCTACCGGAATCACCGGAAGGATTGCCGAGCGACCTACACCGCGGTGGTGAAAAAGCAGATCGCGGCAAAGCAGACCGAATACGACAATCTGGTGAAAAATCTGTCCGCGGCGACGTTCGCGCCGGAGATCATTCAGGATCTGAACAACCGGATGAAAGCGCTGAAGGCGGAGATCGAGACCCTGAAGACCGCCGATCCGCCGGAGGAGTATTCGACGGGCACGATTCTCGAATGGCTGAAGGCGATCAGCGCCGCGCCGGACCGTCGAGCGGTGCATCTGCTCGTCGACCGGATCGAGGTCAGCTCGGACAAAGAAAAAACAGACGTCAACGTGATTTCCACATTGACGTCCGTTGGAGAATTGGTAGCGGCGATCCGATTCGAACGGATGACAGGTCGGGTATGAACCGACTACTCTGGCCAACTGAGTTACACCGCCATTGGTATGGTTATTATAGCGGATGATTTTCACCCTGTCAAGGCTTTTTTTCGGAAGCGGTCACACTGCCCGGTTCCGGGCGGCGCTGCCGTTTCGGGCGGGTGGGCGGCGTACTGCCGGTATCGGCTGTCGGCGATCAGAAAAACAGGCTTGCGGCGCCGACACCGATCGCAAAGCTCAAAAGGTTTGCGACGAAGCTGAAGAGCAGCAGGCGCCTGCGGGAGATCTCGCGGTATTTTTTTGTATAGAACCAGAACTCCAGCCCGACGACGGCAAGCTCCAGGACCGCGAGCACCGTCCAATAGATCCAGCGCTGCGGTGCGAGCTGAAGCGTCAGGACCGCCACCAGGAGATTCATCAAGGGGTTGGTGATCGCGTTGATCGCAAAGACATATTTGACCGGGCGGATCCGAAAGCACAGGGCGGCGAGAAATTCAAAGAGCAGCGTCAATCCGAGCGGCAGAACAAACGCCAGAACGATCAAAATCGCCGTAAGCACGCCGCCGGCGCAGCTGTTTCCGCGGGGATAATATGTGCCGTTTGCGGAAAGGCTGTTCGTTGCGCCGTCGTACCGGTAACTGCCCCAGCCGACGAGCTGCACGAACTCCGTGCGCGTCTCTGTGCCGTCCGGCGCGGTGCAGACGAGGCAGAACGACGTCTCGTCCGATTCATAGCCCATCCCGATGGTGCCGGTCGTTCTGTCCGCGATCTGCGTGCGTGTCGTGCCGTCCTCTCTTTGGAAAACGACCTCGATCTGCGTTCCCTCTTCCACATTCTCGCAGCCGATCTCGATGTACCAGGGAATGGGCGCGTTCGCGCTCGCGGCATGTGGCAGAAGCAGCATGATCGCGACGAGCAGCAGAATGACGATCCGTTTTTTCATGGGCGTTCCTCCGGGCGTTTTTTTCAGTATACCACATCGGCGAATCGTTCGCAAAGGCTTTTCAAACGCGACAGGATACGTTATAATGTAAAAGAAGAAACATGCCCTTCCTTTCGGAACGGTCTGACATATCCTGAGGTCGGAGGCAATATGGAACAAAAACCCAAAAGCAAACTGATTTTCCTGATCATCCCGATCGTGCTGGTGCTGATTGCGGGCGCCGTATTCGGCGTATTCTATTTCCGCACGGAAAAGACGTACCGGAACGCGCTTGCGGCTGGCGCCGAGCTTCCGTACGACGAAGCGTGCGCCGTGCTGAACGATGCGATCCGCACCCTTGACGGCAAGCCCATGTTTGCGGAAAAGCAGAGCGAGCTGACCGTCCTTCTGGGCGATCTCGTTTACCATCATTCGTTTGAGACCGCCATGCAGGAAAGCGGCACACTGCCGTTTGAGGAAGCCTGCGCCGCCATCGAAAACGCGATGAAGCAGCTGGAGGGAAAGCCGAAGTACGCCGAATCGTACGAAGCGCTGCAATCGGAATATCTCGCGCTGCGCGCCGCGGAGATCGACCGCGCGATCGATGCGGACGAGACGGAATATGCGATCTCCCTGATCCGCTCCGTTCCGGAAACCCTGGCGCCCGCCTTCTATGAACGGATCTCCGCCAAGGCGGAAGCGCTTGCCGCCCAAGGCAAAAAGCTCGAAGCCATCGCGCTGTATGAGCAGCTCGGGTCCTATTCCGATTCCGAAGCGCGCATCGAAGACCTTCGCGGTCAGATACGCTTTGAAGAAGCTGCCGCGGTCTTTACGGGCGGCAACTATGACGAGGGCGTCGCCGCGCTGCTTGCGCTCGGGACCGAGCAGGGCGCTGCCGCAGCGGAGGAATTGAAAGCGCAGAAGGCGGCGCGCAGAGAGACGCTTCGCGCGGAAGGCGCGGCATCGATCGCCGCCGGCGCTTGGCATACCGCTTGGCTCGACCGGGGCGTTGTTCGCTTTGCGGGCGATGCGCGCTATACCGTGCCGGAGACCGAAGCCGACCGCGTCTTTTCGGGACTTGCCTCGATCATGGGGCTCAAGGACGGCAGCGTGATCCTTTTCGGCGAAAGCTTCGGCAGCGAGGACGCGATCCGGGCGCTTTCCGGCGTTCAGGACATGGCGCTCGGGCTCAACCACGCGCTGTTCCTTCTCGAAAACGGCACGGTGACGGGCGTCGGGAGCAAGGCGCTCGGCAAGCTGGACACGGTCGATTGGACAAACATCGCCGACGTTGCCGCCGGCGCGTGGCATTCGGTCGGGCTCAGGTCCGACGGCACGGTCGTTTCGATCGGCAACAACGGTTTCGGACAATGCGATACGGCGGACTGGAGCGGCATCGTTTCGGTCGACGCCGGGCTTTGGCACACCGTCGGTCTCAAAGCGGACGGTACGGTCGCCGCCTGCGGCGACAACACCTACGGGCAGTGCGACGTCGCCGGCTGGACGGATATCGTCGCGATCTCCTGCGGCGCATGCTATACCGTCGGGGTCAAGGCGGACGGCACGGTCGTTGCCTGCGGCGACAACGCCGCGGGACAGTGCAATGTCTCCGGCTGGACCGAGGTCGCGGCGATCGACGCGGGCGCATACCACACGGCGGCGGTGCGCATGGACGGCACGCTGCTTTGCGCGGGCTCCGCGCCGCACGAAGCGCTTCCCGAAACCCCGGTCTTCGAGTCCGATTACGCGGTCGACCCGGCAGAAAACGCCGCTGCGGCGGAGAACGCCATCGAAACCTTCTATGTCGAGGGGCTCGATTCCGTGCTCGGTCCGTGGCTGTATCTGGATCCGCAGGGCGCGGCGCTGATCTGCATCGACGATTCCGAGGAACGCCCGCCGTTCCGCGCCGACCTGCTGGCGACGGCGGATTCGCTGCCGCAGGGTCGTGTCGCTGTCCCGAAGTCGAGCAGCAATGAAAACAATGCGATACTTCGCGATCTGACGACCGAAATGCCGGAGCGGCAGGCGCAGAAGGCGCATGCGGTCGTTGCCTTCACCGGCGATTATATCGGCTTTACCGCGAACCGCAAGGGCGTGATGATCCGCAACGGCATCGTCTATTACGACCGCGACGAGATCGGCTCGATGGCGATCCTGCCAAACGGCACGCTGCAGTATTATGAAAAGGGAGAGATCAATGCGGCTGCGCTTTCGGAACAGGGCGTAAAGGACAGCTTTTCCTTCCGCCCGCTGCTCGTGAAGGACGGCAAGTCCATGCTCGAGGGGCAGGAGTTCACCGAATACACCATGCGCGTCGCGTTCGGCTACAGCGATCCGTATCATTACATCACGCTTGTCTCGCTCCGGGACCGCATCTATCAGTTGACGCATACCCGGTCGGCGGAGATCATGCTGCGCTACGGCGCAAAGCTCGCCTACAACCTCGACGGCGGGCATTCCACCTCGCTCTGCTTCATGGGAAGGGAGCTTTCGCTGGTTTCGCTTCTGGACGGACAGCACCACAACATCCGCGCACTGTCGGATATCGTGATCTTCCTCACGAATCCCGCGGTGCAGATCCCGTCGGATCCGTCCGACGAATAAACCAACACAAATAAACGAAGGGAGATCCTCCGAACGGAAGATCTCCCTTTTCCTTTCTGATTCTTTACGGAAGGAACGGCGCGACCGCGATGTTCTCCTCGAACATCTTCCGCATCGCAAAATACCGCGGATGCTCGCGCCAGCCGAGCTTGGTCGATCCCGACGACACAAGATCAAATTCCGCATTCGGGAAAGCGTCTGTCAGCTGCCGGATGCCCTCTTCCCCTACCCGCTCCGTCACCAGACAACCGAGCCAGATCCGTTCCAGCTTTTTGCACTGCAGCAGCGGCGTAACGTCCTTGACGCGGGTGATGATGAGATTGACGTCCAGCAGTTCCGGAAGGTTCGCAAGCGGCGAAATGTCCGAACAGTGGCACATGAACAGCTCCAGATATTTGAGCTTCGTAAGCGATCCGATCGGCGTAAGATCCACAAGATCCCAGTTGTTGGCAAGGATCAGCACCTGCAGATTCGGAAGCGCTTTAATCCATTCGATGTCCGAGATCGCGTTGTGCCCGAGGTCCAGCGCAATGAGATCCGTACAGTAGCGCAGCACCTCCACGTCCTTCGTCTTCATGCGGTTGGTGGTGTATCCGCTCTGCATCGTGGAAAACGCGACCGCGTCCGTCGGAATGCGCCAATGACTGAAATGCACCGTCCAGACGATCCCCGCGTTCGGATAGCGGTCCCGGAGCGCGGCAAGCTGCTCGTTGGAGAGCGAACAGTCGTGCAGCGCAAGCTTTCTGAGCTTCGGAAGCCGCGCGATCGCATCCGAAAACGCCTCATAGGAGTCGATCTTTGCGCCCGAAAGATCCAGCTCCTCCGTAAAGCTGTCCCAGGATCTGCCGTTTAACAGCACCGTGCGCCGGAACGCAACGGCGGGAAACCGATCCGTGACCGCGTTGAGCTGTTCCTCGGAAAGCGTCGTTTCCGAAAGATCCGCCTCCGAGAGCTTCGGAAAGCACGCAAGATATCCGGCAAGCGCCGCGGGATCCTGTTCGCCCGAAAACGCAAGCGTCTCCGCATCGGAGTCCGACGCGCCGTAGACCGCATCCGTCCAGAGGAACCGCACCTCCGGCGCTTCCCGCTCCGCCGCGAAAACCGCCGCCGCGTCCGCTTCCGTTTCGGAAAGATCGATGCATTCGATCGCGGGACAGCGGGAAACGACCGTTTGGATCTCCTCGGAAAGCGCTGCGGACGCCGGCACGGCATAGCGCTGCACCGTTTCGCACGGTTCGCCGCCGATCAGCAGCTGTCCGACAAATACGATCTCCGGTTTGCGTTCCTTTAGCTCGGTCCATGCGCGCTCAAACGCGGCAAGTCCGCCCTCCGTCTTTGCGGGATCAAAGCTTCTTGTCAGCTGCACGCAGCGGCACTCCGGAAAGCGGTCGATCGCCTCCGCGAGCGGTTCAAGATCCGATACCGGCTCGGAAACCGTCAGCACGTCCTGATCGGTCGTAAACGTCTGTCCGTACAGCCCGACCGTTTCGACGGGCGCCGGCGTCTCCTGCCGCGGCGTCTGCTCCGGCTGCACCTGCGGCGCCAAAGGCGTCCGCTCTGTCTCCACGACCGCAGGCGTGCTGCACGCAAACAGCAGCAATGTCGTCGTAAAACAAATTGCCGTTCCGATTCGCCTGCTCAACCGCATGGTTTTTTCCCCCGAATGCTCTGTGATGCTTCAGTATACCATACCCGTCCGCTCCGTGCAAGCGGTTCCCCCGCCCCGTTTCGGTCGGACTATATATTATGAATCTGTCCCATAAAAGGTCTTTTCTTTTTTTCGTTTTCTGTTATACTGTTCGCATACGAACATTTGTTCGTATTATCCGCAGGAAAGGAGATTTGAAATGTGCGTAAAAGAATGGAAGCGGATTGCAGAATGGGAGGCGGTGCACTATCGGGAGCGAAAGGCGTTTCTGCAGGGCGTCGCGGATGCGGCGTGCGGAACGACGGCGCGCGCGCAGCAATACCGAAGGTGGGTCGAAGCGGTGGAAAACGTATACCGTCATCTTGAACGGACCGATCCGGAGCGGGCGCGGTTCTTTCGGCTCTGCTACGGTCTGGACGGCGGCAGAAAGCTGCATGACAGGAAGGGTCTTATGTCGCTGACCTTTTCGTTTCATGCATCGCAGTCGACCCTGTATCAATGGAGAAGCGAGGTGCTGTCGCTGCTTTTGATCGCAGCCGCCGAAACGGGCGCGCTGCAGCCGTTCCGCAGCGGTAAGGGGCAATAGGATGCGGAAGGAGCCGTGCATATTCGGCTCCTTCTTCTATGCATCATACAATCGTTTTTCTGTACACAACTGATTATATGTACCGTATTCTGTGTTTTTCGCGGGAGATTATGAATTATACATTGAGTATTCAACCGTGCTATACCGCATATGCAAGGCAGTCAAAACGGTGGATAACCCCGAAAAAACCGATGCCGTGCGCCAAAAAATGTGGATAACTGTGTGGACGGTGTGGAAATGTATGCGATTATGCACGCGGTTTCGTGAGAATGAATATACATGCTCCGGCGCGGCGTTTGTCGAAAAGTCCCGATGAACGGGGCGGTTTTCGTTTTGACCGCACAAAACAGTTTATGCATACTGAAAATATATCAGATCTGCGCGGCAGGCGCCGTTTCCCATGCCCGATCGGCGGAAAACGCGGCGCTGTCTGCACTTTTACGAAATGTACAAGATTTTCTTGCTATTTTAGCATCGGCACGCTATACTGTATGCGTCATGAAGCGGCTATTCATCATTTGCATACTGAGCCTGTTGATCGCGTGCAGCGCGGTCGTTTCGGAAGCGCCCTCGCCGTCGTTTATTCCGTCGCGTTATGAAACAATCCCGCGACCAACGGCTTCGCCGGAAACGATCGAGCTGTTCGTGCCGACGGCTACGCCGGAACCGACAGCGACGCCGGAACCGACAGCGACGCCGACACCGGAGCCGACCGGTCTTTGCGGCGCGCGCTATCCGGGCGCGTTCTCCGAAACACCGGTCCTGACGGAGGACAGCTATTCCGACAGCGGCTTTTCCGTTACGATCACGCGGTACGACGATAATTACGAGATCTGCAGAAATCTCGTTGTTTACTATGTCGCCGACGTGTATATCCAGGACATTGAGCGCTTCCGGACTGCCGCCGCGGTTGATTTCTCCTCCGACGACATCGACTATGTAAAAAACATCGCCAAACAAAACAACGCGATGCTGGCAATCTCGGGTGATTATTTCAATTTCAAGGACAACAAATATGTAAACAAGGGGCTGGTGATCCGCAACGGCGTTCTCTACCGGGACACGTTCGACACGAATCACGACCTGTGCGTTTTGTATCGCGACGGCACGCTGAAGACCTTTGACGTCGGGACCTTTACCGTTGAAGAGATCATCGCGCAGGATCCGTGGCAGGTCTGGCAGTTCGGTCCGGCGCTGTTTGACGAAAACGGCAAGCCGAAGGAAAAGGATCAATTCAATTCCTCCCTCGGCGGCATCCATCCGCGCTGTGCGATCGGCTACTACGAACCCGGACACTACTGCTTCGTCGTTGTCGACGGCAGGGACGGGGATTATTCCCTCGGCGCGGATTTCTGGGAGCTCGCGCCGATCATGAAAAAGCTCGGCTGCACCGTCGCTTACAACCTGGACGGCGGGCAGTCCGCTCAGATCGAGTTTAACGGCAAGACCCGGAACAAAAGCGGCGGCGGCCGTATGATCGGCGACATCATCTTCTTCTGCGCCGAAGAGGGCTTTTCGCCGTACGAGGAGTAACAGATCCCATCCGACGGTCTCCGCACAGGGGACCGTTTTTGTATGCAAAAGCGGGAAAGCCTTCGCCTTCCCGCTCCGTATCCTTCATTCCTTCATCTCTTCATTCCTTCAGTCCCAGATGCGGTACGCCATCAGGAAGTGCTCCTGCCAGTACTTGCTCTTCAGGATGCTGCTCGACGTGATGCGGACCTGTCCCTGCGAGGACGAAGCGTCGATCATCTTGCCGTCGCCGAGGTAGATCCCGACGTGACCGGTGGACATCGAATCGCCCTTGAACACGAGGATATCGCCGCGCTTTAATGCGCTCATCGAGCTGATGCGCTTATACTTCGAGCACGAGCGCCAGATGATGCTGGTCATGTAGCTCTGCCGCACGCCGGCGTGGTTCAGGCACCAGTAGACGAAGCCGGAGCAGTCGAACGAGTTCGGACCCTTCGCGCCGCGCACATACCGGCAGCCGAGCTTTGATTCCGCGACCTCGATCAGCTTTTCGACGCCCTTCTTATGCGAGGATCCGCTTGCGGTCGACGACGCCGTCGCGCCGCCGGTGGCGCCGGGCTTCGGCGTTGCGGTCTTCTTGGGATCGGGCTTCGGGGTCGGCGTCTTTTTGACCGACGCCGTCTGCGCGGGCTTCGCCTTCGCGCTTTCCAGCTTTTCCTGCGTTTTGGCGTTGATCTCGCCGCTCTGCGTGAGTCCGTTGCGCTTCTGGAACGCCTTGACCGCCTCGACCGTCGTTTCGCCGTAATAGCCGGTGACCTGGCTTGCGCGGATGTAGCCGAGCTTGTACAGCTTCTGCTGCGCCGCGCGGATCGTCGAGCCGCTCATGCCGAGCCGCATGGCGTAATGCACCGCGTCCCTGCTGTCGATCTGCGCCATCGTTGCGGGACCGAGGCAGCCGTCGCGAACAAGGCCGTTCGCTTCCTGGAACGTCTTGATCGCCGAAACGGTCTTGTTGTCCATCTTGCCGGTGCAGGCGTAGCTGCTGTCGAGATAGCCGAGCTTTTGGAGGCGCTTCTGGTACGGCACGATGCTGTCGTCCGAATCGCCGGATTTGTAGTAGTTGCCGACGACGTCGCTCGAATACAGCGCGTTCAGCGTCTTTGCGCCGACCTTGCCGTCCACCTTGAGCTTGTTCGCGCTCTGGAACGCGCGCACCGCCGATGCGGTCTTTTCGCCGAAGGTCGACGTGCGGCTGTTCTTGTCGAGGTAACCGAGCTCGTAAAGACGCTCCTGCACCTCCTTGACGTCGTCGCCCTCGTCGCCCTCCTGCATGACGTATTCATGTGCCGATCCGCTCATCAGCAGCGCATAGGTCGTCTCGCCGATGATGCCGTCCGGCAGCAGATCGTTGTGCCGCTGGAACGTGACGATCGCGTCGTGCGTCTGATTGCCGAAATAGTCGGTCGGCTCGTCCGGGTCCATATAGCCGAGATCCATCAGCGTTGACTGCACGGTGAGGATCAGCGCGTCGGTATCGCCCTTTGAAAAGGTTCTGCCGTTCAGGTAATTCGTCTCCTCCGGAACGGGCGTTTCGATCGGCTCGGGCGTCTCCTCCGTCTCGACGATCGGCGCGGGCGTCGGCAGCGGAAGCGCCGTTGTGCGCACGTCGCCGGAATGATCGACGATCACCGTGTCGTTCGGCAGCGCAAGGTTCGGGATCGCGGGCGGTTCGTTTGCGACCGCTTCCGTTTCGCCCGCAAAGCTCGGACGGCTTGTCCCGCAGCGCGCAATCGCAAGGCTGCCGCTGACGATCCCGATCAAAAGTCCGATCAAAAGGATGATCGCCGTGACCGAGATCAGCACGCGCAGCGGTTTTTGCGGAACGATCCGCGCAAATTGTGTGCGAAGGCTCTCGAAGAGGACCTTAAAGGATGATGTTTCCTGTTCCATACTCTTTTCCCTCAATTCATACGATACCACACAAATGTGTCATAAATGCGTACGAATCCGAAACATTTCAGCCCTGCGGATAGGTGGACAGCGCGGAGAGCAGCTCCTCGCGGATCTGCGCCCGCCGCCATGCCGGCGCGAGCAGCGTCGTGTGCTTGAGATTGTTGACCAGGAACCGGTGCACCGCTTCCCACGGCGCGTCGATCTCGGCGCGGATCGTTTCTCCCTCGCGGCGCATGTGCACGCCGTCGCCGAACGCGTCCAGCAGCGCGCCGGCAAGGTGCTCGGCACAGAGCACCGTGTGCAGCTCCTTGACGTCGGTCAGATAGATGGTCCGGTTCACATACGCCGGAACGTCGAGCCCGTCGCGGCATTCGATCAGCGTTTCCGCCGGGCGCGCGGGCGTATCGGTCACCGTGACCTGCTCCATGAGATCGCAGCGGTAGTGCAGAAGCCTTCCGTAGCCGGACACGGACACGATCACATAATAGTATCCCTCCGCCAGAAACAGCGCGTACGGCGACACCGTAAACGGCGTTTCCCGCTGCGGCTTCTTTTTTCCGTCCGCCTGCACGACGGCGTACAGGAAGCTGATCATCAGCTTCTGTTCGATCGCCGCCTTGATGAGATCGAGCGTTTCAAACACGGTTTCCGCCTGCCTTCCCGTTTCCGCTTCGGCAACATAGACCGGCACCGGATCCTGGAGCCTCATAATCTCCCGCTCGGTGCGTTCGGAACGCGGCGCGCGAAGGTACGCATCCAAGGCCGCGGGGTTATGCTCGTGCGGCACGCTTCCCGCGTCCGTCTTCAGGTAATACCCCTTGCCGTTTTCCTGATAGGTGGAAAGCGGGAAGCCCATCTCCTGCAGCAGCAGCAGGTTCCGCCCGACCGCCTTGCGCTCGGCGATCATGCCGTGATCCTGTTCCAAAAATTCGATGATATGACGCGTCGAAAGCGGATTCGCCTTCCCGGCATGCTGCTCCAAAACGCGCAGGATGCACAGCGACAGCGCTTTTTTACCCTTTGTTTCTGCCATAAGAATGCTCCCCTCAGTCCTCGTAATAATCCCCGCGCCGATAATCGTACAGCACGCCCTCGTATTTTTTCGGTTCCTCCAGGACCTTTCCGCAGCCGATCGCGACGCACGCGACCGGATCCTCCGCAACGTAGCACGGCACGCCGATCTGCTCCGCAATGTACTGATCCAGTCCGAAGAGCTGCGCGCCGCCGCCGGTGAGACAGATCCCGCGCGACGCGATATCGCCCGAAAGCTCGGGCGGCGTCTGTTCAAGCGTGTCCTTCAACGCCTCCGCAATCGAAAGCAGCGGCTCCGCAAGCGCATAGGTGAGTTCGTTGGAACCGAGCTCCATCGAGATCGGAAGCCCGCCGCCCAAAGACCTTCCGCGCACCTCCATCTTGAGCTCTTCCTTTCGCGGGAACGCGGAGGCGTACGCAATCTTCAGTTCCTCCGCCGCGCGCGTGCCGATCACAACGCCGTGCTGCCGCTTCAGGTACCGCACGATCGCCGCGTCGAATTTGTCGCCGCCCACGCGCAAAGAATCGTGCCGGACCGCCTTGCCCATCGAGGTCACGACCATGTCGCAGGTGCCTGCGCCGATGTCCAGAACGATGTTCGCCTTCGGCTCGGTGATGTCCAGCCCGGCGCCGATCGCCGCCGCCACCGGCTCCTCCAGCAGGAACGTATAGCGCGCGCCCGCGCCCTCGGTCGTTTCGATGACCGCGCGCTTTTCCACCTCGGTCGCCATCGACGGGACCGCCACGACCGCGCGCGGCTTGAAGAAGATGCGGCTGCCGACGAGTCGGTTGAAAAACAGCGTCAGCATGCGCTCCGTCGCGTCAAAGTTCGCAACGACGCCGTCCTGCATCGGACGGATGATCATCAGATTCTCCGGCGCGCGTCCCACAAGCTCCTTCGCTTCCTCGCCGATCGCGGCAAGCCTGCCCGTCTTGCGTTCCACGGCGGCAATGTTCGGCTCGCGCAGCACAATGCCTTTTCCGCGCACATATGCAAGCACGTTGCTCGTGCCGAGATCCAATCCGATATCCGATGAATGAAACAGTCCCATAACGATCCTTTCGCCGAAAAACCGGCTCCCTATACTTGTACCATAATTGTACCATGCTATTTTCCGAAAGCGATGAAGAAAGTGTAAACGAATATCTTGCGAAATGTGAATTTTCAAGCTATACTGGGTCCATGGAAGAGCAATTTACGATCAGACAGGCAGAATTTATGACGAGCGCGGGCGTGGAGGGCGCATATCCCTCGCCGCTTCCGTGCGAGATCGCGATCGTCGGCAAGTCGAACGTCGGCAAATCGAGCCTCATCAACTGTCTTGCAAACAACCGTAAGCTTGCAAAGACCTCGGCAAGCCCGGGCAAAACGCGGCTTGTCAATTTCTTTCTGCTGAACAAGGCGCTGTATCTCGTCGACCTGCCGGGCTACGGCTTTGCAAAGGCTTCAAAGACGGAGCAGAAAAGCTGGGGCGCGCTTTTGGACCGCTATCTTTCGAGCGGGCGGGTCAGGCACCTTTTCATGCTGATCGACATCCGGCACGCGCCGACGCAGGACGATCTTACGATGTTCCGCTACCTCATCTATTACAACATCCCGTACACGCTCGTTGCGACGAAAGCGGACAAGATCGCAAAGTCCAAGTGCCGGCAGGAAGCGAACCGCCGCGCAAAGGAGCTCGGCGCGCCGCCGTTTGCGATTCCGTTCTCGTCGGAGACCGGCGAAGGCAAGGCGGAGCTTATGAACCGGATCGGTCAGATCTTCCGCGACTGCGCCCCGATCGAAAAAGAATCCGAAAAAGAATAAAAAAGGGCTTGACAGGAACGGCTTCTCTTTGCATACTATGCTTTGAAATCTACAAGCGAGGTATTATAAAAAGGTATGCTCAGAAAATGCCCGATTTGTGAACTGAATTATATCCATAACGGCGAGACCATGTGCCGCACCTGCGCGGCGGAGCGTTCGAGAAGAAATCTTCCGAAGATCGAGGACGAGATCATCATGTGCAGCGAATGCGGCGAAAATCCCGCGCTGCCCGGCCGCGATCTCTGCGAGGAATGCCTGAAGGAGCAGAAGCGCCAGGCGAACCTGGAGATCCTTGCGGACAAGGTCCGTGCCGACGAAGCGGACGATCCGCTCGAAGAGGATATTACCGAAGACGCATCCGAAGAAGACTGAAGCATGAAACGGAAGGTTTTCCTGCGGAAAACCTTCCTTCATTTCTTCGTTTCTTCATTTCTTCATTCCTTCATTCCTTCATTGAAAGCGAAGCGCCATGTCCCACGTTTATGCCATCGGTGATCTGCATCTGAGTCTGTCCGTTCCGAACAAGGCGATGGACGTATTCGGCGCGCACTGGAAGGATCACGCGGCGCGCATCAAAGAGGCGTGGCAGGACACGGTATCCGAGGAGGACCTCGTTCTGATCCCCGGCGACATCAGCTGGGCGATGTATCTTTCCGACGCGATCGCGGATCTGAACTTTCTCGGCGCGCTCAAAGGCTCCAAACTGATTTTAAGGGGAAATCACGACTACTGGTGGCAAAGCGTCACCAAGGTCCGTACAGCGCTTCCGAAGGGCATGTACGCGCTGCAGAACGACGTGTTCCGCTTTCAGGACCTTGCCGTCTGCGGCACGCGCGGATGGACGGTGCCGGAGTCCTCGCATTTCAAGGAGAGCGCGGACCGGAAGCTCTTCGACCGCGAGCGGATCCGGCTCGATCTTTCGCTGAAGGCGCTGCCGGAGGGCGTCCGCGCGATCGGCATGCTGCACTTCCCGCCGTTTTCGGAAGCGGGCGAACCGAGCGCGTTTGCAAAGCGCTTCTCCGCGGCGGGCGTCACGGACGTCGTCTACGGACATCTGCACGGCGCGTCGCACCGGTTTCTCTTCAACGGCACGTTCGACGGCGTGACCTATCATGCGGTCCCCGCGGATTATCTGAACTTCGTGCCGAAACAAATCATATGAAAAAAACGCCGGAATCCGGCGTTTTTTGATCCGATTGATTTGCTCAGAAGCGGTCTAAAAGCTCGACCGGCTTGATGAGGATCGCGCAGACCACGATCGCGATGATCGTGTTCGGCAGCATGTACGCGCCGTTATAGACGATCGAGAACAGCACCGCGCCGGGCGTCGCTACGGACAGACCGAAGAAGTCCGCCGTCGGTTCCGCATATTCGGCATAGATCGTGATGCCGCTGATAAAGTGGACTGCAAACCGCGCGATGCAGCCGATCAGCGCGGACACGGGCAGAAGCCCCTTCTTGTTCTTCAGCACGCCTGCAAAGCCGACGAACGCGTATGCAACCGAGTAATCCAAAAGCATGCTCTGCCAGTTGACCGCGGCGCCGCCCGCCAGGAAGAACTTGAGCGTACCGAAGGCGAGACCTGCAAGCAAGCCCTCAAGCAAGCCCCAGCGATAAGCAAACACGATCAGCGGGACCATAACGAAGTCGATCGAGCCGCCGAGCGCCGCCACCGGGATCTTGAGATAGCTCAGCACGAGCGCCAGCGCAACGGCAACGCCGCCTTCCGCCAGCATGCGAATGGGTGTTCTTTTCTTTTTCTTCTGTTCCATTTCCTTACCCTCCGAAAATAAATGATGCCGCCCCGCCGGGACAGCATCCGAAAACGCTTTATGGTTACGCTTCCTACGATGGCATGACCCAACAGGTTCCAAGGGTGCTTCTCAGCCGAAGGTCGTTCGGCGCCCCTGCGTCGGGTCTACTATAGCAAACTCCGCATGATTCGTCAAGACTCGTTCGTGAAAAATGTAAAGTCGCGCATCCGTACGCGCACGATGCCGATGATGTCCTCGGGTCCCAGACAGCCGATCGTTTCCTTCCGGCTGTCCTCGCCGTAGTTCCGATCGTCGGACAGCACGAATACCTTGCCCTCCGGCACCCTCGTTTCGGGAAAATCGATCGGGTCCGTCGCCGTGTAGCGCCGCTCGTCCAGCCCGTATTTGCCGTCGATGATCAGCACGCCGTCCTTCGCCTCCACCGTTTCCCCGCCGAGCGCGACCACGCGCTTGATCAGCAGCTCATTCGTGTCCGGATCGCGGAACACGACCATGTCCCCGCGGGCAAACGCATAGAAATGCCGGTACAGCCGGTCATAAAAGATCGTATCGCCCTCCGTGAGCGTCGGTTCCATGGAGACGTCCGCAACGTATACCGGCGAAAACCACAGAAACAGAACGCCGGCAACGATCGCAAGACCGATCAGCCCCGCAAAGATCCAGCTCAATACGTTCTGTGTGCGATGTTCGTTTCGATACCGTTGGGTGCGTGTATTCATAATCAGATGAAGTGTGCGTTTTTGAAGGGATAGATGACCAGCCGGACCTTGCCGACGACGCGGAAAAGCGGGATCGGTCCCACCGTTTCATAGCGCGAATCGCGGCTGACCGCGCGGTTGTCGCCGAGCACATAAACGCAGCCCTCCGGAATCGTCTGCTTCCGGATATACTGCCCGCCGATGCGGTCCGGATTCAGATACGGCTCGTCGATCCGCGCGCCGTTCACAAAGACCTCGCCGTCGATCGTTTCGATCGTGTCCCCCGCCACGGCGACCACACGCTTGACGCGCGTTGCGTAAACAAGCTCCTGTGAGGTATAGTAATCGTCCGGATAATAGCACAGCACAATGTCCCCGCGCGAAGGCGTTTGAAAGGTGTATGCCGTTCGGTCGACCAGCATGACCTCGCCGTCCGTCAGCGTATCGAGCATGGACCGTCCGTCCACGCGGACCGGATCGATGAGCACCGTGCGCACCGCAAACATGATCAGCACGATCATGATAAGATACAGCAAAAAATCCAGCGCACGCCAAAGGACGCCGCCCTCCATCGCTTCATTGCGCTTTTCCGCCTCGCGCCGCAGCTTTCCGACCGTCGCCGTCGTGACGTACTTCCGGTCGATCAATCGTTTCTCCATTTACTCCGTCTCTTTCTCCAAGATTTTCTTCGCCGCCTTCAGAAAGGCAAGCCGGTCGAGCATGACGACCCGTCCGCATCCCAGGCATCTGATCTTGACGTCTGCGCCGGTGCGGGTCACCGTCCAAAGGTCGCTGCCGCACGCGTGCGGCTTTTTCATGCGCACCGTATCCCCGAGCGAAAAGGTTTCGATCATGTGGCTTCCCCTGTGTAGCGGATGTAGCGGTCCGCCGCCTCCGCGATCTGCGCCGCCTTCTCCTCGTGCATCCAGTGTCCCGTGTTGCGGATGCTGTGGTACACGCTCATCGGCAGCAGCTCCCTGAGTTCAAACAGCCGCTTGATCGGCTGCAGACGGTCCTCGTCGCCCCAGATGATGAAAAACTCACGCTCCGCGCGCCGGATCGCGTCAAGCGCGTATTCCTCGTCAAAGTTGCGGATCGCGTACATGATCGCCTGCCGCGACGCATGATCGTCGCAGGTTTTGTAATACTGTTCGATCACCGTGTCGGTGCAGAGCGTGCCGTCGTAATAGAACAGCGGCATATACTTCTCGAAATCCTTCTTGCTGTACAGCTCGCGGAAGAACGCGCCGAACGGACCTTCGAGCCTCCGGATCTTCTTCGGCATCTTCTCCGTGATCCCGCCGGGCGTCAGCGCAATGACCTTCATGAACCGGTCCGGATACTTCACCGCGGCGTACATCGTATAGACCGCGCCCATCGTAACGCCGAGCGCATGCGTTTTTTTGACGCCGAGCGCGTCGAGACACTTCACGAGCACGTTTGCCGTTTCATCCATCGAATAGTTCAGGGAAAGCGGACGGTCGGAATGTCCGAAGCCCGGAAGGTCGATCGCGATCACGCAGTAGCTTTCCGCAAGCTTCGGCATCAGCGTACGCCAGGTATAGATCGACTGCCCGACCGAATGCACCAGCAGAAGCGGCTCTCCGCTGCCCATCGTAAGATAATGGATGCGGCACGGCTCCGGCTTCGGATGTGCGCCCGGAAAGCCCGGAAGCTCTATGGTGATGTAATCGCCGATCAGATCTGAATTGACGATCGGCCTGTATTTCTGTTTCATGATACACCTCTTTTACCGTCTCGATTATACCGCCGCGACCCGTGTGATGCAAGGATACGGCGGAAAACTTTTCTTTTCGGACATATTTCTGTTGCATTTTTCCCGCGTTTTACTGTTATCATGTGCCAAAACATCGATTTTTTTGCGCATTGCGTCACTTTTTCTTCACCGCAGACGCTTTCTTTGCAGAACATGTTCAAAACGGAAAGGAGGATCGATTTGACAAACGATCAAACGCTGAAGAAAACCAATCCGGATGTCTGGATCCGGACGCTGTTTCAGAAATACGGCGGGCTTGCATACGCAGCCGCGCGCCGCGTTCTCAAGGGCTTTCCGGACGACGACGTCGAGGAATGCGTCGCAGACGTCTTTCTGTACCTGTACAAGCACCGGAGAAGACTGAATGACCGGGAAATATCTTTTCGGTCGTATCTCATCAAAACGACGGAACACAAAGCTATGGACCTAATCAGAAGGTCGAAGCGGCTGCCGGTACCGAAGGAAGATGCGCTTTGGGACGAAACTGCATCCGAACGCTCCGCCGAGGAGGAAGCGATCGCAAAGCTCTCCCGGGACGAGCTCATCGAAAGAGTACTTGCGCTCGGGGAACCGGACGCGACAATCCTGTTATTTAAATACTGGCTCGGCATGACGAGCGCCGAGATCGGGGACCGGCTCGATATGAAGCCGAATACGGTCGTACAGCGGGCAAAACGCGCGCTCATGAAAATCAGAGAAGCATGGAAAGGAGAAGAACCATGAATAACAAACTGGAAAACACATTTAATAATATGAATGAAGCGCAGAGAGAAAAGCTCTGCGGCGTGCTTGGCGAAACGAACGTCATGGACGAGAGGACGGCGGCGCGCATTCAGGCAAAGATCGACCGAAAACTGCCGGAAAAGCGTTCCTTTATGCGGGTGCTTCGTCCTGTGGCGATCGCCGCGGCAGCGTGTGCCGTGATCTATCTCACGCTCGGCTTTACCGTGCCGGGCGTAGCGGACGGACTGTACCGTCTTACGCATCCGGAAACGACGACCGACAGCTACTTCATGCAACAGCCTGACGAGCGTGAACCTGTCAAAGAGATCGAGAAAGCGATCGATAGCGCAAAGCCCGAAAACATCGGCGGCTTCGTCGAGCTTGCCGGAAGCTTTTCCGGCGAACTGCCCGGCGATGCGGAACTCAACAAAGAAGCGGCTGGAACAAATGAGCATCCCGCGGTCGATCCGGACGAATACGCGTATCTGCTGACGCTGAAACCGGAGCTTAGAGAGCTCTATTACGACGGCAGCCGGCTGATCGTCAACGCATACTTCGAGTGTCCGTTCGCGGGCGATTTTCTGGTCGGCTTCGGAAACACCGAGATCGCTCACAGGCACAATCTCGATATGCTGACCGCTCATGTGCTTGGCACGGTCAACGGCACACCGTATGAATTCGGCGGCTACGGACACGGCGTGATCCCGATCTTCGACAAAAAGGAGGCAAACGGATTCAACATGCAGACGGATATCGACCTCCTCTCTCCGCTGCCCGACGGAAAAGTCGAGATGACGCTGTATTATTTCATCTACAATTGTGACGATCCGGAGATCGAATATACAGTTGCTCGAGTGAAGCATCAATTCTTGTTCGACACGACGGCGGGCAACAAGCAAGATACAAAGACCTGCGAGCTGACGCTTTTCGGTTCCGCGCCGCTGACGGTGATGGAAACGGGAGAATCTTCAAAGATCGGAAACCGTACGGTATCGTTCGACGGATTGACGCTGAACCTGGAGACGACGCTTTTGCCCGGCGGCATGACGATCGCGATCAATACATACACCCTGCCGGATACGTTTGACGAGGATCTCATGCTTTCGCTTCTGACCTATCACGAAGGGCTGCAGTTCGACGTCTATGTGAACGGCGAGCGCATCGAATACCGTGTGCCGAACAGCATGGGCGGCGACCGCTGGAAGATCGAGCTGCCGATCCACGCAGAGGATCTTTCGGAGATCCGGTCTATCCGGCTCGTTCCGAAAATTGTACGAATCACGGGGATTGTGCCGATCCTCGATCCGGTAGACGGATCCAAAAAGGGTGATCCGATCGTTCTGTCGGTCGACGACACGCCGATCGGAATGCCGGCGTACGGATTCAACCTGCTCGGATGGGAAGAAACCGTTCTTTCAGACTGCGCGATCGAGCTGCCGCTTCCGTAAATGAACATAGGACCGAAACGCACCATCCGAAGAAAAAATACAACCCGCGAAAAGGACCGACCTCAGAAAGGCCGGTCCTTTTTTCCGGAAAACGCTTTTCTTTCCGAAAAAAATCTGTTATGATAATAGCGGTAGAAAAGCGCTGAAGGGAAAACGGAAGCCCTTCCGGAAGATTGGGGATTGGAATGCAGGATCTGAAAAAGATTTGGTTTGACGCGCGGGAGATCGTTCGCCCGCAGATTTCGCCGGTGACGTTTCACCGCTGGATCGACGCGCTCGACCCGGTCGCCGTGAAAAACGGCGTGCTGGTTTTGGAAGCGACGGACGAGGTCGTGAAAAACACGATAAACGAGTATTATTTCGAGCATATCCGCGCCGCTGTGCAGAAGGCGGAGCCGGATGTGGTCGGCGTGCTTCTGATCCTGCCGACACAGCGAAGGGATTTCATTGAGACGGCGACCGAAGAGGTTCCGCTGAATTCGCTGATGCTGAATCCGGAATACACGTTCGAGACCTTCGTCGTCGGCAAATCGAACAACTTTGCGCATGCGGCGTCGCTTGCGGTCGTCGAAGCGCCGGGAAAGGCGTATAATCCGCTGTTCCTGTACGGCGGCGTAGGCTTGGGCAAAACGCATCTGATGCACGCGATCGGACATGCCGTAAAGGAGACGAATCCTTCGGCGCGCATCGTGTACGTCACCAGCGAAATGTTCACCAACGACATGATCGAAGCGGTCCGCGCCGGTAAGAACGTTGAATTTCGCCAGCGGTACCGCAACGTGGATCTTCTGATGATCGACGACATCCAGTTCATCGCGGGAAAGCAGGCGGTGCAGGAGGAGTTTTTCAACACGTTCAACACGCTGCACAACGCGGGCAAGCAGATCGTGATCAGCTCGGACCGTCCGCCTAAGGAGATCAAAGCGCTGGAGGAGCGTCTTTCCTCTCGCTTTGAATGGGGTTTGGTTGCGGACATCCAGGCGCCCGATCTGGAAACGCGTACCGCCATCCTGCGCAACCGCGCGCAGAACCGCAACGTCGTCATCGACGACGAGATTATCAATTTCATTGCGGAAAACATCGTCGACAACATCCGGAAGCTGGAGGGCAGTTTGAACCGCGTGATCGCATACGCGAATCTCAAGCGCATGCCGATCACAATGAATCTTGCGAAGGAAGCGATGCGGGATATTCTGCCGCAGAAGCAGGATATCGTCGTTACGCCGGAACGCATCAAGGAAACGGTTGCGGAATATTACTCGATTCCGCTCGAAAGTCTGATGTCGCAGCGGCGCGACAAGGAGGTCGTGATTCCGCGGCAGATCGCGATGTATTTCTGTCATACGCTGCTGAGTCTGCCTTATAAGCGGATCGCAACGCTGTTCGACCGCGACGATCATACGACGGCTATTTCCGCATGCAAGAAGATCGCGCAGATGATCGAGGACGATCCCGGATTCAGGGACACGGCGGAAAGCATCCGCACGCGCATCAGGGAAGGATAGTTTTCCACAAACATCGGATAAGGAAAGTGGATGTTTTTGGGATAACGGGGACGGCGTGGATACCGTGGAAAAAGCGGCGAGCTTTCCACCTGACAATCACAGCTTCTCCCACACGGAAAAAGCAGACTGTACGCGGGTCGGACGGGTTTTCCCGCTTCTCCACACCATCTACTGCTGCGACTGCTGACAAAAATTGAAATAAAAACGGATACGATACAAAGAAAAGGTGGATAACCGCCGGAAAGGAACAGAAAGACTATGAAGTTTACCATGCAGACAGAGGATCTTGCGAACGGCGTTCTTTCCGTGATCAAGGCGCTGCCCCTGCGCTCGACGATGCCGGCGCTCGAAGGCGTTCTGATTGAAGCGACGGGCGAAGGATTGAGACTGACCTGTTCGGATCTGATGTTTCAAAAGGAATGCGTGCTTCCCGCAACCGTTGAGGAAGAGGGACGCTGCGTCTTAAAAGGAAAGTTTTTGGCGGAGATCCTCCGGAAGCTGCCGAACGAACCGCTCGTTGCGGAACAGGAAGGCATGATCCTAAAGATCAAAAGCGGCAGAGTGAAGCAGCGTCTGCAGTGCGTCGAATTCGACGAGTTTCCGATCATGCGCGCAAAGGGCGACGTTGTCAACATCAAGGTCAACGCGGATCAGCTCAAGAGCATGATCGATCACACCGTCTTTGCCGTGTCGCTCGACGATTCCCGTCCGGTGCTGACCGGCGCGCTGATCGAAGCAAAAGAAGATTTGCTGACCTTTGTTGCGACGGACTCCTTCCAGTTTGCCATGACGAACCTGCATACCGAAAACGCCGGCGTGGAAGCGCGGACGATCGTGCAGGGCAAGGTTCTCAGCGAGATCGCGAAGATGGCGGAAGAGACCGAACAGGACATTACGATTTCGATCACCAAGACGCATCTGACCGTTGAGGTCAACGACACAAGGCTCACCGCGCGTCTTTTGGACGGAAACTACATCGATTACAAGCGCATCATTCCGAAGGAATGCAAAACGCGCGTGCTTGTGAACACACAGGACCTCTTCACCATGACCGACCGTGCGCAGCTGATCGCAAGAGAAGGCAACAACAGCGTGATGCTTCATTTTGAGGGCGATACGCTCACCATGAGCGCGGAAAGCTTCGTCGGCCGCGGCGAGGACACGATGGAGGTCAGCATCGTCGGCGATCCGATCGATATCGCCTTCAATCCGAAATACATTCTGAACATACTCAAGAACATTTCGGATGAAACGGTCTACATCGAGTTCAACAGTCCGATCAGCCCGTGCGTGATCCGTCCGGTACAGGGCGACGCGTTCCTCTATCTGATCGTACCGATGCGCGTTTATTAAAGAAAAACTTGATAAGGTTTCAAAAGGGGCGGTTCGGAGGAGGTTTGTCAAGGGGGGTATTTCAAACGAAGAACGGAGAAGGTATTCAATCCTTCTCCGTTAGTCTAATTATAGGGTCTGTTTTAGTAAATCCAATCTATTTTACATAAAACAGACTAATAAAACAATAACCGCCGTAAACAATAATATTGGGACCATGATCGATACTAAACAACCTCCTCCAGTGGCTATTCGTCGTGCCTTGTTATGACGACCTTGCTTTGTTGTAGGAATACCAGTTGTCTTTGCAACTTTTCTTTTCACATCAGTCACACCGGTCAAACGTTTCATGCTGAACCCGTAAGTTTTTCTTCGAGCCATATTGTTTACTCCTCTTTTTTTTCTTCTTGATTATTCTCCGTTGGTGGAAGATTATCACGCTTATTAATCTCCTCCATTAAGCCCGCAGTAATGATGCCGGATGGAAGTGCGATAATCGCAATGCCGAATACAGAAGAAACCATAGTTACTATTCTTCCGATTGTTGTTACCGGATAAATGTCACCATATCCCATCGTCGTTAGGGAAACTGTTGCCCAATATATAGCATCAAAAAATGTATCGAAAGTATCAGGTTCTGCATTAAAAATAACCAGCGCAGAGATCATAACGTACGCTATTGCAAGGAATCCCACTGTAATTAATGGCTTTTTGGAGTTTTTAAAAACGTTTTTGATTAGGTATATACTCTTTGAATATCAAACTGCCTTTACAATGCGAAATACCCTAAACGTCCTAAACAGACGAAAAACTTTTAGCAAGCGAAAACTGCCACTTATAATGTTCAACGAGGGAAGAATGCAAAGTAAATCAATTAATGCCATTGGCGTGATCGGATAGAGAATAAATGAGAGCTTACCTTTGTTTAATTTATAGTCAGCAGTTAAAATGCGTAAAAGATAATCAACGATAAAAATAATAACTGCGATTTTGTCAATGATTACAAAGACAGATAGTTCCTCCTTAAACGCTAGAGGAATAATACTCAAAATTATAGTAATCATCATAAAGATGTCATAGATATTGCTAACCCGATCAGTTTCCTTTGATGACTCAATAATCTCAAACAATCTTTTTCTGAAACTCATTTTCCTATCCCTTGATGATTTTTTCGACAGGAGAATCATAACATAAAACAATACATAAAGCAATGTTCTTAACCAGTATTACGCGAAAGCTATATGCGCTAATAATACTGCTGAACGTTAATCTATTTCATGAGAAGAGATTGTGTTGCAAGTATTTAGCTTTGTCGCACGGTATAGCAAGCAGGACATTTGTCCGGACAAATGTCAAAAGCCGAGGTCGAATTGCCTCGGCTTTGTGCTTCAAGGGATACCCTTGCCCCCGTTCTCGTTAGGTTCACGCTATGCTTTCCAGTCGACTGGAACAAGAAGGCGAAAGCAGGAAGCGCACGTCCCGACGCAGGAGGGTATCACCGCTGACGTGTCAGTGGTGTATAAGTGCGCTCTTACGGTAAAGATTAAGCTCCCCTTGTCAGGGGAGCTGTCAACGCAGTTGACTGAGGGGTAGTCAGGAAACTACCCTCCAGTCTCGCTTCGCGAGCCACCCTCCCTGACAAGGGAGGGTCGAAAAGTGTACCGGTCTGAAAAACACCCTTTTGAGAGTAGCTCTTCATCCGCCCTTTTTTCGCAACGCGCTTATGCCCGATTTTTGACTTTTCCACAATCCATACGGTTCAAAAACACCCATAAATATAAGAATTGTGGATAACTCGGTGGATAAGGTGGAAAAGAAGCGTGGATACTGTGACTAAATTATGAACAGGAATCTGAAGGACGGATTCTTTTTGTTTTGCTTGACAGACGGTTTTTTTTTCCGTTAAAATAAATATCAGAAAAGAACAGGAGGAGTTCGTATGGAACGGTTTTCGGATCTTTTGAAGGGCAAGTTTGCTTTCGGATGCATGCGCATGCAGCTCGACGCAAACGGCGAGGTCGATCTGTGTAACTTCCGGGAAATGGTGGACCGCTATCTTGCGGCAGGCTTCAACTATTTCGATACGGCGCATGTATATTATGAAGGAAAAAGCGAGATTGCGCTTCGAGAAGGGCTTACGAGCCGCTATCCGCGCGAACGCTATGTTCTCACGAACAAGCTGACTTCAAGCTGTTTTGAAAAGGAAGAGGATATTCTGCCGCTGTTTCAAACGCAGCTTGACGCGTGCGGCGTCGATTATTTCGATTTTTATCTGATCCATTCGGTGCTCGAAGGAAATTATCAAAAATACACGGACTGTCATGCGTTTGAGATCGTGCAGGAGCTGAAAAAGCAGGGCAAGGTAAAGCACGTCGGCATGTCGTTCCACGATTCGCCGGAATTTTTGGATCGCGTGCTCACGGAGCATCCGGAGCTTGAGGTCGTACAGATCCAGTACAACTATCTGGACCTCGACGATCCGAACGTGCAGTCGCAGGGCTGTATGGACGTTTTGAAAAAGCACGACAAGCCCGCGCTTGTCATGGAGCCCATCAAGGGCGGCGGACTGGTGTTCTTGCCGGATGCGGCGCTCGAAAGGCTCGAGGCTGCGCACGACGGCTCGCCGGCGGAGATCGCGCTGCGGTTTGTTGCGGAGCAGGATCGGGTTGTGATGATCCTGTCCGGCATGAACAATGTTGCGCAGATGGAAGAGAACATTGCGTTCATGAAGGATCCGAAGCCGCTTTCCGAAGAGGCGCATCGGGCGATCGGAGAAGTGCGCGAAATGATCCGGGCGCTGAAGCTCGTTGCGTGCACCGGCTGCCGCTACTGCACCGACGGCTGTCCGATGCAGATCAATATTCCCGGCGTCTTCCGCTGCATCAACGACGGGATCAAGTTTCCGAACCGACCGACAAACCATTACGGCTGGGTCACGAAAAACGGCGGCAAGGCGTCCGACTGCATCGAATGCGGTCAGTGTGAGGACATTTGTCCGCAGCATCTGCCGATCCGTGAGCTTCTGAAACAGGCCGCTAAACGGTATGAATCCTGAAAAACGCTATAAAAAAAGCTGTCCAGATCATACGTCGGAACAGCTTTTTTTGCAGCTTCATTCCTGATAGATTTCGTGCTTCAGACATTCCTTCATATAAAGAATGCAGTATTCTTCAAAGGTATCCTCTTTCTCGCTGCCGGAAAGAAGCATTCTGAGGACCTGATACGGGATCACGATGTTTCCGGTCGTATCCTTCTTGCTGTTGCGCGCCGCCATATGAATGATCATTTCCCGCGTGTCCTTTGCCTCGAATGCGGAAAGATAGTTTGCGCGCGCCTGTTCCCGATAACGCTTGCAAGAATGATTGTGCAGAATGCGCAGTACCGTTGCGATACAGAAGGTCAGCGGCAGAAAAGCCGAGATGGAGATCCATTGCGGAATGCGGGTGAGAAAGCCGTAAAAATCATCCCATTTCTCCAGGACCGCAACAAGCGTGTAATAGATGCAGGCATAGACAAAGACCGGGATCAGCGAAAGGAACGTCGACGCGAACGAAAGGTGCGTGTCCTTAAGCACAAAGCAGAACACAAGGATCGCAAGGATCGGGCAGAGCCCGTGCAGGAAGAAGCGCGAGCCGGTGAAGATCAGTCCGAAGCCCTTGACCGGCGCAAGAATGCAGAGCGAAACGAGAAACGTCAGCGTAAGCGCGGTCGACGACACGAGCAGGAGCTTCACAAGCCAGTCCGGCAGCCTGAAATATCCGTTCCGAAGCCCGTCGAAGGTGTACGGCAGCGTCAGAAACATGGAGATTCCCATGAAGATATTTGAGTTCACCGTGAACATGCAGAAGGTTTCGATCCCCATGTGATCGAAATTTTCATCTTCGAGCGTCGTGAGGTTCATGACCACGCCGACGCACACGCAGATCACGACCGCAGCCGAAAACAGCAGCGTCATCATGCATTTGCGGCGATTGACATTCTGAATGCGCTTCATCGTCCGTTCCTCCCTCCTATTCCCTGTATTCATACTAAAGAATCCCCGTTGCGCTGTCAAGCATTACAGCGCGCATTGTGGCGCAATTTCTGTTCGGAGGAAGCGAATCTCCTTGTAAAATCTCGGAAAGTTTACTGGTAAAAGTGAAGGAGCTATGATATAATGATATCATGAAGAAGTTTTGGTGTCTGTTTCTGATTGCGATCCTTCTGCTCGGCTGCGTGCGCGAGCCCGACGAACCGATCGGGATCGTAAGTCCTGCGCCGGATACGCCGGCTGTTTCGGAGGCTGCCCCGTATGCGGAGACCGTCACACCGAAACCGACATCGGAACCGACCGCCGTTCCCACCGAAGCGCCGACGCCGGAGCCGACGCGCTCGCCCGAAGAAAGGCTGTATGCCTTTATCGAAACCATGCGCGTTGAGGAAAAGATCGGTCAGCTCTGCATGTTCGGCTTTTCGGGCACGAAGGAGATCAGCGCGGACTTTCAAAAGCTTCTCAACGAATACCGCATCGGCGGCGTCATGCTGTACGGGCAGAACATCGTGCGATACAACAGCGACGGCGGCTTTTCGCAGTGCCGAAAGCTTACCGACAGCGTGAAAAACGCAAGCGAAAGCAAGATTCCTCTTCTCATCGGGCTTGACGTAGAGGGCGGAAGGGTCACGCGGTTCCGCTGGAAAACGACGCTCAAAAGCGCGCAGACGCTCGGCAAAAAGAACAGCCGATCGCTTGCGTACGAGCAGTTTCAGACCATTGGAGAAGGGCTCGGAGAAGCCGGGATCAATGTGAACCTTGCGCCGTGTCTGGACACGGCGAAGGAGCCGGACAAGACGTTTCTGACCAGCCGGATCATTTCTTCGGATGCAGAGATCGTTTCGGAAATCGGTCTTGCCTGCGTCGAGGGACTGCACGACGGCGGCTGTCTGTCGTTTGTCAAGCATTTTCCGGGGCACGGCGCGACGAACGCGGATTCGCATCAGATCACGCCGGTCGTGCAAAAATCCTATGCGTCGCTGCAAAGCTATGAGCTGGTTCCGTTTGCCCGCGTGCTCGAAGAAGCGGACGGCGTGCTGGTCGCGCATATTCTGTATCCTGAGATCGACGAACGGCACATCGCCAGCCAGTCGGAGATCTTTATCACGGAGATCCTGCGCGGGGAGCTGGGCTTTTCCGGCGTGGTCATGAGCGACGATTTTCGCATGGACGGGCTTCGGAGACAGACCTCGCTTTCAAACGGCGCGGTGCAGTTCATCCTTGCGGGCGGGGATCTGATCCTGTGCGGCGCGAACCACGCCTATCAGCGGGAGATCTTAAAGGGGCTTTTCGACGCGGTCGAGGACGGGACGATCAGCGAAGAACGGCTCAACGAAAGCGTATATCGGATCCTGACGGCAAAGATCAACGCCGTCGGCTGGGATCCGTTTGAAACAGAAGAATAAGGGGAAGGATTATGACAAAGATCGGTTTTGACAACGAAAAGTATATCTCGATGCAGTCGCAGAAGATCCTGGAGCGCATCGCATCGTTCGGGGACAAGCTGTATCTGGAGTTCGGCGGCAAGCTGTTCGACGACTATCACGCGGCGCGCGTGCTGCCGGGCTTTGAACCGGACAGCAAGATCCGCATGCTGGAAACGCTGAAGGATTCCGCCGAGATCATCATCGCGATCCACGCGGGCGACATTGAGCACAACAAAGTCCGGAACGATCTGGATATCGCCTACGACCGGGAGGTGCTGCGGCTGACCGACGCGTTCCGCAAAAAGGGTCTGCTCGTGTCCGGCGTGGTCATCACGCGGTATGCCGGGCAGCCAGCCGTCGATGCGTTTGCGGACAAGCTCAAAAGGCTCGGCGTCAAGGTCTACCTGCATTATCCGATCGCCGGGTATCCGCAGAACCCCGGTTTGATCCTGAGCCCCGAGGGCTTCGGCAGAAACCAGTTTGTCGAAACGACGCGCCCGCTGGTCGTCGTCACCGCGCCGGGCCCGGGCAGCGGCAAGCTTGCCGTGTGCCTTTCTCAGGTCTATCAGGAGTTTTCGCGCGGCGTACGCGCGGGCTACGCAAAGTTCGAGACCTTCCCGATCTGGAACCTGCCGGTCTCGCATCCGGTCAACCTCGCTTACGAAGCGGCGACGACCGATCTCGACGACGTGAATCTCATCGATCCGTTCCACCTTGAAGCGTACGGCAAGACCACGACGAACTACAACCGCGACGTAGAGTCCTTCCCGGTGCTCAATACGATGTTCGAGCACATCTACGGCACGTCCCCCTACCATTCTCCGACGGATATGGGCGTCAACATGGTCGGCTTCTGCATCACCGACGACGAAGCGGTGCGTAAGGCTGCCAATCAGGAGATCATCCGTCGCTATTACCAGGCGGCGTGCGCGTTCAAGCGCGGCTTGATCGACCGCGATCAGATCGACAAGGCAGAGTTCATCATGTCCCGCGCGGGCGTGACGGTCGCAGACCGTCCGGTCGTTGCGGCGGCGCTTGCGCGCGATCAGGAGACCGGCGGCGCGGCGATGGCGATCGAGCTGCCGGACGGACGGATGGTCACCGGCAGAAACGGTTCCATGATGGGCGCCGCGGCAGGCGCGCTGATGAACGCCATGAAGGCGCTCGCCGGCATTCAGCCCGACATCGACCTCATTGCGCCGATCGTTCTGGAGCCGATCCGCAAGCTCAAGACGGAGCATTTCGGCAGCGAAAACCCGCGTCTGCACAGCGACGAGCTTTTGTACGCGCTCAGTATCTGCGCAACGATGAACCCGACCGCCGACCGCGCCATGAAGGCGCTCGGAAGCCTCAAAGGACTTGAAGCGCATTCGACCGTGATGCTTTCACGCGTTGACCTCGAGGTATACCGCAGGCTCGGCATCAATCTGACCTGCGAGCCGATGCGCAAGACCAACCGGCTCTTTTATAAGAATTAAACCATGAAACGGATCCTGTTATTGCTGCTTGCGATGCTGTTTGCGCTCGGATGCGTCCGAAAACCGGAGGAGCCGCCGATCGCCGCCGCAAGCGAAGCGCCTGAAATCATAGACGCGATCGCGCTCGTCACGCCGTCGCCGACGCCGGAACCGACCGCAACGCCGGAGCCGACGGAAGCGCCGACGCCCGAATCCACGCCGGAACCGACCGCAACGCCGGAGCCGACGCCGACGCCCGCGCCGTTTGTGCCGCAGATGCTGCCGAACGATATGCGCGTGCGGAACGGATATACCGGATCGAGCTTTACCGGGATCGTGCGGCGCAATTCGGACGGCGCATACTTTGCCTACGGTTCGGTGGGCGAAGCGGAACCGTGCTTCTATCCGTGCGACGAGAACGGAACGGTCGCGCCGGGCGAGGAACCGATTTCGGACGGTCTGATCCTGCCAGCCTATACGCCGACCGACCCGCCGAAATCCGACGGCGAAAAGCTTTTGGTCGTATACCTCGGTTCGCAGTGCGTCGTGGGGTACGAGGGCGAGAACGGCGACTGGAAGGAGCTGCGCGTCATGATCTGCTCGACCGGCAGACAAAAGCACGAGACGCCCGTCGGGACCTATCGGATCACCGACCGCTATCCATACAAGATGCTCGGTACGACCGAGGAATCGCACTGCTACGGCTTCTGGGCAAGCCGGTTCAAGACGCATCATCTGTTCCATTCGGTGCCGATCAATTACGACGCCGGACGCGATCAGGAAAAAGCGCATCGCATGTGCAGCATGCACAAGTATGAAAAGCTGGGAACGGTCGCGTCGGACGGCTGCGTGCGGCTGACGGTCGCGGACGCGAAATGGATCTATGAGTTTTCGGAGACCGGCAGGGTCACCGTAAAGGTCGTAAAGGACAAGGGACCGACGCCCGAAAAGCCGCCCGCCGTCATCTGGGAGGAGCCGTACACGGACAAGAACGGCTACGGCTGGGACCCGACCGATCCCGACCCGAAGAACCCGTATCATTTTCTTGCAACGCCCGAACCGGAAGCGACGCCCGAACCGGAGACAACGCCCGAACCGACCTCGGAACCGTAATCAATCTTTCTGTATCGGCAAGTGTAGGTGTTACAGATCATTGTAACACCTACAGGTTTTTCATATGCAGCCGCATGATTGCGCTTGCAATTGCGCGCGGGATGGCGTATACTGAAACTAAAATGGAGCGGTATGGACACACGCCGCTCTGCAAAGATTATTATGAAAAGGAGAAAACGAAATGAATCTCGAACATCTCGGCATCATCCATCCCAAGGCGGTCTACCGCAACCTGACGGTCCCGGAGCTCTATGAGCACGCTTTGGAACGCAAGGAAGGCGTGATCATGGACAACGGCGCGCTGCTTGTAAAGACCGGCAAATACACCGGCAGAAGCGCGCAGGACAAGTTTATCGTGGATTCCGAAGGCGTCCACGACCTCATCGCGTGGGGCAAGGTCAACGTACCCGTCAAGCGCGAAAAGTTCGACGCCATCAAGTCCAAGATGGTCGCATACCTGCAGGGCCGCGACGTGTTCGTGTTCGACGGCTTTGCCGGCGCGGACAAGAAATATGCAAAGAAATTCCGCGTGATCTGCGAGCTTGCGAGCGAAGCGCTGTTCATCCGCGACCTGCTCGTCCGCCCGACCGAGGAAGAGCTGGAGAATTTCGGCGAGCCGGATTACACGCTGATCGCCTGCCCCGGCTTCAAGTGCAGCCCGGAGATCGACGGCACGCGTTCCGAAGCCGCGATCATGATCGACTATGAAGCGCATATGATCCTCGTTGCGGGCAGCCAGTACGCGGGCGAGATCAAGAAGTCCGTCTTCTCCACCATGAACTTCGTGCTGCCTTTGGAAGGCACGCTGCCGATGCACTGCTCGGCGAACATGGATCCCGAAACGAAAGAAACCGCGGTCTTCTTCGGTCTTTCCGGCACCGGCAAGACGACGCTGTCCGCCGACCCGAACCGCATGCTGATCGGCGACGACGAGCACGGCTGGGACGAAGAGGGCATCTTCAACATCGAGGGCGGCTGCTACGCAAAGTGCATCGACCTCGTCGAGGAGGAACAGCCGGAGATCTATCACGCGATCCGCTTCGGCGCGCTGGTCGAAAACGTCGTCGTGAATGACAGGCGTCAGCCGGATTACTCCGATCCGAGCCTTGCGATCAACAGCCGCGTCGGCTATCCGGTCGAATACATTCCGAACGCCGCGATCCCCGGCATCGGCGGCATTCCGAAGGTCGTCATCTTCCTGACCTGCGACTCGTTCGGCGTGCTCCCGCCGATCTCCCTGCTCTCTAAGGAAGCGGCGATGTATCAGTTCGTCACCGGCTTCACCTCCAAGGTCGCCGGCACCGAGATCGGCATCAACGAGCCGGTCCCGACGTTCTCCACGCTGTTCGGCGAGCCGTTCATGCCGCTCAGAGCTTCGGTCTACGCGGGCATGCTCGGCGAGCGCATCGAAAAGTACAACACGAAGGTCTACCTCGTGAACACCGGCTGGGTCAGCGGTCCCGCGGTCAATCCGGACGGCACCAAGAACCCGCGCATGAAGCTGCGCTACACCCGCGCGATGATCACCGCCGCGCTGAACGACGCCTATGCGAAGGAGAACGTCCCGTTCACGCACAACGACGTGTTCAACCTTGACGTGCCGGCGTTCGTGCCCGGCGCGGACGTGCCCGAAGAGATCATGAATCCCAGAAACCTCTGGGCGGACAAGGAAGCCTACGACGCGCAGGCGAAGAAGCTTGCCGGCATGTTCCAGAAGAACTTCGAGACGAAGTACCCGGATATGCCCGAAGCGATCAAAAACGCCGGTCCGAAGGCGTAAAGCATCCATTAAAACGGCTGCGATCGTTTGATCACAGCCGTTTTTATTATTCCGTTTCATTATGCCCTTTTCTGCTGTTCTTCGAGGCGCAGACGCTCCTTTTCAAACTGCAGGTTGTAGAGCGCGAAATATCTGCCCTGCTGCTTCAGAAGCGCCTGATGCGTGCCCTGTTCGACGATCTCGCCCTTGTTCAGCACGATGATGTTGTCCGCGTGCTGGATCGTGGACAGCCGGTGCGCCACGATCAGCATGGTGCCGATGTTCATCATCTTTTCGAGCGAATCCTGAATGAGGACCTCGGTCTCGGTATCGATGTTCGCCGTCGCCTCGTCAAGGATCATGACGGCGGGCTTGTGGATGATGGTGCGGGCAAAGCTCAGAAGCTGCCGCTGTCCTGCAGAGAAGTTGTTGCCGCGCTCGCGCACGACCTCGTCAAGCCCGTTGTCCAGACGGCTGATGAAGTGATCCGCGTTGACGTAGCGGCAGGCTTCCATGACCGTCTTGTCGTCGACGCCTTCGAGCCCCAGGAGGATGTTGCTGCGGATCGTGCCGGAGAACAGGAACACGTCCTGCAGCATCTGCCCGAAATGCTTCCGGAGCGACGCCGTTTTGATCTTGCGGATGTCGATGCCGTCGATCAGGATCTCGCCCTTCTGGAACTCGTAATTTCTGCAGATCAGCGACAGGATCGTCGTTTTGCCCGAGCCGGTCGCGCCGACGAACGCCACGGTGTCGTTCGGGTTCACATGGAAGGAGACGTCCTTAAGCACCCATTCATCCGGGATGTAGCTGAACCAGACATGACGGAACTCGATCTCGCCGCGGACGTCCTTGAGCTCGATCGCGTCCGGCGCGTCCTGTAATTTCGGCTCGATGTCCATGATCGTAAAGACCTTTTCGGCGCTTGCGAATGCGGACTGCAGCCAGTTGAACTGCTCGGCAAGGTTCTGGATCGGGTTATAGAACTTATTGATGTACATATAGAAGCTGACGATCGTGCTGACCTCCAGCGCCTGTCCCAAAAACACTGCGCCGTCGAGATAGCCCTTGCCGCCGAGGAAGAACAGGCACAGCACCGAGCTGATATACAGCATGTACACGAGCGGGCGGAAGACGCCGAATACCAGGATCTGATCGCGCTTCGCCTTGCCGAGTCCCTTGCTCTTTTCGGTGAAGTCCCGCAGCTTTTCGCTTTCGCGGTTGAAGATCTGCGTGATCTTGATGCCGGAGAGGTTTTCGGAAAGGTAGGTGTTGATGTCCGTCGTGCGGTCCTTGACGCGGCGGTAGGCTCTTCGCGCAAACTTCCGGAAGATCACCGTAAACAGCACGATGAACGGCACGAAGCACAGCACCATCAGCGTCAGCTCGTAGTTTAAGGCGATCATGGCGGCGAACACGCCGACGATGACGAACATGTTTTTGACGAGGTTGACGAGAAGCGACGTGAACATCAGCGAGATCGCGTTCGTGTCGTTGGTGACGCGGGTCACGAGCTTGCCGACCGGGATGCTGTTCATCTGTTCGTGCGAAAGCGATTCGATGTGCGTGAACAGGTCCTCACGCATGACGGAGATGATCCTTTGCCCGACCTTCTGCAGCACGATCGCCTGCACATAGGTGCAGGTCACCGATACGATCAGAATACCCGCATAGACCGCGACGAGCACGAACAGCTCCTTCAGCGCAAAGTCCGCGCGGATAAGCCCCGTGATTTTGCCGATCAGCAGCGGGGAAACGACGTCGTAGGCGATGCCGACGAGCACGATAAAGCCGACAAAGACGAATTTGCCCGTATACGGCTTCGCATACTGCATGAGTCGTCTGACGATCTCGCCGTCCTTCATGTGACGGTCGAAGCCGATCGCCTGTTTCTTGTCCTTGATCATGGCGTACGCGACGATGAGGATCACGGAAATGAGACCGATGATGCCGCCGACCAGCAGCAGGGGATAGTATTCGTGCATGCCCGTCACCTCCTTACGCGTTTGCGACTTCTTCCAGCCGCTGCAGTTCGACCATGCGTTCATATGCCGGACAGGTCCTGATGAGTTCGTCGTGGCTGCCGACGGCAATCACTTTGCCGTCCTCCACAAAGATCAGCTTGTCGAGCCCGCGGACCGTCGAGATGCGGTGCGCGATCAGGATCGTCGTCTTGCCCCTGCGGCTTTCCCGGAGGTTCTTCAGGATCACCTTTTCGGTGTCGGTATCGACCGCGGACACGGAATCGTCCAGGATCAGAATCGGCGCGTTTTTCATCAGCGCCCGCGCGATCGAGATGCGCTGCTTCTGTCCGCCGGAGACCGTCACGCCGCGCTCGCCGAGGATCGTATGGTACCCGTCGCGAAACTCCGTAATGTTGCCGTGCACGTCGGAAAGCTCCGCGGCGTGCGCGACCGCGTCCTCGTCCAGCGCATCGTATGCGAAGTTGATGTTGTTCGCGATCGTGTCGGAGAACAGGAAATTGTCCTGCGGAACGTACGCGCACGCGTCGCGCACCGAGCGGATCGAAACGTCCGTCACGTCATGCCCGTCGACAAAGAGCGTTCCCTTCGGCACGTTGTAGGTCCTTAAAATGAGGTCGACGATCGTCGTTTTGCCCGCGCCGGTCTTGCCGATCAGCCCCACGCTTTCGCCCGGCTCGATCGCAAACGACACGTTTTCGAGCGCGTCAAACTCGCCGTCCGGATAGCGGAAGGTCAGATTGCGAAACTCGATCCCGCCTCTGACGTTTTGGAGCTCCTTCACGTCCGGCGCGTCGTGCACCGTGATCTCCGCCTCCAAAAGCTCCGAGACGCGCTTCATGGAAGCCTTGCCGCGCGCGCTCTTTTCGATCAGCATCGAGACCGCCATGACCGGCCAGACGACCGACTGGAAGTAGGCGATGTATTCGACGAGCTGTCCGGCGTTGAACGTTTTCTCATGGACGAGGTAGCCGCCGTAGCCTAAGATCACGCAGATGACCGTTTCGACAAGCAGCACGATGCAGACGTGCATCAGCGTCGAAACGCGGGTGTAGTCCACGTTCGTATCCTCGTTTTCCACGTTGAGCTTTTTGAATGACAGAAGCTCGTGCAGCTCCTTCACAAACGCCTTGACGACCGCGTAGCCGGAAAAGCTTTCCTGCGAGAAGTCCGAAAGGTTCGAGAACGCGCGCTGACGGACCTCCCATTTTTTCATCATCGCCTTGCCCATGAATACGCCGATCAAAAGGATCAGCCCGAGCGGGATCAGCGTCAGAAGCGTCAGCCGGATGTCCATGCGCCACATCTTGAAAAACGCCAGAACGCCCAGAAACGCCGCGTCGAAGAACATCAGGAGCCCGTCGCCGAAGCATTCCTGGATCGTATCGAGGTCGTTGGTGAACAGGCTCATCAGATTGCCGACCTTGTTGACCTGATAGTATTCGCGCGAAAGGTCCTTGCAGTGGTCGAACATTCTGATGCGGATGTCCGTCTCGACGCGGATCGCCGAGCCGAAAAAGCACACGCGCCAGAGAAACCGCCCGATGACCATTACGACGACCACATAGATGATCGGCAGACAGATATGATCCAGAAGGAAGGACGTGTTGAAAGGCGTCATCACATCCTTGTACAGCACCTGACCTTCGTTCAGACCGTTGATCAGCATCCGGTACAGCTCCGGAATGATCAGCTGCACATAATCCACAAGGATCAGCGCGATCGCGCCCAGGATGAGCTGCGGCGCGTATTTCAGATAGTATTTGTTGATATGCTTTCCGAAGATCAAGACCGTGTTCCTCCCCGGTTTTTCTCAGGTTTTATCACCGGTATCATATCTCTTTCCCGTACAAAAAGCAAGCATTTTATGTATCCATTGGAAACAATCAAGGCGGCGTTTTCCCAAACAAAAAACGGTCTGCCGGGGATCGGCAGACCGGAGGTCCGTTTTGGATGCTGTTTACATTTCGAGGTTTGCCGCGGTGCGCGGGAAGGGCAGCACGTCGCGGATGTTCTGCATGCCGGTGAGGTACATGACCATGCGCTCGAAGCCGAGCCCGAAGCCCGCGTGCTTGACGCCGCCGTACTTCCGAAGGTCGAGGAACCACTGGTATTCGCTCATGTCCATGCCGAGCTCCTTGCAGCGCGCGTCGAGCACGTCGTAGCGCTCCTCGCGCTGGCTGCCGCCGACGATCTCGCCGACGCCCGGAACC